>JGI20215J15232_1000020_pt1 | contig 77775 bp, 63 predicted proteins | sample WetSurMetagenome_2_FD_15232 | JGI IMG/M metagenome (IMG submission 15232) | reverse complement strand
ATCCACATTTTGGCCCGTGAACTGGACGACAGTTACTTATTCTCAGTCAGGGACAACGGAATAGGAATGGACAGCCGATACCTTGACAAGATATTCCAGATTTTCCAGCGCCTGCACCCAAAGGAAGATTACGGCGGGACCGGGATCGGGCTGGCAATCTGTAAACGGATCGTGGAAGGTCATGGCGGAAGGATTTGGGTTGAATCAAGACTAGGGAAGGGATCCACATTTTACTTTACGATAGCAAAAAAACAAACAATCTGAATATGAAAAGCTCTGACCTTAAATTAATTGACATTCTCGTAGTCGAGGATAATTCCGGTGATGCAAGGCTCATCAGGGAGGTAATGAACGGCCACAAGATCTTCAGCAGCTTTTACCTGGCAAAGGACGGTGTTGAAGCGCTCGATTTCCTAAGGCATAAAGGAAGGTTCAGGAACTCCCCGAAACCCGACCTCATCATACTCGACCTTAACCTGCCCAGGAAAGACGGGCGCGAGGTGCTTGCCGAGATAAAAGCCGATGAGAAGCTGAAGCACATACCAATCGTAATAATGACCATCTCTCAAGCCGAGGAGGACATTCTCAGGTCCTATAACCTGCATGCAAACTGTTTTATTACCAAACCCATCGATCTGAACCAGTTCATCAAGGTCGTAAAATCAATCGAGGATTTCTGGTTCACGATAGTTAAGCTTCCCCCGAAGGGCGATCTTTGCGAGAATCCGCAGATCACGAGCACCGATCTTGCAGGGAAGATTCAGCATAATGAAAAATAATCAGGCTCAGAAATGGAACCCAAGACAATTAAAGATAACCTTCCCGGTGAGACATCAATTGAGGAAAGGTCTTTAAAGATCCTTCTTGTTGAAGACAACCCGGGCGATGTGGTCCTGGTCAGGGAACTGCTGCGAACATCGGGGATTGATTTCTCCCTCGAGAATGTAGGCTCGCTGAAGGAAACGCTTATGCGCTGCCTGGCGGTGAATTTCGACATACTCCTTCTGGACCTCGGGCTGCCCGACAGCACAGGCGTGGAAACCCTTAAGAAGATAAATGTTTTCAATACGAAATCCCCGGTAGTTGTAATGACAGGCCTGGATGACGAGGATGCTGCGCTCGAATCCCTGCGGCAGGGAGCCCAGGATTACCTCGTTAAGAACCGCCTTACCGCGGATAATATTATTAGGGGCATCAAGTACGGCATCGAGCGGAAAAAAATACAGGACCTCCTGAAAAGGAATGCGATCCGGTTTTCGATGCTGTCGTCAACGACATCTGCAATAAATGAATGCGAGGATATTCCATCGATCTACAGTACCGCATGCCGTAATATCAGCGAACTGCTGAACAAGGCCGGAGTTGCCGGCATAAAGACCGAATCGTCGGTTAAGATATACTCTTCAGGCACGGAATTGTTTGAACCGTGGTTCGAGCAGATCACGAGGCTTACGGGCATAGATCTGAACAAATCGCTGCTCCACAGTAATGATCACGACGGGAATACTCTAAGCAACCTCTTCATTGACGGCAAGCTGCATAAAATAGCCAGACTGGTCCCGCTTGGTCAGGACACCTTTAAATCCGGTTTACACAATGACGCACCTTTCAACTGGTCTCCCCCTGTAATATATGCATTGGGTTTCACCAGGAATGAGATGATCTACGGAGGGGCAATAATCCTGTCAGCCGAACCAATCGGCAGCGACGATGTGAGCATTGTGGAGACTATCGGGAACCAGGTTTCACTGTCGCTTCACAGGAAAGCAATTGAAGCTGACCTGAAGGAAAGCGAAGACAGGTACCGGAAACTAAGCAGGGAACTCGAGCTTAAAGTAAAGGAAAGAACTCACGACCTTGAATCCGCCAATTATCACCTGAACCAGGAGCTGATAGAGCGCCACCTGGCCGAGGAAGCCCTGAGGAAAAGCGAAGTTACGCTCAGGGAGCTTAATGCCACCAAGGATAAGTTCTTCAGCATCATCGCTCACGACCTTAAGAATCCCTTCACCTGTCTGCTCGGTTCCACTGAAGTGCTTAACGAGAATCTCGACAGCATGGATGCGCCGAAAATAAGGGGCCTTGTCCAGGTGATAAACGATTCCGCCAGGTCGGGTTATAATGTCCTGCAGAATCTTCTTGTTTGGTCAAGATCCCAGACAGGCATGATCACCTTCAGCCCCGAAAAGTTCAGCCTTAAAGCCCTTATCGATGAGTGTGTTTCCGACATAAAGGTTTGTTACCCGAGGAAGGATGTCATCATCACCTCCGAAGTGAAAGGCAATATGGACATCTTTGCCGACCGGAACATGATATTGACCATTCTGCGCAACCTTGCAGACAATGCGGTCAAATTCACACCTGAATACGGGACAGTTACGATCACAGCCGTTAACGATTCGGATGAACTTTCCATCTCAGTCATCGACACCGGGATCGGGATCCCGGAAGACAATATCGGTGATCTCTTCAGGCTTGATAAGAAGTTCACGAGACCGGGAACAAAGAAAGAACAGGGGACTGGCCTCGGGCTAAAGATATGCAATGAGTTTGCTGAAATGCAGGGCGGGACGATAAAGGTCAGGAGCACGGTCAAGATTGGAAGCGAATTTATCGTTACGATACCCCTGAGGAAGGAATAATCCGCTTACCCTATTAGTCCGTTGACACTTGGTGTCCTTTGTGTTGACCTACGTGTTCCTTTGTGGTTAATGAGCTTTTTTACCACAAAGGTTCACAAAGGCATTCACAAAGGTAGGTTAAGGAAGAATGGTAAAATGACTAATGCCCCCAAACAAGAGGGGCCGGCTCCATGCCGGCCCCTCGACCCTAAATTCCAAAACCAACTAACTAACACTTAAACCTCTATCCTGAATAATCCTTCAAATGTGCCATGAGCTTCTGCCGTGAAAGGAATATCCTGCTTTTCACCGTGCCAATCTTCAACCCCAGCTCTTCGGATATCTCCTTGTATTTGTACCCTGCAAGGACCATCCTGAAGGGCACCCTGAATTCCTCATCAAGCGAATCAATGAATTTCCAGATCTCGTTTTCGGAAAACTGTGACTCCGGGGAAATGAACCCCTTGTCGTGCGGAAGGTTAATGTAATAAAGATCCTGGGTATAATCAATGATATAATGTTCCCTGACGCTCCGCCTGTAGTTATTGATGAAAGTGTTCTTCATTATGGTAAACACCCATGCCTTCAGGTTCGTAAAGTCCACAAAGTTGTTTCTCGAGGTCAAAGCCTTCAGGTAAGTGTCCTGAACCAGGTCCGGAGCCTTCTCACGATCATGTGTAAGGCTCATTGCAAACCTCATCAGCTTTGGTTTCATTCCGAGTAATGTACTGTTGAATTCGCCGGTTGTCATCCTTTATTTGTAATAAGTTTGTTAATCAAAAATATTCCAAGCTTCCGTATTCTTGATTAGGATGAGATTAATAGTACATTAAGAATCAATTAAGATTTTTCACCCCGGGAATGAAACAATTTCCCTGTTTATTTGTCACTATCAATTAAACCATACTCCTGTCAGAAGTTGCCGGATATTTGATAAATAGCATTGAAAAGGAAGTTTGTATTTTTGATATTTTCAGAAAATAAGCTATATTTAGAGCAAAGGAAGGTATCCGCAAAAGCCCTGTTAATCCTGTAATAACAACATGCTGACCAACCATGCAATAGTTTTCTGGCCATTCCTTGTTTATGCGGTTGCCGTGCTTGCAGTTGTCGGCATAATGATCGGTCTGTCGCACATCCTCGGTGAAAGGCACAACGAACGATATACCGGGGAGCCGTACGAATCGGGGATCAAACCGACAGGGAACGCACGTTTAAGGTTCTCTTCACACTTTTACCTCATTGCAATATTCTTTGTGATCTTTGACCTGGATGCCGTTTTTGTGATCACCTGGGCAATATCATTCAGGGAGCTGGGCCTTGCAGGCTATATCGGGGTCGTGATCTTTATCGGGATACTCCTCGTGGTCCTCGTGTATGAAATTGGAATAAAGGCCCTCGATTTCGGTCCGAGAGGGAAGCAGATACTGAAAGCTAAAAACAAGTTGTCGAAATGATCTGGTCATTGGATAAAGCATCCGGGAAATCTACCGGGATCGATCCGGGAATCGAAAGCGCGCTGAACAAGTCACTTGTCCTTACGCGGTTGGAGGACCTGATAGCCTGGGGAAGAAAGAACTCGATCTGGCCCTTCAATTTCGGGCTCTCGTGCTGTTTCGTCGAGATGGCGGTATCCATTACCAGCAGGTATGATATATCGAGGTTCGGAGGTGAAGTGATCAGGGGAACGCCGCGTGAAGCCGATATGATGGTGATAGCCGGCACTGTGTTCATTAAGATGGCTCCCGTTATCAAGCGCCTTTATGAGCAGATGATGGAGCCGAGATGGATCATTTCGATGGGTTCCTGTGCAAATTCAGGAGGAATGTACGACATCTACAGCGTTGTGCAGGGCGTCGATAAATTCATGCCGGTCGATGTGTATGTTCCCGGCTGTCCCCCGAGGCCGGATGCCTTTCTTGAGGGGCTGCTCCTGCTCCGCGAATCAATCGGGAAAGAAAAGCGGCCGCTAAGCTGGGTCATAGGCCCCCAGGGAGTAACCCGCCCGGGCAGGATTTCGCTCAGGGACACCAAAAATGAGGTAAGAATGAAGATGGGCAGGATCAGGAGCATGGATGAAATATGATAGGGAGATAGGGAGATACGGAGATACGGAATATTAATTATAAGGTATATAAAGAAAGGACCAGGGAAGAGGGAGAATATGGAAAAGAACCAGGCAATAGTATCTGAAATTATCCGGGGACGGGGTGAAAACATACTGCTTTCACACAATATCGCCGCCGATGGGGTGCTTACTGTCTGGATTTCTGCAGATAACATCTCCTCACTCCTGAGATTCCTTAAGAATGACATTGATAAGCCGTTCAACCTTCTCTACGACCTGACGGCAGTTGACGAAAGGAGAAGAACTATACGACCGGGAGAGCCTGATCGTGATTTCTCAATGGTCTACCACCTGACATCATTAGACAGGAATGAGGACATAAGGATAAAGGTCCCGCTCAGGGGAGAATATCCATCCCTGGCCAGTATCACCGACATCTGGCAGTGCGCAAACTGGTATGAGAGGGAGGTTTTTGATATGTTCGGCATAACCTTCACAGGTCACCCCTTTTTGCAGCGCCTGCTGATGCCTAAATCATGGAAGGGATACCCGCTCCGCAAGGAGTATCCTGCAAGGGCTACCGAACTGGGGCCGTTCGTGTTCGAGGAACAGATGCGGATCGCCGAGGATGAGGACCTTCAGTTCAATCCCTCCGACTGGGGGCTGACCGCCGGCACGGAGGACACTGATTTTATGTTCCTTAACATTGGCCCGCAACATCCGGGCACCCATGGGCTTCTGCGCCTCGTCCTTCAGCTCGACGGCGAGGATATCGTCGACATCGTTCCCGATATAGGGTTCCATCACCGCGGGGCCGAGAAGATGGGTGAACGCCAGTCGTGGCACACATTCATACCATACACCGACAGGATAGATTACCTCGGTGGCGTCATCAACAATCTTGCTTACCTCCTTTCTGTCGAGAAGCTCGCAGGGATTGAGGTTGACGGCAGGGCGGCGGTGATCAGGGTGATGATGACCGAGCTGTTCCGCATCGCGAGCCATCTTGTGTGGCTTGGGACTTATGCCCAGGACCTTGGCCAGATGTCCCCCGTCTTCTATGCATTTAACGACAGGGAGAGGATCCTGGATATTGTCCAGGCTGTAACCGGCGGGCGGATGCACCCGGGGTGGTTCAGGATCGGAGGTGTCGCGCATGATCTCCCAAATGGCTGGGATAAAATGGTCAGCGAATTCTGCGGGTATTTCCTGAAAAGCCTGGATCAGCTTGAAAAGATGGTGCTTCATAACAGGATATTCAAGGGCAGGACAGTGGGGATAGGCGCCTACACAACCGAAGAAGCCATAGAATGGGGAGTAACGGGTCCCGGCCTGAGATCGACCGGCTACGACTGGGATTACAGGAAAAAAAGGCCATATTCAGGCTACGAGAATTTTGAATTCGACATTCCCCTTGGCAGGAACGGCGACTGTTTCGACAGATCGGTGATCCGTGCAGAGGAAATGCGCCAGAGCCTCAGGATAGTTCAGCAATGTGTCAGCAATATGCCGGCGGGACAGTATAAATCGAAGCATCCGCTGGCCACCCCACCGCTGAAGGAAAGAACGATGTATGATATTGAAACCCTCATCACTCATTTCCTGGGAGTCACATGGGGGCCGGTAATCCCTGCCGGTGAAGCTATGGTTCCTGTCGAAGCTTCCAAAGGGAGCAATGGGTACTATCTCATAAGCGATGGAGGAACATCCGCTTACAGGTCGAGGATAAGGACACCCTCCTTCCCTCACCTGCAGATGGTGCCTTTAATATCCAGGGGTTATACCGTTGCTGATCTGCTTTCAATACTGGGAGCGCTCGATTTTGTACTGGCTGACCTGGATAGATGAAAATGTAAGAATTGATCAATATGCTGACCGACAAAGAAAGAGAAGAGATCCATGAGGAGATGATGGCTTATCCTTACCCATCCGCTGTCTGCGTGGATGCCCTTAAGATCGTGCAGCGGCACCGGGGCTGGATCTCCGACTCTGCCGTTGCTGATATCGCTTCGGAGCTGGGCATGTCGGCCGATGCAGTTGACGGCATTGCCACATTTTATACAAGGATCTACAGGAAACCTGTCGGCAGGAACATAATCCTGGTTTGCGAGGGCATTAGCTGCATGGTGATGGGTTATGAGCCTGTGTATAAACATATATCCGCAAAGCTTGGCATTGGTTTCGGAGAGACCACCACTGACGAAAGGTTCACGCTTCTTCCTGTCTCCTGCCTTGGCGACTGTGACCATGCCCCGGTGATGATGATAAATGATGACCACTATAACAATCTGGATATAAAAGAAATAGATGCTATTCTTGAGAAATACGTGTAGGTGGAAATGGAATACCCGCTGACTGAACATATAAATCCAGGAAGGTCCCCGCTCGGGATAGATGAGTACATCAGGGCAGGCGGATACAGGGGAGTTGACAGGGCATTGAAGGAAATGTCACCTTCTGATATAGTGTCAATAGTCAGGGCCTCAGGGCTTACAGGCAGGGGTGGCGGCGGATTCCCCACCGGGCTCAAATGGAGCTTTATGCCAAAGGAAAATGACGGCGGCATCAGGTACCTTGTGACAAATGCCGATGAGATGGAACCTGCCACTTTCAAGGACAGGTACCTCCTGGAGGGTAATCCGCAACTGCTGATTTCCGGAATGATCATTGCATCCTTTGCTATCGGAGCCTCCAAGGCGTATATTTTTATGCGCTGGGCCTACAAAAAGGCAGAAAAGATCATCAGAAAGGCGCTGGCGGAAGCCTATGAATCAGGGTATCTCGGAAGGAACATCCTTGGAACAGGTTTCGATCTCGATATATACCTTCATACGAGTGCCGGGCGCTACATGTGTGGTGAAGAAACCGGACTCCTCAATTCGCTGGAAGGAAAGAGGGGGATCCCAAGAACCAAGCCCCCCTACCCTGCCGTCAGCGGTTTGTTTGGCCGCCCTACGGTGGTAAACAATGTCGAGACTCTTTGCTGGATGCCGTCGCTGGTGCTCAATGGCTCCGACTGGTTCATAAAGCTGGGCAGGACCGGGGAAGGCGGAACAAAGCTTTACGGGGTGAGCGGAAGGGTCAGGAAACCCGGGCTCTGGGAACTCCCGATGGGAACAACGCTCAGGGAGATAATTTACGATCATGCCGGCGGGATGCTGGATGGGTATAAATTAAGGGGTATAATCCCCGGAGGAGCCTCTTCCGATTTCATGGTTGAATCGGATCTTGACACCCCAATGGATTTCAAATCGCCCGTAAAAGCCGGCAGCAGGCTTGGAACAGGCACAATGGTCATTCTCGATGATAAAACGTGCCCTGTAAAGTTCATTCATAATATGCTCAAGTTCTTTGCGGAAGAAAGCTGCGGCTGGTGTACGCCTTGCCGCGAAGGGCTGCCATGGGTGGTAAAAGTACTTGCTTCGCTGGAGAACGGAACCGGCAAGGAGGGTGATATTGAGATACTCGAGCACCAGTCATGGTACATGGGTCCCGGAAACACTTTCTGTGCACTTGCACCCGGGGCAGTCGAGCCGATGCAGAGCGGGGTGAAGTATTTCAGGGATGATTTTCAAAAACATATTGATGGTAAAAGGTGCCCCTGGAGGTGAGATATGGCAAAAATTCAGGTAGACGGAAAGACATTTGAGGTTGGCACTGACAGGAGCCTGTTGGAGACATGCCTTGCCCTGGGGTTCGATATACCCTACTTCTGCTACCATCCTGCAATGGGATCCGTAGGAGCCTGCAGGCAATGTGCGGTAAAGAAATATTCCGGACCTGACGACAGGAAAGGGAAGATCGTCATGTCGTGCATGGAGCCCGTAGTAGACGGAATGATCATTTCAGTCAGTGATCCGGAAGCCGTTGCATTCAGGGAGGCTGTGATTGAAGGTCTCATGACCAATCATCCCCACGACTGCCCGGTGTGCGATGAAGGAGGTGAATGCCATCTCCAGGATATGACAGTGATGACCGGCCATGCCTACAGGCGGTATGAATTCAAAAAACGGACACACAGGAACCAATACCTGGGGCCGTTTATACAGCACGAGATGAACCGGTGTATTCAGTGTTACAGGTGCCTCCGCTTCTATACCGATTATGCCGGAGGAACTGATTTTTGTGTTGCAGGTTCCGGGAACAGGGTATACTTCGGGCGGCATGAGGAAGGTGCCCTCGAAAATGAATTCAGCGGAAACCTCGTTGAAGTCTGCCCCACAGGAGTCTTTACGGATAAAACGCTCAGGGCTCATTTTACCCGTAAATGGGACCTCACAAATTCACCTTCTGTCTGCATCCATTGCAGCGTGGGATGCAACACCCTTGTGAGCCAGAGATACGGATCCGTCAGAAGGATACTGAGCCGCTTCAACAAGGATGTAAACGGGTATTTCCTGTGCGACAGGGGCAGGTTCGGGTATGAATTCATAAACAGTGAAGGACGGATCAGAAAGATCATGATAAAAGATCCTTCGGGGAAAAAGCCGCTCAGGGAGACCGAAAAAGGGATCAGCGCTGTGCTGTCTCCATTGCTCAAGGGAAAGAGGCTCATCGGGATCGGTTCGCCGAGAGCATCGCTTGAATCAAACCATGCGCTTGAATTGCTGGTCGGGCAGGGTAACTTTTTCCACGGGATTTCCGGGGATGAGCTTGAATTCACCCGGGAAGCCATCCGTATCATGAGGTCAGGCGCCCGCCATTCACCTTCGCTAAAGGAAATAGAGAAGGCAGACGCAGTGCTCATTCTTGGCGAAGACCCTGTGAACACCGCTCCCATGATGGCCCTCGCTGTAAGGCAGGCATCGAGGAACGGATCATTCAGGCTGTCTGACGGGAGAGGCATTCCGCGCTGGAACGATTATCCTGTCAGGGAAATTGCCCAGGACACAAGGACCCCACTATTCATCGCTTCAACTTACGGCACAAAGCTCGACGATATTGCAACCGGGATATATAATTCTTCTCCTTCTGAGATCGCGGCATTCGGGTTCCGGATCGCAGCAGAGCTCAATCCTTCGGTTACCCCTCCGGCCACCTCCGATGAAAAATTAAAAACGGCCGCCCGGTCGGTTGCAGAGTTCCTTGGGAAGGCCCGGAATCCTTTGATTATCACCGGCTGGCAGACACGTTCAAAATATATTCTCCATGCAGCGGCGAATATTGCAGCAGCACTGGGAAGAAAAGGGAATAAGCCTTCCCTCTCGATTATTTTCCCTGAAGCGAACAGCCTGGGGACCGCAATGATGAAGGGAGGCAGCATAGATGACCTGGCTGAGTCGATGGTAACAACAGGTGGCGAAACCCTGATCGTGCTCGAAAATGATATTTACAGCCGCACTGAAAAAGAAAAAGCTGACAGACTGATGAGCGGATTTGGCAGCGTCATCGTTATCGATCACCTCCTGAATGTGACTGGACTTAAAGCCGATGCTGTTCTTCCCTGCGGAACCTTTGCCGAATCAACAGGCACGGTGGTTAATTATGAAGGGCGGGCCCAGCGGTACTACAGGGTCCTGCCACCCGGAAACATAATCCAGGACAGCTGGCTGCTGCTCTCCCGCATGGCCAAAGCGGCGGGACTGAATAATATACCTGACTGGAAAACATTTGATCAGGCGCTTGATTCCCTGGCAAGGACTTACCCGGTCTTTGAGAATATTAAGACCGGAATGCCGGATTCAGGGTTCAGGTTCTACAACGAGAAGATTGCCAGGCAGACCCTGAGGTTCAGCGGAAGGACCGCAATGAATGCCGCAGTCAATGTAAGCGAGCCTGAACCGCCGAAGGACCCTGATTCGCCTCTTAAGTTCAGCATGGAAGGCTACAAGGGTATAACGCCGTCTGATCTCGTCCCCTATTACTGGTCACCCGGCTGGAACTCAGTTCAGGCCATGGACAAATATATAAATGCCCCGGAGGAGATAAACAAATTAAGCAACACGGGTGTGTTGCTTTTCCGGGAGATACCGGGCGAGGCGCCGGTATACGCCAGCGAAGTTCCGCAGCCCGCCACACCCGGGAAAGATGAGCTGCTTGTCGTTCCTGTAGCACTGATCTTCGGATCGGAAGAGCTGAGCTCATCGAGCGGTCCGGTCCGGGAACGGATACCGGGACTTTTCCTGCTTGTCAACGGGAATGAGATGAAAAGGTGCAATATTGCTGAAGGTGAATTTGTAATGATAAGTGTCCGTGATACACTTATCCGGGTACAGATTAAATTGAATGAATCATTAAGGGACGGTCTGGGAGGATTATCCGTTCTTCTACCGGGAACGGGATACCTGGGTGTCCCGTCGGTCTGCAGGATTGAAAATCCGGAGCGGCAATGATGTTTTGAATCTGGAATTGAAATGAAGTATGTGTTTATCATAGCGGGAGTCCTTCTGATCGTGCTGACGATTGCAGCAGGGCTGATCTGGGTCGAGAGAAGGCTGCTCGCGCTCTTCCAGGACAGGTACGGCCCCAACCGTGTCGGGCCTTTCGGACTGCTGCAGGTATTGGCAGATGTTATCAAGATATTCTTCAAGGAAGACTGGATCCCGCCATTCGCCGACAAGGCGGTCTTCATTCTTGCGCCCGGGATCCTAATTGCAACGATCCTCCTGACCTTTGCGGTGATCCCGTTTACTAACAACTTCCTTGTTCTCGACTCGAACATCGGGATTTTGTTCTTCCTCGGCAATTCGTCCCTGGGAGTTTACAGCATTGTCCTCGGCGGGTGGGCGTCAAACAATAAGTACTCGCTTCTCGGGTCAATAAGGGCATCAGCCCAGATGCTTACTTACGAAGTATTCATGGGGTTGTCGCTTGTTGGCGTCATCATGATGGCCGACAGTTTCAGCCTCCGCGAGATAGTTGAGGCACAAAAGGCAGGCTGGTTCATCTTTCCCCAGTTCGTGGCCTTCGTGATCTTCTTTATCGCGGGGATTGCTGAGACCCACCGTACGCCGTTCGATATCCCCGAGGCTGAAGGAGAGCTTGTTGCGGGATATCACTCGGAATACTCCGGCATGAAATTCGGAATGTTCTTCGTCGGGGAGTATCTTGGTGTTACCCTGATCTCGGCCCTTATTGTGACCCTGTTCTTCGGGGGCTGGCTTGGCCCGTCATTCCTTCCTCCCGCATTCTGGTTCTTTTTCAAGACTGCCATCTTTATCTGCCTGTTCATCCTGATAAGGGCGTCTCTCCCGCGGCCCAGGTATGACCAGCTTATGGAGGTCGGCTGGAAGGTGTTGCTTCCTCTTGTTCTTCTGAATATACTGGTTACCGGAGGTGTCATCCTTTACATGAGATCATGATAACAAAACGGATTATATCAACCAAAAACTGTCAGCCAGCATGACTGGGATACTAAGGAGCATATGGTATACATTCCTACATGCCTTCCACAGGCGTGAAACCAGGGGTTATCCTGAAAGGAAGCCTTATATGTATCCGCGGTACCGCGGCAGGATAATCCTGTCGCGCGATCCTGACGGGAACGAACGTTGTGTCGCCTGCTACCTGTGTGCTGCTGCATGCCCTGTCGACTGCATTGCGCTACAGGCTGCAAACGGTCCGAATGACAGGAGGTACCCGGAGTTCTTCAGGATCAACTTTTCAAGATGCATATTCTGCGGGTACTGCGAGGAAGCATGCCCCACCTATGCAATCCAGCTGATACCGGATTTTGAAATGGGGGAATACGACCGGCAGAACCTTGTCTATGAAAAGGAGCATCTTCTGATTAGCGGTGAAGGAAAATACCATGGATATAACTTTTACAAGGTCGCTGGGGTTGATATGGGAGTCAAGGTACTGGGGGAAGGAGAGAATGAGGAGCCGCCTGTCGACCTCAGGAGCCTGATTCATTAGATATTACAAAGGATGAATGTCATTTTTATAATAGCAGCACTTTCGGCGATCGTATCTTCAGTGATGGCGATCACAAGCCGCAACGCCATTCACGGATTACTGTACCTCATTATTTCACTCCTTTCGGTCTCCGTGATCTTTTACATACTCGGAGCTCCCCTGGTGGCGGCACTTGAAGTGATCGTATATGCCGGAGCAATAATGGTCCTCTTCATATTTGTGGTGATGATGCTGAATATCGGTATGGAGGAGGAAATTGAAAAGAACTGGCTGACCCCCAGGATGTGGATCCTGCCGGTGATCCTCGCATTGATCCTTCTGATAATATTTGCCATTGCAGCCAGGGAATTCCGGAACCAGGAGAGTACACCCGGGATGATCAGCCCGAAACAGGTCGGGATCTCACTGTTTTCCACCTACCTTATTGCAGTTGAGATAGCAGGTATCCTGCTGCTTGCCGGAATTGTGGGGGCTTATCACCTTGGCAAGCAGAGAAAGAAAGTTACTCACCGTTTTCTCGAAAAACGGCCACCAAAGAAACTTCGTCATCAACCAGATAACCAGATAACCAGTTAACCAGTAAACATCAAATATGGTGACAATTCCGATGGAAACACAGATAATATTTGCAGGGATACTCTTCCTTGCGGGTCTTGTCGGTTTCCTCGTACGCAGGAACATAATCTTCATGCTCATGTCGATTGAGATCATGCTCAACAGTGCCGCCCTTTTGTTCGTCATTGCCGGTGCAAAATGGATACAGGCCGACGGTCAGGTGATGTTTATCTTCATCCTGACAGTTTCAGCAGCTGAAGTTTCTGTCGGGCTGGCCCTTATCCTGCAGATGTATCATCATTTCAGGACCCTGGATGCAGATGCTCTGAGGAGCCTTCGAGACAAAATGGAAAATGAAAAGGATTAACGGATGGATTCATTGATAGGACTTATACCTGCACTGCCGGTTCTCAGCTGCATCGTGATCGGGCTGTTCTGGAAATTTCTCCCCCGGAAAGCAGTGGCTGTGCTTGCCGTGGGTTCAGTATCCTTATCGGCGCTTATCACGATCGTAGCCGGCATAGGTTTTCTCTCACACAACAATACAGAAACTGTCTGGATCTCAAATATCTATACATGGATGAGCACGGGTGGATTCTCTGCCGGGATTACTTTCCTGCTCGATCCGCTTTCCCTGGTATTCTGCTTTGTAATCACATTCGTGGGAGCCCTTATCCACTTGTATTCCGTTGAATTCATGTATGATGATGAAGGGTTTGCCAGGTTCTTCGCTTATATGAACCTGTTTGTCGGATCGATGCTGGTACTTGTTCTTGCCGATAACCTCCTGCTTCTCTACCTTGGATGGGAGGGTGTGGGACTCTGCAGCTATCTACTTATCGGATTCTGGTATAAAGAGCCGGAAAACGGGTACGCTGCAAGAAAGGCGTTCATCGTCACACGCATCGGTGACACATCGATGATACTCGGGCTCTTCCTGCTATTCGTGAGCTTTGGCACACTCAACATCGGCGACCTGATGCAGCAGGTGCCGCAAAAGTGGGAGGCCGGTTCTTCACTGGCAATAATTTCTTCCCTCCTGCTTCTGGGCGGTGCCCTTGGAAAATCGGCTCAGCTTCCCCTTCAGACCTGGCTACCTGATGCAATGGCAGGCCCTTCACCCGTCAGCGCACTGATCCATGCGGCTACCATGGTCACTGCAGGCGTTTACCTGATTACCAGGACACACGTCCTCTTTTCCCTCGCTCCCCTCGTAATGACAATAGTGGCGGTGATCGGGGCCCTTACCCTCCTGATTGCCGGACTCAGCGCACTGTCGCAGACAGACCTTAAAAGGGTTCTCGCCTACTCTACGATAAGCCAGATAGGATACATGTTCCTTGCCATGGGTATCGGGGCATGGTCGGCTGCTGTTTTCCACTTCATAATACACGCCTTCTTCAAGGCACTCTTATTCCTTGCCGGGGGCGCTGTGATTGTTCTTCTGCATGAGGAGCATGATATATTCAAGATGGGCGGACTGCGAAAGAAAATGCCTGTTATTTTTATAACATTTCTTATCGGGGCGGCATCGTTGTCAGCATTGCCGCTTATTACGGCCGGTTTCTACAGCAAGGACCAGATCCTGTGGTTCGGATGGTCATCCCCGGGAAGTACTCACTGGCTTTGGTTTGCAGGCATATTTGGGGCACTGCTCACATCATTGTACACTTTCCGTCTCGTGTTTCTTGTCTTCTTTGGTGAAGCGAAAACCGAAACTCACGGCAGGGCCGGAAAACTAATGAACATTCCGCTTGTGGTGCTGGCAGTGTTGTCGCTTATCGGCGGATTTATTGAGCTTCCTGAAAATTTCGGACCGGTGCATTTTTTCTCAGGCCTGTTCGATCGACTGCTTCCAGCCGTTCATGTCACTGAATCCGGAGGCACAGAGTTGCTGTTCCAGGTGATCTCAGGGATCGTTTCAATCGGAGGCGCCTACCTTGCTTACCTGCTATTTTACAAGCCCTCCCGGGCAGAATTTCGGTTCAGGGAAAGCAGGATAAACAGCTTTTTCCATTCAGGTCTGGGATTTGACAGGGTGTATGATTTACTGTTTGTACGCCCGGTAGTATGGCTATCCGAGATAGACAAAAAGGATTTTGTGGATCAGGCTTTCACATTCATTGCACGGGGCACCGAATTCCTGCACAGGGTCATAAGCACCCTGCAGACAGGCAGGCTGAGATGGTATGTGCTGTTTGTCGTCGCAGGTGTTGTTATTTTATTAACAATCATGATCACGATATGATACTCGGGCTTCTCATATTGATCCTCCTGTGCGGAGGCCTTGCAGCCTGGATCTCCGGTAAATTCAATCCGGTCCTGAGCAGGGTCATTTCCCTTGCTGCAATTTCAGCGGATCTGGTAATAGTTCTGATCATTGCCATACAGCATCCGGCCGCCGGCAGCAGGGAATGGATGATCGAATACACCTCTGCATGGGTTCCCCGGTTCGGAATAGGTGTGCACCTTGCCCTGGACGGGCTGAGCCTCCTGATGCTTATACTTACATTTTTTATCGGCATCCTCGCGGTGCTAATCTCATGGAACGAAATAAAAAAGGATACAGGGTTCTTCCACTTCAATATATTGTGGATACTGGCAGGTATTGCTGGAGTCTTCCTTTCGATAGACCTCTTCCTGTTTTATTTCTTCTGGGAGGTAATGCTTGTCCCGATGTATTTTCTTATCGGGATATGGGGGCACGAGAACAGGATCTATGCTTCGTATAAATTCTTCATTTTCACCCAGGCGAGCGGTCTGCTGATGTTCCTTGCCATAATAGCATTATACCTTCTCCACGGGAATGCCACCGGCGAATATACTTTCGATTATGAAAAACTTCTTGGAACGGTTTTAACTCCTGCCACGGAGGCTATCCTGATGGCCGGTTTCCTCGCCGCCTTCCTGGTGAAACTTCCTGCCTTCCCGTTCCATAACTGGCTTCCTGATGCCCACACTGAAGCTCCCACGGCAGGGAGCCTTATCCTTGCCTCGCTGATGCTGAAGACAGGTGCATACGGGCTCATCCGTTACGCGGTACCTCTTTTCCCGAATGCGGCTGCCTCGTTTGCCCCGGCAGGAATGATACTGGGTGTGGCCGGGATTCTTTACGGAGCCAAGCTGGCATACGCACAGACCGATCTGAAAAGGCTTGTCGCATACACAAGCGTTAGCCATATGGGATTTGTCCTTCTGGGTGTCTTCGCTTTCAATGAGCTCGCCTACCAGGGGGTGGTCATGCAGATGATTGCCCACGGCATAAGTACCGGGGCCCTGTTCGTGATTGTCGGCCAGCTTGATGAGAGGTTGCATACCCGCAACCTGGAGAAGATGGGAGGATTATGGGAAAAAGTGCCTGCCCTTGGCGTGATGGGACTGATCTTTTCACTTGCCTCGCTCGGTCTCCCGGGACTGGGCAATTTCGTGGCTGAATTTCTGACGCTGCTCGGTGTTTTCAAGGCGAGCGTCCTGTTCACGGTTGTTGCCAGCCTTGGCCTTATTGCATCAACGATATACTCCCTGAGGATAATGCAGAAGGTTTTTTACGGGAAGCCGACTGCCGGAACGGGTACACTGAAAGATATTAATTTTCGTGAGTCACTGGTACTTGGATCGCTGGTTATAGCAATCCTGATCACCGGGCTGATTCCGCAGCCGGTAATAGATACCGCGAAACCGGCTATCGAAAAGACGATCAGGGCATCCGGGAAACTGTCAGCAATTGATAATATACGCCGGGACGGGATCGCAGGAGTTCCCGGAAGAGACGGAACAAAAAAAAGAGATCATGACGAAGACTGACTTTTTGTGCCTTGCACCATTCCTTGTGCTTGCGGCTGCCCCGATCATAATCATGGTCATGGTGACGGTTGCCAGGAATTTCAAGGCGGTTTACGTGGCCTCCCTCCTGCTCTTCCTGCTGGCATTCATATCACTTTTCTATGCAGCTCCCCACACAACACACAGGTTTGACCCGCTTCTGATAATCGACAGCTTCAGCCTCCTTTTTCTTGGAATAATCCTGTTCGCAGGCCTGGTAATTACGATACTCTCTTACGAGTATTTAAGCAAGCAGGGGGGTGAAAGGGAGGAATTCTTTATAATACTTTTCCTTGCTGTTCTCGGATCGTCGGTGCTCATAACGGCGAACCACTTTGTGACCTTTTTCCTTGGGCTTGAGACCCTGAGCATCTCCCTTTACGTTATGATCGCGTACCTGAAGCACCGTAAACAGAGTATCGAAGCGGGGGTCAAGTTCCTCGTAATAGCTTCGGTCTCTACAGCATTTTTGTTGTTCGGCATGGGACTTATCTATGCCCACAGCGGCACAATGAATTTCCAGCAGCTGGGGTCCTTAAACGAGGCGACAGGGCCGTTCCCGGTTATTGTTCTTGCAGGCATAGGACTGATCTTCACCGGCATAGGATTCAAGCTTGCCCTGGTGCCGTTCCAGATATGGACCCCGGATGTTTACCAGGGCGCCCCGGCACCTGCCACAACATTCATCGCCACGATTTCAAAGGGTTCGGTCCTTGCTCTGGCAATAAGGCTGTTCTTCGACATCAGGGGGTATGAGAACAAAACTCTTTTCATCGCTTTATCCGGGATAGCCATACTATCGATGTTCACCGGTAACCTGCTGGCTCTTAAACAGAAGAATATCAAGAGACTGCTTGGATATTCGTCGATCGCCCATATGGGGTATCTGACCATCATCCTGCTCACAGGCACAGCGGCCGGGATCGAGGCTGCAATCTTTTATATTGCCGCATACACTGTTACAACTCTCGGGGCATTTGGGACAATCTCAATTCTTTCTGTATGTGAGCATGATGCAGAAGAGGTCTCCGATATGAACGGACTTTTCTGGCGCAATCCGTGGCTTGCAACAGTCTTATCACTTTCAATGCTGTCGCTGGCAGGAATACCCCTGACTGCCGGGTTCATTTCGAAGTTCTACATCCTTCTGGCCGGCGCAAAGTCAGGGCTGTGGCTGCTGGCAATAATCCTGGTGATCAACAGCGTGATAAGCCTCTTTTATTACCTCAGGGTCATCAGGGCGATGTTCGACCCCTCAGAAGACAGAACAGCATTGAGGTTACCTTTCCTTGCCCATGTTGTTTTGATCCTAATTGTCGCCGGGATACTATTCCTCGGCATATTCCCGTCAATTCTGACAGGAATAATATCGACATACTCTGGAGTGAACTAGAGCTTCTTCCCTGATTTATCCTTTCCGGAAAGTTTATATTCCATGCCAAAAAAGACAGAGCGTCTCGGTCCCGGAACATAGCTGATTGACCGGGTGCCATAGGAGGACTTGGTTACCCTTACTGCATAAAGGTCATTCTCAACATTAAGCACGTTGACCCAGATATTGAACCGGTTGAATCTGTAGCCTGTCCTGATATTGAAAATACTGTACCCGTCATATTCTTTGGTATTCAGCTCGTCGACCCAGTATTTGCCAATCTTTTCCCATTCGAGCCCGATCCGGAAGTTCTTCAGGAACGGGGGCCTCCATATCAGTTCCGAATTTGAAACGAATTTTGGTGCCAGGGTCATATAGTTTCCGTTGTAAACATCTGTCCCGTTGATATAATGAACGAACTTATGAACCGATGAGGCTGCATTGAAACGGATATCAAGCTGGTTTAAGAAGGAATACCTGAATGAGTATTCAATGCCCTCATGGCGGGTCGCTCCTGTTGACTGGTCCTGGGATGTGCCGTCAGCCAATATGACAGAAACTATTTCATAATTCCCCATTGAACGGTACGCACTTATATCAACATATCCATTATCGCCGTTGAAGCTTAGCCAGCCTCCCAATTCAAAGTTGTCATAGTTTGAAGGTTTAAGGAGAGGGACCGTGACCGCCTTATAGAGCTGCGAAAACATTGGTGGCGCAAATCCGACGCTGAAGTTCCCATAAAATCCGATATTGTGACTAAGGTTATAATTGATGCCTATCTTCGGGCTGATATGATCAAAGGCATTCTTGTCATCGGGAGCTCCGGAGATCGCTGTGGGCGGAAGGTTATTCCTGTAGTTGTAGTCGAGCCTGTCGTACCGAACGGCCGATGTCACTTTAGTTTTTTTCAGCGGGGAGAATTCAAAAACAAGATATCCGGCTGAGTTAAGGAGATCGGCATTAAAGTCCTGAACATAGACATCAGTCATTGTGTAGGATGTGTATAATTCTCCTTCGCGGGTCACATCGATCTGTTTGGAGATGTAGTCATAAGGTGTAATGTCGGCGCTTATCCCTGCGATCAGTTTTGCATCCAAGAAGCCAAAGGAATGGTGATGCTGCATTACCAGGCCATAGGACTGGTATCCCGATTCAATATACTCACCCTTGTACTTTGCAGGGGGTGGTCCGCCATAGATTCGCTGGATATAGTAAGTCGGGATCTGGTCTTCGAAACTCTTCCTGAAATGGAGAGTAAGGAAGGTTTTATCATTGGCCGACCATGTCTTGTCAATTCTGGCTGAAGCCCTCATTATTAGCAGATTGGAATAGCTGAATGCGTACTGATTATACTTGTCGTTCGTATAAAACAGTGTGCTGTCGAGGCTTCCGGAAAGGTTTGCATTATGCCGAAGGAAATTAAAGGAGCCTGTCAGTTTGGTGTTATCATCGATGCTGTAAACTCCCTTCAGATTCAGTGCAATTTTCCAGAAATCACAGTAATCCCTGTAAGTGTCGGAGCAGCGTGCCGCGTAACCTCCGGCGAACAATCCGAGCTTGTTGAAAGCATTGCCCCCTTCCAGGTCAATTCTTTTATATCCCATATCGTTAGCCTGAACCGAAAATGCTCCGTAAGGTACAAGTGGCGGTTTCTTGGTGATGAAATTAAGAGTCCCTCCTATCGCCTCGCTCCCATAAATCGAGGATGCAGGTCCGCGAAGAACTTCAACTGATCTTATTGCAGCCAGGTTTATCTCCTTCATATTGCTTGAACTGGCTATTGTGGTCGGATTTATGGGTATCTCATCCTCAAGCGTAACCAATTGAGTCCTTATGAATGAGAGTGGCTGACGTATACTTACTGAGGCATTTTCAGCGCCGAAGTCAGAGATTAGAACTCCGCTTACTTTGCTAAGAAGGTGTGACATTTCGGTCGCCTTTGTTTCCTCCACAACTTTCGGAGCCAGCAGGCTTATCGCGATTGGGGCATTTATCCTGCTCTGGCGTTCGCGCATGGCAGAAACGATAACCTGGTTAAGCTCGTTGGGTAGCTGCTCCATCCTGATATCCATAAATTCGGAACTTGCCGGCAGAGTCAGCGTTCTATAGCCAACGAACCTGACAGTTATGGAATCAATCAACTTGTCTGACAACAGCTCAAAGTGGCTATTCATGTCTGTTGTGGTACCCATCGCCGACATTGATGCGGCAATATATGCACCCTGAAGTCCTTCATTTGTAAGGGCATCACTGACTGTGCCCTCAACTTTGAATTGTCCGGGACACTTAAAAATGATGCCTGTGACCATTATCAATGCAAAAAATATCTTTTTCATCTTTCAATTCTTTTTGTTTTTCATGGCTGAAATTCAAATCAAGATCATTACTGGCCCTTCTTTGCCGGAATCTTCTGATTGCCAGGACCAGGCCAACAACGAACAGAGGAGATGCTGAAGCAATGCACTTGTAGCAACTGGTGCAGCTTCCGTTGCATGTGTTCAGCAATGCCGTTGGAACCGCTAATGTGATCCCAAAGAGAGCGAACCTGACTTTATTAAATCCTTTTCTGAGATAACCTGCGGCTTCTGATATGAAATGGCGTCCCTTTGACATTTTTCGATACAGATTTTGCATGGCATGCATGAGAGCTGATTTATATTAACTGAATTATCCGGTTTCCTTTCGATCGCCCACAGCGGGCAGTCCCTGATGCATTGCCCGCACGAATTGCATTTCGACTGATTGATCCTTATCCGTCTGGCGAATCTCAGCTTTGAGCCCAGCCAGTTGAAAAGGGAATCAATTGCACCAACCGGGCAAAAGAAATTGCAGTACGCACGGCCGCCGGCTGCCAGGATTCCAAGCAGGACAAGGAGCGCAAGGTTTGTGATACCTCCGAATCCGGCAAGGATCATCCTGCTCGACGGATCGCCCGGGGAGCTGAAAAGGGAGGAAATGACAGAAAAATTGCAGTAATTGCAGCAAAGTCCTCCGACCCCTAGAACCGGCAGGATAAAAAATGAAGCGAGGTAGCTGTACCTTACTGCGGGGGATTTGATCCACCTGTAACTGATCTTCATCTTCTCCGGAACTGCTTTGGAGGCAATTTCAGTTGCCCCTCCAACAGGACACACATGGGAACACCAGAATCTGCCGAATGCAAAGCTTACTGCAAATATCACGATCAGAAGGAACAAGCCCATGAAAAGGGTTTTTGTCATTGCTGAAAACCCTTCGAAACTCAGCAGCATCCTCATGCAGAATGGTGATCCGCAAAGGCTGAGGGAACCAAAAAGGCGGGGTATCAGGGCTACGGGGGGCAGGAATACCAGTATGCTCAGTATTATCAGAAGATATCTCCTGGTTTGATTTTTTAATGACAGTTTCATTTTTTAGGTTTTAATCATTTCGGTTGAAATACCACTTTATTCCCGTATTGCAGGGGCTGTACCATGCATCGGACAAGCCGGAAGGGGCTCGTGGTATGTCCGCCTGGCCTGTTTTGAAATATTGAAATTGTCGAGCTCCATGAACGAGACAGGTATGGTCAGCACCGTTTTATCAGATTTCAGATCATAAAATTTTAGCTGATAATCTGATCTCTCAGTAATTTTTACATCAGGTTTAATCCCGACTGTCAGGGCAAACTTCTCAAATGGCCTGATATCGGTTACCATATTATCCTTAAACTGATGGAAATGGTGGTACCGAAGATTTAATTCAGGGGGATATCTTGACAGGATCTTATAGCTGACGGGTTGATCACCTTCAAGGGCTACCCTGAAGCCTCCCCTGAAGGGGGGCAGTACAGTACCTGTCACAAGTATCACATAACTACTCCTGTTCAGCCCAAGCAAAACAGGATGACGCGAGATGCCACCGTTTTTGGTAACCATTGTGACGGAATGGCCAAATCCTGGCGGGGTGTACATCGCTGCTATGGTGCAGATCGTTATTGTTACCATCGCAGTGATGATTATTATGTATGTTTTCCTTTTCATTTTTGGAATAAAGTAATAGTTCGCGCGTTCACCTCAGGAGCTAAAATTCCTGCGGATAATGCAAAAATCTTATTTACATATAATCAGGTAAATCAGCATGAGATTCTCATGCCAAAGGGGCAATTTGTCCGGCCGTGAAACCGGATCTCAGATGAAGCAAGGGTACCGGGAAGGTTCAGGCGGATGAAATACTTTTGAGTAAAATCCTGCAGCAAGGAAAGGATCCCTGTAAACTTTGTACGGAGGGCTGCACGTAGTGATGAAATCATAGTCCTTCTTATCATCGGCACCTGGCAGGAAATTAACATCGGGAATTTCAGTCTTCTCTTCCCTTGGAACATTGGTATCTTTCTGGTCAGTTTTGTCGAGTTCCTTGCTGAGCCAGCATTTTCCGTTGCATTTCTTTTTCGGTTCGCTTCTGTTCACGCAGAATGACTTTATAATCTGTTCCTTGTTCAGCCTGAATGACACAACAATCCATAACCTGCTCGCAGGCTGGCTAAGGATGAGAGAAAGAAAAATACAAGCTGTTACCCGTTTTAACAAACTTAATGGTATTGGTAATCCAATTTATGCTGTAAATTGTTGAATGCCATTAAGAATGGGTTAAGATATTATTAAATCACAATTAAGGTCAGGGAGCATGAACCAATTATAACTGAAGTGATATGAAATAAAAAAGGCACCTTTCTGGTGCCTGATTGTTGTCTAAAACCAAAATGGGATAGCCTGTTTCTAAAAATAGATCCAGTATCCTTTAATCTTTCCGAGTGAATTCACCTCGATTGCAGGGAAAGGCAGCTTGATGAATGAAATAGTGCTCAGGAGTGTCTTAAGGAATCTGGATCTTGTCCTTATGCAGGTCCAATCAATGTCAAGGGAAAAAAGGAACTGCCTGTAACGGGGTGTTTCCGGCAAATAGTAACCTTCGTACTTTTCCCGGTTCTCAAACTTGCCAAGCATGCCGTTTGCGCTGTAGCCTGCAGAGATGCCAATCCAGGGCGGAAGAACCCTCTTCAGGAAGATCCTGTTGGCGCTCACCGTCAGCCAGTAAGTATGTCCGTTATAATCCTTGAAATAGTTCTGAATCAGGTTTGTGCCGAGGAATCCATAGGTCCCGTCGACGTATTCGGATTTTGAAAAACTGAATTTATACCGGATGACCTGTTCCCTGAAAAGCATCTCCTGTGTCACAAAAAAAAGCGATCCGGTAACATTCGCCGCGATATCGCTCCAGGAAAAGCCGCCGCCTGTATAATGACCATCGATAAACTCTTTTGGAGACTGGATCAAAAGGCCCATTGGAGCGCTCCAGATCAGGGCACTCTTTCGGCTCACTCCTGAATTACTAAGGAAATGATACATGATGCAGCTTTCATAGTAGCTCCCGAACGAATGCTGAAACTTATCGACCTGAAGATACCCCCTCAGATCATCTGCAAAAAAAAACGGGACTTTAAGGCTTTTGGAGTACCAGTTATTATTTGCATAAAGCCAGCCTGCCCCATATATCAATGACGCCCCTGTTGCGGCACAGGCGATCCTTGCTCCAGAATATGTGCGGGGTGCCGCTGTATTCAGGGTGTCCTGGGCAAGAATGACATTACCGGCAAACAACAATAAAATCATTTGCAGGGCAATACGAACATCCCTACCTCCCGGCATCCTGATTATAGTCAACAAATTTATCACTTTCAATTGGGGACAGGCGATTCGTCAATCGATCGACCGTACGGGTCGATCAGGCCAGTGGATTGGTTTGCAGGGATTTTGAGCCTGAACTGTTGATTAATGGGAGCAACGCCATCGCGATTGGTCCGAAGATGAGGAAAACAAGGCTGGTGCAGGAATGGGCCACAAGGGCGAATATCATGCCTGACTCCTTATCGATCCCGAAGAAAAAAAGGCAATTTATCACAATAAAGTGCCAGGCGCCGATCCCTGCCTGGATCGGAAGGAGGTATGCAACATTTCCGAATGAATAGGTAAGTACCGCAATGGTAAAGGTCAGCTTAGCGGTGGCAGGAAATGCAAAAAACAAGACATAGAGCATCATGAACCATAAAAGGAAAATAAGTAGTGTGTACACCAGGAACAGGCCTTTCCCTCTGAGCCTCATTATCGTCATCGTTCCGGATGCAAATTCATTCCACAGCTTTCCTATGCGTGCCGAGATCCTCCTCAGGACCCTGAACTTTGCAAGTAAGAAAAACCCCAGCGCGAAAACTGCGAGGATTATTGCAATCCACAGAAATTTACCCGGGTAATGTGAATAATCAAGGTTGAGCCCAAGCGAATTGTACACCTCCTTAAAAAAACTAAATTTCACCAGCACAAGGATCAACAATATGAGCAGGAAGGTCAACAGGTCGATGATCCTTTCTGCCAGTACCGTTCCGGCAAGCTTTACGACCGGGATCCCTTCGTAACGTGTAAGTACCCCACACCTTGCCACTTCCCCTCCGCGGGGAATGATCAGGTTGGTAAAGTAGAGGATCAGGATTGACAGGAACAGGTTTGAATTACGCGGCCTGTATCCCAGCTCATTTATCAGCATTTTCCACCTGACAGCCCGTACGAAATGGCTCAGAAGGCCGAAAGAAATGGAAACGATAATCCACCCGGCCTTTACCTCATGGAGCGCTTTAATCAGGTCAGCAAAGTTGAATTTCCTGTAAACCAGGATGAACAATGCGACGCCTGCTGCAAAGAAGATGATCGCCGAGAAGATCTTTTTTCCGGACATAGGATAAAACCTAATTTGTGAAGAAATGAACTTACCCCTTCCCGGGGAATTTCATCCGGTACTCAAAACGGGGAAGCCGGTTCAGGAGTCATTCCCTGATCACTTTATAAACTTTGATTATATTCCCTATACGAATCGACAGGAAATAGATTCCGGCATATAAATAAGTCATATCCGCCGTAAGAGTTCCATCAGGAGAAGTGCCATAATATAGTTTCTTCATCACCAGCTTTCCAACCTGGTCACTTAAAGTCACAAAGATCTTTTTGAAGACGGGTTCGCCCAATTTGACGATCAATGAGCCCGACACCGGGTTTGGAAACAAAAGAGCCGTAAAATCCTTCAGCTCCCCTGAACTATCAGGTGTTGACTCTCCTTCCTGATGAAGGATTGCGGTCTCATTCAGGCCTGTGATGCCAGAAACCACAATATGTCCATAGCGGGGAATTGTATCCGGGTTCTTTTCATAGGAAACGCCAATTGTTTCCGGATTGGATTGGTTTGCAGTCAGCCATGCTTCCTGGCTCGCCACACTCCAGTCCATGTTGGCAATCACGCTGAACGAGGTAACTCCGCCATCGGGGCCAACGGAAATCGTATCCGGCACGATGCTCAGGCTTTCTGTCATTCCCTCCTGAATAAGTATGACAGTATCTGATATTCCGCCCGTGCCCGAAACTATTATTTTGCCACTCCTCGAAAGGAAGGAAGTATTTTCGGTGTATGAAACTTCAATTGAAGCGGCATCTCTCTTTACTGCTGTTAACCAGGGGGCATTATCCGTCAGGCTCCAGTCGAGGTTTGTCGTCACTGAAAATATTGCAGTCCCTGATTCGGAATTAACATTCATGTCTGATGGGAATACCTCCAATACAGAAGCGCTTCCAACCTGGTGTAAGATAACCGTATCCGAAATGCCGCCTGAAGCTGCAACAATGATTTTCCCGTTGCGCGAATTTACGGATGTATTTGCCTCATAAGTAACATTTACCGTCGAGCCGTCAGCCTTTGTCACGACTATCCACGGGGAATCATCGCTCACTGTCCACGCAAGGTTTGAATTGACACTGAAAGTAGTATTTCCCGGATCCGAGCTTACGCTCCTTGTCTCAGGTGAGACGCTGAGAGTCCCTGCGCTGCTATAACCTACCTTGATGTTAAGGGTCTTAAAACCAAACCCATTGATCTGACCTGCAACTGAATTGTTATTTACAGGCGCGGACGAGACAGGGGTCTCGATCAGTGAGACATTCTGTGCAGATTCTATTTTGAAGGCGGAACTTATCTTAAAATCAGACGAGTTTTGGGATAGATTCCATAGCCTGAGAATAACGCCTGCTCCGATGCCCTCCTCTGAAGGTTTCATCGACCATATTATGACATCCGGGTTGTCGATGGTAAATAGTGACATCGATTTTTCAGGAAAGCCGATTCCATTTCCGACCTTTCCGGAAAGAAAAGGATTCTGATGCTCGAGTGAGAATCTCATGGCAGCCAGGGGTGTATAGGTATTATGTGTCTCCAGTGCAAATCTCTGGGTAAACTGAGTGTCACCCCCCTGGTCAGGCTGACCGAAATTGTTGATCCTCCCTCCTGCCAGAACATTTACCTGGGGCGTACTTTCATCAAGGGATGTTGTAGTGCTCGAACCGGTCTTCATGAAATAACAGTCGGCGTTTGACAGGGTGATCCCGTACGTGTCGTTGCTGACATCAGCAAAATGATTGATGGTCAGCCAATCGTAATTAGCATTCTTGTCTGAATAATTTCCTCCATGGCTGGCTGTCTTTGCACTTAGAATGGCACCAACTTCCTCATGCCGTATCGTATGAGCAGGTACTTCGAATCCATATGCCCATGACCTTATGTCCACAAAGTTCTGGTTTATCGAGTTCGAGATATCAATCCGGTCAATATCCCTGAAAAGGGTTATCCGGGTCGTATGACTGAGCGGGCTTGATGAGTTTATGACCAGACTTGCCGAAACAGGACCGGAATTTTCCACGGTCACGGACCCGGTTGCCGTTCCTCCCATATCATTCACAGTTTTTCCGTTTATGGATCTCACAAATTCCTGATTGCCATGCTTTTTACTCAATAATGATGTCACTGAACCCTTTTCAGTGGCCGTAAGCTTATAATAAGAGTTCTCGATTGTATTTCCTGCAATCGTGGCTGCATCAGGAAAACTTTGACCAGCGGTTCTGTATATCTCAAAAACCTTGTATCCAAGGGGAGGAACATCTCTTGCAAGGATCCTCAGGTATGTTTTTCCGCCGATCTGAACAAATTGCGAAGGGACTTCAAGGCTGGTTGAAATATCAACCACCCGGACCGGCCCTGCAAGAGCGTACTCAAGATCCGCGACATCTGTCCTTGTCCAGTTAAGGGAATTGAAAACAAAGAATCTTGCATTGGTCGAATTGTTGATTATCATATTCCCGAATTGTGCAAGGGCATCGCTCTGCAATGAATTCAGGTATGATTCAATTCCGGCAACGAGATTCTTTTGCCATGCTGTCCGCCTTGAAGGGGTATCTGACGGGTAGGGACCCGGGTGCATTGGAATGTTATGCTCAAAATAGATACCCATGTTCATCCATGCCTGATCTTTTGAATCCTCCCTTCCAGTGAGAAGTGACGGATCAGGAAGAGCCGCAATGGTCGAAATGGCTTCGGAGTTACGGAGCTTTTCAGTTGATCTTTTAAGCCTTGAAGATACTTCCTGGATAGCGGCTGCGCCCAACTCCCAGTCGTTTCCGAATGAAAGGCTCCTGGATGAAATGTCATTGCCGAAATTTGATTCAAAGTCCTTGAAGAAATCAATTTCATTGGACACTATTACTTCCCGGTTGGAATTGGATGCACTTTTGGAGACACTGATAAATTCGTCAGTCAACGTTTGCAGATCATCCCACCCCTTTCCAAAAAGACCTATTACGGGGTATGGATACCTGGCCTTGAATGCAGAATTGTTTTCGACAAAATCTATTGAGGCCATGGGATCCCTGGCTTCAGCGTATCCACCCACGCTTGTGTTGTCACCCAGAAGGGAGTACCATTTCATAAGGATCTTGCTCCCATCCAGCCCCTGCATCCAGTAAATATCGTGGTCGCGGTCTGTGGCATCCACGAGGGAATTGCACTGGCAGATACCCTTCCAGCTGTATTTTGCACCGGCTTCTGCCCAAATGGTAGCCAGTCCCAGGGGAAGTGTCTGATTTTCCATAGTATATACAAGGGGCAACCTCAAGTCGTACTTCCTTTCAATTTTTCCCGGATAATACATTCCCCTGATCACCGCTTCTACCGGCGTTGCGCCCCAAACCACCGCAAGAGGGTTCAGCGGGACACTGATATGTCCCGATTTTATATAGGATATCAGCTTCTGGAACTGCTGGGCGGATCTGCTTTTCTGATAGATCCACATCCAGTAGTTGCCATCGCAGTTCCACCTGCTTTGATTATCCGGCGCTTCATTTTGGGTATAATCTGCCAGGTTTATATAATAATCAAGCATGGTCAGAAAAGCCTGGTCATAGGCGGCTGGATCGGCCAGCCACCAGAGATCGGTGTGATCATCGGGAGCAATGTAAATCCTTTTCGCCTGCCCATCCAGGGAGACAGGTGAAACGAGGAGGACAACAAGGCTGAGATAAAGTATCCTGATTCTGGTAATTCTGCTCATCCGGTTACTTTTTTAATGAATTGAAGAAGGTGTACAGATAGATATTTTTCTCAAAATGCTTCTCAGATTCAAGCGTGTAGTTCTTTACTAAAAAATCATAGAGTACCTGTTTGGATTCTTCAAAACCGGTGATCACATTGTTAACGATGATTACCTGAAACCGTTCGACAGGTTTTAGATTTTCAGCCAGTTGCACGAGATCTTCCGTTTGAATCTTCCAGAGGTTTGGGTCAATCCCGCTGTTATAAACGAATGGATGCGGCAAAGGGCAGATATGATTGATCCCATTATAATACAGCTTCAGATTATCAGCCATTACGTTCCTGTAGACCAGAACCGGCTCATTTTGTTTTTCAACCCGCTCAAGGTAACTGCCAAGCCTTCGAAAATCATTATGCTTGTACAGGTTATGGTAATTATCAAACCCAATTCCAAGGTAAAATAAAGAGAAAAAGATTATCCAGGTTGTCATATATCCCGGCTTAAGATGAATAAAAGCCCGAATCAGCAATAAATACAACGGCATAAAAATCACAAGCGTATATTTTGATTCGGTTGAGTATCTGCCGAATTTGTAATCGACCACCATAAAAATCAGGGTTGTAAACAGGGTCACGGTCAGCAACAGGAAAGAATCCGGCAATTTTGTCTTTACACGCTTAAAGTCAATAGTCAGGAAGAACAACATCAGTACGACCAGCCTGATAATCCACCTAAAGAATGCAGGTGATATAAAATCTGAAGGCATAAAGTAACCGAAGGTTACCTGGGAAATAATATTCTTAATTTCAGTGAGATAGCCGGTGAAGCTTCTCTCGTATGTCAGTGCAATGCCAGTCTGGGCCCTTATATTCCCAAGAATAAGGGGAACTATCAATGCCACAGCTGCAAGCGGCACGATCATATCCAGCACATAGATCCTGAACGACCGTGTCCTTCGGGAAAGCAATAAAACCACTGAATTGGCCAGCAAAAGGAATCCGATGTAATACTGCGTATAAACGCCAATGATGGCCAGAATTATAAACACGATCCGGTTGCTGTACCCGGATGGTCCATTATAATATGTTTTCAGAAAACCAACCAGAATCAGAAGGCTTAATAAGATGACCAATGCATACAGCCTGATCTCCAGGATTGTAAAAATTACTGCAGGGTTAAGAAGGAACAGGATTGATGCGAGAATAGCAACTTTCCTGTCGGTCGCCGTTCTTATAAATCGGAACAGGATGATCTGGGCACAAAATATAAGCAGAATATTCATCATCCTGGCCCACAGGATGCTTGAAGAACCAAGCCTCCAGACGGTCAGCAAAAGGAAATAGACCGGAGGCTGCTGCTCAAAACTGAATGACTGGTGAAGTGCATATGATAAAGTGCCGGAAGTTGTATTCAGTGTATACAGTTCATCCTCCCAAATGTTCAAATAGCCTGCAAGCCAAATCATTACAGCATAGAATACCGCCGAAAAAATTACCAGGACACTGTTTTCGCGGAAGCTGTCCTTAGCCTGCCTTAAATATCGCGTTATTTGCATATTCAATGAATTCTTTAAGCTGCTGAAGTCATTTTACTGGGCGCCGAATTCGCGCTACAGTTCTCCTTCCGATCAGTCAGTATTATTATTTGAGCCGTTGCTCTTTATCTTCCTGGCAATTGAAGAATTCAGGTGGAAAAGTTCTTCAAAATACCTCTTTTTCTGAAGGCTCAGGAATCCAAGGCTCAGGATCTGAACCGCGAGTATAAGGGTGATCCCGCCGATATAGAATGCGTGGGGCCTCATCTGGAATGCCAGGCCAATCGCCTGTGAGAACTTATCATCAAAATATGAAGCACCCGCATTTACTGTCGGCATTATTTTGATTGTATTAATTATGATCCACCCAATTATATAAGCTGAAACAAGCAACAGGATAAAACCGCTCGTGATAAAGAAAGCATAGGGCCGGAATATGAAGCCAGCCATGAGCGATGAATAAAATGACTGCCGTATCCTCATACTTGAGGTCCGTTTCCCTTTCATTCCGTTCTGGAAGCTCCAGTCAAGGTGGGCGGGAATCTCAACGACCCTCGCTCTCAGAATGGATGCCTTGTAAAGTACTTCCGGGTTAATTTCATAATTGACGGTCTTGAGATTGAGGTTTTTTATGAACCCGGATTTATATGCCCTGACCATCCCGGTGAACGTGTGATAGTGCTCATGCGTAACCATGCGCATAAAATGGTTGACAACTTTACTCATGAGGGCTCTTTTGAAAGGAACACCGGATACTTTTCCTTCCTTCATATAAGGAGACGCAATGACCACATCTGCATCCGTTTCAATCTGCTTCGAAACCAATCTCATTATATGGTCAGGAGAATAGCTGAGGTCGAGGTCAAGAACAACGATTATATCTCCCTGGGCATTCTTAAAACCTGTCTGGAGAGCCCTTCCAAGATTAAGATTGACCGGATGATGGATCACTCTCAGCAGCTTGTTCTTCACGGCAAGGGCATCAGCAATTTCACCCGTACGGTCACTGCTGCCGTCGTTTATAACCAGAAGTTCCCATGAATATTCTGAGCCCTCCGATTTAAGATAGCGTGTTATTTTTTCCAGGCTGCTCTCAAGCAGCGTTTCCTCGTTGAAAGCCGGAAGTACAACCGATATCAGGTGAGGTTTCTTTTCTGTGGCCATATTCTTATTAATTAACTAAATTTGACTGTTTTGTTGATAATGATTTGCATAATCCGACCAGGAAGCATGCTTTGCTGAATTAATGTCTTTTAGATGGCAACCAACCTTGCACTTTTCGATTTTGACGGGACAATTACCAATAAGGATTCCTTCATTGAATTTATTAAATTCTATAAGGGGAAGCTGGCATTTTATTCGGGGGTGCTTGTCCTTTCGCCCGTCCTCGTGCTCTATAAACTGGGAATTATTAAGAACCATAAAGCTAAAGAGCTCGTCTTTACTTATTTTTTCAGGAATGAAAGCCTTGGAATATTCAGGAGCAAATGCTGCAGTTTCTCACTGACCGGTCTTCAGGAAATCGTTAAGCCCACGGCTTTAAAGGCGATAGAACACCATTTCCTAACCAACGACAGGGTAATTGTTATCAGCGCATCTTTCGAGGAAGTCCTGTCAGAATGGTGCAATTCCAGGCATCTGGACCTGATTGGAACGAAAATTGAAATTAAGGATGACTTGATCACAGGAAAAATCCTTGGTAAAAACTGTTACGGCATCGAAAAGCTCAACCGTCTCAGGGATTATCTTGATATCAGCGAGTTCGGAGAAATATCTGTATATGGTGACAGCAAAGGCGATCTGCCGTTAATGCAAATAGCTGATCACAAATACTACAGGTTCCTGTAACCCGGTCCATTGAAATCATGCAGTCTTCCCCTGTCAGAAAGAGCTGTGTATTATTTTATCAGACAATTGATCGAACAGCGAGCTTACGGACCCTCTGTTCTGGATGATCCTGACAGCCTCAGCCATTAAAGGTGCGACTGATACGACCTTGAAGCGGGGATTCGCGGCCAGGTTCGTGTTATAAACAGTATCGGTTGTAATAAGCTGATTGATCGGACTTTCCATAAGCAATTCCATACCTGCCCTGTCAATTAAGGTATGGGTAACCATGGCAAAAACATTTTTAGCTCCCTTTGATTTCAAAGCCTTTGCTGCCTCGGTCAGGGTGCCTGCAGTAATGGTAAAATCATCAACTATCAGTGCATTCTTGTTTTTGACAGTCCCGAAGATCTCCAGGACTTCAGGCATGCCGGAGTGATCCCTTCTCATCTTGTCACAGATGACCGCGGGCACATTGAGATGGGATGCGATCTTCCTTGCAGTCTTTGCGAAGCCGGTATCGGGCGACACAACGACCAGATTACTGATGTTCAATGTCTTTATGTATTCACATAGAAGCGGGTATGAGTACAGGTGATCGACCGGCACCTTAAAGAATCCCTGTATCTGCGGACTGTGCAGGTCGATGGTGATTATCCTGTCGGCACCTGAGGTCTCTATGCAATCGGCACACACCCGCGCCCTTATTGAGACCCTTGGCTCATCCTTTTTATCCGCTTTTGCATAGCTGAAATATGGCAGAATGACGGTTACAGAATCAGCGCTTGCCCTTTTGAACGCATCGATCCAGAACAAGAGCTCAACAAAGGAGTCATTTGCATTAAGTCCGATTGTCTGCACAAGGAAAATATCCTTCCTACGGACATTTTCCAGAATCTTGACGTATGTATTCCCCTCCTTGAAATTAAAGACTTCCGATCTGCCGGGTTCGGTCCTGAGATAGCGGCACATCTTGCTTACAAAGGCTGTTGCTGAACTGCCGGCAAAAATTCTTATCGATTCAATATCATTCTTCATCGATTGAGATTTACCCTTGAATTACCTGAAAGCAACGTACTGATCCGAAATCGGGCCAGCCGAATTACAGAAGGTTAAAATACAAAAACATTTGTAACAGTGTCCTTTAATATTGGCAGTTTGTAGCCAAAATATTTGTCAAACACTACCCTGAAACTGTTCACAGGTGAAATTGAGGGATAAAGCATGCTGTAGTCCTTATCAGGGAAATAGTAGGCATTCAGGATAGTAAAAGATTCTTTCGTTTGGTCTTTCCCCCGGAGGTACCTCCATCCATGATCGCCCTGGATTATGATAACCGGAGGGTGACCGGAGGATTCCGCCAGGATTTTGCTGACTGCATTTTCAACAAGGCCGTTAAGGTATTTTAATTGCCCCAGGTATTTATCCTTCTGAACGGGTTCGACAGCAGCATAGCTCGTATCCGTTTTGCCCTCCTGATCAAAGAAATAGGGCTCATGCGGCATCATTACATGCGCATAAACAAACGATGGCTTACCAGTATTGCCTATGGCCCGGGGCAGCTTATCGAGAATTCCCAGATTAACATCTTTCAGAGAGAGTAATCCGGCATTCTGAGCGGACTGCCATTTCTTATACAGCTTCCTGACTATGGGTTCATAGAGCGTCCCGGCTATGGGTTGTTCACGCAGCAGAAAGAAGTAATCATTGTACTCCCTCGGATATTGCCCAATGTCAAAAAAGGAGAGGTTTGCTATATTGTAGTCATTCTGCTCAAATAATTTAAATGCCCGGTTTTCATTGACCAGCCCGAAAAGGTTCTTTTCCTGTGCATTTGTCGGCAGAGCTTTGGGGGTGTTGGAAAGAAATGACATATTCAGTGCCGAGGCCAGGGAATAAGGGGTCATATTGTAGTTTGTCCTGCTTCCGGTCGCAACATAAAACCCATTCTTCGTCAGGAAATTAAGAAAATCGCTGTTGTCGAAATTCCAGTAATCGGCGAGGCTCCGGTTACTGGTGTAGCCATCAAGGATGATGTATATAACATCCGGCTTTGTCTTTTCCTGATGACCAATTGAATCGACGCTTCCAATATCCTGGTTAAGNAGCTTGATTCTCGTTGTATTCTGATTCATTCCGGCATAAAGCTTGTACAGGATNAGGAAAACCAGCAACAGGTTCAGATACTGTGTCATACGAAGAAATGACCGGCCGGATCTTACAATGGCAACACCTGACAGGATAATAAGAAGTACAAGGAAGGCGACGAGGAGAAACTCCCTGGCCTTATCGCTCGCAGACAAAAAACCCAGTAAGGAATTTAAAATTGAGATCTTCAGCAGTGAAATTTTGATCTGGTGATACCAGAGGATAAATAACAGGAAAAGAAAGACAATAAGTGAACTCTTCAAATGATCTTTAACCAGCCGGTTCAGGCTATTCAGAACCATGAACCATAGGGTAAAGTTCGCCAGGATGAACACAATCGTGTCATTCAGGTCAGGATTTACCTCACGGATCCTGATCTTGCCCAGGATAAATAACAGTATAAGCAATCCCGGGTAAAAAGGGGTATCCCCTGCTTTTTGCAGGAACTTTTTAACCTTTCCGGTCATTCTTTGATTCCATCAGGTACAATAATCTCCTGCTCGTGCCTACTTCCTGCATGGCCCGGATATGAAAGAACTGATCAAAAGCCTTCTCAAAAGAACCCTGATCATAGTCGGTGAAAATATCCACACGGTTTTTCAGGAGAACCTGCACTTTTGAATCATCCTTGGGAATAAACTCAATTGCCAGCCATTTTGTGATTTGACTGAACTGGCTGGCAATCATGCTGAAAGGAAGGTTATTCGCAATTGAAAGATGATGAATTATCGCCAGGGCAAGTATCATGTCGCAGCCTGCTCTTTCAAATATCGATTTCCTTTCGGCGTTTGCCCAGCCCAGGGCCGGGGTTGGATTGGTAAGATCAAGCAGTAGCGGAAGAAGCCTCTCCTCCCTGCCTGACTTTACTTCCCTGTAATTGGTTTCGACACAAAGCGGATCGATGTCGAAAGAGATGACCGAACTGCCCGATTCACAGGCCAGGCGGCTGAATGTGCCTGTATTTGATCCCAGGTCCCATACTGATCCGGGTTTGATCCGGTTAATATACTCAGAAACCAGCTGCTTCTTGCTTTCAGTGTATTCCCTGGCATGAACACCCGGCTCATAGTAATCGCCCCATTCAGTCCCTTTTGTGATCCAGGAAATATGATCGAGAGTTTTTCGGAGCGTGCCTATCAGGACTTTGAACGAGTCCATTGTAAACCTGCCTTTCAGCTCAGAGACTTTGACCTTATTGGAATCATACTTTTTCTGGGCTGAAGCATGCAGGACCAGATGAAGGAATAACCCAGGCTTCAGCCTCGTCCTTAGCGGAAGCAGCCTGACGGCCAGATCAAGCGGTATGCCGTCGATATAGTTCCTTGATAATCCATTAAGCCTGATATCTTTATGCCCCATTAACGCTATAGGGGCCAGGAAATGCTGACAAAACTGGCGGTAAGCACTCCATGGCCTGTTCTCTGTATAAAGTTCAAACGAAAGGGTATCAATGAGAACCGGCCTGCCTTTATGAAACTGAATATTGAAGGCACTTGCGTCCTTCAGCGTCATTCCATGCTCCAGTGCTGTCTTCTGAATATCAAGCGTAAGGTAGGCTGCATCCTTAAGCTGGCTGAATGACCATTCATAAGGGTACGAAATAAACTCTACCAGCTCCGGTTCCAATATCCTGTAAATGTTATCAGGATGGTCTGCTCCGGGGAGAATCTCCTTATGTGAAATAAGATAGCCTTTATCAACCAGTTTCGAATAGAGGCCTGACCCTATAAAATGGTCATAGGTTTTCCGGTATTGGTCTGTAACGGCACGATATAAATGGCCATGATCATAGTAAACAAAGCCATCCGGATCCCTGAATGAGCTTGCCTCTTTCATCCGACATTCTCGTTTTTCTTACGGAGATTCTTAATAAAACCAAAGATCTTCTCCCTGACATTCCGAAAGAAGAATAGAACTGCGGTTACTCCTGCAATCAGTAACTGAATAATAAGGCTTCCCGTTCCAGGGTCAAGATAAAGCAAGATGAATTTTAGTGTTCCCATAATACTGATATTTAAGTTATTTCCAGTTTAATTCCTGTTAATTGAAATTATTTCTAATATTTATTTTCCATGTTATTCCCTGCTAAAAGGCTGACGGAGGTCAAAAAGAAAAACGCCCAGGCTATCGTCCTGATATACAAGAGCATATTTGTTTTTGACAAGGCCCACAAACTCCCCGAGCTCCTTCTCTCTTGAAATGTTTTCCGCCGCAAACAGGAGTGCCCCCTTATCAACGAACATTTTAAGGGAATCAAGGGAAAGCTGTTCCTTATTCAGCGTCCATCCCTGTGTTTTTGAATAATAATAAAGGACAGGGCTGAGATCATTCCCCCCTTTATGAATGGTATACGTGCCGGCTGTAATGATTTTTGCTCCCGGATCAACATGTTTTTTTATTGCCTCACTTAAAGCCCAGTCCCTCGGGATGATCGGAGTGAGTTCTGACCGTCCGAAAATAAAACTGCGATTTACCAGAGTAAAATATGAAAGGACAAGGACAAAGCAGAATGAAACCGGCTTAAGCGGATTGTAAACCCTGTTTGCGCCGAAGCCGGTCATATGGATTATCGCTGCAAGAAGATATGTTAAACCAATCCCGAAAAATGCTGACAATGCCGGAATTCCGCAAAACTGGCGATAGGGAGCATCGAGATTCCCTTCCGCAACAATTACAACGAATGCAGCAAAGGCAATGCCGTAGAAAAGGAATAGCCAGCCTCTCCTGGCAAGCAGAATCACTATAAAACCGGCAAAAGTTATGAGAAGTCCGGGGAATCCCGACAAAAGTGACAGGAATCGTCTTGCCATCAGAGCATACCATTCCTTTGACGTCAGCATTGTGACAGTCTGATACTTGTCATGTCCCTTGAAGACCCCGAAGACATCTATTGAATGCTTTGTAAGGAAATAGACATAACCATACCAGAGAAGCGGCATTATTAGGGCTGCAGCCCCATAGATCATACCTGTTTTCAACGCTTTGACTTTTACCCCATACTTTCTGATAACAAGCCAGCCCAGGGGCAAAGCAAGCACAAGCTCGGTCGGCATCATAAGGAGAGTCAGGGAAAACAGGCAGCATGAGATGATCATGTGGATGGCCATGTTGTCGCTGACCCATTTTGACATGTAAAGAATTGAAGCGAGTCCGGTAAGAATGGCAAACTGGTAGGTATTCAGCATATTCCCGAACATGTTTGTAAGAGGGATAAATGCCGCCATTGCAGCAGCGAATAAAGCAGGTATCTGACCAATTTCACGCTCCGCAAGCTTAAATGTGACGAGAATGATCAGGAGAAAAGCTACCAGTGTCGTTAAACGTATCGTTATGGTGTTAAAGCCAAATAACGCATACATAATTGAATTCAAATATGGCACAGCCGGAAATTCCATGGCGGTGACTCTTGGCGGTTCGGCAGGCCAGCTGATGGTTGGCTTGAAAAAATCAAATCCATTCCCGGTGTAATTCTGAGATATAGTTATATAGTCAATTTCCTTCCAAGCAGTTCTGTCAGGCAATGGGGTTCTTAGCGAATAAATCCTGATTGCGAGAACAAGGAGAACCAGAATGCCAAGAAAGGCATTGGAATACTTCCGGTTGATATATTCCCTGCCAAGCATCTGTAAGTAGATGCTATTAATGCTGTCAAATGTTTTCGTGATCATAGATGAATCTCCTTCAGACCATTAAAAAATACCTGAAAGTACAAGGAAGACTGTACCAGCCCAGATGATGAAATTAATGATCATTTGCACGTCTTTCAGGATCAGTTTGGTCGGGTCACCCCCATGGTTCTTTTCCAGTACCAGGAATAGGTACCGGAAAATTCCGAAGAGGACCATCGGGGAGGTATAAATAAGACTGCTTGAATTAAGCCGGGTTATCGTTTCATTTGACATCGTGTAAAGGGAATAGGTTACGGCGGCTGTTGAAGCTGAGATGATCATGAGCTTCTCCAGGAACGGAAGGGTGTATTCCTTTAAACAATCACGGTGCTTTTCAGCATTTGCAGAAAGAATTTTTATTTCATTGTAGCGTTTCCCGAACCCCAGGAGAAGTGCCAGCATCAGGGTGCACAGGAAGAGCCAGGGCGAAGCTGCAATGTTCAATGTTACGGCACCCGCGACTGCACGAAGCAGGAATCCGACAGACAATAGTATAACATCGAGTATGACAATTTTTTTCAGGCCTCCACTGTATCCAATGTTCAGCAAAACATAAGACCCCAGGATTATGAGAAATCCCTGGTTTAGAAGCAGTCCTGACATTCCCGATGCAATGAACAGGAAAAACATCAGTCCAATGGCAAGACCCTTGTGCAGACTGCCCGAGGCAATAGGCCGCAATTTTTTGACCGGGTGCACTTTATCCTCCTCAATATCCTTTAAGTCGTTCATTACATAGACCCCGCTGCTCGCAAGGCAGAATGAGGCAAAAGCCACCAGAACCTTTATTACATTCGACCCGTCATGGTAGGAAATCGAAAAGAAGAGCGCAGCAAATACCAGGAGGTTTTTGACCCATTGATATGGGCGCATCGAGATTATTATGTTCCTGAGGATCATATTTCGGGAATAATGTATTTAATGGTAAAATGTAAAGCCACCCGTTACAGGCCCGGGCCGAGAAAGACCGAGATTTTGTCAGTCAATAAATCCGCAACAGCCTTGTGCCCTGCTGAATTCCAGTGCCACGACTCCCAGAAGTAAACAGGCTGCTGCACGCTGGATCTTAGTGTTTGTGAGGGATCCACAAATGAAATATCGTTTTGAAAGCAAAGGTTTTTATATGTACTGCAGGGCAGGCTTAATTTAAACCTGGTCGTGTCGCTAAGATTCAGGTTCAAAGGATAATATGAAACATCCGACGGTTTGCTGATCTCTAGCTGTCCGGGTGCATACAGCACCAGAAACCTGCAATCCCTGCTACTGCAGATTGATTTTACCTTTTCAAGATAGGAGTTCACTTCGACAAGTTTTTTTTCACTGTATAGATTTGAATGAAGATCATAAAACCGGGCGAGAGATTTATTATAAGTATATTTATTGTAAACCGGATCCTTGAAGGAGTCATGAAGAAATAAAGATAGCCGGGAAGGCAACTGCCAGCCGGAAAAGAGCTTTTTCCTCATTGAAGGCGGTGTCAGCCCGATAGAGTTCCAGCGCTCCTCCCTAGAAAGGTCTATTTCCTCAAATTCATTTATAAACAACTGGTTTACATAAATATCCGGCCTGATAGTGTCGATCGTTTTCATCAATTGCCCCAGCATTTCATTGGGACCAAAGCCTGTAACGCCGGCATTTACTACAGTTATCCGCCTCAGGGGGAACCTTTCATTCAACCGCATCTGAAGCAGAGCAGGATAACCTTCCTCATAATTCAATCCCTCAGGCATAGTGAATGCATCCCCAATAACCAGTATCCTTATCTCTCCTTCCGCTTTTTTACCGGGTGTGAACTCCGGTCCGTTAAACCCTGATGAGTTCGTGCTTACATAATAGTCATAATTATTGTATCTCAAATGGGTATGCTTGTCGGGGATCAGTGAATAAACCGAAAGTGAATCCTTTTGCAGCGCAGGCAATTCTCCCCAGCAGCTGACTTCAACCGGGTGGTTGTTAAGCAGATGTTTCTCCACGCCAAAAGTCACCAGTGCTATTATTAACAGGGATGAAGCGGCTGCTGCAATTTGATGTCTGACAATTAAATTGACAAGAACGAACGCCAGGAAGACTACAACCATGTAAATCCAGAACAGTCCGAACCAATTCTCCGTAAGTATAAACATGAATACCACCGAAACCGGCAGAACAGTGAGAAGCAATACCTTTTGCGGATCCTCCGGCCTTTTATTGACGATCAGCATATATAGCGGAACGAACAATATATTCAGAATAAACAGGATTGCGTCTGCCTTATAGAGAATGCCATTCCCAGAGAGAAAGAAAGATATGTTAAGCAAAAGCTGAAGGAAGGCCAGTGAGCCCATTATTAATGTTATCTCTTTCTTTCTGAGCTGTTTGACAAGAGTATTAAACCATTTTATCGCATTTTCGATAAAATAGCCGGCCGGGAAGACAAGAGCCAGAACCATTGCTTCGACTCCTGGTTTCAACGGACCGCTGAATTTATCCCCGATCCATAGCATCAATGGCTGATGAAGGAGGAAAATGGGGAAGGAAACTACGCCTATCCATGAAACAATACGCAGGGAAGACGGAAAAACATCATATATAAACCTGGTCAGGGAAATCAGTACTCCGAACAGTCCAAGGGTAATAAGGGTGTTGGAGATCAGTGAGGTCCAGTAGAACAGGGAACTTATTAAACCAAGCACATATATTGACAGGCCTGCAATAAAAATCTTTTTAAAATTAAAACTATTGAAATCAATTTTGTTCAGGAAGTAAAGTCTTGCCAGGATCATCCCCGCGGCAAATTCAATGAGTCGTGTCCCTGCAAACGATCCGGTCATCCATTGCTCGAGCGATGATGACCAGGTGAATTTCATAAGGCCTGCAAAGCGGGAAAGGACCGTAAATGCAAATGCGGTGAGGAAGAAAACCCCGATCCCCTTCTTTGACAGTACCCTGAAAAGAAATGGAAAGACTAGGTAAAGCTGGATAATCAGCCAGATAAACCACCAGGAAGGATTTATATAAAAGAACAGGTCGGTAGTGAACCTTAGCCCCAGCAGGCTTAATAAAAGCCTTGGTGAATTCAATTCCACCGGATCTTCCTTCAACAAAATGCCTGCAAGCAAAATAATTAAATGAATGATCAGATAGAGAGGAAAAATCCTTTTCAGCCTTGTCAGGTAAAACTCCCTGAGGTCGACATGAGCCTCATTTTTGTTAAGCTGTGAAAGCGTCAGGGTGAATCCGCTGACAAGGATAAAAATGCCAGGTCCCATATCGCCGAACCATCCCAGCGTCTGGGCGGCTTTCCATGCCAATGAGCCATGCTGCGGGAAAACTGATCCCAGCCTGACGGCAAGTTCCGGCCACTTATATGAAGGATTTGAAAACCATGGGAAGGATCCGAATGACTCAATATAATGATTCAGCAGGATCCCCAAAATGGCAAACCCCTTCAAGGCATCAACCCAGTATAATCTTTTGGCTGCGATTTTCATAAACAGCTAATAAACAGTATCCTAATTCACAGGTTGAAGCGGAAGACAAAAAGAGCCCGTCTTTCCATGGAATTCACTCAATGGGACGCATTTGAAATTCTTAGTCAATTTTGTCAGGACCTCTTTGAACAGGGCAGTTTTTCTTTCAGTTTCCTGGTTCATGCCCGGGAAAAAGTCCAGTTCTCTGACCTTGTCATAACCCATAACATCCAAAGGATGTACCAGGAAGCAAACAGGTGTCCAGGTAATCCGGCAAAGGAACAGCGCGATATTCAGGTAAAATCTCATGAGGTGTGGTGAGAAGCCGGCAAGGTAAATGAGATAGCTCAAATGGAAAGGAACCCTGAAAAGAGGCATGGTGGTAACAGGGATTTCCATAATCTTTTTCCCTTCCCCCAGGTCAAAATAATATGGCCTAAGCTTACGGAATCCTTCGCTGAACTTGCCAAACAGTTCTTTCCTGGAGTTCTTTTCGGCTTTGCCAAGGGACGACTTCGAGAAGTAATATAGCCTTGCGAGTGAGCCTATCCAGGTTGGCAGGGTTGTTGTATCGTACAGATAACCTCGTTTTTCCAGGACCTTCAGCAAATCAGGGCTCCAACTGAAACCCGGCCCCCTGAACCCTCTCGGCTTCAGGCCGGTGACGTTTTCAATTGCCGCCTCTGCCCTGGTAATTTCCTCTTCAATTTCCTCATAAGAATATGACTGAAGCCATGATTCATGGTTGTACGAATGGTTTCCCACTTCATGACCCCGCTCTGTGATCATTCTCAGGTATTTCCGGTTCTCCTCCGGCTCAGTGTCCCTGCCGACAATAAAAAAAGTGATCTTCAGGTTAAGTTCGTCCAGCAGGTCCAGGATAACAGGGATAAAAATATTCAGATATGACGGGTATTGATCCCAACCATTATCGCCGTGGATCTTCATGTACGACCAAAGGTTGTCGAGATCGACTGAAATCGCTACGAGGGGTTTGTTTTCTTTCACAACGCCGGATTTAGAATTTCATTTAGCCTGGCTTCTCCAACTTCTAAAGTCTCATTGACATTCAATGTGCCGTTCACAATCTGTGCAGAATTGATTATATAATACCCCTTCAGGGAAGTAACTGCAGAAGGCAGTTTCTCCGAATAATTCAAGACCGGTAGGGCAAACACCCGTCTGGCAGATGAGACATCCCAGGCGATAATATCATCAGAGTTCAGATCAGGATACATCTTCATGAGGGAATCATAAAACCTCTCCTTCAATTCGCTGTTTGTCACGTTGAAAAGTTCATTCTCGGGCTCTACATATTTCGGCAGGTACACAAGGTTAAGATTTCCGGTTTCCGAACGATCTACAAGTGCAGTCATCTCTATTATCCCCGTAAATGGCGGCCAAGAGTCAGTAATATTTGTAACATAATACGGCGACAGTGGCCGTTTCAGGAAGATCACAGGGCATACGACCCCGATATACCTGATCGCCTGGTGTTTTTCAACCTCTTCATTTTTCAGCTCAGGAGCGATCCTGACAGAAACGTCGGAAGGCAAGGTCGAGATCACATTGTCAAATGACATGAGCTGTCCTGTGCTGAGAGAGAGGGTCAGCGTTTCATTCTTGTCTTTTCGTACACGGATCACGGAAGTGTTCAGCCTGACATCTACACCCATGTCAAGGATCTTCCTCAGAAATGCGTCATTGATCTTCCGGTATCCGCCGGAAACATAGCCAAACATCTCTTTTTTCAACCCTGTACGCCTTGCGGCATACATTCTCCTGATGGTTGCCCAGATGAATGAAGCGGATGTATCTTTATAATGGTCACCGAGCTTCGATTTAAGAAGCGGCAGCCAGATCTTGTTAAAAACTCTCCTCCCCGACCACCTTTTCAGCCACGTTTCCACATGAATGGATTCCATCCTTTTCCAGTTCCTGATCCTGGAAGCAGCAATTATAGTGAGTCCGAGACGGAATTTATCAACCAGGTTGATGGCCGGGAACCTGAGGTACTCAAATATGTTCGACATCGAATAAAGCTTTCCCCCGGAAAAGAAACCTGTTTTTGTTTCTGTCCATACAAGTTCCTTTTCAAGCCCGATCGATCTTATCATTTCCCTGGTATTCAGGTCCGACATGAGGATTACATGATAAAACCTGTCCCACGAAATTCCATTGATTTCCATTGAGCCGGCAAGACCTCCAGGGGAGGAAGACGATTCAAAAAGGATAACCTGGTGCCCGGCCCCGGAAAGCCTTGATGCAATGGTCATTCCCATTATTCCTCCGCCTATAACCGCCCAGGATCTCTTCTCATCCATAAAATCTGATTTTGCGTTTAACTACTCCTCAATCCTGATCAGTCACGGCCGGCAAGAAATGCGCAATGGGCGAGACGGGTAGAAAATCCCTTATATTCCGGAACACCCGGAACGGGTCCCGGATCAGCGATCACACAACCTGTGGTACAGGTCCCGGCCAGACGCTGAACTTCAAAGAAATCCACTTTATTAAAGCTGTCATGGACATAATTTCTGTTGAAGAAATTAATAAGCATCATCAGCTCATTAGCGACTCCCCTTTCCATTGACTGAAAACTGTCGGCAACAAAAGCTATAAAATCCTTTCCCGGCTCTTTCTTCCCCTTTCCGATGCCGCAATAAGCTATTCCGGTTCCCTGAAATGATAAGGCAGGATATATATTGCATGCGTCCATCAGGCCCTTTATTTTCTTATTTGAAGCTATCTCACCCATAATCCAGGAGTATTCTTCATGAGCAGTGCACATGAAGACAAAGTCGGCATTCTCAAGCGCCTCGGTGCGGTTGTGCGTAAAGTGCTTCTCCTGGTCAAACCTGAGCAGGTTCTGGTCATCCGGCTTCACATAGGGGTCGTGCATTATATACGAAATGCCATTTGCCCTCAGGTGATCCGCAAGAACTAATGTTGGTGAATTCCGTGTATCCTCGGAGTTAAAACGGTAGGCGACACCCATGAGGGCTATCCGCTTGTCCTTCATGCTCCCCAGCGCCGATTCTGCCTGCCTGAAAGTATGGACAGGAGATTCGTCGTTGATCCTGCGAGATTCGAGGATAAGGCTTCGGGAGCAATCAGCGTTTGTTTCAATTTTTCTCCACCACAGCAGAATTCCGTCCTTTGGCAGGCAATGCCCCCCGACTCCGAGCAGAGGGATCAGAATGCCTCCTTTGGGAACGGAGACCGGGTCATGAGAGGAATCATCTGACTGGTTGAGGAGCGAGTTCACTTTGTCCCGCACGCTGTAAAAGTCAATATCGTATGAATCGCAATACCTGGCTATTTCAGTCGAAAACGCAATCCTTACATCACGGTAGGCATTTTCAAGGGTTTTGACAATTTCTGCTGTCAGACTGTTGGTTTGCAGCACTTTCCCTTCCCTGACAATATGGCTGTACAGCCCTGAGATCAGTTTCGGGGTTTCAGGACTCAATCCTCCGGCCAGCTTATCGGACGACCTTATCCGCTCCACCAGCCTGCCGGGCATTACCCGGTTCGGACTGTTTCCAAGAAGGATATCCCTGCCCTCTTCTAACCCGAACTTTTTAAAATAATCCCTTATGAGGGTGTCCATAGTAGTAGGTGCGAGGGTTGATTCGAAAACGATAAGCGGGACTTTTCCTGCGGGCTTTCTGACCAGCGCTTTGCACAGATCCTCCAGGGCTCCAAATAATGGTCCATAATCGGGGGCGAAGCCTTTTTTATCGGTCTGGACGGAAATCAGGATCAGGTCGGCATCCGACAGGACGGCATAATCGTGTGAGGCTGAAAGGAGTCCCTCCCTGACAGCTTCACCTGTTATTTCATCAAGCCCCGGTTCAATCCCTCCAATCACTGATTTGCCGGAATTGACAGCATCCACTTTCCAACCCGAATTGACCGAATTCCTTTGCACTATTATTACCTTCAGCGGATCTCCCGGACCGGTTTTTATCCTCGCATGGGCAAGCATTGCCGCCATGGGCATCCCTACGATACCGGGACCAATAACACAGGCTTTTTTCATTTCCAATGAATCTATTCTGGTAAGTTTTTTTCCCTTTGACATATTTAATTATTTATCAATAAACTGGTTAAACCATAGCTCAAGGCAAAGTATCCCCCATAGCCCTCTTCCGAACGGTCTTTCTGCTTCGATAAGGTCCTCGACATATTTGCAGTTGATAATGCCCCTGTCCCTGGCGTTCCGGGAGAGCAGGGTGTCGAGGATGAAATCCTTTGCCTTGTTCCTGGCCCACATGTGCAGAGGGACCGGGAATCCCATTTTTTCCTTGCGGTTCAGGATCTTTGCCGGCATGACATCCCTTATTGTCCTTTTAAGAAGGTACTTCATCTCACCCCCCTTGAATTTCATGCCAGCCGGCATCCTTGAAATCAGATCCACTATCCTCCTGTCAAGCAAGGGCACCCTTGATTCAATTGATACCGCCATGCTTACACGGTCTTCGACCTGCAGAAGGCCCGGAAGGCTTGCTGTCATGTCGAAGTGGGTCATCTTATTGAAGTAGCTTTTGGTGTCGGGGTGATTGAAAAGTTTTGAGAAGTCACTGAATATCTTCTCCTCGCAATAATCCGACATGAAATCGCCCGTAAGGAAAGCACGTGAGGATCCTATCCGGTTAATCAGGCGGAAGTACCGCCTGTCCATCGGTTCAAATACCTCCGTTTCCCAGAAGTTTTTGATCATCGGTGTATATGACCTGAGAACCGGCAGATTAGGCAGGATGGAATGAAGCGATACTATATGCTCGCGTTCTTCATTGTTCTCAAAGATCGCCCCTTTAAGAGCCTGTTCGAGGTATGCGACAAGATACCTTGCGTATCCGCCAAAGATCTCATCGCCTCCTTGTCCACCCAGCACTACCTTGACATGTTCGGCGGCAAGCTTTGATACAATGTACTGGGGGAAGACACCCGGCCCGGCCACAGGTTCATCGAGGTACCAGATCAGCTTTGGAAGGAGGTCGATAAACTCCTCCTCGGTGGGTACCACTTCATACAGGTCGGAATGTGCCACATTCGCCACTTCCCGGGCATACTCGAGCTCATTGAACTCAGGACTGTCGATGAAGGCACCGGTAAATGACTTGAACTGGCTGCAATATTTAGCAGCCGACATGATCGTTACAAATGAAGAATCGATTCCGCCGCTGAGATATGAGCCAAGCGGAACATCACTGCGCATATGCTGCGTTATAGTCTGGTCAAGTATTTCGCCAAGGGCTGAAATAAAGTACTCCTCCGTATGGAACCTGTCGATCTTGAAATTCGGTTCCCAGTATTTAGTTCTTTCCAGAGAGAATGAGTGAAGATCCAGTGTCATAAAGTGACCCGGCAGAACCTTGTATATGTTCCTGAACATAGTACCTTCCCCGAGAATAAACTGGTAGGTCATATACTCGCAGAGATTTTCCCTGTCAGCTTCAGCCTTAATGCCCGGATAGCTCAGGATGGCCTTGATCTCACTGGCAAAGATTATCTTTTGTCCGTCATTGTACCAGTAGAGCGGCTTTATCCCGAAATGGTCCTTTGCAATTAGCATTTTGTTCCTGGCCCTGTCGTAGATAATAAAGGCGAACATCCCCCTCAGGCTTCTGATGAAATCACTCCCGTATTCGGCGTAAAGATGTAGTATGACTTCGGTATCGGAGGTGGTTTCAAAACGATGTCCTTTGCTTTTCAGGGCCTCACGCAGTTCAATGTAATTGTAGATCTCGCCATTGTAGACAATCGTGCATTTTCCAAACGACATCGGCTGTTTCCCGGTTGCAAGATCTATTATTGAAAGCCTTTTATGATGAAAGCCTACCGGGCCGTCAACAAAATAGTCTTCTTCATCCGGACCCCTATGCTGTATGACAGCAGCCATCTGTTCAAGCAGGGTTTCCTGAGCAGGTGTGCCGTCTTTGTTAATCAATCCAACAAATCCGCACATAGCAAAATATTTAGTAATTGGGTTTCTAACGAGGCGTCCCCCGGGAGTCACCTCCTCCCAGGGCTTCATCCAGTGCTGTGATAATCCTGAACCGATCCTCTTCAGTGAGGTTTGAACCTGACGGAAGGCAAAGTCCTTTTGAGAAAAGATCCTCCGAGGTTCCGTCCATATAAGAAGGACATGATGCGAAAACCGGCTGCAAATGCATTGGCTTCCAAAGAGGTCGGGTTTCTATATTCTTTTTTTCAAGGTTGACCTGAAGCTGCTCCCTGTTCATCCTGCTCTTTGCAGGATCGATCAAAACGGTTGTAAGCCAGTGATTTGAAAAATATGAATCATCAGGTTCTGGTAGAAAGCTAATGCCATCATATTTTTCAAGTCGCTCGCGGTAAAAGAAGTAATTGCTCCTTCGCTGCCTGACCCTTTCATCAAGTACCCCGATCTGCCCCCTCCCGATTGCAGCAAGAATATTGCTCATCCTGTAATTATACCCAATATTGCTGTGCTGGTAATGAGGAGCCTTGTCACGTGCCTGGGTCGCAAGAAATCTTGCTTTTCCCACTATTTCAGGATCATCCGAAATAAGCGCTCCGCCACCTGCAGTAGTGATGATCTTATTTCCATTGAAAGAGAGTATCCCGATCTTTCCAAATACTCCGGGCTGTCTTCCCTTATACCGGCTTCCCAGGGCTTCCGCTGCATCCTCAATGAGAGGAATACCATAATTGTTGGCAATTGCTTTTATATCAGCTATTTTTGCCGGCATACCGTATAAGTGGACCAGAATGATCGCTTTTGGCAGCTTCCCCTTTGCGGCCCTTTCCCTGAGTGCAGATTCAAGCAGTCCCGGCGACATATTCCAGGTATCCCTTTCGCTGTCGATAAGTACCGGAGTGGCGCCCTGATAAACGATCGGGTTTACGGTTGCAGAAAATGTAAACGAAGATGTAATCACTTCATCCCCTGCCCTGACACCCAATATCACAAGGGCAAGATGAATTGCCGCTGTGCCAGAGCTCAGGACTGCCGTATGACCGGCCCCGGTGTATTCAGACAATGCGGCCTCAAAGGCCTCCACGTGCGGGCCCAGGGGAGCTATCCAGTTCGAAGCGAAAGCTTCGTTGACATAAATTAATTCCTGTCCCGACATATGAGGACTCGATAAGAATATCCGCTTGTCCATTGTTTTGATTCAGGTAAGTCTCACTAATTCTTCCTCCGGGATCAAGAGCATGTCGCCGTCAGGGAACTCCTTAATATTAAGGCATGAAACAGCAAGATAGTCATTTCCCTGCGAACGCTGCAGGCGCAGCTTGGCAAAATTATGCCTGAATCCTTTCGCTTTATAGTTCCATGTTCCGAATTCCACCATCCGCGGATCTTCCTTTCCGTCTAATATTACCAGCCGGGTCCGGTCATCAGCTTCATTAGGAAAACCTTCACGGTCCGATGTGAAGACCAGGTTCCCGTTTGCCAGCCTTGTCCCGTAGAACAAAGCACCCTCAAAAGGTACCACACGGGTCAGGACCTTTTCCGTCCTGCTCCATTTATAAATGCCCGATGCCATTATGTTGCCCGTGTCGGCTCCCCAGAATACCGCCTCCTCAGTAAATACAAGCTGACAGGCACGCCACGCCTGGCTCCCCTGCCCGATAGGCGTGATGGTATTGAAGGAATCGTCGGACCACCCGATCATGCATTCATTATCTTCATCTCCTGTGCATATCCACAGCTTTTCGCTGTACGGATCAGATTGAATTGCATGAATATGTCTGACAGCTCCCTGTCTGAACTCATAGGCTGTCTCCCATAGATTATTCCCGGGACTGAACCTGTAAATCCTGACAGGCTCCCGTTGTGTGTTGCCGAAATATTCGCCGAAAAAAAATGACTTATTATGATCCGTTGACAATCCGGCACTCATCACCCCTCTTCCAATCCCATAACCAAAATGAGGGAGCTTAAAGGCCGGAATATACTTCTTCCCATTACCACCATTATTCCAAATCCTCCCCGAGGAGATGGCAAATACTGAACCAGAATCGTCAATCACCAGTTCAACGCATTCGGACCTGAGAATCGCACGGCGGAATATCCTGAAATTATTGAGCCAGAACAATGAGTTCCCCGCAGGGATCCGTCCTTTTTTCCTGAAACATACATCTCCCTTGTCAAGACAATAAACAAGCAATCCCCTTGTCGCCCACAAATTTCCCTTTTTGTCAAATTCCTGAACAATCAGATCGCTTGCCATTGAGCAGTTCATCCCCAGAAGTGAATGGCTCCTCGGTATGATTGTCCGCTCACCCTGGTAGTCAATGAACAGGTAGACAGCGATCAGAAAGAATATGGCTACCAGAAACAACATTAAATCAAGCAATTGAAAATTTTACCTAAGATAGAGAAATTGTGTTCAATGCTCTGCAGAACTGATTGAGGTTTTTCCCTCCTCCACCTACCCCACCAGTCTGGGAACGGCAATCACCCTTTCCTTATGCCGGTAGAAGACGCACGAATCATCTCCCACGCTCTGGTCGAGAACCATGCCAGCCACTATCTTGTTCCTGTTCCCGACTGATATCTCGGGGATTGTTGCGCTGTTCATCCCGAACATGTTTTCGTCCCCCACTTTTGAAAAACCGGAAAAGCAAACATTCGGGCAAATGATGTTAAAGCTGCCAATAACAGTGTCGTGGCCGAGGCTGCATCGTGAATTGATAAGGTTATATTTTCCTACACGTACATTAGGGCCAATATTAGCGTTCGGACCGATAACCGTTCCTTCCCCGATTACAGCGGATGCAGAAACGTATGTACTGTCGTGGACGAATGAAACAAATTCCGCTCCCTTCGATTTGAACTTGTCGACGAAATGCTTGCGGAATCTCGGATCAGCAATGCCTATTATGTAACGTTGGCCTGCTTTGATCCGGTGGGTGGACAGTTTTCCCAGGTACGGAGCTGAAAACCTGTAGCTTTCATAACTATCCTGGCAATCATCCAGAAATCCCTTTATCAATATATCCCTGACTCCTGAGATTTTCTGTGCATGGTTGATGTACTCATCAATCTCTGCGGCATGGCCGCCTGCCCCGATAATAATAACCTCTTTCATATCATGTAAATAAAAAGTAACGAATTCATACCGGAATTCACCCGGCCAGGTAACCGCCGTCAACGATCATGTTCGTGCCGGTGATCCACCTTGATGCGTCTGATAACAGGAAGACGCATGCATTGGCAACATCTTCAGGCTCCCCCAGACCCAGGGGATGAAGGTTGCGAATAGTCTCCAACGATTCCTGGTTGCGGCTGTAAACGGCGCCCTTTGACATGGGTGATTCGACCACCCCTGGAGAAACGCAGTTAACCCTGATCTTTCTTGGAGCAAGCTCCACAGCAATGGATCTTGATCCTGCAAGCAAAGCCCCCTTGGTGAGGCTATAGAGGGATTTGCCGGCTGAACCGGCTACACCCATGACCGAACTGATAAAGATGATGCTTCCCCCGTTCTCAGAGAAATTGGCCCGTCGAGTAACAATCCGCGTCAGGTTGACGGCTGAATGTACATTGGTCCTGAAAAACTGGTCCATCTTGTCTGGCTTTGACATATTAAGGGGAAGTGTAGTTGATACTCCGGCACAGTTTATCAGGCCGTCTATCTTCCCGTCATGATGGGCAAGGTCATCTATTAATTTTTCAATTAGCTCATATTCCGTCAGATCTGCAGATATGATCGTGTGGTTTTGCTTCCCTTCCATCATTTCCAGAGTTTCCTGCAGTCTTTCCCTGTTCCTTCCCATAAGGATTACCCGGCCTCCCCTACTTCCGGACATAACTGCACAGCTGCGGCCGATGCCTGAGGAGGCCCCTGTTATTATTATATTCTTCCCAGAAAGTGAAAAGGGATCAGTCATGTCAGATTTGATCTCAAAAGTTTATATCAGGAAACTGTCTTTTATAATTGTGACAACCTTCACACGCTTTTGTGTATGTTTCCGGTGATTTTTGAAGGAAAGCGACTTGAAGGTCAAATGATGAATGCAAAATGACAATTATTATATCTCTGCGAGATCACTTATGTGGCAATTATTGAGATCTATTATTCCTGTCGCCCATGATAATCCCACACCAAAACCGCTCATAAGGATGCGTTTTGAGCCGGATATCCTGTTCTTCAGCTCAGAGACAATTGTCAGTGGTATAGAAACTGATGAGGTATTTCCGAATTTACTTATGGTTGCCGGGACTTTTTCATCGGGCAATTTCAGCTTCTTTGATATGAAACCGTTTATGTAGCTGTTTGCCTGGTGAAAAATGTAGTAATCTATTTCCGAAAGGCCTGATCCCGAGTATTCGAGCAACCGGGTGAAGTCCCTGGGCACCTCCCTGATCACAAAATTGAAAACATCGGCCCCGTTCATATACCCGTTTTCTTCGGAACGGATATTTCCGTATTCATCGACGACCTTTTCCAGGAGGGTTTCAGGCGAGCTCATCTTGCGATATCCTCCTGCAGGGATCTTTATAAGGGATTCACGGGAACCGTCAGAGTTCATGGAGAACCAGCTCTTTCCAAACCTGTCGCCCCGTTCTGCAAGCACTGCAACCCCGGCATCACCAAAGAGGAATGCCGTTTTCCTGTCTTTCAGCGAATAGACCTTCGAGCGGGTTTCGCCGTCAAGTATCAGTGCTTTCCTGATCCCTCCTGCTCCCAGCATCGAGTATACCACCGAAAGGCCATACAGGAAAGCCGAACAGCCGAGATTAATGTCGAAAGAAATTGTGCTTGTCGGCAAACCAAGGCGATCCTGCAAGAGGATCGAGGTGGCCGGCATCCTGTAATCAGGAGTCTGGGAAATGAAGACAAGAAGGTCGATCTGGCTCCTGTCGACATTCAGGTCCGACAAAAGTCTTTCGGCTGCAGCAAAACAAAGATCTGAAGAACAGGTTTGTTCATCTGTGAACCTCCGCTCGACCACGCCGATCTTGTCAACAATATCCTTCACTTCTTCCTCTCCGAAGAATTGATTCTGCTCGTAGTTGTTAACTATCCTGGCAGGCACCGCCGCCGCAATACCGGCAATGCCAGTGCGGGAGAAAGACATCAGGGCCATTAGAATCTGTTTTTACTTTTTTGAACTCACTAATTCTGACAGGTCATCGACTGTCACGTAACGGTTAAACTCCTTCATTTCTACTTCAATACCGAACTCTGAATCAAGCATTGCGAGAACCGAGAGTTCGGTTAGAGAACTGTAATTCTCATAGTCCCTGAAGATGTCGGATCCCTTTATGGTCCCGGTTTCCATTTCAAGAGCTTCGGCAAGTGCCTGCATCAATTTCTCTTTCATAATTTGCGGTTTAATCTGTTTTGACTAGGTTTAATATTAATATTATGCAACAGGAATATGCCTGTCTGCTAATTTTTCTGGAAATGCCTGATTATCGTGTCATACGATTTGGCGACAGTGAAATTATCCTTCATGTATTTCAGTCCCCTCTTCCCCATGCTTTTGCGTAACTCCCTGTCGCAAGACAGCAGACCTGCATTCCTTGTGAAGGAATCCAGATCGCCTGATTCGCTCCATAGCCCGAATCCGTTATCAACGATGACCCTGCCAAGGTCTGTGGCAGTATCGATGGCAGCTATTACGGGCAGGCTGTTTTCGAGATATGAAAGGAGCCGCGAAGGGAAGTTCGGGATTGTAAACCTCCGGTCAAGGAAAATCATTCCGACATCGCAGGTTTTAAGGGTATTGTTGAAATCGTTCTTATTCATTTCCGGGATAAGCAATGCGTTTGACGGGTGCCTCTGGTTAAACCAGCTTCGCAGATTCCTGTATTCAGTCCCTGATCCGATTATGAGGTAAAACACCCCCTGCCTGGTCAGTTCCGATTCCAGGATATCAATAAGGAATCCCACACCCTGCGACTTTCCGAGGTTTCCGCCGAATACAAAAAGCGCTGCCTCAGCCGGAATGCTGAGCTTTTCCCGTATCAGTTTCTGTTCGGATTCACTGGCTGAAATGTCGAACAACTCATGGCTGTTTGGATTTATCTCCACTTTGGCAGGAGGGATGCCCGGGTTATTCCTAAGCAGGTAATCCACATTTCCTGCCGACATGCAGCCTATGAAGTCGGAAACTTCATATAGCTTTTGTTCCTTTTTCATGAAATATCTGTGGATCGGGCTATGCCTCTTTATGTAACCCAGGTCGACTGCATTCTGCGGAAATATGTCCTTCAAAAGGAGGTATGAAACGGAAGAATGCATTGATTTAAAATATCTGACAAGCCTGGTAAAGGTGATAGGAGGCGTGGAATAGAGAACGAGATCAAATTTAATTCCTTTAAAAAACTTACTGATCCCCCGTTTATACAGGGAATTTATCAGCTGAACCGAGAAAAATTTCTCAAATAGGCTGGCCTTCTGGAAATTAAGCGTATGTATCTTCAGCAGCGAAATGGTCCCGGTTTTCACCATCTCCGTTCTTTGCCTGTATCTGCGTTCAAGAGGTGTGACAATGAACACATTGTGCCCCTCTATTGCGAATTTGCGCATCAGGTCGGTATAAATTCCCCTGTCTGTCAGGTCGTTGATCCTTGATACCGTAAGGAACAGGATATTCATTTTTATTTTAAGCAGTTATTTTCGCAGGCAATTTGAACGTAATTGCATTTCATACAAGATTCAAGCGGAACTCTATTGCGTTCAAAATGACTCAATCAGGTCAATTCCCTGTATAATCCCAGGTAGTCGGCAAACCTGACTCTTTTATCATAGTTCTCAACGGCCCTTGCCCTGCACTGATTGATGTAATAATCTTTGTCATTGCCCATTACCTGCATTACAGCCTGATGAAGTCCGGGAATATCCCCCTTCGGTACAACAGAGCCACAGTTTATTGAAATGATCTCCCTGCATCCGCCGGTGTTGTAAGCCACAACCGGTGTTCCGCATGCCAGGGCCTCGATGTTGGTAGCAGGAAAATTGTCTGAGTATGTTGGATTTACATAGACACTTGCAGAGGCATACAATGCAGCCAGTTCGCTGAGATCCTCTGTCCTTGGTATGGATTTGATTCCCGGATCAAGGTTCTTTGACTGTTGCGGTGTAAGGCCTGTCAGAAGGATATCAATATCCGGATGAAGGAGCTTTCTCAGGGCTTTGAAATCCGAAAGTCCTTTCCTCTCAGTCCAGGTATTTGCTACCCCAAGGATATATCGCATTCTTAATCCATATTTCTCCGGGATCCCCACCTTGCCAGCAGGAACAAATATGTCAAGATCGATCCCGTTGTTTATGATCCTGATTTCATATTTTGATAAAAATGAATTCCTTACATGATTGGCCAGCCATCTCGACGGGACCACGATAGTCATATTGGAAATAGCTGTGAATAATTTCTTCTTGTCTATGTAGTTCAGGCGGGAGTTATCCAGCAGCACCGTTTTGGGATAGGCTCTGGAATTCGGACAGTCAAAGCACTGACTTTTCCATTTGGTGCAAGAATGGTATTCGAAGTGGGTGCAATGTCCTGTAAAAGGCCAGCAGTCGTGCAGCGTCCATACGACCGGCTTACTGCAGCTTTTAAGGTAGCTGAACAACAGTGCAATATTGAGGTAATATCCATGAATATTGTGAAGGTGTATCAGATCAGGATCAAGCTTTTCCAGCTTTTTAATAAAGTTCCTTGTTGCGTTGGAAGAACCGAAACCGTGTCGGTCAAACAAACGTGTCCGGATAAGATGGAGGGCCTGCCCTGTCCGGTTTCCTATTTTGATCAGCTCTGATCCCGAGTTGATTGCGGACCTCCCGTAACCAATAAAGCTCTGGTGCCCCCCGGATTTAAGCATTCTTCCTATATCCTCGGCTATACGGCCGTCGGAACCGGTGTTCACTACAGTATTGATCTGAAGGATTTTCACAAAAAGCAATAAGGTTGATACCCGGATATTCAGTCGTATCGTTGAAGAACGGAGTAGATCTTTTCCATTGAAGCTGCATCATCAAAGATCAGAGCCCTGGCCAGGGCTTTTTCCCGGTACTCCTCCCTGGCCTTTTTGTCACAAATCAGGGATTTAAGTCCCATGCTGATATCTTCCGGGGAGTTACCGGTCATGATTCCGAATTCTCCGTTCCCGACTACCTCCCTGCATCCGCTGCAAGCTGTGACGACACAGGGAAGTCCGATGACAAGTGCCTCACAGAGCGAGGTTGGGAGGGCTTCAGAAAGCGAAGTCATCACAAAAATATCCGAAGCTTTCATGAACGGATATGGATTCGGCCAGAATCCCAGTAATTCTACTTTGTCTGCAACATCCAGGGATGAAATAAGGTTTGACAGGTCCTTATAAAGGCGCCCTTCACCCAGAATCCGCACTTTGAAATTCAGATTGTCTTTTTTCAGCAGAGAAGCGGCATAAATCAGCTTATGATAGGCTTTTACGGGCATCAGGCTCCCCACAGCAATAATATTGACCGTCCCGTCACAACCAAATGCCGGAAGGGTATCAAGCGTTCTTTGCCTGATCTTTCCGGTATTTAATACATTATAAATCACTGCAGAATCCGGGAAGTTTCCAAAGACCTCCTGAAACTCATTTTTTGAATCATTTGAAACAAAGACAATTTTACTGAGCTTATTATACCTCTCATTCAGGATGCGGGTTTTGTATTTCCCCTTATAAAATCTGTTGTAATTACTGTACGACCTGAAGCTCGCATGAACCCATGCGATACTTTTACCGATCTTCCCATTCAGCTTCAGTAAAAAATCAGTATAGTAGCTGTCGATGAATGATATTCCAACATCATAGCTGTCCCGGATCCTGCTGTTTATGATTTTATTCACCAGAAAGGAAAAGTTCAGGTACCTGTGAAGGAAGAGTGTCGTTTTCTCCTCCATCCTGTTTCTGAACAGACTTATCACCTTTGCCTGACAGGGAACATTTCTCATATAAATGCCCTTTCTGACTCCTGTACAGAGGGTAATATCAAAGCGCTTGTAGTCAAATGCGGAAAGGATATTGATGAGCACATGTTCCGCACCTCCACCTGAGAGGGACGGGATTATGATCAAAACCCTTTTGCGTGGATAAGCAGTTTCAGTTTCCTGTGCCATCTTCTGAAATCAGTTTTCCCAGCCGGTCGGTTGTCATGAATTCGGCATCCGGCCATTTTTTTACTATCATTTCAAGCAGCCTTCTGAGCTCCCTTAACCCTGTTTCCCTGTTGCCCGGATTCAAATGTCCGGTATAATTGACACGGTGGCTCGATACGACTGCGGGCTTATTCCACGCAAAGGCATTTTCAATATTCTTCAGGCAGGCGCCGACGCTGTAGGACTCGCCCTGGCAGGATGGTTCAAAGAAACAATTCCTTGTAATATAGATTATGCCGCTTTTGTCCTTCTGTCCAAGCCAGTGTATCCTCGTCCGGTCCTTACCAAGACCTGCCGATTCTTTCTGGATCTTTGATGATGACCTGTAACTTATTCCCTTTTCCGCCAGAGTGACGTTAAGGGAGTTGTTGATTGGCCCGTTCGGGGGAACAAAATAGGCGGCCCGGTATCCAAACAGGTCATGGAACAGGTCAAGCCCTGAGGAGATAATCTCTTTGTGTACCTGGATATCGGAAGCAGCTGTCATCTGAAAAGCCGCCTGGAATTCAACCGGGGAACCGTTGGCCCTTTCCGGAACGTAACCCCACATACCCTCATCAAAAGCTGCCCTGGCCTTCTTGTCACCGTTCCGGAGTGCGTTCATCCATGCCGTCACATTCAGGTGCTCCCTGCCATGGAACTGAGGGATGAACAGACCCTTGTCGATGCCTTCTCTCCAAAGCCCGAACACATCGTGTCCGGGATAATATCTTTCCAGTGTCTCAGTGAATGGCTCAAAGCAGTACTGGCTGAACCCATTCTCCCTTATCTTCCCGAAATCGGGATTAGCAACAACGCTCAGGGCTGTGAATGCAGCCGGATTTCCATTGGTATCCTCCACGCTGCCAAGGACTTCATAAAGCGATGTAAAGTCATCTTTATCAGCCAGGGTATCGTTAAGGTTATACCTGGAATAATCATTTGATTCCAGATCGATCTTCAGTTCCTTGAGCCTGGCAAAAGCATCAAGCGAGGGCATACGGATGCTTCCCCAGTCATCTGACTCAAAGACAATGATCCTCCTGCTGGTACGCCATCCCGGCAGGTTCCTGAAGCTTTTCAGCAGTTTGTTCATAAATTAGTATCCGGAGATATGACTGGCATTTAAAACAGTTCTCTGATACTGTTTATCAGTGAATTGTTTTCATTGCTAAGAATTGATGTAACCGGGTTTCCCAGGATGGTTGCAAGACCAATGTAATCAAGTCCTAAGCGAATCGAAACAAAAATAAACAGGATCAGGACCGGCAATGACAGGATTTGCAGCTCCTTTAGGAACCTGATTTTCCTGTTAACTGAGAAGAACAGCGTGAATAAAGCGAACATGAAGAGGTTTCCGATTATACCGAATCGTCCGCCTGATGGCAAGCTGCTCAAGATCTTTGCAAGTCCGCACATTAAAAGCGCAAAGCAAAAAAGGTTCATATAACCCGGGTGAGCTTTTATGATCTTTCGGGCCCTATAATAAAGGAAAACAGATAAAGCTAATAATACCCAGCTTTTAAGCTTCAGATAGTACAGAAGATACCAGTTTGTTTCAGCAGTTGATTCAGCAACAGCTTTAACATAGTCATCCCCTATATATGATTCAAGCCTTGTCCTGAAGATACCTGGCAGATATGAGAGTGATTCCCGGACAATCTGAAGGTTTAGTTCAGAGAAAAAATAAGCAATAACAAAGAACCAGAAGTACAATGAAAGCCTGTTTCCGGCAACCATATAAATGGCCAGGAGCAGCAGAGGGATAAACATGGAAAAATGCACAAAGACAGAAAAAAATGACCAGAAGAGCCTTTTCTTATTCCCGTCATATAGAAAAGGAAGCGTTCCGTACAGGAAGACATGCATGGCTGTCCCCATCCGGAAGCCGTTAATATTGAATATTGGATCCAAAAGGACGAAGACCAGGATGAATATACCCACGATAATAGTGATCCTGCCATTTAATCTCTCAAGAATATACCATATGTTCCGTGAGTAGAAAAACCCGAAAATCAGTCCAAATACGGCGAAAAGGATCTTTGGATTATCAGTGAACCTGGATACAAGGAAAGTCAGCACTGGCTGCACCAGGTCGACATAGTTGCTTTCACTGCTGTAAAGAGCATCTTTAAAGTTGCTCAGGGTCATGTCCTGCTGTGATAGCTCAATGAGCTCCTGGCTGTATCTGGCCGAATCTGCTTCGCCTGAAGGATCAATAATGAATGTAAAGCCAAAATAGACGCAAAACAGCCAGAAAAGGTTTTTCGCCCAGTTTGTTTTCCAGTGTTTTATTAACAGGAACAGTGAACCCATCGGCCACAAGCTAAAAAAGAACGCAACTGAGGCAATCAGATTACGTCTTCCCTTTGTGGTATGTTCAACTAGGGCTTCCATAGGAATCATGCCAATGCTAAAAACTTTTTTGCAACAGATTCAATATCGTAGTGGTCAGGCTCCATCAGGATCATTTTTCCCGAATAGTCGCCATCCATGAATTTTTCAAGAAGCTTAATGTCATCGATTTTGGCGATATTCAGGACTGGCCTCCTTACAATTGCATAGTCAATCAGTTTGCTGGGCAGCTGAAATATGACATTATTGTCAAGGTTGATGAGGAAGTCCATTTTAGCCAGAACTTTCAAAAGCTCCTCCCGCCGGACCGGATCGAGTATTTTCAGCCTGTTTCCCAATTTTACTGTAAATGGTTCAACAAGCTCTTTCTGACTTGTGAATATTGTAAATTCGTAGTCCCGGTCCACTGCAACCAGATATTCCAGCAGTTTCCGGGGATCTCTTTTACCAGGGATAAACGTCCCGGAATATGCAAATCTTGAAATATCTGATTTCCCGGAATATTCAGGCAGTTCAAGGTCCCTGAGCCTGAATCCCTGCGGAATGATCCTGATCTTATTATGGAATTCCGGATAATAAGCTTCGACAGCTCCTGTAAAAGGAACGGTAATAAAATCGGCCTTGCGGCAAAACCATTTTTCGATTGAACTAAAATAAAACATCTTCCTGAAGCTGTCCATCCTGTCTCCCATGAAAGGATCACCACAATCGGCAACCCATCTTCCGGCAATCCTGCGATTTTTTGTGCGGACTGCGGCAACGCCCCAATGAACCGGATGAGGAGTGGCGATTGATATCATCAGATCATATCCTTTTTCATTCCTGAGCTTCCTTGCCACCCTGAACATCATTTCAATATCCGGGTATTCGAACAAAAGCTGCAATACCCTCCTCATTGCACGTTTTACCAGGTTCCAGGCTCCTTCCCCTTCAAGGGAAAAGTCTCTCCATCTGAGCCTTCCGAGGTCCAAAATCCTGAGATGGCTGCCATTCAGTGCGTGTTTTTCCAGAAAAGAAGAGTAATCATATCCATTGGCCGGAAATGCGACCGTAACATTATTCCCCTGCCTGGCCAGCTCGGCTGAAAGCTCGGTAGCCCTGAAAGAACGCGGCCCGATTTCGGGATAGAATGCCCTGGTGACGATCAGGATATTTTTAGCGGTCATGCTTCTTCGTGATTCATTAGTCCCAATTAACCTTCCTCCACACAGCTGGAAGGAGATAACTTCCAATAATCAAGAAGTTTCCGGAAAACCTTGTCGTTATTCTCACCAGTCACATTGAGATCCATCAGCTGTACCCTGGATCTTTGGATGACAGGCATAAAGAACCTCGGGAATTCTCCTGCTATGCTGGCAACTCCCGTCTTACGCCTTAAGCTCATTATCTTCAGCCAAAGATCATCGGTGCGCAATGCAAACTCACTCAGGACCTTTAAATTAAACACTTCATTATCAAGGCAGCCGGCAGGGTAATAAGCACCTCCCACTCCCATGGTAAGATTTTGGACTGAGGGGACGGAATTTGTTTTCAGGTAATGCCAGTCAGAATATGGCTGGAGAGTCCCGCCAGCGACTGCAATAATCCTGGTGACCGGACATATGACAGAACCAGGGTAAGCGTGGCTCCTCCGGATCAGCTTTTTAATAAGATCGGGGGGATAGAGGACATCATCATCGATAGTAATTATGTCTGCATCAGGATTTTCTGCCATAGAGTAATAATACTTCAGGTGCGGCATAAGGTTCTCGGGACAAAATTTTATCTCTAGTCCTCGTTTTTGGAGTCTGAGAAAACTTTGGGGAAGATCTTCCTTCGAATTGAAATCCCCCGAGTAAAGGTTCAGGAAAATCGCGTCAGGTTTCAGGTTCTGCCGGAGTATTGTCTCAATGGTGAGCCATACCATGTCAATTCTAGCCGGAAATGAAGTCAGGGAGACGATCAGCCTCTTTCTTCCGTTTGAAATCGCCTTCCGGGAAATACTCCCCGCCATACGTGATGTTGCCTTGAAATACACTGGGAGGATTACATTTGCTGCCCTGACCAGGATCCTTGAATATAACTGATCAAAAGGCTTATTCCGGAAGGTAATTGAATAGAGCTTGTAAAGCAGCTTGTACATTTCTCCTTAAATTTTGTCAGGAATTGATCACAGGATTGAACAGCAAGGATCTGGTTTTGCCAAGGATAATCTCCTTCAGAAAGAGGTACTCCTTCAGTTTAAACAATTCCCCTGCAATGATTACGATAAAAACGCCGGCAAAGAGCTGTATTAGCAATGTTGCCAGCGGGTTGAAGGAAGTAAAGAAATCAACCAGGTAAACAAGTACTCCCATTACCAATCCCAGTATAAATGACCACGAAATATCTCTTATCTGTGTTTTAACCGCATATCCCGTATACCTGGATGAAATCCAGCTGTATATTATGAATGAAATCAGGTAATTCGCCCACATGGCAAAAATCATTATTCTTATGCCGAAGAAGATCCCTGTAACCATCACCGGAATGGACAATGATTGCATTATTAACTGAAGCTTCATATACAGGTCGGATCTGCCGATAACATTGAGCAGGTTTATATTTATGGATGTCAGCGGATGCATCAATCCCACAAAGCATAACAACTGCAAATAGATAACTGATTGTTTCCATTGCTCACCAACCAGCGTGAGTATGAGGGAATCTGATACTGCAGCCATGCCAAACATCAGGATCGACATGATAAAGAATGTCGTGGTAATTATTTTCCTTGACCCTTCCCTGAAGCGCTCCCTGTCGCCCTGAACTTTTGCAAGCACCGGGTAGCTTACGCTCGTTATGACAGAGGTGGCATTCTGACTTGGAAGATTCTTGAATAATTCTGCCCTTGAATAATAACCAAGATCTGCCGGCGTGTAGTATTTAGCAATTACAAGGTAATACAAGTTGCTTAACACAGATCCAATTATGCCGCTGATTAACAGTTTTGAACCGAATCCGAAAAGTTCCCTGAAAGACTCCATATTAAAAATCAGGTCGGGTTTCCAGGGGTTCAGGAACCACAGCATGACCGTGGTCAGGCATTGATTTGCAAGTGTCTTGACCACAAGGCTCCAAACCCCGAATCCTTTAACAGCCAATACAATAGCGATCAGGCCGGAGATAACCGATGCCGTTATGGTAACTTTGGATTGCAGTTTGAAGTCTATTTTCCGGGTGAGCTTTGCCTGCTGTATCAACGACAGGGAGCCAATTATCAGTACTGTGCCCAGGACCTGGATCAGCGGCTTGAGCTCGGGATTGCTGAAGAACCTGCTTATAGGGCCTGCAGTTATCAGAAGAATGCCGAACAGGAAAGTCCCTGCAGCAAGGTTAAAATAGAATGCAGTGGAGTAATCATCCTGTGTGCAGGTTGGCTTCCTTACTATCGCCTGGCTGAATCCGCTGTTAATAAAGATCTGGGAAATGTTTATTACGATCATTATTGTGGCCATTAAGCCGAATTCCTGTGGAGCAAGTAACCGTGCAAGTATTATTCCAATTACAAATTCGATACCCAGAGTGGTAAAGTTCCCAATGGAATTCCACACGACAGCATTTATTGCCTGGTTTTTAAGGCTCATCCGGCTAAATTCGATTTACAGGCAGTGTTCTATTTCAGCTTGCTTTTCCAGCCGGCACCATTCACTGTTTCCTTCTCCCCTTTTTTTGATGGTTTGCTGGTAAATGGCAGGCCGCGATGGTTTTCTTTTTCATTTTCTGCTTTTGGGCCCTTTCCGTATGAATAATATGTATAGCCATAGCCCTTGTTTTTTACTTCAATCCCATTGATTACAAGGCTCAGCCCTTTTATCTCATTTGACCTGAGGTCCGACAGCAGCTGTTCAAACGCTGCCTTTAACGTCATCTTGTCACGTACCACCAGCAGTATCGAATCTGCCATGGATGCGAGAAAATAGGTGTCAGAAACAAGCCCGATAGGCGAGGAATCGACAATGATATAATCGAATTTCTCTTTCAATGACTTAAACAGTGTATTTGTCCTCTCCAGTGATGTCAGTTCAGACGGATTTGGAGGAATAGGGCCGGATGGGATTATATAGAAATTTTCATACCCGGTTTTGACGATGACCTCATCCAGGCTATCCTTCCCTATAAGATATGTGGAGACTCCCTTGTTATTTGATAACTGGAAGTCTTCAAAGATCTTAGGTTTACGGAGATCAAAACCAACCAGAACCGTCTTTTTGCCCATGAGTGAGTATGCCAGGCCGAGATTCATTGAGGTAAATGTCTTTCCTTCGCCGGCATTTGAAGAAGTGACTAGGATCAGCGGTGATTTGTTATCCTTGGTAAAGAACTGCATCCTGGACCTCAGCAGGCGGAAAGCCTCTGCAATAAGAGACTCAGGGTATTCCGACACGACAAGGTTCGTCTTGTAAGGATTCTGAAGTATCTTCCCGGCGACCGGCAGATCAGTCATCCTGGATATCTCTTCCTCATTTACTGTTTTGCTGAGCAGATCCACGATTATGATGAAAAGGAAAGGAAATGCCATACCCATGAACCATGCCAGAAGATACACCTTTGAGTTTTTTGGAGAGACAACTGCCCCGTCGTCCTCGTTTGCATAGTCTATGACTTCGTTGTCAGGGACATTTGAAGCTTTTTGCATCTGCTGTTCCGCTCTCCGTTCAAGAAGGAAGGTGTAGAGTTCGTCGTTCAGCTTGAACTTCCTCTGGATACCCAGTAACTGCCGCTCTGTTCCCGGCAATTCCGCTGCCTGGAAATTTACCCTCTTGATCTGTGCAAAATTCTCCTCGACTGCCATGGAATTTGCCTGCTTCAATCCATTAAGGGTCTCAAGCAAAGCACTTTTTGTATTCTTTATGCGCTGCAGAAGCTGGTTTTGAAGTGGATTCATTTCCCCAAGGCTCTTGCTCGAAAGCTGACCCTGAAGCGTGGCAAGTTCCGCAACCAGCCTGGTGAGGCCGGGATCGGTTATCCCCATGGTTGCAGGGGCAATCGGTGCTTCACCAGATACATTCTGGGCAAGATAATCACTCAGGTATTTATAGTAGTTTGTCTCAACTGCAATCCGTGCACGCTGATTCTCCAGTTCCATCGACTCCTTGATTATTGCCTGTCCCTGACTCGAAACGTCCATGACCCTGTTCCGCGATCTGAACTGCTGAAGCCTGTTCTCTGTCAGGACAAGGGAATCCGAAATCCCGACGAGCTGATCATCAATGAACTGTATCCGCCTTGCTGCCTCCAGGTTCTTTTTATCCAGGGAAAGTGTAATGAATATATCTGTCAGCTTGTTAATGAAATCGACATCCTTTGCGCGGTTAGTCCCTTCAATGCTCACTTTAAGCGTGGTTCCTTCTTTAGCTGCAGTCGCTACTTTCAGCCGTTTGTTGTAATTCCTGACCAGGCTTTTCATGTCGTGCCTGACCAGATAGAATTTCCTGTTGATATTCCTTGAAAGCCAGATGCTGTCACCGGCATTGATGGCAAAACTCCCTTCGCCAATCCTGACAAGATCGCCGGAGGAGAACTGACGGTTTGTTTTGTACCTGGTCTTGGTGTCCGATTCTATGTTGAAACGGTTTCCGCCCAGGTAGGTTATTTCAAATTCAATATTGTTGGGAAATGGATCTCCTTCCATGTGAGTTACTATCACCGGTAAGTTGGGATAGACAGGCAACCTGTTGCGGAGGGTCTTGTAATAAAAATCCGTTTCAAAGGGGAGTTCCGAGAGAGCCCTTTCCGTAACCGTCCTTGATGTGAGCAGCATGATCTGGTTTTGAATATTCTGATTACCGGGAGATAATCCCATGCCCTGGAGGAACTGGTCATTCAGCGATGCATTGTTTTGATTCTTATTGATCATTATTGAAGCAGAGACCCTATAAACACGCAGGGTGTGTCCAATATAACCACGAGCCAGAACAATGGCAATTACGACAGTGATAATAAACCAGTACCACTTTTGTATCATCAGGTTAAATATCCGGACAATATTGATGCTCTCTTCCGGAGAGGAGAATTTATCGCCTGAGGTATTCTGAAAAGATGCATTCATTTTTTCTGATTTTTTATACCGTAACTTACCGACTTTGACGCGGGTAATTGCTTAATCCCGTCAATTGACCATCCTATTTGCCCAGATTCTTTACGAAATTATATATAAGTACAAACGAAGTTATACCGCTCAGCACGATCGAATAGGGGAAAGTGCTCATATCAAAGAATTTTCCCTTCCTGGGTTGTGCATAAATCACATCATTCGGCAGAACATAGAAGAATTCTGATGTCATTATTCCCCTGTCGAGCAGCGAGAATTTCTTAATGATATTGCCACCCTGGGATCTTCTGATGACCTGGACGTCCCTTCTGTTGCTGAATTCGCTCAGGTCGCCTGCAAGAGCTAGTACCTCAAAAATATTCAGCCGGTCCTTATAAATGGGATACCTCCCGGGCTGGCGGACTTCTCCAATTATGCTTACATAATTATTGACCAGCCGCACCGTCACGGCTGCATCCGAAACAAAGTTCTTAAGCGCCGCCTCGAGCTCTATTTTAACCTCAGACAGTGTCTTTCCTTCAACATGGAACTTTCCGATATATGGGAGCTCGATAGTGCCGTCGACCTCTACCGGGTAGCTTAGGAGCTGGGCGCTTTCAGGTGATATGTTCATGCTTGAACTTGTCGGCAGGGCGTTGAACATGTTGGCCCATTGAGGATCCGGGGTAACTACCCTCACATATATATTATCATTGGGAAGTATTTTGTATATGGATGGCGCATTCATATTAATTGTGTCCCCAAGGATTTTGTAGTTGGTTTCTCCTAATTGGGCCTCCTGGAGGTAAATCAGTTTTTTGTTGGTGACACATGAAACCAGAATTGCCGGAATAATGACAATCAAAACAACTAAAAACAGACAGTTTTTCATAATAATTTAGATTTCATTATCAAGATTACCAGATATTTATATTATTATATGTGAATTATTATACAACCTGTATGTCATCACTGTTACCCGGTATTTTTTAAAAGTGAATTGGAGTGCTTAACTTATTGATTACGCATGCTTTCGCCACGTCAGTCACATCAATTTCCGGTAACCGTATCTGCTTTCAGAGCGAAAGAAAGAAAGGAGGCAACATTAATTTCTACCTGTTCCGGGTATTAAGTTCTGACTAAGGTTCAGATCAATTGATTTGACTTAAAATTAGAAATAAGATGGGTGAAAATCAAAACCCGACGAAGCTGTGTATGAGTAAAATGAAGGGAAAAATGCCGTTCGTCAAAATATGTAAAGAGTTTGTCAAATTGAAAAAAACACTTGACAATAAAAAGATGGTTTTCATCACAATATCACGACCATTGGTCAAATACCTAAATTATTTTCATTTTTTTATCCGATTTTAGGATTTCGACCCCTGAATAATAAAATCCGGCTTTTTTATGGTCTTTGCATGTGGTAACAAATACTCCTGTCAACTTCAGTTTTGACGAATTTTAATACCTTTAGCGCTTACTTTTTACTGACAAGATGCAAAACAGGGTACGCAGGATATTTGAAAGTGAAGCAGCCGCAATAGCGGCTATTCCGGTAACAGAGAGTTATGGGAAGGTTACCGAAGTGATATACAAGCATGTTCACGGGATGAGTGGCAAGCTTATTACCAGCGGGATGGGCAAGGCCGGGCAGATCGCTCACAACATAGCAACAACCTTCAGCTCAACCGGGACTCCGGCCACATTCCTCCATCCCAGCGAAGCACAGCATGGCGATCTTGGAATACTCCAGTCCAATGATGTCCTGCTTGCCATTTCAAACTCAGGCAAAACAAGAGAAATACTGGAGCTGATAGACCTCAAGAATAACCTGTATCCTTCAATTCCTGTGATAGTCATAACGGGGAACGAGGAGAGCCCGCTGGCATCGAAGGCAGATTATTTCATTTCCACAGGGTCACCTTCTGAGGTGTGTCCCCTGGGGCTGACCCCGACAACTTCAACCACCGTATTTACCGTGATCGGTGATGCCCTTGTCGTCCTTATGATGGAAAGAATTGGCTTCAGCGCGGAGGATTATTCCAAGAGGCATCATGGCGGATACCTCGGAGTAAAATCGAGAGCCCAGGCAGGAAAAATCTGAATCATGGCTCTTTTTCTTTGCGGCAAATGCAAAAAGTCTTAGTTTTGAGTATTCACCTGAATTAAATAACACCTAAACCTCAATCCACATGGCAAACGATACTTCAACCAACGGGATCAGCAGAAAGGATTATATCTTTTCAATCTCAATCATCGGCCTGTTCTTTTTCATTTTTGGGTTTGTCACATGGCTCAACGGTATATTGATTCCATTCCTCCGGACCGCATGTGAACTTAATGACTTCCAGGCCTATTTTGTTGCTACAGCATTTTATATAGCCTATTTTGTAATGGCCCTTCCCTCTTCTGCTATTCTCAAGAAGACGGGTTTCAAGAACGGAATGTCGGTAGGACTTTGGGTTATGTCTATAGGAGCACTCATCTTCATCCCTGCAGCCCTCACAAGAACATTCGGCCTTTTTCTGACCGGGTTGTTTGTTGAAGGAACCGGACTTGCCCTGCTCCAGACAGCATCAAATCCATATATCACAATTATCGGACCGCGTGAAAGTGCAGCAAAGCGGATCAGCATAATGGGGATAGCAAATAAGTTTGCAGGGGCAATAGCCCCGATAATACTCGCAAGCGTTATCCTCAAGGACTCGCAGGTCCTCGAAGGCAAGCTTGCCCAGGCAACGGACGCTGCAATGCGGGCCACGCTGCTCAATGATCTGGCCCGGAGGGTTATCGCACCTTATATTGTAATGGCAGTGATCCTCGTACTACTTGGACTGCTGTTAAGGTTCGCCAAACTTCCTGAAGTGGACACCGATGCTGAAGATGAATCTGCAGGTGCAACAACTACAAAAAGAACAAGCGTCTGGCAGTACCCTCACCTGATCCTTGGTGTTATAGCACTTTTCTTCTACGTGGGCGTTGAGGTTATCGCGGGCGACACAATCATAAGGTACGGACAGTCGCTAAAGATACCTATGGATTCTGCAAAATATTACACATCGTTGACAATGCTGTCGATGATACTGGGGTACTTTATCGGCATCATCCTGATACCTAAATACATGAAACAGGCAACTGCATTAAGGATTTACACAATTTTCGGATTGCTGTTTTCATTCTGCGCTATCCTTATTCCGGCTCACGTATCAATAACGATTCCTTTTGCTGACCTGGTCACATTCAAGCCACTGACACTTGTCCTTCCGGTGACCGTCCTCTTTGTGGCTCTCCTTGGACTGGCAAATTCGATAGTATGGCCTGCAATGTGGCCGCTGGCACTCAACGGCCTCGGGAAATTCACAAAGACTGCCTCGGCAATGCTCATAATGGCAATTGCCGGTGGAGCACTCATTCCCCTTGCCTACGGGGCCCTTGCCAAGAACATCTCGACCCAAAGCGCATACTGGATCTGCGTTCCCTGCTATCTTGTAATCATGTATTATGCATTCATCGGCCACAAAGCAGGACTAAAGAATGCCTGACCTGAAAGAGATATACAGCTCCTTCGCGGCTGACGGATCTTTCCTGACAGGAATACCTCTTGGCAGCGGGCATATACATGATACATTCAAAATTGAGACAGCCGAAAAAGAGGCGGACGACTATATCCTGCAAAGGCTCAATACCAAGGTCTTCAGGAATATTCCCGCACTGCAGGAGAATATTGAAAGGGTTACCGATCATATCAGAAACAAGCTGAAATATATTCCAGGATCAAACCCTCAAAGGGAGTGTCTCACACTGGTCTGGTCAAGGGAAGGAAAAAGCTGGATAACCGGCGAAGCTGGTGAAGTCTGGAGAATGTACGTTTATATCCCTGATCACCGGTCATATGATATCGTGGATTCTCCCCGCAAGGCGCTGGAGGGCGGCAAAGCCATTGGAAAATTCCAGGCAATGCTCGCTGACCTTCCCGGGAAACCGCTCAATGAAACGATCCCCTTCTTTCATAACATTGAAAAGCGACTGGATAAATTCCTTGAGACCGTATCATCCGATCCGGTTAAAAGAGCTGAAAGTGTCTGGGAAGAGATCGGTTTCGTGCTTGACCGAGCCGAAAAGATGAAGATAATCCTAAAACTTGGACAAGAGGGAAAAATACCGCTCAGGATCACGCATAACGATACCAAGTTCAACAATGTACTTCTCGATGAAAACGACAAGGCGCTTTGTCTTATCGACCTGGATACAGTCATGCCAGGATATGTCCACTATGACTTCGGGGATGCCGTCAGGACAGCTGCAAATACGGCTGCCGAAGATGAAGCTGACCTCCTGAAGATAAAAATGGACTTCACCCTGTTTGAGGCGTATGCACGGGGATATCTTTCACAGGCAGGCGAAACCCTGAATTCATGTGAAAAGGAGTACCTTGCATTTGCGCCACAGCTGATCACTTACACCATGGGTGTCAGGTTCCTCACCGACTTTATCGACGGGGATCATTATTACAAGATCCACCATGAAAACCACAACCTTCAAAGAGCCAGGGCGCAGTTCAGGCTTGTGACCAGCATGGAGGAGCAATACGACCGGATGCAGGAAGCAATTCGAAAGCTTGGCTGATCCGGGCATGCCGCTTTGAACTTTTCCGACACCGGTTGTGTATCACTTATATCCAAAAAACAGCATGAGAACGACGAATAAGGTCAGCTGGACAGAGGGAGAGAAGCAATTTCTCGATGGGTTTACCGATCCATGGTCGATTCAGGAGTACCTGGATTCAATTCCGTACAATCCTGATTACGGCACCAGTTCTCCCAGGTGGGTAATAAAGAAGAGATCCGCACATTGCTTCGAAGGAGCACTGTTTGCCGCAGCTGTTCTTGAATACATTAACTACAAACCTCTGATCGTCGACATGAAAGCCTTCAATGATGATGACCATGTTATTGCCGTCTTCAGTGAGGATGGTTACTGGGGTGCAGTGGCCAAATCAAATTTTACATCCCTGCGCTACCGCGAACCTGTTTACCGTTCAATCAGAGAGCTAATCATGTCGTACTTTGATTTCTTCTTCAATGTCAAAGGGGAAAAGTCGCTGCGGTCATATTCAAAGCCATTTGATCTCTCAATTTTTGAAAGCCGGCACTGGCAGACAACTGATGATGATCTTGATTATATAGGGGATAAGATTGAAGCAATCTACCATTACCCTGTTGTGGATGAGAAAATGCTAAAAAAGCTCAAGCTTGCCAGTGAATCCGTCATAAAAGCCGGTTTGCTCGGCTCAGTTGAGGAAGGACTCTTCAAGCCGGAATAGCTTTGGATGCCATTCGAAAAAATACACCTCATAGTTAGCAGATCTATAATCATATACGATTTCTGTCTTCAAATTGGTCGAAGGATTTTTTTGGAAATATTTCAATAATATCTATTTTTGACACCGGTAAATTGGCAGGATATACGGTTTTGTGGTATTTTAATGGCTGTATTTCAGTCAATTAATTTAATATAAGCATTAATGGATCTGTCCGGAAAGCAATTCAAGGCATTCGTTGAACGACAGGATGCTATAAAAAAGCAGTACAGTTCAGCCCAGGCCGAAAAACAACACTCTAAAGGAAAGCTCACAGCATACGAAAGGATAGGTCTTCTTTTTGATTCCGGCACTTTTGAGGAGATTGACGCATTCGTAACGCCCGCAGGCCAGCCGGTCGAATTCGGAAAGGTAGAGAAATCATATGGCGACGGGGTACTCGTGGGCCATGGAAAGGTGAACGGAAGGCTTGTCTTTGCCTATGCCCAGGATTTCACGATCATGGGAGGATCACTTGGGATCGTTCATGCCAGGAAGATCGCCAAGATCCAGGAGATGGCCCTCAAAATGGGTTCACCGATAATAGGGCTTATCGACTCCGGGGGCGCCAGGATCCAGGAAGGTGTCGCCAGCCTGAGCGGCTATGCTGCCATTTTCCAGAATATAATCCAGTCATCGGGCATCATCCCGCAGGTATCGGTCATCATGGGGCCGGCCGCCGGGGGCGCCGTCTACTCCCCTGCCCTGACCGATTTCGTCTTCATGACCAACCACACCAGCTACATGTTCGTGACCGGGCCAAACGTGGTAAAGGAAGTCCTGAACGAAGACGTCACCTCCGACCAGCTGGGGGGTGCTGAAATCCATGCAAGGAAAAGCGGGGTGGCACATATGATCTACGACGATGAGGAGAATACCATACTCGCACTTAAGAAATTCCTTTCTTACCTGCCTTCGAACAATGTCGAGAATCCTCCTGTCGTCTCCGACGACAATTCGATCCCCGATGTTAATCCCAGGTTGAGGGACCTTATTCCCGACGACCCTAATAAAGCATATGATGTCAAGGATGTTATAAACAATATTGTAGACCGGAACAGCTTTTTTGAAACTGCCGAGCTTTTCGCACCGAATATCGTGACCGGACTGGCCAGGCTGAAAGGAAAGACCATCGGGATAGTTGCTAATCAGCCTAAGGTCCTTGCCGGGGTGATCGATATCGATTCTTCAGTGAAAGGGGCAAGGTTTATAAGGTTCTGCGATGCTTTCAATATTCCGTTGCTGACCCTCGAGGATGTCCCGGGGTTCCTTCCCGGAATGGACCAGGAACACTCAGGCATTATCCGCCACGGTGCCAAAATGCTTTTTGCATACAGTGAGGCTACAGTCCCGAAAATAACCGTGATCCTGAGGAAAGCCTACGGGGGCGCATTCATCGTGATGAACAGCAAGAACCTGGGAGGTGACTTCAGCTTTGCGTGGCCCTCTGCGGAGATAGCAGTGATGGGCCCCGACGGTGCCGTGGCAATCCTTTACCGGAAGGAGCTTGCCGATTCGAAAAATCCCGCGGAGCTTAAGAGGGATCTAGTCAAAAAGTACAGGGACAAAGTTGCAAATCCCTTTATTGCAGACGAGAGCGGGTATATTGATGAAGTGATCGATCCGGCCCTGACCAGGAAAAAGGTGGTTTCAGCCCTGGCGGCGCTTAATAACAAATGGGTTAAAGTGCCAGCAAGGAAACACGGGAATATGCCACTGTAAAGGCGTTAGGCGCAAGGCACCAGGCACGAGGCGACAGGTGTGTGAGTTGTCAGTGTGACTCGGAGACCTGATGCCTGATGCCTGACGCCTGACGCCTTAGGCATTGATGACCGAAGTAAAAAACAACAGAGACAGAACATGAAGATCAAAAAAATACTGATTGCAAACCGCGGTGAGATAGCTGTAAGGATCATCGGCACGGCAAAGCGTATGAAAATCGCTACGGTGGCGATAAAAACCGCTGTTGAACCCAAAGCGATGTTCCTTGACCTTGCTGATCAGGTTTACGACAATTCGGATGATACCTCCGAGATCCCGGTGTTCCTGAATATAGACAGGCTGCTGGAGATCGTATCAGAGACTGGGTGTGATTCGGTCCATCCGGGATATGGATTTCTTTCCGAAAATGCGTATTTCGCCCAGAAATGCATCGAGAACAAAATTATTTTTATCGGGCCCTCCCCCGACTCAATCTATAAAATGGGGAACAAGACCATCGCCCGGAAGATTGCGCTGGCAAGCGGCATACCGATGGCAAGGGGAAGCGAGGGCAATATATCGGACGAAGAGGAAGCGGTAAGGATCGCCGACAGTATCGGGTACCCCGTGATAATAAAAGCTGCATCAGGCGGAGGCGGCCGTGGGATGAGGATTGTCAGGAAAGCTTCCGATATGGCAAAAATGTTCCAGATTGCACAGAAAGAGGCCCAGAAAGCATTCAATGATCCCTCGGTATTCATTGAGAAATATATTGAAAATCCCAAGCACATTGAGTTCCAGATTCTTGGAGACAAACACGGGAACGTGGTCCATCTGGGGGAAAGGGAATGCTCGATCCAGAGGAAACACCAGAAGCTTCTTGAAGAGGCTCCGTCATCAGCACTCAGCGACAGGCTCAGGGAAGAAATGGGGAAAATTGCCGTTGAAATTTCCAGGGCGGTGAATTACCATTCAGCAGGAACCGTTGAATTCCTGCTCGATTCGGAGAAGAATTACTATTTCATGGAAATGAACACCAGGATCCAGGTTGAGCATCCTGTGACCGAGGCCATTACCGGCATCGACCTCATAGAACAGCAAATCCGCATAGCTAACGGAGAAAAGCTTGTTTTCAGGCAATCTGACATCAGACTGGACGGATGGGCGATCGAATGCAGGATCAATGCAGAGGATGTCCAGGCCGGTTTTGCACCTGATCCCGGCAAGATCGAATATCTTCATTTACCCAGCGATCCGTACATCCGGGTCGACACAGGCGTTCAGTCAGGGTCTTCAATTATATCGAGCTACGACTCGATGATTGCCAAGCTCATTGTAAAGGGAAAAGACAGAAAAGATGCTATCAGGAAGTGTAAAATGGCGCTCGACAGGGTCTGGATCAAAGGAACCAAGACCACGCTTCCATTTTTCAGGATGCTTGTAAGGAACCAGCAGTTCATCGATGGCAGGTTTACAACCGCGTTCATCGAAAAGGACCTGGAAAAGTACTATCTCAACAGCGAGTACGAGGAGATGCTGGCAGCATGGCTGGCAACAAAGCTGTTCATCGATGAGAACCTTCTCGACGACAGTATCAATGTCGATTTCGGCCATGGAAAAGAGATGAGTCCATGGCTGCTTAACAAAAGAATGAACCAGTTCTGAAAGGCTAACTGAAATGGCAAACGATAAATTGAAAATTGACAGGCTCTACGCCCTTTCATCAGAAAACAAGAGGTTCTGCTTTTCCCAGCCTTTGAAACATTCGATCAGAATTGGCAAAAGGGAATACGAAGTGAAGCTCAAATCGGATGAGAAATTCGGGACCTATATCCTCTGGAAGAACAGGAAATACCCGGTTGAGATAGTACGGTCGCGACAGAACAGGTACGAGATCCTTTTCAATGACATCAGCTATGTGTTCACGATTGAGACCCCGTTCTCCATGAAACGGCTCAAGGTGCTCAACAGCTCCAAGGGAAAGTCAGAGAAGGAATTGATAAAAGCTCCAATGCCGGGCAAAATAATTGATGTCCATGTAAGAGAAGGAGTCCCTGTGCTGCGCGGCGAGACGTTGGTGGTCCTTGAAGCAATGAAAATGCAGAACGAGATCCAGTCACCTGTCAACGGGCACGTGTTGAAGGTCAACGTAAAGCCGGATACTATTGTTATGAAGGATGATGTCCTTGTAGAGATCAAAGCCGATTAGTCCAAAGCCGGCTTTATATATTCACTATAAGATATTTTCATAATTACAGGAAGGACTGCAACAGAAGTCCGGTGATTGCTTTTTGCCCGGCAAATCCTGATGCAGTCCTTTTATGCTTATGGCAGCATGTCCTCTTGCAGGGACCGCACTATTTCACCGGCACCTCCTTAAGGGTTTCGCAAAGGAAATCATAGAACTTCTTCACCGAAGCTATGTTGACCTTTTCGTCAGGGCTATGCGGATACTTGATGGTTGGCCCGAATGAGATCATATCCAGTTTGGGATATACTCCTCCCAGAAGACCGCATTCAAGTCCTGCATGAATTGCCTTTACTTCCGGGACCTTCCCGTACATTTTATGGTAAACGTTGCTCATGGTCTTAAGGATGGGCGACTCCATGTTTGGTTTCCATCCCGGATAGCTGCCGGTCAGTGTAACTTTTGCATCGATAAGGTGAAAAACCGCGGCGATTTTCCAGGCGGTTGCCTCCTTGGCTGAATCGACAGAGCTCCTTGTGAGGTTGTGGGCTTCAAATTTCCCTTTAATGCATCTGACAATTGCAAGGTTATTTGAAGTTTCAACCAGTCCCTTCATTGCCTGGCTCATCCTCTGGATGCCGTTCGGGCACACAAAGACTGCCCTAATGATCCGGTATTGGTCATTTTTATCCATCACCTTTTCCGGAAGATCAACTTTTTTGCACGAAAAGGCTATTGTCGGTTCAGTGTCGGAGAACTCGGCCTTGTACATCTTGTCATACCCTTTAACGAACTTCTCGAACTCTTTCGCCCTGGCAGAAGCAACTGTCACAACGCAATAGGATTCCCTTGGAATTGCATTCCTGAGGTCCCCTCCTGCTGCCTCTGCTATCCTGATGCCGAAATCAGATTCCGCCTGCATCAGGAACCGGAACATGATCTTGTTCGAGTTGGCCCGGCCCAGGTGAATATCGACACCCGAATGGCCTCCCCTCAACCCTTTCGCATCTACCCGGTAGGCTGCCATGCCTCTTGGGGTTTTGTCTTCATTGTATTTCCTGGTGGCGCTGACATCAATTCCTCCAGCACAGCCGACATAAAGTTCACCTTCATCCTCAGAATCGAGGTTTATCAGGATCTCCCCGTCCAGCAATCCTTTCTTAATCCCGAAGGCGCCTGTCATGCCGGTCTCCTCGTCGATGGTGAAGAGCACCTCCAGCGGGCCATGCTTTACATCCTTCGATCCAAGAACGGCAAGAGCCGATGCTACGCCGATGCCATTGTCAGAGCCAAGGGTGGTCCCGTTTGCACGGACCCATTCGCCGTCAACTACGGTTTCAATCGGATCTTTTTCAAAATCGTGCTTTTTATCGCTGTTCTTTTGCGGAACCATATCGAGATGAGCCTGCAGGATGACTCCTTTTCTGCTCTCCATTCCCTTCGTTGCAGGTTTTCTTATAATTACATTGCCGACCTTGTCGACCAGGGTCTCAAGATTATTCTGCTTTGCAAAGCTGACAACAAATTCCGCTAGTTGCTTTTCCTTCTTTGACGGGTGCGGGATCCTGGTGATTTCATGGAACAGGTTCCAGACCGGCTTCGGTTCAAGTTTTTGGATATCGCTCATATGTAAGATTTTTATTAAACAATGAATCAATAAAAGTACGAAATTCCAGTAATTCACAAAACAAATTACCTCACTCAGGCAATATTAAATCCCGCAGATTTGCTTCTGCTTTTCATGTTGGGAATACCTTCAAACATATAAAAGGAATCGTTTTGCATTTTAGGCTAATATTTATAATTTTGGGCAACCTGAATCAAAAAAATTTATTTACAAAAAACGGCGATGGGCAGGGATTTCTTTTTCAGTTACCTATTCTCATGGATAATTAATTATTCATTTCCCCAAATGCGTCCCAGATGACATTCCTATACATCATCGTCGGACTGGTGCTCGCATTTGATTTCATCAACGGATTTCATGACTCTGCGAATTCAATTGCCTGCGTAGTCTCCACGAAGGTACTTTCGCCACTGGCAGCAGTGACAATGGCTGCTTTTTTCAATTTTGTGGCATTCCTTATATTTCCCTTAAAGGTAGCTCACATGATCGGCAAGGGCGTCGTGATGCCGGATGTCATTACGCTGAATGTGGTAGGGGCTGCTCTCTTTTCGGCTATCATCTGGAACCTCCTCACCTGGTGGTGGGGACTGCCATCGAGCTCTTCCCACACGCTTGTGGGCGGGCTTATGGGGGCGGCAATTGCCAGTTCGGGCGCCGGATCAATAATCTCGTCAGGTGTCCTGAGGATCGTTTCATTCATTTTCATAGCCCCGCTTGCGGGGATGTTCTTTTCCTTCATATTGTCGTCGATGATCATGTGGATCTTCAGGAAAGTGCCGCCCTTTACGGTTGACAAGCTTTTCAGGCGGTTCCAGCTCGTGTCTGCAAGTGCCTTCAGCCTTGGGCACGGTGCGAATGACGCCCAGAAATCAATGGGCATCATCTGGATAGCATTGCTCACCAAAGGCCTGATCCCCGCTGATTCGGATATTCCAACCTGGGTGGTGCTTTCTTGCCAGGCCGCCATCGCCCTGGGTACTTTTTTCGGCGGATGGAGAATTGTAAAAACCATGGGACAACGGATCACGCGGATCAAGCCGTTTGAAGGATTCTGCTCCGAGACTGCAGGGGCACTGACGATTTTTGTCGCGACCCACTGGGGGATACCTGTCAGCACGACCCATACTATCACCGGGGCAATAATGGGTGTCGGTGCGAGGAAAGGCCTCTCAGCCGTAAAATGGGGGGTGACAGCCAAAATATTCTGGGCATGGATCCTCACGATACCGGTATCAGGTTTTATCGGCGGGATCGTTTACCTTTTTTTCAACCGGCTAAATTAAATTGTAATCAAAAGAATTAAGAGATATGAATATTGATAAAGTTCTCAAGTTCTTCGTTCCGAAGGACCATTCCTTTTACCCGCTTTTCGAAGAAGATTCAAAAAATCTCCTCAAAGCCGCCGAACTCCTGAGAAAACAGCTTTCATCCACCGACAATGAAGAGCATGAACTTATCCATAAGGAAGTCAAGGAGGTTGAACATATCGGCGACCAGATCACCGACAAGACATTCAGGCTGCTTAATAAATCATTCATCACTCCGTTCGACCGGGAAGATATTCATGAACTTACAGCACATATCGATGATGTCGTCGATTCCATTGACGGGGTCAGCAGAAGGATTTGTCTTTACAAGCCCAAAAGCCTGATGCCTGTTTACAGGGAAATGTCAGAAATGATCCTTGAAGCTGCCGAACAAATAGTTACCTGCGTCCACCTGCTGAATGATGCAGCAGCCAATAAGGATGAAATCACCCGGGCCTGCGACAAGGTCAAGGAAATCGAACACAAGACCGACGATTATTATTATGTTGCTGTTGGTGAGTTATTTGAAAAAGAGAAGGATGCTGCCGAACTTCTGAAGAACAACAAGATTCTGGAGATCCTCGAGCGCACCGTCGACGAAGAAGAAGACGTCACCGATGTGATCAGGGCCATACTTATAAAGATGGCGTAAGGCGGAAGGCGCCAGGCAATAGGCAACAGGCGGAAGGCGTCAGGCAATAGGCAACAGGCGGAAGGCGGAAGGC
>JGI20215J15232_1000019_pt1 | contig 84435 bp, 116 predicted proteins | sample WetSurMetagenome_2_FD_15232 | JGI IMG/M metagenome (IMG submission 15232) | reverse complement strand
TTACAACACCTTCTGCTGAAATTTTCTGACCAACTCTAGCAGAAAATGGGACAAAATGTATACTACCGTCAGGGGCGAGAACGCCTCCTATATATGCACTTGTAGTCGTGTATGCCAATGCATAGGTACTAACAACACCTGTTGCTGAAATTTTCTGACCTACAGCGGCAGCATTAGGCACAAAATGTATACTACCATCAGCGGCGAGAACACCTCCCGAATATGCACCTGATGATGTGGTATATACTAATGCATACGTACTTACAACACCTTCTGCTGAAATTTTCTGACCAACTCTAGCATAAAATGGGACAAAGTGAATGTCACCATCGGGGGCGAGAACGCCGCCTATATATGCACTTGTAGTCGTATATGTCAATGAATATGTACTAACAACACCCTCTGAGCCCGATGGTATTGTTATATCTATTTCAGCTAGTTTAACCCATTCATTTGTACCGACATAATTATATTTGTATACTCCTGTTGCCGCTACTCCAAAAATAGTATTGAATGCGTCTAGTGCTGCATCCGTATTCGGCGGCTTTAGCGTAAATGTCGATTGAATCCCCGTCCCATTGCCCGTAAGAACAATGTAATTACCAGAAATTGATGCCATTGTACGACCTGTCGCCGCATTGATCGCCGCGATTATCTCCGCCTTCGTCGTCGCGTTGGGAACCGCTCCCCTACAATCAATTTCCTGAAAACTGCCATCTTCTCCATCAGCAATATTCAATAAATATTTAATCGATAAATCTATAGTCGTCGCTATCGCCACCGTGCCCGTCAATATCCCTGCTGTCGCCGCCGTCGGCGTCGTAGTCCCCATCTGCTTCCTAACAGACAAATAATGCTTAATGTCGCGCTTGATTGCAGTATTGGTTAGAACAACATTTGCACCGGAAAGAGAACCTATAACCGCATAATCATCTTTATCAACAGTAGAAACAATTTGCGCTTCTATTATATCCGTTCGTTCCGAGGCCGCATCAAGCGTTACCGTTTGATCTGATGGTTGAAGACATGGAATTATATCATCTCCAATTCTTTGAAAAATATTTCCAGCCGAAACAATAATAGACATATTTCCGGCTGATGGAATAGTTCGTAAACCATTACCAATAATAAGAGCTTTTCCACTATCTATTAAAGATATTTTTGCAAATATTCCTAAATTACGAAAAAATATATCACCGATGCGTTTTATTATTTCATCGTATTCCAACTCCTGTTCATCAACTATATTTACGGTTCGAATATCTCTCATGGATTTCGTATCTCCAAAATATAACTAATTCCCGCTGCTACCATTATGGCTAAAATATTATAAATAGTATATAAATCACTGCTTAATGTTCCATGCAAAATAATTTTAAATGTAAAATAATAACTATCGAAATCTCCTGCTATATCTGGCAATACCATTTGCGCGGTATCTTCCGCATTTAAACTTGCATAAGAAAAATCAGCATACGCACTCGCCGTATATGCCAATTCTATCACTGGTTCAACAGTTGAATATGGCCGCAAGACATAAATAATCGAAGCCCGTGATACCTTCGGCTGCAAAACTGTTGCTATGGTCCGCGCTATCCATTGAGCGTCTGATTCTCCGGTTAATCTCAAACTATTGAAAAATTGTTCAAGTTGATATATTAAGAATTCGCCGGACGTTTGATTAATATAAATTTGTTTTACTAAATCAATTGACAATCTTCGCAAATATTCAATTTGACTTGTAATTGCACCAAGTTTAATATCAGTCGGAACATTTATTGTTACAGGATTTATTCCATCTTTATCGCAAATCAAACTTTTATAGATATCGTCATTTTCGATATCAAATAAAGCATCCAAATTATTATTTATTCTATCAGTAATCATTTTTTATACATTTGTCGCGATAACCATTGTGACTGTTACCGTTCCACCCGTCCCGGCCCCGGTTTTTGCAAATTCATTTTTGTCAATTGATATATTCGCAACAGGACTCGTAATTACTGCGTCATAAACGGCCGCATTAGAATTTTTTGATACTCTAATTATTTCACTGAGAAGAACATCTTCGCCTAATTTTCTTGTATTTATATATTGTTCAATTGCCGTTTGAACATCCACTTGAATTGTTATTAGATCAACATTTATTGTCGGCAATCGATATATCGTTATTCCAACGTTTACATCAACAATGGTAGGAACAGAAATTGCGTATTCAATTCCCTCGCAATTTTTACCGGGATAATTCGTCAAATCATTTGGATCGCCATATAAAACTTTTTCAATTTCTGCAAGTAGTGGCGCAGAAATAGTTCCAGTCCCGGTATCGACAATAATTGTATTTGCACCTTTAAATGGATATGCCGAACGAATGCCAACCGACCGAACACCGGATACGGCTTTTATTGCCGCAATTATTCCAGCACCAGTGCCCGCATTCAGCGCGTTTACCGTTTCAGAAAAACGTTGTTTTCTTTGAGTATCTGTTTCTTCATCTGATCCGCCTGAAAAAGCCGCGTCATTTATACATTGTTCAACGCCATCAACAGAAGAATTTATAAATCCCTTTCCATTTAATGTATCAATAGCATTAATTGAAATATTCCCAATTATTCCAGTTTGGCTAATTTGCGCTAGACATTGCACCCCTGATGTCCCTGCTGAAATAGTGGCATTTGTTGTAGTTAAAATTTGGATGGTATCAACAGACACCGAAAACCCGGCAATAATATCGATTGCAAGATCGGTTGAAAGCATCACATCAAATCCAGCTTCATATAAATAATTTAATGAACCAGAATATGCCTCTTGACTTGTATATTGATAAATGCTTGTTGATGGAACACTTTTTATTAATGTTGCTTCCCAATTTGGAAAAGCATTAATTGCGGCGGAGAGTAGTGCTGTTGTTGGATATGTCCCGTATGTCAACGTGAAGGCGTCTCCTGGTGCCCCCACAACTGCTGCTGATATTTGAGTAGCGGTTGAAGTAATTAAAGCTGATGTTCCAGAACCAATATATTTAATCCAAAATGTTGGTTTTCGATATGGTCGAATATATCCACTTGCCGATACTGCTGTTAATTTTGGAAAACCAAAACCTTGATATAATGCAATTGGAATTGCATTATATAATCCCTCTTTGAAATCCATTGATATACTGCCAATTAAATCACTATTAGATTCAAGGAGACTTCTTACTTTTGACCCTTGATTGAAATCAGTTAAGCCAACAGAATCAGCAAGAATTTTATTTCGAAATAATTCATAAAGCTGTTGAGAAGTATATACTTTTAGGATATCAGCCATTATATGACAACCTCTCTATTTTCTTCTCCAATAAAATAAATTGTTGATTGAGTTGTAATGGTTTCTCCATCAATTTTTATTTTTTTCAAATCCATTTTTGCACTTTCTACTCTTGGGTCTTCTTGCATCTGAGAAATCAGGTCTGTTAAATATCTGTCTATTTTTACCAAAAATGGGGCATTGCTTTCATCGATTGCAACGGTTCCCCAATTTGGGTTAAATACATTAAGACTTCCTTTCCTATTTGTCATTCTTTTTAAAACGCTATTATATGCATTTTCTATCCCATCGGTTACGCGTAAATCTCCTTTAGGAGATATGAGTAATCTATCGTTTATGTCTGTTGCAATATCGCTTCCGTATAAAAATTTCTGTATATCATTTTGATTCGATTCATAAACAAGATTTTCATCACTACGACTTACTGCGCTTATATCGATGGGAATTTTTATTTTTTGACCGATAAGCGTTCCGTCGATAAAATCATTTTCTGATATTTGATTTATCTTTAGAATGCTTACAAATTTATTTGCATCCTTTAGTTCATGAAGCGCGACAGTCCGTGCGGTGTCACCGTCGGTTACTTCATAAAAATAGAAAGTAGTATTGTTTTCTACAATATTTTCATCGGCGGAATCAAATTGTTCAGTAGTTAGCGTATAATCATCGGCATTCGCATAGTAACGAATTTCATCTTGTTTTACTATTGAATTTATAACGCCTTGCAGTGAATCAGCATATATTTTTAATTTTTGGATTAAATTATAAAATGAAAAAAGTTCAAGACTTACAACTTCATCAATTGTCAATGTTCCAGCAAAATATAATATTTGATTCGCGTCCGATAAAAATGTTGAAATGAAATCAATCAATAAATTAGCGGTATTCGTTGCCAATGCAGCAGTATAAATCGGAATTTCAGTCAATACAGTAGATTGTCCGGCCTGTATTTTTTCGTTTTCAGTATTTATATTATTTATCGTATTTTGTATGTCAACTGTAGCTGAAACAAAATCTGTATTATATGAAATGGCAATTTGTATCGCCGCAAATTTATCGTTAAAATTAAGATTTTGAATTTGTGAATTTATAGTATTAACGCTATCGTTTGAGCTTTGTTTTATCTGAATTACTGGAATTATTTTTTGCATTGTGTCTGGTTCATAACATTCAAGTTCAATTGAATATTCAACAGCTATATATTTCGAATCAGTTTGATTTCCTGAAAAATTAGATATTTTGCAAAAAAAATGATCGTCCATATCATAATCATGAAAAATCAATTTTATTTCGTCATACAATCCACCTAATTTTCGAACCATATTTCGGGCAATTTTTCTATATAATACTATTATTTCAGGACTTTCAGACATCGGAATAATGGGAATATTCATTTTCGAATTTCGTGACATTGTATAATCACGATACCTTATCAGCATCCATCTAAGCTTGAAGAATTCCGTCATTCCGTCAATAGTCCCCTCTAATCCAACATTATTTGGGGCGACTGGATTATACGGACTTCCGATATATGGAAAATATAAATCTCCGGTTAATGTTATTTTTTTTGTTGAATTCCCACCATCAGTAAGATAATTTCCTCCGAGCGTAGGCATGACAGTGGAACGAGTTCCTTCGGAAATATTCTTTGTTTTCGGCGGTATCATGAAAAAAATTTCGGTAATTGTATTTCGATTTTTGTCTACGAATTCAAATGAATACAAACCGTATAGCGTGAAAACACCATATATGTGTTGACTCAAGATAGGAAGATTCACGATTTATCCTCGCTTTATCTGCCTATTTAATGGCGTTTAGTAAAAATTATATGATATTAAAAAATTTGTCAACGTATATTTATTGCGCTTTTACTTTAGTTTGACCGGCACTGGTTATTTCAACATTAACGGGAAATGAACATGCTAAAGAAGTTGAACTGTCGGTCCCATTTATTACAATACCATTTTTTTTATCATTAACACGCAAAACTTCACCATTCTCGCATTTCACTTTTATTGCGGTTGGCATTATTGAATCAGAAACGGGCGAACCCTGAATACATGTTCCATTAGAGCATCCAATTATTTGTATATTTAATTGTTGTTTATATATACCATTGCCGCCAGCTTTGCATTTTGTACTTGGAGAACTGGTTATTGTAGCTGTTCCGGGTGCTGAACATCCGGTAATTGTTAAAGTGCATCCTTGAACTGCAATCTCTTTTGCGGGCATTATACGTCTACCGTCAAGTTTCCGCTATTAACATTTAATTGACCCGTTGTTGTTATTTTGACATCGGCCTGACTTGTTATTTCTGTATTATCCGTTGAATTGATAATTACTTTTGCGCTTCCATCAAATTTTATTTCATCTGTTGCAGTAATAGTAAATTTTGCCTGACTTTTGAGCTCAAAATCGGATATTGTTTCAATTGTCCCTTTTTGTTGTGCAGTTATTTTTAAATCAGTATCAATATCAATTTCGAAATCAGCAATTGTATATAAATAAAATGTACCCGGTGTTTTTGTCGATGGACTTTTTCCAGTACTAAAAACTAAATATGATCCTGATTGATGCCCTAAAATAATATCTTCAGGATGAAATTCAAGATTTTGAAGAGGTGTCATATATTTTGACTCATGTGATGTATTTCCTACACCTTGATACGGAAAACGCTGCACAACAAACGGATTATTCATATTACCATTTTCAAATGCGACTGCTACCATTTGATTTGCTATCGGACCTTCATACAATCCATGCAAATTACCACTTACCGGATCAATGAACGCTCCGGGATATGCGACATTTGTTACTTCGCCTCCTCTCGAAAATTTAATATTTACTAAAGTTTGTTGATGCAACGGTTCGGGTAATGTTGATTTTATTTCTCCCATTACAATTTGAAAACATTCATGATTAAGATCACGAAAAATATTTTCATATTGATTTCTAACATGAGTATCTTTTCCAAGATTTCGGGTTATTCTTCCTTGTCTCATTTTATCATACCATTTTTAAAGCTTCACGGACAGCCCGAAGTACGGCAAATTCACCATCCATTTTTCCAGATATCGGTGGTAAAATTTCAAAATCAAAAAGCAATAATGCAGTCTGCGCTACACTTGTTGGCATTGGAACACCGCGAATTAAATTTAATGTTGTAGTAAAATTTATTGATTCTTCATTTAAAGCATAATTATGAGATAATGAATTTATATAATATATTCCGATATCTCGCAAGTTTTCGGGTTTTTTACCTGATAATGATGGAAGGTATAAACAATACATTCCTGGCCGTGCGTATGGTATACCCTTACATGTTACCATGCCCTCCCGAAAACGAGATTGATTCCTAAACCATGTTGCCAATAAATTACTAAGAGATGATTTTGACATCAGTTGAAGCGGTATTCCAATTTTATTTTTAGCGATACGCCCCATACTCCCGGAAGTGGAACCCATAAGTAAAGAATTTGCCGGATCAATTGATTGAAACATTTCGACTATTCCGAACGTACCGATTCCACCACTTGCAAATGGATTAAGCGGACCTATAGACGGGATACCTTTGTCGGTAACGTCCATCATCGATCCGCCAGCGGCCTTTGATTCATATCGAGTATGAAAAACAGTACATTGATTAATGCTATCTTGTCCGAGACTTTTTTCCAATATCATGTCATCGGTAATGATTATAAAATCACCCCCCAGCAACATTGCAATTGACGTTAAATCGTATGGCAATGTTTCCATTATACATGCCGGATTTACAATTCCTAAAAGTGGGTTGCTATAAGGGGCGGATCGAGCAACGACATAATTAAATCCGGGGAACAGAAATCCCGGTACACCAAATGGTTCTGTAACCATCGTTCGTCCGCCAGATTCTGTGTAAAATTCCATCCACGGATTCGGAATTAAATTTTTCAGGAACGACCAAAGAGATTGAAGTCCTCCGCCTTTAGAATGCATCATAAACATTTGTACATCCGCAAACATATTCATGGCAAAAGAAAAATTTGCTATTGCTCCAACAGGACTTGGTGTCGCTAACAATCTAAATGTTAGAGGAAAACCGTCACTACAAGTAATTGAATTACTTAATGATGTTAATGTAAATGCATTTATTATTGATAAAATTGCTGTCGAAAGCGGAACGCCTTGTGTTACAGCGACAGAGGCCATTGCGGATTTTAACGCATCTGCAATATTTGTCTGCATACTATCAGCGGTTATAGTATCTAATGATAGTGTATTTCTGTTATATAAATTACCTAATTCATCAACGATAATGGAATAACTTACTTCCTTGCTGTCATTAGATATGCTAGAATTTCTGATACACGAACGGACCGTTCCCATTGTAACGTGATACCCATTAATCCATAATTGGCATAAAGTAAATGGTTTAAATAAATCTTCAAGATCAACGCCTAAATCTCCCCAAATTTTCGAATAAATATTACCAGAAAATTTATTTATCATATTGACAATAGATTGAATTACCATCGCATCGGGAGTAATTTCAAATGTCAATATCCCGGCCGGATTGTCTCGATCTTTTGTCCATATGAAATTTGAAATTATTTTATTGACATCCGTTCCTAAAATTTCTATAGGAACAAATGGCAATCCAAAAGGACTGAATAACAATTGTATTCGTGGAACAAATGTATCGGTAGGATTGGCATATTCAAGACCGGCCTCAACGCCAGCAGTAAATATAATCTTTTTTTGATACGTTAATGTATTCTGAGAAAATAATGATTCCATTTAATTTTCGGTTATAAGTTTCCAAAAATTCATTTTTCCGCCAGATGATGATTTTTTAATTGCATTTGTTAAATAATCAAGTGCGGCTCCTGCGTTTTCAGCAGCTTTGCCCATAAGTACTACTCCCTTAACCGCAAGTGGAGCAGCCCCATCCGCCATTTTTAATAATACTTTTTCCATTTTCATTGTTGTTTCTGCGAATTTATCACCATATTTAAACATAAGATTTTCTCTGGCGATTTGTCGTTGTGCGCCCGTTCCCGCCTCTGATCCTACAACCTCCGCTGTTTTTATTCCTCTAATTGCCGCTCCCTTTGTTGTTAAATCTCCTTTTTTTTCTTGTGCGGTTTGCCACAATGTACTTAATTGCGATTGTTTCAATGATCCTCCCATATAATCATTTATTGTGCTATATTGTTGAAATCCTTTTGCCCCAGCTCCGTATTGAGTTTGAATTTTTTTTATCATTGCCATTTGTAATTCTTCGGGAGCAGTTTCGGCAGTAGTTTTTTTGAATAGTGTATGCGCGGCATTGGTTCCTATTGATTTTTGTATATCTTCATATCCCGCCCCTGTTTTTAATTGCATTAATTTTTTTTCTTGATCTTCGTCTATGTATCCCGTTTTTTTAAGTTCAGCAATATATTTTTCTTTTCCTGATCCGGTTAATTTTTGAGTTAAAATATCTTTCGACGCTTGCGCGGCATACATTCCCTCTAAACTTTCTCCCATTTTTCCGCGTTCAAGTGGCTCTTTAACAGATTTAAATTTATTTATTATTTCAAATGCTGCTCCAACACTTTTTCCCGGCGTTCGCATTGCAATTGCAGAAATTTCTTTCCCAATATTTTTCGCCATATCAGATGCATTGACTCCATCCCTAATCGCCTCTTCTAATATATTTGATAATCCGGTCATGAACATTGGCATTTCGGATTGTATTCCAGCACCCATCCCCTGATTTATTGTTTGTGCATAATTTCCACCAGCACGTTTAAATACACCTGCTTGCCCCATCGTTTCCTCTAAAGAAGTTCCATAAATAGTTGATAAATCCATTGCAGCTTTATTCGGAGTTCTTCCTTTTTGGAATTCTCCGGTAGATGTGGCATATGATTTCATCCCGCGCCCAACTTCAGTTGCTCCAAAAATTTTACCTGCCGATCTTTGGAATCCAGTAAGACCAACATTTCCTAATTGTTCGCTTGTTTTTTCAATATAAGCATTTCCAATTTGATTTATTTTTTGCGTAGCAAATCCTAATGCGGCAATTAATCCGCCTATTCCAAGACCTACCCCTGCACCAATTTTACTTATTCCACTTCCTCCGCCAACATCTTCGCCTCCCCCCGAACCCGGCAAGTGGGGACCGGTCCGCCCCCCTCCCATACCTCCCTTAATGGATTCTTCTAAATTTTTATTAGAATTCACAAGACTTTGAATAGAGGAATTCAATACTTTAATTGAATTCATCATTTCATTTGAGAAAATATCAGAAAATGATCCTGATGATTTTATTGATTTTTGAGATTGTAACACCTTTTGACGTGTCGCGGTGGAAGCTTTTCCTATTCCAGCATATTCGAATTTTATTTTATAATCATTCGCCATTTTTAATCAGTCCTTTCCCCTGGAGCATATCCCATACTTTTTTTTGTTGTGCTTGTTTCTTATTAATATCAATTTCGGACATTCCTTCGGGACGGGGTGGAATTGCTTTTTCTTCTTTTATTCCGAATAATTTATTTAATTCTTTTATTTTTCTTTCTTTTTCTTCTTTTAGTCTTTCTTTTTTTAATTCTTCTATATTCCGACCCTGAATTTTAGATATATCAAGATCAGATTGAGATAACGCTATAGTAGTTTGTTTTTTTATTTCAAATAATTTTGTTTTATATTCTGTTTGAACCGTCCAATCGTCAAAAGATGGAATTTTACCCATTAAATAAATTAAAAATATTTTTTGTTCGTCAAATAAATTATTCTGGTCTATCCCTATCGGAAATATTTTAAAATGTTTTATCAAAAATCCATCAACAAAATATTGTGGATCGTCTGATTCTTCAAACAGGTTTATTTTTTTTTAAAGCCTCCTCTATGTCGGAAGTGTGTTTTCGTATTTTTTCGGCAAGTTCGTTTATAAGGGTTATATCATCCCATTTCAAACAACTGTCATTTTTATTATATGGAAAGTCTTTTGGCAATTCATCTGTACAAACGTCAACTATACCAATATTCTCGAAATAATAAAATTCATCGCGTGTTAATGCTTCAACGGATTTACCGTCTTGCAAATTCATTCTTCGTTGTGTTATTTTAACCCGATCAAGCGGAGAAATAAATTTTATTTTAAAATTAAATCCTTGAACCGATACTGTTTTGTATTTTTCGTCGTCGAGATTTAAAAGATTCATTTTTCACCTTTTTTATCTTATTGATTATTTTAAAGGGAATATTATAATATTCCCCTGTTTATTTTTAACTTGTCATTAATCCGGGAAGGAGCATTCGTGCTTTCCATCTCGTTTGTCGGTCCATTAACGCGCCTTGAGCTACTTTTAAATCACCGCCGCCATATTTCACCTGAATAAGTGTAAATAAAACAATGAGAGTATGAACATCAAGTCCAGTAAAAGTATACATTCCCGCGCTGTTTATATTGTTGTTTCCGTCCGATTGCCAACCTGGCATTGAAACGCTTCCCGCGATATCGGCACCACGTAAAAGGAATGTACCCATTGTTAAATCGCATTTATATCCGAGACTTAAAAAATCCCGAAAACCGTAAAAGCCCAATGTTTGAATTCCTTCAAGCATATAGTCTTCATCGGCCTTCAAATCCGTGCTATATGCGAGTATCGTATTGTCTTGCATCAAAAAACAATCTATCCCCGATCCTACCGGACCTTCTGGTGTTCCTGCTGTTCTGAAACTCATGACAATTCCTCCTTAAACCTGTTGTCCGGGTACGATAAATGTGAAAAGATTGAACGAAAATCGCGGCGTAACACTCATTGTCAATGTCGCCGTTGTGATAAACTGTTCTCCTGATTGAGTAAACGAAACATTTGCAAAAGCTTTTTGTCCATTTGGCCCATCGGTAATCCATTTTTTTGTATCTCTGTAATACGGAAATAGATACGTTGTAATCCAGTTCTGAATTGTTGCAATAACAACCGAATTCGCAACATCAGTTAATCCGCGTATTTTTTCAATTATTTGTTCTTCGTAATCTTTTGTAAGAACATTAATTTCATATACGCATGATGGGTTCGTCCGAGTGACTTGCGATCCCTGATAAGTCGTGTTATTGCATTTAATTTCGAAATTGCTTACATTGTTTACATTGACTGTTTTTTGTACAAATGTTGCTCCTGCCGCCGCATAGTCAATCTGATCCTGTTTCGAAATATCAGGAGTGGAAAGAATGTTAAGATATTTAAAAACTATGTCCATCCCGACATTATTTGCATATCTGAATCCAGAGATAAGGGCATACATGTAATACGGATAAAAATCATCTGTTGGAACTTCCCTATTTACATAATCATATCGTTTAAAGGAACTTACACAATATTCTATGTATGCCGAATTAAGAGATTTCATTTCAGCAATTCTAGTCGATTTTGTAATTGTCGAACTTCCGGCCCCAAATCCAGCCTGACGATACATTTTAATAAGTACCGCGTTCATTCGTTCAACATGATCTTGGACAAGAGCATGAATCGTAGAACTTCCCGTCATAGCGACGATATTGTTTATACCATATTGTTCAAGTTTTACAAGTGCGGCAGTCCAATCGGCAGTTGTCGCTGCACTCACACTCCCGCCAGTAAAATATTGAAAAGCAGATAAATTATCAGGAATAGTTCGCGCAGCAGCGGTATGAAGAACCGCATCAACGTATCCCGTTGCGTTAAGAACTCTTATTATTGATTCGACAATTCCCACACAATTATAATCTGCCGTTTGAATATCTTGTGTTGTTACCGCATCAAAAACAGTAGTCAATTCATCGCTGTGTCCGGTAAGCAAGCACGTATAATTCGGTTGATTATTTATAAAATTTATCAGACTCCCTAAGTCTGAAAAATCAGCAAAAGTAATATCGAGATTATCTGAACTATCAGAACATGTTGTTGTCAATTTTGTTCCAGTAATGGTCATTGTCCCGGATACTGCACCGGTATATCGAATTGACATCAAATCAAGATTTACATCGTCTTTATTCAGAACTTCAAGACCTTTATAAAGTAGCTGAATAAGTTTTCCGGTATTTGATCCAGTTGATACCTTTATCGCCGCTGTATTTCCATCGACACCGAATTTTTTCCATGCAAGATCAATTATCGGTGACGCACTTGCATCAAGTTCTGTTTCCGCCTGCGTCATTTGATTTACGACAATACAATTTGCCTGAGAAGGTTTGTTGAATCTAGCGTCTTTTGTTGGAGTTAAGAAAAATTCGGCTCCATAATAAACATCTCCGCCGCCAAAAATTTCAAGGGCTTGCGCCTGTCCTTCAACAACATTTATAACGTCCTCAACATCAGTATAAGCATTATACGGTATACCGCCCCGTGCGGCCTCTCCAAGAATAACCGCAAGGCCCGTAACTGCTCCCGCACCTTGGTCTTGCGGAAATAATCTCTGTGTATATGCACCAGGAAGAATGATTTTTTGACCGGCGAAATCGTAAAACTGTGCCATAATAATTACTCCGCGTTAGAATGTTATGCCTCTATGCCGGATTATATTATGGCGTATGGGAGGACGTTTGGGGAAAAATTTATTTATCGACCTCTGAATAAAATTTCTTAATTAATTCATCCCAATTATTTTTAGTTTTTTTGGGATTTAGACAGTCTATTTTTTGATACCAACCAATAATAACTTTATCAATATTTCTTTTTGTTGAAAATTGACTAAGATATTCAGTTAATGAATATTTCAATTCTTCCAGAATAGTTATTTTTTGTTGTTTTGCCATTAAGATTATTACCTTTGCATCATTATATATAGTATAATTACTATATACGTTTATAAATGTCAAGGATATTATTAATTAGGAATTTCAAAAGTTCCGTCAAATTCATGATCGTTAATTTTTGCATCACCATATATAGTATAATTATTGTAGGTATTAAGAAACGTTAATGAATATTCTGTTCCAAATAATACGCGTCCAAAATTAAAATTGACAAGTCCTTTAACTACATTGTATTGCATTTTTTTTATTTTGGAGTTGTCTCCAGCGAATCCCGTTTCAATGTCCGCCATAATGCTATCAATAAGATTTCCAAGTAAAATGTCCATATCAGGTGTTTCAGACCACACACTTATATTTATTTCTTCATTTTTTCTCCATTCGTGAACTTGCACCAATACATTTCCTGCGCCTAATTTTCTATATGCCGCAATAATTGTTCCAATTTGAGTTTTTGTAATAAGCAATTCTTTTTGAATATTTTCGTCAGTCATTCCAGCGAAAGTTTGCAATATTGCAATAAAAGCATCATTAACGACTTCTGGCTTAAATCCCTGTCCCAACGTAAAACCTTCATTAGTGGGATTTGAAGGCGTAACGCTAATTGCCGGGACTATTCCAGACCGTTCCGTCTCATCACGTCCCGCCAATTTATTTATCATCATTGTTACAATAGGATGTTGTTTCGAAACATTTATAATATCAATTCTTCCATCTGTCAGTCCGGGCAAATCTCTCAATATTAATTCATCCGCTATTTTAGTTCTAAAATAATCGATTGAATTTATTGCATAATCGGAATATTTGGATATTATAGTTGGCATGATATTAATTCTTTTTTAGGCTCAATATTAAATAATAAAATTTTTAACTTGTCAACCCATATAATTTTATTAAATCTGATTTTTTTGTTTTCGTCCAGCTTTTTGCATAAATTATTTTTGGATAGCGGCGATTTTCTAAGTTGTTGGGTTCTGGATTTTCTTCGAATATTATGAACGCGGGTTTATACCCATATTTGACAGACATCGTGGCTCCTACTCGTGGTTGATTATCGGTAAGCCATTTTATATATCTATGTCCTTGTAGAGTATAATCAATTTCTCGAAAATATTTTTTACCGTCTGTATCAAGAATAACATCGTTTAATTCAAAAACTTCTATTTGATATAATAAATCAAGTTCACCTTTATGAGGTAACATTTCTGTCTTTGATTGTGTATCGGCGGCGATAACAATAATATCACCTTTTGCTATGTTAAACCACGGATATACGGCCATCCTAATTACACCGCTTTCAAGATCGTTTGTCCATGTCTCTAAATCATCTTTTGTTTTTAAGTCAGCGGTAATAATTTGAGTTAAATCAGCATAATAATAATCGGCTTTTACCTGGCCTACAATTACATTTGGATTGCTTGAATGAATTGTATTTCCATCAAGAGTAAAATCTGTAATATCTTGATTTGTAACAAAATTATATAATCGTAAAATTTGAACAATATCGGCTTCGGCACGAAGCGGATTACTACTTTGATATTCGGCATTAAAAAATGTTTGAGTAGGGCGCATTAATCCATTTACGGCATCAACTTCAAGAACATCACCTTCAATTTTTGTCCAGCCATCAAAAAAATATGTAACTCGCAATTGCTCATATCTTTTCGCTTTTATTGTTGAATTGTCAACAAAAATTGTAGTATCATTAAATCCGGTAATTGGCAGCTCTTGTATGCCGCCTTGAATTGGCGCAATTACCCGCTCGACCTTTGTGACTTCAACGATAGGTATGTAGTATGGATAAATTTCTGTAACAGAATCATTGCACAAACTAAATTCATCTGCAATCAAAAATCGACGTTGATATGTATAGACATATCCGTCACCATGACAAATCGGGCAATGAATTTTTGGAGAACCGCTGTTTTCAGGAACGCATGGGCAAAACATCGCCTGTTTAATTTTACATAACTGTCCGTGATTTTGAATTAACTTCGCAAAATCTTTTGGTTCGCCATAAATAACAAGTGCGTTGTTTTGACCGGTATTCCTGAAAACTCCCATTTATCTTCGGCATCCTAAAAGTTTCGAATTACGTCTTAATTTTCTTGTTAATATGAAATTAAGTAATTTTTTTATAAATTTACTCATTTATCCTAACACCCGACACGTCAATTTTATTTATTGCGTCGTCCATGAATTTCAAAATTTCAAGGGATACTCCAGATTTTTGATAATATTGTTTTAGTTCTGAAAGTTGTTTTCTTCTTTCTTTGTTCTGGTTTTGAATCATTTCATTGCGAATTTTAATAAGTTCTTTATCATCGTAAACAAATTTTTCTTTATTTTTTCTCGTTTCTTCTACAATAAATTGAATCATGGCATGATAATTTTCAACCCTTTTGTTATTAATATAATAACGCGAATACTCCCCGGCCTGAAAATTATATTTTTTAGCATCATCAAGACTTTCGGCAGATTCAATTTTAATTTCATTTTTTCCCTGTCTTAAATGTTGTGTAATCATTGTTATTGACCCAAATTACCTATTAAAGTGCGACTGTATTTTGCTCTATTTTGAGCAAACCATGTTTTAATCTCTTCTTTATATATGCGAATACGTGCACCGAAAGCAGCATTTTCAGCGGACAGGGTGGTGCTGAGACTTTCAGAAACCGAATTAAGACTTACCGATTTACTAGATACTGCGGCTAGTTTTCCATCACCGTAGATATTTAGGAGCGTTAATGTCGCCAGTTTTTCAATAATGTTTCTGAATTCATCGGGAACGTCTTGGCAATTAGTATACCCGGTTTCATAGTCAATAAGAAAAATATTCTGACGGTCATTATTATAAGGTGAAAACAAATAGTTTTGCCATATATATTGATATGTATTTGACCGTGCAGACAGATAACGGGGCCGAAAATAGCAAACCCCCATAAATCCATCTTTTACATATCGATACGGCATTAGATCGACAATTACATTTCCATAATAAGGATCAATGAATTTTGCGGTCAGAAGATCACGAACAGGTCTGCGCCGTAATTTCAAACGACATTCAAGACGAGCCGCAATTACGCGGTATGGATATCCCGGTTCACGGATATATAATTCTGATAATTGTTTTCGCGTCATTCTGGATGTAAAATCAGAATCATCTAATTCCCTGTCTATTTTATTCCCATTTTCGTCAATCTGGTCATTATATCGAATTCTACGTGGAAGTATATCGATATTCAATTCAACTTCCATATATCGTATAGCCACCCGAACATAATCATTTAATTGATCGTCAGTAATAGCCATGCTATCAGCAACCGCAATAAGCGGGTTTCCGAATAATTGGTTGTATCTCAATTCATCAGCCGTAACTAATAGCCCCCAACCGGGGGCTAAATAGTTATTGCTAATGTCTGGATTGTTGAATGCAAAACCAGTCCGTACTTCAGGCATGGCGATTATTTTTTGTAAGTCACATAAATGTCGCCAGAATCATCGTCACCATTCGGTACCGCAATCACGCCATCGGCCGAAACGATTTTATACGTTTGATCTATAGTTCCCATACGTGCAACATTATCGAGTGTAACACACGCAATTGCATCACTGATTGTTACCGGAGAACTAGCATCGGTTTTCAGCGTTATTGATCCGCTTCCATTTGACGCGGTACACTGAACAACGGCATCAATGATTTCGGCACCCACAGGAATATCAACCGTAATATTCCCGCCGGATGGGACCACAGATGCTTTTGCCACACGAATAGCAGCAGAAATTTCTGCCGCGCCCCAATTGTCTTTAAGATATTGAAGAACTTCAAGGTTTGGATTACCTTGAGATTCACCATATGCACTTTGATGAATAGTCATATTCCTAACTCCTTAATATTTTTTGTACTAATGAAAAAGATTGTAGAAAAATTTTTTTAGTTTTATCAAGATAATTAATTGTATCTTTTAAAAAGAGTATTTCATCTTCATCAAAATTTATTTCCTGATTTTCTTTTTCATCAAACTTGATTTTGTCGAGTATTCTTACTACCAATTCAATTGATTTAATATCGGATTGAACCGGCAGTATGAATTTAAAATTCTCACGCTCGTTAAGTGTTAAGTTCATAGAGCCGCCTCAACAATAAAACCTTTGGCGATAATGACGGACCCCGTGAGGGTTATACCATTATCACAACGAATTGGGCTTTGATCCTGTTCGAAAGAAAGAACTCCCGTAGCCATTGTAACACCATCGCCATCTTTCAACGTAATACCGGCACCAGTATCATCTACGCGAAGCAATTCAAGATAAAATATCCCCTTAGGACATGATACTGTTGGATCGGTTCCGTATAAAATAACTTGACCACTGGCCCTTTGAGCGGGAGTGTACCCGCTCAAAGGTCTATTGTTTTTGGTTCTATAAACTGACATGTTATAATCCTTATATCATGTTGTAACGGTTCACGTTCGTCGAATCGATACCAATGTTCCTGATTTCTACAAGTACATTCGGTTTATAGTATTTCGGAACACCATACAGGTTTATAAGACCCTGGCTGAACCGGCCTACTTTGGCCAAATCGGTATTGTGAATCGGGAGCAATTGGCTGAACGCCATTACTCGTTGTTCCCCTGCGGTCGTTTGGTCAACGATGAACATACGCGCCGTTCCGGGAATGTACGAGTTTTTATCGGTATAAGTAACCGCCGCAAGCGGGTTTGTCGCCGCCGCTACGGTATCAAGATACCGAAAAGTGCCGCTTCCACCGACTTTTTCAGAATAAATTTCAAAACAAGATGGAAGTTTCGATCCTGAATCAGCCGGGTTTGGCGTAATCGTTATGAGAATTGATCCTGCCGCCGCAACAACGCTCGTTGATTCAACTGCCGCGCAAGCGATTGACCGGCCATACGCATTTCGAGCCACAACGCGATAATTATATTTGACTCCAGAAGGTCGTACAGTTGCCGATGCAAATACAGACCCCGAAGTGCCAGCCTGATTGGTAAGGGCAATGGACGGAACAGAGGGTGCCTTATCGGATGTTGCACCTTCAATCCATGTTGAGGTTGTATTCTGAAAATACTGTGGAACAACTTTTGCCTCATACGCCATTCCCAGAAGTTTATCCATCCGAGGTATCATGAGGCCATAGTTAGTCATAATCCCGGATATTTTTCCACCAATGGTAATACCATTTTTACCCATTTCAACGATTTTACGATCGCCACTTGATGCAGCTTGACTTTCAATAATCGTTGATAGGTTCTGGACGCCAGAAGGAGAAACATACAAACGGCAATTATCAACATGACCATTGGCTTCAGTAATAAGTTGGCCCATGAGGTTAAACGTATTCATGGAAACACTTGCGCCTCTCATGTCCTGTATTTGGTCCGAAGATTGTCCGGATATCGTTTTTGATAGTCCATCAATCGATTTTGGTATCCATGTGCTATTTCCAGCATAAAGTGCGATATCAAGATTTCTAAGAAGTCTGTTCATTGCAGCCCTTTGGGACCGTGTACGTTCATCGATTATCGTCTGAGTTGCTTCAGCAACGTCGCCCACCGTCCATCCTTCAGACATAAATTTAACGACAGCAATTTGTTTCAGGATATCAGGATCGCGAAATTCCGGGTTTTCAATCTGACCCACGAAACCGCCATCATTGATACCAAGTCCGATTTGCTGATCGTATTCTTCGACCGTCGAAAAGGCTTTAATTTTGTTAATGTCTTGCCACAGCGTAAAATCCGTGGCGTTCAAGGTTAGGTCTGCAAGCATCCCTTCAAGGGACTGTTTGGTCAGTGACCCCCCTGCCGTATTGTACATATCATCGACGCTACCCGGAGCAAGTAAGGCTTTTGCCAATTGTTCCAGTTGTTGCGCCGAGCTGATCCCCATTTCGGTATCAGCCAATGAGAGAATTTCTTGTTCGTTCATATTACTTCGCCTCCTTCTGAAGCAGATCGGCTACAAATTTCTTTTGTGCGGGGTTAAGTTTGTTTACATCCTGTCCGTGAGCCTCAAACGCCGAAATGACCAGGCCAGCATCTTTGTTTCCTGACTGTGTCGCTTTCATAAGCACTTCATATACGGCTTTCCGCGCTTCAGGTGCAATTTGAATAACACCAGCCTTTGCCATCGGAGCAACAATGCCTTTCCGCCCTTGCGGAGTAGACATAAAATCACCGAGACATTTTGCCTGTTCAACCTGAACTTTTGCGGCCTTTTGCATTAAATCATAAGATTGTTCATGAAGGGCCGCAACGGTTTCAATTCGACTAGATAACATTTTAATAGCTTTTGCCATCGTTTCAGCAAATTCATTTTGTGTTTCCAGATACGGCTTAAGATCGACCATTTCAACAATCGACCCATCGGCGTCTGGATCAATGTCGTCGGCGGCTTTTTTCATTTCTTCTTTTGTTTCATCAACTTCTTTCATCATTTTTCCGCAAGTCGCCTTGTTTTCTTTCATATAGCGTTTCATGTGCTTTTTCATGTACTCTTCGCTATACCCTTTTTTTCCTTCGTCTTCGTCTTCTTCCTCTTCTTTTTCATTTGATTCATTGGCGTCTTTCCCCTCCTTGGCTTTAAATAGCGAATCCATTTGTTCACCGTTAATAGCCTTTTCAAGAGCTTGGAGGGAATTATCGTCACTATCCTCAAAAGAAGCGACTATTTCATCCGCTACTTCCGGGGAAATTCCTTTTTGTAACAGTTCATCTTTTGTTAACATGTTACGATTGCTCCTTGTTAAATTTAAAAATATTTGTTAATAAATAGTTTTAATATTTATTTCAAATTTTTTACTTAGTTAATGCTTCTATTCATCTTTATAAATTTATCAATCAACATAAATGATTTATTACCAAATTCTTTTTTGTTTTTCTTTTCAAAATGTTTTAGATATTCAGCTTTCCGTAACGGAATTTTTTTATTTTTTATTCCAATAATAGTATGTATTAAATCAAGACCTTCGTTTTCATCAAATAAAAGTTTAACTGGTTTTTTTTCAATGTCTTGTTTCGTTATGACGCCACCACTCGAACCATTATACATATCTGAAACATTTGAAGGAGCCATAAGTGCTTTCGTTAAAACTTCTTCGTGTTCGATTATTGAACTATTGCGAGAAAAAATATTGAGGTCGTCAAATTCACAAAGAATATCATTTGCTTTTTGTAAAAGACGAACATTCATTCCGGGTTCACGGTTTATAACGGAATTTGCAGGCGCGATTGCAAGATGGTCCCATTTTATTTTAGGAATAACTTTATGTTTTTTACCGAGACTGTCTGCGACTTCAAGCACCATTTTGCTCCCGCCAATACTCGCACTATAAACAGGTTGCTCCGCCTCTAAATGAGGAAGCATGGTTTGAACGATGGGGTGACTTTTGGTTAATTGGGCTGTAACGACTGGCTTTCCGTCTTGCCAACGAAAAGCGATAGGTTTTCCAAGAAGATTTGAATTTTTTTCTTCTTTGGTAAGAATTGGGTTCTTACTTTCGTGCCAAAATTCAACAACTCCAATATCAAGAAAATTTTTAACAGTTTCTTTGTTGAATGCTTCTTTTAGGACCAATTCATCGTCAGAATCAGGCGTCAAGTGATTTGCCACAATATCAACAGTAATGATTTTATCATTACTTGCTTTATTTAATGTTGATATAGAAAATCCATTAATCTGGAAAAGCATGTTTCGTTCCGTATCATTTGTTCAACATGTTTTCCTTAATAGGTAGGATTATTTTATTTTATTATCGCAATATAAACTATAGATTATCTGTTGTCAACAATTATTTGAAATCATTGTTCGGCACTGGCGGCATTTCATTTCTTCTTTTCCAGTTATTTTGTTTCGATGTAAAAGGGTTATTTTTCGATAAAGAATTTCTTTTTCATTTTCGATTGATAATACTGTATTACAATTGGGACATTTGTGTTTGATTCCATTTTCTATTAAAATTTCTTTCATTATTATTTGTCCTTTTTAGAGTTATCTTTTTCCCTTGTGGGATTAGAGATATTTTTATTTTTAATATTTTCTTTTTTCTTTTCGGATAGGGATTCGCCTGTCTTTTCAATCGCTTCTCCGGTTACGGGAACAGTCTCTTTTGCTGACAGTGCATTCGCTAGAATGTCAGCTACTTTTTTTAAGGCATCCCTCATTATTCCACGTTTTCCGCTAGAATCAGATTTTTTTTGTTGATCCGGTTTTTTTTTGTCTGTTTTCTTTTCATCTGTGTTTTTATTAGATTTTGGTTTCTTTCCTTCTTTTACCGGTTCCCATTTTCCCGGACCGACTTTTCGCCATTTGCTGCCATCGGAATATGTATGCACCGCACCGACTTCTGCTTTTTTGGCTTTTTGGAGTTCGGAGAAAAGTAAGTAAGCGGCTTTGTACATTTTTTGTTGAGAAGTTCCATTTTTTCTTATTAATTCATTTGGTTTTATTAAATTAAAAATTGACTTTTTGAGAGGGGATTTCTTTTCTTCGTTATTATGTTTATCCAATTCTTTTGACATTTTTTCTTTTATGGCATCAAAATCATCGGCATTACTTATTGTTCCTTCGAAATTAGAAACAATTGTTTTTGACGGAATATGTTTAATTGAAAATTTAACCTCTCCGGTATTTCCATCAACACTAGAAATTAACGCATATTGATTTGTATTGGAAGCGTTACGGCCAACAGAATTTATATGATTTTTAAATTCTTCTATTTTCGGATTTAATTTACTTAATGCTATTTTTTTATTCTTATGTAACGTAATTTCGCTTTTGTCTGGTTGTTTTTTTGACATTATTTCTCTTGCTTCCGAATGATCTAACCCAAGCAATTCTTTCATGGAATATTTTACACCAGAGGAACTTGTGACTGAAAATTCACTTTTTTTAGCTATTCGGGGATTGCCGTTCGGATTTCCGAGTGGTATTTCATCACCTACTTTCAATTTATTCCAATATTCGACTTTGGCTTCTTTTATTTTTTCTTTTTTATTAAGAGTTGATTCTTCTTTTTTCTTATTTTCTTCTTTTTTGATTTTGTCAATTCCAAGCAATGATTCGATATCATTTGTTTTTTCCTTTATCCATAAATCAAAATTATCCTGAGACCGATCAAGCCCCCTTCCCCTGAAATCCGCCTGCTTTTTGTTAAAATTACTTCTACCGGCTACTGCCGAAGAAAACATTGAAGATGCAGATTTCCATATTTTTTCTCTTTCAGATAAATATTCTTTTTGAAAATTTTCTATTATTCCTTCAAGCTTTGTTTCATCAATATCAGGAATATATTTTTTTATATTTTCTTTAATTTCCTTAGTTACATCTTCAAAATATTTCTTTTCCACTTTTGCTGTATTTGATGGAGACAAATGAACGCTACTATATGCAGATTCTACTCTTTTGGATGGGAATTCCACAATTGATTCTTTATTTGTTTCATCTCCATGATGTTTTTTTGAATCAGGATATTCGTAAAGCCAATCACCGCCTCTTCCTTTCCATCTTTTAATATATTTATGTCCTGGATGTTCCCCAAAATATGCTTTTTGTAATATTTCTTCGTCTTTTATGTACTTGTGCGGACCCGGCCTATCGGCCTTTTGTATTTTATTATAGATAGCTTTTTGTAAAATATCTGATGATTTCAATAATTCATTAGCATCCAATAATTTTTGAAAATAATCTTTTACATCTCCTTCAAATTTTATTCTATATCCAATAGCCCCTGCCCCCCCTGTTCTTATATTATTTTTTGACCAATTATCTCCATCCATCCCATTATTTTCAACATTCCAAATATATTCTTTATTGTCATCAATTAATAAATACGATCCTCCACCATAAATATTCATTGTATCAAAATATACTGTTCCTTTAAGATTTATTTGTTGTTCTGATTTAAAATATTCCCCTTTGTCTTGAATTAATTTTTCAATTTTTTCTTTTGCTTGATTAAAATTATTTTTTATTTCATTTTCTTTTTTAATTTTTTCTTGTTTTTCATTATATTGTTTTATTTCATCTTCTGTTGCTTTGCGATAATAATAGTACGATCCCCATTCACCTTCATGGCCTAATGTTTCAAAATATATAGACGGCATATTTTCGTCAATTTTAAATGATTTTCCTTGTTTTTCATACACAATAATTGAATTTCCACTTTTTATAGGAATATTCAATTGTGGAGATTTTGAATCTGGAAATATAGATTTTCCTCGTCCTTCTTCTTTGTTTTTATTTTCTTGTTCTTGTTTTTTTTCTTTTATAGAATCTAAAATTTTATTTAATTTTTCTTTTTTTTCTGGATAATTTTCAATTCCTAAAATCTTTAATGTTTGCAATCCTTTTTCATATACATATCCCTTATCTGCGGCTTCTTTCATATATTCAAGATAATTATTTATTTTTTCAATATCTTTTTTATTTCTTACTTTAACATGAATTTCTTTTAATTCTTTTAAAAGTTCTTCTACTTTGTTAATTCCTAATTGTTTTAATCTTTCAACCCCTTTGTCATATATATATCCTTTGTTTGCAGCTTCTCTTACATATCCCATCCATCTGTCTAGTTCTTTTTTGTTTATTTCTGTGTTTGATTTTTCTTTTATTTCTTCAATTTCATTATCAGAAATAGGATATATTTGTATTTTTACACCATATTTATTTTCTTCTTTATGTTTTAATGCATTGATTGTAATTTTATCACCAGGTTTAAAATTCTTACTTGAATCGTTAATATATAAATCCATTTGAAAAGTTTTACCAGGATTTACGACTTTAAAATATTTTCTACCTTGTGAAATAATTTCTAATTCTATCTTTGAAGGTTTTATGTTTTTAAATTGTTCTGGAATATTTTCTGTTTCTTTTTTTTTTACTTTTTCATCTAATTTGTCTTCTTCTTCTTTAATTGATTCTTTATTTGTTTCATCTCCATGATGTTTTTTTGAATCAGGATATTCGTAAAGCCAATCACCGCCTTTTCCTTTCCATCTTTTAATATATTTATGTCCTGGACGTTCCCCAAAAGATGCTTTTTGTAATATTTCTTCGTCGTCTTCTTCCATATGCTTTTCACCACTTTCGCTATATGCGATAGCGATGGCTTGTTCACGATTTGTTACTATTTTTCCATCACTTGAATGGAGTGTACCTCTTCCGAATTCATGCATTACGGCATCAAATTTATCTTTGGGGGAAAGTCCTTTTCTTTTTTTAGCTCCCGCGCCCAATTTATTTGAATGTTTATATATGCTTTCTGAAATAGCCTTTTCCATTTTCTCATTCTTTACAATATTCATTTTCCCATCTTTGTATTCAAGTGCCATTTTACCATCATTAGAAACAAATTTTTTATGTTCAAAATCCAGTTTTCCACCACGAAAAATAGCACGATGTTCCGAACTCATACCTTCAATCGCAATTCTAAATTTTTCATGCAATTTGCTTGGTGTCAACGGACCTTCATCTTTTTCTTTCCCACCCTTCGGGGCTTCGACATAAGATTTATTTCCATGCCCTGAAACAGGTTCCCAAACTTTATCGCTAACTTTTTTATATTGCTTTCCGTCTCCCCATGTAGCGGTTGTTCCAATGGGCATTGCTCTGGCTTTTTCCATTTCATCGTTATTTATTTTAAGAAAAATTTTTTTTCCGTTTTCACTGTACAATTCAATCATTTTCATATTATACGCCTTTTTCATTAAAATTTCTTTTATTTCAGTAGTATATTTCAAATTTTCATCGATAAGTCCAGCACTTTTTAACTCAAAATAGTATCGTGAATTTTCTTTTAAATGATCTGCGGCTATTTTAGCCGCCTCTTCTGGTCCCTCGTGATGTTCCATCTCGATTTGTATTCCCATTGCGAATTGAAGTGGATCAAATTTTTTAAATTTTGATTTATTTTGTTTTATAAATTCAATAATTTTATTCATATTTTTTTATACTCAAATTGATTTGTTTTAGGATTGAATTTTTTAAAAAATGCTTTTAACATTTGTTCATTTTCTTTAAAAAATTGCTCCATAAGTGGCATTATTTTTTCTTTAAAAATTTCATCAGAAGGATGATTTTTTTTATCATTCCATTGTTTTAAAATATCATCATTTCCACTTTTTATAGCCCAATATTGCTCCATTGCTCTTGCAAAACACTCTGCCGTTCTATTTTGATATTTCGATTTTTGAGGTTTTTCCATATTTTTACGAAACAAATAAGCTATTTTACCGGCAATATGATTGGGGTCATCGCTAATGTAATGTCTTTTTGATTTGTTTCCCATATAATAATCCATAAAATGTCCCCATTCATGGGATAATATAAATCCTGTTCCTTTTTCACCTGATTCTGTTATTCCTATTGCGTGATAATATGGGAAAAACAAACCACATGCTTTCCGAGCGTGCATCATTTTTGTACCTGCATGACTTATTTTTAATCCGAAGTTTTTAGCCATTGATGATCTATCTCCAAAAATTTCATAAACTAAATCAATAGCGTTTTTAATTTCTTTTATTTCTTCTTTTTTTATTTCAGCACCATTTTGACGTTTTACTTTTACTCCATATTTTTCAAGCAAGTCGTTTTTAGTGCCTTTGTCGCCGTATGAAGTTTCTTCTCCTTTTGCATGAGCGTTATAAAATTCTTCAAGTTGAATCTCCATATCTTCTGTCTTTTGACGTAAATCTTCTCGTAATTTTTTGTACTCATTCCACATGGATAATGAATAATTTATTTTTTTTTCATTAAAGTCATTCATGAAATTTTGTTGAGCATATGACATTTTGTTTTCCGGCATTACCATAACGCGGCTTTTCATTCTTTTTCTCAAATATTCATCGTCGTATCTTCCGGGAGATTCACTTTTTATTTTTTCTATTCTTTTATTTATTTCTTCTTTTCTTTTTTCTTTTATTATTTTAAGCCAATAATCTTGTGTTGCAGCGAGTACATCCCTCGTTACAATTGCATAATTATTCTCACCTTGTATTTCTTGACTTGTCCCGCGAATATGTTCTCTTGAAGTTTGTATCAAATATTTATTTTCTTCAAGTTTAACAAATAAAAGAATATTCCCATTATATTTAAACCAATTTTCATCCACAACCGGGATATAGGAAGGCTTTATCGTATCCATTATTTTCTTTTCAGAAATTAAATAAATATCTTTTGAGGCAACGGCGGTATAATCCAATGCCGAAACTTCTGAAGGATTACCACCTTTATAAAATGGAATTGTAATTTTCGATTCAATAGGTTTAAAATCAACTATTGGAATACTTATGTTTTCTTCATTTACAGGTTCAGCACCCATTATTTCACGTTCTTTCTCAAGGCGAGTTTCAGGGGTAACTTCAGTAATTATTTTTGCTATTTTTATATCTTTTTTATTTTTAATTTCTGATTCTTCTTTTTTTTGTTCTGGTTGTTTTTCAGGCATTGATTCAAAATTGTTGGGTGCTTTTTCTGTTCCTTTTTGTTTCTGTTTGTTATTTTGAATACTCCCTCCATACAACTCATTTATAATTTTCATTACTCCGATTTTAAAAGTTGATTTTTTTACTTCGTTGCCAGTAGACGGAGTTGTTTTTTTCTTCTTTTTGCCATCACTAGGCTTTTTTTCTGCTGTTTCTTTTTTACCGGAGAATACCAATTGCCACTTGGCTTGATTTTTGAAATATTCATCAATATGCTGTTTCCAACCGTCCCATGTGAGATTGAATTTTTTATCAAGTTGTTGTTCTTTATAATCTTCTGCAATTTTTTTATTTACTTCTTTTGATTCTTTAAACCCAAATAAATTAGCGATAATGTCAATCCAAGACGCTTTTGATTGTTGGTGTCCTTTCGGATCAAAATAAAAATAATCCCAACCTTTACCGGATTTTTTAGGGACGCGTTTGATGTACTTGTGGCCGGGGCGGGGGGAACCGGAGGCTTTGGTCATACCACCTTTTCCATCAGATTTTCTATTTATATATTTATGCCCAGGTCTCGGACCAATCGCCTTATTTAATTCAACCAATCCAAAATTTTTAAAATAATATTCAGGATCAGATTGAAGTCGTTTTATGGCGGTTATTGAAGCTTGTTTTGAATCGAAAGTTTTTTGTAATTCAATTTCTATTGCATCACGTAATAGTTGCGGAGAGTAAGAAAGTTTAGAAAAGTCCATTATATAAATCCTTTAGTCATGTTTCCGACAATCAGCAGAAATAACTTTTCCGTATGGAGCGCAATAAAAGCAATCGCAATTCCAGTATCTAACGTCTATTATATTCATGATCTTGCAATATAAATTACTTCGTTCTTTCCCTTTTCGATACATTATACATTCTGTTACATGTTCATATTTCAAATCAATCTTACATACATTAAAAACTTTTACACAAGATTGACAAAGACTTTTATTTGAATCAAGAATAGGGTTCGTAAGTATTGCCATTTTTTATCCACTCTCTTAATTTTTTTGTATTCGTAGGAATAATTGATAGAATATTTTTTTCCCATCCTTGTCGATAATTTGAAAGATACAATTTTCTGGCTTCGTCAAGAGTTTCACATCCCAAAATTATTTTGACTTCATCAAAAATATTATTTCTACCCTGATTTATTATGAATACACGACTTGCGCCAATTTTAGGACCGATATAACAATCAATAGGTTCATTGTCTGTGCCATCTGATCCGGTTATATAACCATAGTGCGCTTTCATTTTTGAGGCCCACGGTTTGCCATCATTGGCTAATCCAAATCGCCAACTTCCCTTGGGATTTTCTATAGAAATATTTATATTTTTATAAATTATTTTTCCTTTTTTATAATTTCCATTTTCTTTTTGTTTTTCAGTAGGTTCCACAAATTCCATTTCTTCAAGTTGTTTTTTTACTGATTTAATTTCATTTTTTTCGTAGAATATATTTTTAATTATTTCAATTATTTTATCGTTTCGCTGATTGAAATTTACGGCAGTTCCGCCAGCCGCAGTCCACGAATCAAGATTCACGGAAGTATCGTCTATTAATATACTTGTTTCATCTATTACATACTCTTCTTTATTATCAGAAAATATAACAGTATATTGCTCCCCAAAATTTTCTTTGATCCAATAAATTTTATCATGTTTGCAATTATCCATACCAGGACAGGGTGTAGTTAAAAATATAATAATATAATCATCTTTTAATAAATTAAATAATTCGCGTCCCTTCTCAATTACCTGAAGATTGCGAAAAAAAGAAGGAACACTTATTACCGCCTGATGTATGGTAAAGGGGTCGTCTTGATAGGCATCACGTAAAAATGTATTTTTATATTCTTTTGCAAAATTGCAAACTACTCCATCCATATCAAAAAAAATTTGTTTTCTGTTTGCATAAGGCGTAGCTTTTTCAAGAGGAGAAAAAATAATTTTATTTTTATTAACCGGTATTATCGCCTTTTCAAATTTTATGTATTGAATTCCATTTTCAACTTTTATAATATTATTATTTAAAATTTTACGTGGTATTTCAATATCTTGAATTTTTTCAAGCATTCCCGCTTTACGCAAAAATTGTCCTGTTGCTTTATTGTATCTTGGATTAAGGTATTCGAATATGTCATTTTTATTAGATTCCCATATATCGTTTATCATTTTATCATTTGCAATACGTTCGAATACTTTTTGAAGTGATGCAAGACCATTTGGCTCTTCATATTCAAGAATATTATAAAATGATTTATTAATTAAAATGCTTTTAAGATACCATTTATAGATAGTACAAAACATTTCTTCTGGATCGTGTCGTTCCCAATCATATTCGTATATAGCGGTTGGTCTAACAATTTTAAATAATGCCTTAAATTTTTCTTTTTCTTCAGATAATACAACTGTACGCCAAAAAAGATGTCCCATTTCATGTAAACAATTGTCAATATAATTTGATTGACTGTAAATATTTATATTGGCTCCTACAAGCATTGATACAATTTTTTTCTTTTGAAATTCTTCTGATGGAACAAGAAAATTGAACACTGCCGAATGTGCGGGTAAAAAAATTTCTCCCAAACAAAGTTTTCCAATAATATTATTAAATTGAGATAAACTGAATTTACAAGTATTTCCATTGCTATCAATTTCGATCCAATCGGATCGTCCGATAATAGCGAAAGGAATATTTCCTGAAGTTTTATTATAATCTTCTTCATTTATTTTAACGTCTTCTATAATAACGGCCTTTACCATTTTTTCGATAGGAAAATTACTTTCTTCAGAATCAATAAATTTTCCGTCTTCAAATCCGATGACTAAATGTTCCTCAACAACAAATGGATTTCCTGAATGGATTGCTTTCAATAATTCAGATTTTTCATAATTTCCGTATGATATTTCATAATCTTTTTCTAATATTTTTTTTGCTTTTTCAAGATTTTCATAAGGAATATTTTTTTTTGAAAGCTTAATTATTTCGCTTCTTTCCATTATTTTATTATACCAATTTCCAAAAAATATTAAAATAAGTATATAAATGATTGTTTTTTTTTGTCAATTACTAAAAAAAATTGATAAAAATAATAAAAATGATTGACAATTGACAAGATCAATTATATATTGATCTTGTCAATAAAAAAAAGAGGGTTATTTATGAAAAAAATATTTATTATTATCATATTTTCAATTAGTATTTCAGGCTGCATTAATGATCTTGAACCATTAGATCGTTGGCCGCATGGTCGAATTCCATTTGAACTTATAGGTTTTAATGAACACGAAATCAGTATTATCTATTTAAGTATGTTAAGTTGGGAAATTGCTTCTTGCGGAAAAATAAAATTTATTGATAAAGCAATTGAAAAAAATAAAAAAGATAAAAAAACAAAAAAACTATATATTATAAAAAATTCAATCAACATATCGGCAGAATTAAACTCAACTAGTATGAGTATTGGTTATCATGGAATGAATTCTAATCATGAAAATACAATTATTTTAAATGAAGTTTTAAAGAATAATGTAGAACATGAACTTGGGCATGTTCTTGGCTTAGAGCATGAACATCAACGCCCGGATATATCTACATTAATTATATGGGAAAACATACCAAATAGTTTACTCTTTAAATTTCAATTCATTCCAATTGAGCCAACATTATATGATTATAAAAAATATCCGTATGATCCAATATCAATAATGCATTATCCAGCAACCCTACTAATAGACGGAAAAGATATTAAAATTTTTAATGATCCTGAAAATAAAATACATGGAGAAGAATCAATAAGTCCAATTGATTCACAAAAAATTTATGATATTTATAATGCAAATCAAGATTCTAAAACTAAATATAATACAGGACATTGGGCAGAATAATTTATTTACTGTATTCTTTTACAATTTCTTTACAAAATTCACTTAACACTTCAGAAATTTGTCTGTTTATTTCATTTAATATTTTTGGAAATATCGGTTCGGCAGGAACATCGGGATATTGCCACCCAGTACTATTCGCAGTTACGCATCTAAAAAATCCATATTGAGAATGATATTTACGAGTATTATATCGAGTAAGTCCACCTATATCAATTTCTTTACCTTTCACATTTAAGGTTGTTCCAATAGGCATCCGTCCTCCGCCTTTTACAATTGCATGAATTTCATTTGTCATTTCACGACCACCGAAACTACTTTTTGCATTCATGCTTGTATTTTTTCTTGGAGTTCTAACGGGAAACGGAATAATAATATATTTTATTCCATCTTTTCCAATTTTTACTTTTTCTGATTTCATTAAAGCGTCTTTAATAGACCATGATTTAACTCCTTTTTCCATCATCATTGCGAACATCAAATTTGGTTTGTCGCTTTCTTTATCAATTATCGATTCATCAAGAAAAATTTCTCCTTTATTGTTTAAAATTTCATATTTAACGGCAGGAGCATATTTCGTTCCCCATCCTCCAGCATTTATTGCTTCAGATTTCCAATCTTCGGCGGTCCCTTGTGTTAATAATGCGATAACTCCCGGTAATTCTTCATTAATTGCATTACAAATTTTGTTAAATTTTTCTTCTGCCATATCCGATCCGGCTGTTTCTAATCCTGCCATTATAGAATCAAGAATCAATTCAGAATTAATATCAAATACCATTATTTATTCCTTTCGGCTTCACCAAAAATTTTATCATAGCGAGTACTATTTATAGCAACTGGTATTGGTAACGAAGCATCTTTATCCCATTCTGATTTTTTACGGGCATAAGAGGAAGATGGAACACGTTCATAAATATTATTTTGATATCTGACTAAATTTTCCCCAATGAAAACAGGTTTTCTTGATTTTTGTTCTTCTTTGCTCCGATAGGTGTAATCAGTCATTTGAGGGACATGCCTATATTTCTTTTGACGCGCCTCGACGTGTCCACTTTTAGGATTATAATATTCGCTTTCAATGTTTATTGGTTCAAACGTAGCTACATTATGCGGATGGGCGGGAGTTGCAACCCGCCATCCGTGAACAATTTTTGTCTCACGAAATCCTATATTATTCTTACCAATCCATATCGCAATATCGGTATTCGGGTCTTTTATTCCCATTGCAGATAAACTATCATTTCCAGTATTTCCTACAATACTTGTAGGGACCATTCTAACAAGCGTTCCGTGATGCGCCCGACACCAGGGGCATGTTCCGCCCGTGAAGATGAAATATTGTGCTTTACTTACATCTTTAAGGCTCTCCATTGCGATCTCTTCGTATGGCGCAAGCACTCCGGCCTCATAAACCGCCGCTGTTTCAGTTTGAGCTATTCGTGTCCAATTGTGCCGCAATGCCTCTGCGTTATATTTATTCGATAATTTTTCTTCTTTTTGAATATTCCAATATAAATCAGATGCAATCATTGTTGGAGATTTTTTTTCATTCAATCCTTTTGTTATCTGATATTGTATCGCCTCTTTTAATTCGTTATTCGTATTAGTTACATACATTGCCATGTTAGAAAACGATTTATTTAAGGCATTCTTTTCAGCATTAGTAAAATCATATTTCTTGTATGCATCAGCCAATTTTTTCGGCATGTTCCCGTTATATTGATCGAAGTCCACTTGATATAAACTTTTATTTATATACGGTTTTTTATTTTTTCTGAACTTTGTAGTATCACGACCAAGCATAAAACTTTTGACCGCGACATCTTCAGTCACAGTATCGGCATATTCTTTCCAATATTTTTCAATCTCATTATTGAATATTTCCCATTGTCGGGGTGTCATCGGCTTGCCGCTTTCAAATTTTCCATCTTGCGGCCTGAACTTTCCAACAATATGTTTAAATATTGATTTTAATTTTTCGAATATATTTTTAAAAAATCCTGCTTTTTGAAGCTTTCCTGGATTGTTTTGAATTAAATAATATGCTTGTTTTTCATCTAAACCAAGTGCAATTCCGGTTCCTACAAAAATTTCATTTATAAGAGCGGCAATATAATCATTATAATATTCCTGGAGTTCTCGGATATATTTGACTTCATGAATTTCTTTATTATTCAACATAAACAAAACAAACAGGATAAAAAGAAAAATGTCAAACATTAAAATATATCTCAAGCTAATGAATATGAGGCTTTAGCAATAGGTCCAACCCGTATTGACGTATACGGATATCATCCGAATAATAAAAAAAAGCGTTTTCTTTAAAAAAAAGAAAACGCCTTAAAAATCATAGTGTCACACAATTTCCATTTATAAATATAATGGAAAAATCGATATATGTCAATTAATTTTCTTCCCACCTCCGGCTTTTATTATTTTTTCAGCATCTTCGATTTTTACAAAATTACTTATTTTTCCAAAATTTTTAAAATCCTTAAATTGAAAAACATCATATCCATGAAGAATAAATACACGTTTCAAATTGCTATTGTTGGATACTCCTAATATATCAGCGACATCTTTAATTCTGATATATTTCGAATAATCTATTTTTAAACATTCCTCTTTTATTTTTTTCAAATGTTCAATTGCATCTTCAGTTGTTATAATTTTAATGCCCTCTCTTTTAGAAATTCTCCCCTCAATAGATGTGATTGCCATGTGTATGCTCCATCATTATAAACATCAAAATGAATAAATCCTATATGAATTTTTCCTGAACATTTTCGAGTTCCAAATTTACTACCGAATCCCTGCATTGCGGGGGTAATGATTGCCAAGTGTTCCGCATCCCCATTAAATATATGGTAATGAGTGTGACTTCTTATTATTACATTTGACAGAGGTTGAGATTCATCAATTGACCACAACTGATTCCATAGATGATCCCGCGCAATTGATGTATGACGACCATGTGGAATAATGCTTGATGAAATAAAATGTTTAAAATCAAAAATTATTCCATTAACATCAATCCATCCATGACTACAAATTTTTTCAACATTTAATCCATTAGCAACAATATCTTCAAAATCTTCATCTACTCCAACATGAAATGGCGTTCCATATGATTTCACAATTTTCTTTGCTTTTATTTTTTCGAGACACTGTATCGCCATTTCACATTGTTTTAATCTGTCAGTTTCGATTAATTCTGTTCCGCCACTTTTTTGTCCTTTCCCCTCAATTGAATCACCATTTTCAATTAAAATATCTATTGGTTGTAATTCTTTTATTTTATTTTCAAAAAAATTATATCCAGCATATTGCATTTCGGCTATTTTTCTTTTATTAAGATTGTTACTTTGAAGATTATATTGATAATCAGGCGGGGTCAAACCTACGACATGACCACAATGAAGATCGGAAATAACAACAACCCTTTTAAAACTTCTTTTTTTATTATTTTTCATTATTTTTCTGATTTTAAAATTTTTTTTATTATATCTCGATAAAATTCGTTAGTAAATTGTTTTTTATTTCGTGCTCTATGTACATCTGAGGCGTCGTCATTGCATCTGCCATGAGATTTTGCCCATTCACATCCTCTGCATCTATCATGTCGATATTTTAAACAAAAGGGACAAAGTAAAAATGACAATCCATGACACCCGCCAAGCAAAATATTATCGCATAAGCGATTCCAAATAGATTTACAAATATCATTTGACCATAAACTTATTGCTTCTCGATCATGAATAACAAAATAAAATCTTCCGGCTAAAAGAGATTTATTTTCTAGAAATCGAATCAAATAATTGTTGTAATTTATTATTTTTGGCATCTTGTAAAAACTTTGTCCTTTCCCAAAATTCTTGTTGTTTGCCCTTATTGAAAGAATCAACGGGACGAAAATATCCACTTACTCTACAATATATTTCAGTTTGAATTTTTTTCATTATTTTCGCTCCACAATAAAATCAATATACACGCCATTGCATGTGCTAAATGAGAAAAATCGGATTCATCTCTTGCAGTAGTAGTTTTCCACGCTACTATGTGACGCATCATCGCATCAAAATATATTGATTTTTTATTTGGTACATTTTTCCAGTCATCTTCTTCATATTTTGTATTGCCATACATAAATACATTAACAACTTCTTCTAATTCTTTCCAAGGTAACAATCGCCATTGTGTATTTCCTAATTTTTTATGATGTGCATTTATTAATTTTTCATGTTTCATGTTATTAATTTTAAATTTTATTTAAAAATGCAGAGTTGCGTCAGCGGTTATTATCACCCCCTGAATATTTGATATTTTGAAATATCCAAGCCCAGGCCCAATTGAGATCAATCTCCAGGAATATAAATAACGAGCACCTACGGCATACCCAGACGTTAATTTTTGAATATTGTTATCATAACCAATCATACCGGCGACCCAGGGGCCGAAAGAATGATGTAAAATGGGGATGGAAACTTTTAATTCACGACTGGCACTTTTGCATTGATCTCCAGCGGAAATATTGAATTTTAATTTATCTTGTTTTCCTTTTATCCAAATATCTCCGCACTGTAATGACGGTTTTTCTTTCCCGCCTGATACATAGACTGTTTTTGTTACCTCATTAACCCAGGTAATTTTCAAAGCTTTTAAATAATGATTATATACAATATATCCAACTGACCCACCGCCAATCAATAGCCCAAAAATAAAAATTATTGAACAGATAATAAGATTTTTAACCCAGATCGGCAGTGTAATTACAGTCATGTTTTATCCTCTAATTTTTCGACTATTTTTTGAAAACAAAAATTATTCATATGCACCATATCACGAAATAATAATAAATTTTGAGTGCCATCTAAACCAGTAGTTAAAAAATATAAATCAATTATTTTAGGAAAAAAATAATTTCCAATCAATTCATTAATCGATAAAACCACGCATTTGGAAACATGACTTTTAATATATAGAATTTCTGACAAATTCCGTCTAGTTTATTCAACAGAAGGTTGTTGCCGCCGAGATTTATTATTATTTCATACCGGCTAATAAGATTTAATATTTTAACGCCATTCGGAAGATTAAAAAAATCAATCCAGTCATCAACAGTTGTTCCACCACGGCAAAAGTTCACCGTAGTTTTTTTAAATAATTTCATTGTGGCATAGATATTTTCATTTTCAGCGTTCGAGTCACCAATTATTATTCTTTTCAATCTAAAAAGTTTTGCAATTTTAATTTGCCAAAACATTCTTAAAAAATAGACATCAATTTTTTGTCCGGTTTTTGCAACAGGAATAATATTTTTTATTATTTTGAAATAAATCCATTGGTAAATATTATTCATTTCAAATCCTTTTTAATTTTGACCTCGACCGGTTTATGTGAACATCCAAGCACATCAAATTCAGATGTCAATAAGATTGCTCCGCCTATAATTATTATAATAATCATGGCCAGAATAAATCCTCCGCGTATTGACAATTTTATTTTTTTTCCACCGGCCTCAATATCTACAACCTCATCTGTAATATCAGATTTTTGCTGATCCATGATTATTCCCTCGCAATGTTATCCAATAGAATCAATGCAGCCTTTAATTTTGACACCAAAAATAATGCCACAAACAATCAGAGCAATAGCGATAAAAATAGCCGATGATATTTTTTTATGCAACATCGCCCAGCCAACAACAGCAACAAAAATCTTTTTAATAGTTTCCATTTTATTCTCCTTTTATTAAATGTTCTGATTCATAATGAAAATTATATCCAGCATTTTTCAACAGTAATTGTAATTTTATCCAATCAAATTCCCCAGGGCAAGGAACTTTAACATATTTAGGGCCGGAATATTTAATCGTATTCATGACATGCCCAATGATAGATGTTATTGGATATTTATTTATTAAAAAAACAAGAAACTCAACAGTTGAGTCATATTGCTCTTCGGTCAGTGCAGTTTTATTGAGCGCATCCGGTTTCAAATGTTCAATTCCAATTGTTACGGCGTCATGCCTACCGGACGACGAATGATAAACCCAGTTATCAGGATCAATAATTTCATATATTTTCCCATCTCGATCATTGAGATAATGGAATAACGCAATTCCTTTTTTATATTCCTCTTCCCGTTCACCAGACAACATCCAATCAATCATACCCTGTGCAGTTGATCCGCCGCCTGTACCATGTATAACAACTTCAGATGGGGCATTTAAACGTTTAAAACCCTCAAAATATTTTTGACGAATTGACGTAATTTTAATTATTGAATTCATTATTTTATTCCTTTTTTTATTTTTTTATTATTTCATTTTCAATACATCCCGCCTGTCGTAAAAATAATTCTATACACTCTAAATTCATGCACATAATGCTTCCACCTGGACATAATTCTTTGCAGGCGTAGTTACGCAATAATATGTATAAATTTTTTTGAGGATCGGAAATTTCATATGATTTTTTTTTATCCATTTTTCTTTATTTTTTTAAAACTTTTTTTGGTGACTATGGCTTCGGCTATCCAAAATTTATTTTTCTTATCGCAAAAATCAATACATTTATTTACAGCCTCATGATTATCAGTTCTTTCAAAAAGTATTTTAAGATCGCTTTTTATTCCTTTTATCTCATTTGATAAATTTTCAAAATACTTTAAAGAAAAATTATACATAAAACTAACAAACAACTTCCCACCGAGAACAGCAACCACAATTGAAACAATAATTTTTGTAAACACGGTGATTGCGTCTTTATATTGACTGAAAAATTGTTCCATCTCATTCCCGTCCTCTGTACATTGTATGCCGTAATAAGCAATTTATTTTTCTTATACATAAAAATAAGGTGCCTTCGCTTTTGTTGCCAATTGTGTTGATTGATAATGAAGATCAATATAATGAATAAAAACTCCATTTGACCCGCCCGTTATTGTCGGAAGCGTGGTAACTTCAAGATTCATTAAAATAATTCCATCCGGCTCAAGTAACGCGCTATCAATTTGGCTTCCCGAAGGCGCAGCAGCGGATAATTGAACCTCGCTCAATATGTGTTCGTATTGAGGTATTGCCGCTATTGTTGGTGTCGAAACAGATACAAGAATTGTCTTTTCAGCAGGAAAGGTTGCCTGTGAATGACTTTTTGCGTAAGTATATATACATGTGCATACAAAATTTCCGCTTATTGCGGTCCCATTATGTGACCAGTGAATATGTAAATATATATCGGTTCCCGGGACATAATCATGCGGAATATGAAATCGTATATCAGCTTTTTTGGTCGCTCCGTATAAATATTCACGAACCGACCCGGCTCGATATACTGTGAGTACAGGGGCATCTCCTCCAGCCGGATCAGTAATAACATTTCCACGCAAATCCTTCCATCCAAACGTAGGAGTAGTGACATCCACCTGGATTCCTTTCCCTGATGTTTTAGGCAATACAAGATTATTTGTAACAAGTGTATTATATGATGTTAAATCGCTTTGCAAATATACATCAACTTCACTTGTAGGGTTAGTAGTAACATCTGAAATATCCTTAACTTCAATAAGTGCTTCCGGTAGACTAAGGGGAGACGGTAAAGAAAATTTATCCGTCGCCCAGTCCTGTAGTATTGCGTTTACCTCTGAGAGGCTTGAGACTGCTATCCATACATAATAATATGCAGTTAAATATTTAACGTAACAGAGTTTTAAACTTTTCTTTGCCGATACTGTCATTTAAATTACCTCATTAAATTTCTATATTAATCGAATCGCTTTTTCCATGCCGCCCATAGCATCATCAATCATATTGCCTATTTCTTCATCGTCAAAATTTGTGTCTGAATTTTCATCTATTTGTCCGCTCTCGCTACCCATCGCAGATTGTCCCGCCGCCATTTGTTCTTTTTGTAAAATATATTGAATATATTGCGGATGTAATACTATGTCGCCATTAGGAAGAGGAGGCTTGTCGTCTAAGGCTCGGAGTTCATTTAAAGTAGTATTGGTTTCAACTGATTTTTTTCGCAAATCGGCCTCAAAACCCTTATCTTCTGTTGATAACCCATTAAATCGAAACATCCATTCTGTTGAAAATGGAAAATTAGATATTTCAAGAAAGTGGATAACCATGTGCCTGAATCCGCCAAGAATATCTTTTAGCCCGCGCTCTTTTGAAAATAATTGTTTAGCGTCCTGATTTTCTGAAAGTACTGACTGAGCTTGATTTAATCGAAGTCCTATTTCCGCAGAGTCTACGCCCATAATGGCACATGTCAATGCACCCGTAAACTCCATATATTTCTGATATTCCATATCACGATTATTCGGAAGAAGTTGCAAAACTTTCGCATCACCATTGAGAAGTGGTATATTCCACTGACCATCCATCGCCTGAAAATTTGACATCCACTCGTCTTGAGCATCTTCAAGCTGTTCTTGCGTATAGCTCGAATCCTTACCCATAGCGAGTGCTATTTTAGGTATTGATCCGCGAGACAGGCCATTCGAATTAAATGTGAGAGAATTTATAAATGCAACTATTGCAAGATTTGCTTTTTCAGTTACAGAAAATCCCTGTTTATAAAAACGAATATCGTTTAATTCATTTGATAAATCATATATTAAATCTGTCTCACGAAATGCGGCGGTTATTCCACCGCCACTTGATCCATATAATAATTCTTGAATATATGAAATTTCTTCTGTAGGTGGGATATTCTCAAGTTTTGCTTTTCGTATTTCGTCACTTAATCTATTAAATCCAACACTAATGCCAACACCAATTTGCGACGTACTGCCGTAAAATCCGCCGGGTAATATTGGAAGAATCGTCGCTCCATCAAGCACCCATAACGCGGCCGCTTGTCCTTTCCTATCACGTTCTATTTCCCAACAAACTTTATCGATTAATATACGATCCCGAACATATTTTGTCATTAAATCTTTTAATGCGCCATGTTTCGGCTCTATTCCGGCGTAATCGTCCCGACGAGTTTTCACTAAAAAATTTTCAAGGAATTCTTTTTGTTTTTTTCGTTCAGAATTTAGGATTTTTTCATCGTCTTTAAGTACAAACTCCCAACCAGGAATATCTTTATTATGGGAAATACCCGAAAATTCCATCATTTGTTGAATGCGAAGGGTTATAATTGATCCAACAATTCCATTTCTACGTTCAATAAGACGAAGCAATCTATCAGGAATTTTATCGCGAGGATATACAACGTTATTCCAACTGGTATTATTCAGCCAGTCATATTGCATACCTTTTGCGACTGTTTTAAATTTACGATCAACATTATTTATAAGGGACCGCGCCTCTTTATATGCCCTGTCATAATCAAGAGACGCGGTATTAGGGGAATGAGAAGAAAAATTATTATTCTGTTGATTCTTGTTTTTCTTTCGAGACATCATTTTCTACTAGTTTGTCAATTTTTTTGGCTGTCTTTGTAGTAGAAGACTTTTGCCCCTTTGATTCCATATCTTTTAATGATACGGAGTTTATTTGCATATTATCCCCGATTGTAACGCTGTCGTCAAGAACATTTTGCGCGATAGCAAGCATTGACCACATAAAGGCGAGTATTTTTGCGGTTCCAACGGTAATCTGAAAAACTTCGTTTTTTTCTTTTGCTTTTTCCTGTTGTATTTCAAAGGCTAAATCAAAAGCTTCTTTAAATTTCATCTATTTTATTCTCCTATTTAAAAATATTTTTTATTTTATAAAAAAATTAAAAATATTGCAACTAAAAATAAACAAAAAGAATGTATAATTATAGGTTCTATTTTAATCTTCGTGATATATTATATATTCATTTATTTGACTTTCAATAAATCCTAATCCTTGTAAAGCTTGAATGATATGTCGAATAATATTTGGAAGATGTTTATCATGCACTTCATTGTCAAGATTTATTGATTCAGAAATACTTCGTGAAGTCTGGTCAAACTCATCTTTTAATTTAAGTTCTACTGAAATATCCATTATCTAAATCTCCTTTGTTAATTTCTTAAGGCAATATCATAATTTTTTTGTCTCATTGATTCATAAACTATAGGATCGCTGATTTTGAGCAGATGAGATTGTTCAAAAAATTTATCAAAAAATGGAACATATTTTAATTCACGGATAAACGATAAAAGATTTATTCCTTTTATTGGAACAACATTTGGATTTTTTTCATATGGTATTTTACGTTTTTCTTTAATTTGTAATAATAATGGTAAACCAAGAGTTTTGTCATATTCTTTTTGGTCTTTTGCCAAAAGTTCGCGTTTTCCACCAGCATAAGCGATATAATACATTTCATTAAAAAATATTTTAAACATGCCTATTTTTTCGTAATTTGCCATTTGGGGAATATTCCTTTTTTATCAAAATAATATGCCATAAATTCTGCCGTAATACGATATTTTTTTTCGTTATCTTCAATACGTTTACGAAGATCGTTATATATATAAAATAAACTAACGATACAACAAAAATTAAATATAATTAAAATTGTAATAATAAATTTCAATTCATTTATCCTCCATAAAATAATAGACAGGGCATAAAAAACCATGCCCTGTCTGCAATCAATATTACATAATTGAATCATTTACATGGATGCTGTCATAATCCGGCACCGTTTTTTTTACTGCTATTTTTTTCATTGTTTTAACTTTCTTTCCCGGTTCCGTCTTTGACATAAGAGACTTTGCATTCTGCAAAGCAACGCGGATTGATTTAAGAACTTTTTTTTCTTCAGACATTTTAATATGTAATTTTTTAATTTCGAATTGCATATTATTAATTTTAGCTTTCTGCCGCATCCTGTCATTCATGAGTTGTTTCACTGATTTTTCTGCCATGTTTTTTAACTCTCCTTATATCATTATTTTTTAATGCGCTACTCTTTTATTTTTCGTAAAAGGCGGGGTGTTGTTTTTCCGACGGTCATTTGAATTGATTCAACACATGCATTTCCCCTGTCAACAAGCTTCATTGCATCTGTGAAAACAGAAGTGCAGGCCATAGCTAATTCCATAGCATCTTTAACTTTGCTTTGTGCCCTGGTAAACATTCCTGCCGCTCGTTCACCAGACGTTTCCATTGCAATTCCATAATCAAGAATGTTTTTATAATATTTTTTTTGTTCAATTTTTTCTTCATTAAGACGTGCAATTTCTTCATTCCGTTCACGCAAGAGGGGTTCATAATGATGTTGAACTTGATTTCGTATCGCGGATACCTCGATTTTATTTTGATTCTGTAATCTTTTTATTTCAAGTTGATGATTTTCATTTATTTTTTCAATTTCTTTTTCCTGAGAATTAATCATATTTTTTAAAATTTTATCATGATTTTCTTTCAGACGTTCAGTTTCTTTCACATTAGAATCAATCATATTTTTAATAATTAAATCATGATTTTTTTTCATTTCTTCTGCCATAACATAATCTTCTTTCCGTTGTCGTTTACGACCCAAAAGAATCGCTTTTTTATGCATAATAATAATTCGATGTATCAACGTCATAAATTTTACCTTATAGAAGATTTAACATTTAATTATTTTCCTCTATTTATTATTTTGTTAGCCATAATATTTTTTTGGATTTGCTCTGATGTCAACTTATTTTTAGATTTTAAAATATCAACAATAAGAAATACAATTGCAACGACAAAAATTGAAATAGGAATTATAAATCTCATAAATACACCATCCCTTTTTAATTTATTAAAATTTTTTCAAGTTTTTGTTCTTGATATTCAATATCAAATTCTTCTTCTAATGTTTTATAACATTCATAACAAATTTCATAAAAAAATAAATCATTATAAAATGAAAGTGTTTCAGTATTAGTAATTTTAGGGATTATAATCAATTCCATTTTTTTATTGCACTTTTCGCACTGATATCGCATCGAAATATATTTTCTTCTATTTGACATCGAGTTGTTCCTTTGTCGGAATATCCGGCAAATTGGCAGGCATCAATGAATAATGAAGCATTCGCATGTTGACGCTAATCTGTTCAAGATTTTCTTTAACAATATTTTTTATTGACAAAACATAAAGCAAAACAATAAAAATAAAAATTGTATTAATAATTTTCAAATATATTTCAATCGTTGTTTTATTTTTCCTAATGAATAAATCAGTCTGAACGGCATAATCACGACAGAACATTAAAACCATTTTTTTGTAATATAAAAATAATTTTTTTAGTTCTTCTTTCGTTATAATTTGCATTTATAGTACCTTTTTTAATTAATCTGTGAAAAAGCAAGAGGGGAGGTATGCCTTCAATACAAAATCTCTTGCTCGGCCGAAACCATTGCCTTTTAATCTTTCACGCTGGATTTTAACTACAAATAAACTTAAAAAAACATTATTTATAAAACATAATCTTGTCAATAACTTTTATTATTTTTTTTTAAATTTTAAAAAAAATAATAAAAGTTATATTAAACTAACTTATCTATTTTTTTAAAAAAAATTATATTTTTTCTAACTCTAATGTTTTCAACAGGTATTCCCCGTAGCCCGATTTTCTGAGCGGCTCCGCGATGCCGCGAAGCTGTTCGCCGGTGATATACCCCATTTTGTACGCTATCTCTTCCACGCATGATATTTTAAGTCCCTGCCGGTCCTCGATCGCCTTGACGAAGAGCGCGGCGTCGATCATGGAGTCATGAGTGCCGGTGTCGAGCCAGGCGAACCCCCGGCCCATAATTTTCACCCGAAGTTTCCGGGCCGCTAGGTAGTGATTGTTGACCGCTGTTATCTCCAGTTCCCCCCGCGCCGAGGGCTTGATCGATTTGGCCACACGCACGATATCGTTGTCGTAAAAATAGAGCCCCACCACGGCGAAATTAGATTTTGGTTTGGCCGGTTTTTCCTCGATGGAAAGGACGTTACCGGCTTCGTCGAAATCGACCACGCCATATCGATTTGGATCGTTTACATAATACCCAAAAACGGTCGCTCCCGAATCGGACAAGACGGCTTCCTTCAGCAATTCAGTGATGTCGTGGCCGTAGAAGATGTTGTCTCCCAGGATAAGACACACGCGGTCGCCTCCGATAAAGTCCTCGCCCACCAGGAATGCATCGGCTAGGCCGCGTGGGAAATCCTGAACCATATACGACAGGGAAATGCCCAGTTGGCCGCCGTCCCCCAGAATCTCCTTGAAATGGGGCAGATCGACCGGGGTTGATATAATCAGAATATCACGGATGCCTGCCAGCATGAGTGTGGAGAGGGGGTAATAAATCATGGGCTTGTCATATATCGGCAAAAGTTGTTTGCATACCACACGAGTAATAGGGTAAAGCCGAGTGCCGAAGCCCCCGGCTAAAATTATTCCTTTTAACATTATTTTTTTTCCTTCTCTCTTTTATTTTTTCGTTGTTGCCTCATTATCTCACGTAATTTTTTACGCTCAATGACTTTTGCTTCGATAAGTTTTAATTTTTCTTTTGATTTTCCACCCGACAAAATAGAGGGTAAGCCGTGTGCGCGGGAAATAGGTTCCAAAGCGTACATGTGCGCCTTGATCGCATCGTCCTCTATTTCTACAGGGTCTTCTGTCGCATTCCCATTTTTATCAGTTTTTCTATGATATGTTTGCACTTCTTGTGCTGTTCTTGGACATACATCGGGGTCAATTATCCATTTTTGTGATTTAATGAAATCTATTCCTCGTTGAACGCTTCCCGGTCCTTTAACTGCACCGATAGCGCCATATCCGTGTTGCAACCATTCTTTTATTTTTGATGGTTCTGCACTGTCACAGATAACCTTTTCACCTGCATGTAATACATCAAATTCTTCATTTAATTTAATAAATTCCATATTTGTTTTTTCGGTAGAACATAATTCATTATATGTATACATCGTTCCATCTTTAAAACCAATTTTCACAATTATCTGGGGATGGACAAAACCCCAATCTTGGCCATTATATATCGCATCAAAATCTTCTTCTTTATATGTTATTTTTTCAAATGACCAGTTTGTAAAAATAATATTTCCGAACGCACCCCACTCGCCAAGACAATAAACTCGATAAAATTCATAATCAATTTCTTTGTATCCCTCCAATACGGCTCGATAATCGTCATCAATGAATTTATTATCAAGATATGTGGTTTTTAAAATATAAACTTTTGTTTTTTTTTGATAAGATTTTAAGTCAAAAAATTCTCGTTTTATCCAGTGTTTATCAGAAATAGGATTTAACAATAATGTAATTTGAAATGGAATGTTTTTTGGTTTTCCTGATTTTCCACGAAGACGAATGTTTAATTGATCGAAATCTTTTTGCGTTATTTCACTGGCCTCTTCAATTATTATATCCGTTAAAATTCCCTTTGGAAATGTTAGACTTTTAATTTTTTCAATATCATCTAAACCTTTTAAAACTGCCATATATCCAGTTGATTTAACCGTAATAGACATATCGGTCTTATTAACTTTAAAAATCTTATTTAATCCCATTTCATTGATAAGTTGAACCATCAACGCGTAGGTACTAGATTTATTTGTAGCCGCTACTTTCCTCGCAATAAGGTAATTGTGCCCTGGTTCCGCAATAAGTTTATAAATGGCTTCTTGAAAGGCTTCGTAAGATTTTCCCGATCCTCCGCCGCCGACAGATATACGAATACGGCTTTTATTTTCAAAAAAATCCCAAAAAACAGGATTAAGGAGATTATAAAACTCATCAAAATCTACAAACATTTAAGATTCTTTTTCTATTTCATTTTTTTCTTCGTTAGGCCGTCGAGCAGGACGAACGATAATTTCACCTGTTAATTCAGATTTATCTTGCATCATTTCAAGAACTTTTAATAAGTCTGAAAGTGCAGCGGTTTTTGAATGCATTCGAACTTTTGAAATTTTTTCAGGGCCATATTTTGTTTCCCGTTCGATAGTATCAATTGATTGAATGGCGCGAGTATCAGCCTCCGAAAATGGTTTTATTTTCAGTGTTTCACCATCGAAATCGGCAATATCTTTTATATCAGCATTAGCGAGTGCCAAAAGATTTTTAAACGTTGTTCCGATTTCTTTTTTTTTCTCATTCCAAAGATCATCAAAAATTTCTTGGATTGCTTCGGCGGTTTTAGTATCTTTTAGCAGTTTTGCTCCATTTTGACCACATGTAGAATATTTGGCTGTTGGATATGCTTTTTTATATGCTAGTGTTGCATTTTGTAATTCTATATAAGCCAAAATAAATTCTTTATGTTTTTGGTTTTTAATTTCATCAAATTTTTTTCCCATCGGTATTTTCTCCATATACGACATGTTCATGTTTATTTTTAAGATACAATCCTTCAATTATTTTTATAATATAATTTGGCAATACTATTTTATTTTTTGAGATTACATGAAGTAATTCTCCAATTAACATATTTTTAATTTCGATTTCTTTATTAAGTAATGTAATTTTTTCGAATGATTTTTTCACCAGCAAACCTCTATATATGTTCTGGCATTATGTGGAGTATAAAATTTAAAGAGTGTTCCGCCATATACTTGGTTATCATCATCAAAAATTATTTTTGAAAAACAATCCATGACCCATTTATCCGCATTATCTCTATCGATTTTCTTACAATAAGGGTAGTCTTCGTTTTTAATTAAATCAAGTAATTTTTTTGTTTTTTCATTTTTTATTGGTTCAAAAAACCATGTAATGTTTAAAATTACAGGAGTTCCTTTTTTTATTATTTTAAAATTATCTGGCAATTGGTTTTTGATATTATTTTTAACTATATTCATTTCTTTTTCTTGCGGATTATACCAATTTCCATACGCTCCTTTTCGTGATCGTTGTTTCGCAATAGGTTTTCCGGGAATAGTGATATATAGAATATTATTCATGTTCTTTATCAAAATTCCAGAAATAGGTTCTAATGTCTTTTGCTGATGTTTTTGTTTTTTTTAGAATTATAAATCCGCGTCCTTCAAGATCGGTCAACATATTTAATCGAACATGTTTTTCGAGTGTTTGAGTTTTTCGAATTAAATTCGTGAGGGTTATTCCACGATCTCCCGCACATTGGACGGCTGTTAAAATTCTGTTAATATATTTATCGACAATTGATTCTTTTTCTTTTATTTCTATTTTATCAATTTCATCTACCGGTATTTTTTCGATGGTAACGATTGCCCTATATTTTTTATTTGGTAAAATATAAAAATCATTTTTAAAAACTACTTTTTCAGATTTTATTTTTGTTAATTCAAGAATACTCTCATTCACTTTTTTTATAAAGATATTGTGTCCTTCTTGAAATTCTTTATTTTTTTCTTCTAAAGAATCGGCCGATATTGAGTGCGATAAATATCCTTCTTTTGTCGGCAATTCACTAAGAAATTTAAAATACATATAAACATTATAATATGTTTTACGAGTACTTCCGATTATAATGAGGAATGGTGTGATTGAAAAATTAAAATTTTCATCAAAATTCAGTGGGTCTTCCATTTTTTGTTTTATTTTTTTAAAAACAATTTGTTTTCCGGGCATTTTGTTATTAGCTCCTTTTTTATTTATATAACAAACTACTAAAACTATATAATGTGTCAAGTAAATTATTATTATTGGAAAATAATAGTCTAATTATATAATTAGAATTTAAAAATTATATTTTTTTTTGACGTAGAATACATTTTATAATTTTAAATTTTAGAAAAATACAAAATAAGAATTTATAAATTATAATCCGCATTGAATGATTTTATAATTTTGATTTTCTATCTTTATAATAAGTATTCAATTATAAAGAATTATAAATTTTAATAATTAATAATAAGATAAAATTATATATGATTAAGTATATAAAAGTATACATTATTATTATTATTATATATATTATTAATATATATATATCTTATTACTAATATAATTAAAAATTATAATGTTCTGGTCAACAAAAAGTCTAAACGCCTTTTTGTTGACCTAAAACACATAATTTTTAGATGGGGTAGTTTTAAGTAGTTTCTTTTCTTAAAAAGAAATGGCCTTGAAGGTTATTCAAGGCCATTTGAAATGATTTAAAATGGGGTATTATGGGTAACACGTACTATTCCTATTTAGGAATCACAATATTACTATATTTATATTATATGTCAACGACTTTTTTAATCTATATTCTCATGTCCACGGCTCATTCCACCCAAATGATCGCATTTAATTTTTGTGTAATTGGCCAATCTGTATTCCCTACCTGCATCATAGCTCATCCATGCATCCGGAAAAGCGCCGGAATTTTCCATTGACCATCGAAATTGAAATTTTTTTAATATTTCTCTTTTATAGAGAGAGCATCCGCTTAAAACATGATGAGTTGGCACCAGTTTCCATGTTCTCTCTGTATGAGTAAACCATTCTCCGTCATGAAAACCATAATAATAGATACCACCTATTATATCGGCCTTATTTACACATTCCAAAAAACATGAAATCCAATCCTGGCGTAATGGAATAACATCACTTTCAAGAATGATAAAATATTTCCACACATCAGTAATAGTAATAAATTGTTTTTGTAAAAATTCAAGACTTTTGGTTACATTTCTTTGAAATTGAAAACCATCATTTTTACGTTCAACATCAATATGAGAAATCATTATTTTTTTTAAATTATTTTTATTTAATTCAGGAATAATTTTTTTTAGAGAATTATAATAATCAAGTGTCGGACTATTATCAACGATACTTATTTGAGCATTATCAATTTCAGAATTTAATAATGTTCCAAAAAATTCTTTATCGCAATATTTTTTGCATTCATGTGTATAAATCGCAATAAAAACATTTTCATTCATTTTATTTTATCCAAAAGAAACAAATTGAATTATATATATTAATTGATTTGCAATCGCATATGGGAATAGCACATAATAATTCATCTATTTTTTTATGTGCTATATTTATGGCCGGAACGCCGTCATTGATATAGAATCCGCCCCTAAACGATTGAAATTGTGTTCCATAGTCTTCTATAACATAGCATAATTTTACATGTGGATATAATAATTCAAATGATTTTTTAATATCACTGCTAAAATGCGAACCATCATCAACGACAATTTCAGGGTTCCCGTATTTCTGCAGAATTGAATCAATAAATTCTTTAGTAGAAGCGTTTCCTATTTCAATTTTTATTCGTTCTTCTTCAAAATAACAGGATGGATCGATTTCCAACCCAACAATTACAGCATTCGGAAAATATTCCTTCCATGCCCTGACGCTTCCTCCCCTATTCACTCCAATTTCAAAAATTAATTTTACATCGTTTCTTATTCTTGAAAATTCATTTTCGTATCCATATTCATAATGACCAGGATTCACTTTGTCAGTGTCATGTCTTGAAAATATTTCTTCAAATTTATTCATTTGTTTTTTTTTCTATTTGTTCAAGAATATTTTTCCATTCTCGTAATTTTACGTCATCAGGATATAGTTCTGAATATTGGATAATGCTCCCTTTGCTTTTTGAGAACCATTGCCGGTTTGATTTAAATAATTTTATTATTTCTTTTTTATTATTTTGTTCAAAAATAAATGCATATTTTCCAAGTGATTGTTTGAATAGAACCGATCCCATTGAGGTATTATGCCATAATTTTTTATTTTTATTAATATTTAAAATATTTTTAAATTCTTGTTCCCATTGAGTAGTTACAATTTTTGTATTATACAATTCGTCGGCCCTGTTTTTTGCATTAATTGACATGAAATTAAGTATATCGGGATTATTGTAAAGATATTCTATTTCACAATGATATTTTTCTTTCGATGTTATAATTCCATTAAAAAAATTTGTTACAATAAAATATTCTGACGAATTATTTAAGACAACCGGGACAACTCCCGCCGCCATTGCCTCGCCAAGCACTTGTTCACAAGTTCCATAATGTTTTTCGTACAATGGATATCCGAATACATCCATTTGGGAAAACCAAGGAGATAAATCATTAACCCTATCAGTAAAAATAAATTTTTCCCATAGTCCTTTGTTTTTTACCTGTTGCTTCACAGTATTTAAATCAGGACCGGAGCTACAAAAAATAAATTTTACATTTGGTATGTTTATTTTTGAGCACATTTCAACATAATCAGGATGCAATTTACTATTAAAGTCTATCGTTCCGGCATATCCTATATTAAATGTATCATGCGGTTCTTTTTTTAAATTATAGAATTTTAAAATATTAGCAACGGACCATATAACTCCGAATTTATTTTTTTGTTTAATTGAAAGTTCTTGATATTCTTTCGCCTGATGTGAAACAATAGAAGTGAATATAAACCTATCACTCATTTCAACTAATTTTTCGGTTATGACATAGGGTGGATATAGATTATTTGCGTGTGCCCATACGATCAATCGGCATGGCGGAATTGATTGCATCACCAGAAATTCATATAATAGCGGATTGTTATACCAGTGCAATACTACAATATCGTTTTTTTCAATAAGTTCTTTTAATTTTTCAGGATCATTTCGAAGATCGTGAATTGAGTGAGGGATGACAACACTACGCGAATCCTCGATATTCAGACACGCGATAGTATGCTCTATGCCGGTTGTATTTTTAACCAGATTTTCTATGACGGTCCCTACTCCGCCCCCGGTGTGAGTTGTTATATGCAATACTTTTATCATATTTTTATTCCAAAATATTCAAATCGTTCAATCCATTTTGGATTTTCAGATATGCACTTTTTAACCATTTCCATGTTGTTTAAAAAATACCATGCGAAAGCTTCAGTTGGATATTTCCGCGCCACATATTCAAAATATTTTTTAGCTGTTTCTGTATCTCCAATACTCGCTCTGTAATTTTCAACAAAATTCGTGCGCCAGTTCATATATTTAATTTGTTCATTTATATATTCGGCGGAATATTCGGGAGTATTTATAACCGCTTCAGTTATTTCGAAAGTACCGACATTTACATTTTTGATATATTTTTTTTGAATACATTCTTGCCGTAACCTACTTCCGTATACTGGGGCGGCTATTTTTGGTGAAATTATATCAGGTTTGACTTCCCTTATAAAATCGACAGTTTCTTGCCGGTGTACGTCTGTTTCACCCGGTATTCCAATAACTAAAAATATATGCAGAAAAAAATTATATTTGCGTATTATTTTAATAACATTTCGTGCCTGGTCCAAATTTACCGGTTTGTGCATCATTTTAAGAACTTCGGCGCTTCCAGATTCCAATGCAAGCACCAGGCAATCTACTCCGGCATTCCACATCAGATCAATCAATTCCTCGTCCATATAGGCGATACTGAGGCCGTTAGGCATTTCTATTCTAAGACCATATGGTTGTAGTCGTCTGAATAAATTTTTTGCGCGTTCCCTATTGTATAATATTTGTTCGTCGTAAAAGGTAAGAACATTCATTCTATATTTTTCAATAAGTTTTTCGACATGATTAATAATAGAATTAACTGAAGCATAACGAATTGATTTATCTGGATTAAGGGAGTTCTTACAGAATATACAATTATGAACTAAAACATTATTTGCAAAGAACCAATTATATTTTGGGACTTCCATGCAATATGTATCTTGTTTTTCAACCAACCATTCTACTTTAATAACTTTATGATTTATTTCATTTTTTAAATTTTTTCTTTTAATTCCTAAATATTTTCTATATTCATCTACAGATTTATTATATTTTATTTTAAAATGTTTCCAAAAAAATGAATAACTAATATTGAAATTTTTTATATATTTTCTTAGATTTTTACAATAAATAATATTATTAAATTCTTTTTCTAAACTAAAGGGAAGTTCTTTATAATTTGGATTCAATTTTCCTAGTTTGCTATTTCTATATTTTAGTTTTTGTGCCTTTGTTCTTTTTTTACCTTTTTGTTTTTTACCTAAATTAACAAAAAAATCTTTTGGCATATTAAATGCGGGATTATTAGTTTTCATTCTTTCTGAAATTTCAGGATGTAATTTCATGTGAATAGCAGAAGATTCACAAAGAAATAAATTATCAGGATGATTATTTGTTTTATCATGATCGATATGGTGTATTTTGTCAGATTTTTTTAATTTTTTATTATATTTATATTCAGCAACAACCCTATGTATTTTTTTAGAATATCTTTTCCACTCAATATCAACATACCCAAGTCGATTTTTTCGTATTTTTACGGCTCTCACACTTTGTTTTTCTTTTAAATATTGAGCTTCTATTTCAATTTCTTTATGCGGCTTTCCAAATTGATTATTATTTTTAAAAGTTAAAAATTTATGATCGGGAGTACAATCAATATATGTTCTATCATCAAAATAAACTCTAACTAATTGAGCTTTTTCTCTAGTTTTTTTTATATTAATTGCATCTGTGAATAATATTTGTTTAGAATTTTTATTATATGTTAAAACTGGGATTGTCTCATATTTTTCTGAAATTTCTTTAATTGAGATATTTCCATATATTGTATTGATTAATGTTTCCCCAGATAAACAATTGTAAGGACATCCCCGAGTTGTTATAACATAAAATTGCTTTTTACCTTCTTTTCCAAACATGAAAGGTGAGTATGTTTCTTCTATCTTTTCATGATATTTATCAACATCTATCAAGGAATAATCAATATCGATAATATCGTCTAATTTCGATAATACATTTTTTATTGGAGGATCAATTGATCCTTTTGTTGCCCATCCTTTTTTAAATTTTCCAGTAGTCAAGTACTCCTTTACTGCTATTTCGCCTTCATCTGGACATATTGCATCTATTTCAGGATTTTCATTTAAAATTTCTTTGTAAGTTTGAAGCGTAGATATACCGCCCATTATAATAGTCGAATAAGGACTATGTGTTTTTATTATTTTCAGGATAGGCGATAGATATTTGTATGATGTATCAAACATCATACTAATTCCTATAATATCAGGGTTTGACGATTTTATTTTTTCGGGAATATAGGAAAAATAATCTTCGTTTAAATTACAATCGAATATTTCAACGTTTGCCAGATGTTCAATGTATTTAGAAATAGAAAGTACTCCATTGGGCATCGCGAGGAAACTTCGCTGCATAAGTTTTGATTCTTTAAAAACATAAGGTAATATTATAAATAGAATTTTTTTCTTCATAACTCTATTATTTCACCGCGAAAATTGAGTTTCTTTAATTCTTGTTTTAATTTTTCGGTATGTGCTGTTGCCGTTATCAATACGGGAAGCGTCGCATTTTCAAGAAATTCTCGGCCATTCATTTTTTTATTATTAAATGTCATTTTCTGTTGTTTATGTGGCGTATCGTCGATCAGTCCGGCAATAAAGCATTTATTTAATCCGGCATTATTATAGAGGTACAAGAATTCCCGCCCGATACCCCAGACGTACAGAGGGTCTTTTAATTTTGATATTATTTTTCTTTTTTCACGAAGTTTTTCCCGGCTATTTTTTATGTAAAATATTGTTCTACTTTTTAGATTAAAATTTTCAAATTCAACATTTATTTTATTTCCCGTATATTGGAAAATCATTGACACATTCGGCAATATTGTTTTATTGCTTGTCATTGGATTTGTTGAATTTGTTGCCATTCGTAGTGCGAATCCATATTTTCCGGCGATCATAGAAAGATGTTGAATGTCGAAATGTTGAACATGCTCTCTCAATAAAAACCAATAAAAATCAAAAAAATTATATTTGTCGTAAAAATCAGCATTGGGAACACTAATACAGAAGAATCCATCTTTCTTTATGACCTTTTTTGCCTCCATGAATATTTTTTGAGGATCGAATAAATGTTCAACAACTTGATCGGCGATTAAAAAATCAAAAAATTCTAATGGGTAAGGAATTGATTCGGCAGTTCCCTTTTTAATATTCAAATATTCTTTTTTTTTGGCTTCTTGAATATATATGTCAGATAGGTCAATTCCATAAAGATTTTCATAACCATTTGTATGAAGATAATGCAAAAATCCGCCGCTGGCACAACCGATATCAAGGATTTTATCGGTAGGTTTTGCATATGTTTTCATAAATCCATATAAAAAAGAATAGCGGATCAAGGAGTTCCTGCCACTGCTGCCGGGCGTATCGCCATTTTTATTTGGTGTATGTAAATTAATCGGAGAATATTCATTGTTGTAATATTTAAAAATATTTCTTTCATCTTTGAAAGAAACATTATTGAAGATATGTCCGCATTCGCTACAGCATAAAATTATTGCCGGATCATAAAGAAATGATTTATCCATGTTTCCGCACGTTAGTGATAATAATTCTCCTTGTTTAGTTGAATTACAAATTGGACATTGTTTCATTTTCATACCTTTTTAATAATTCTTCGGCATCATCATCCAGGTTTTCCGGTTGACCGGCAATAAGCTGATTGCATGATGCACATATCGGAATAGTATGTCGTAATTTTTGAAGCATTAATAATCGCATTGTTTGTAATCGTTGTCCATTCCAAATATTTTTTATGCTTTCAGTTAATATGTTTCCTATTATTATTTTTTGATTCCAATCAAGAAAACATGCTGATACCATTCCATTATAATTTATTGAAAGATTATAAAAAATATATGGGCAAACCTGAACTTCTTTCAATGGTTGTCCGTATACGCCTACATTTTTATTTGGCATAAGTTCCATTTTAAAGTCATACCAACACGACATTACATTTTCTATTGCGATACCATCAGAAATAGGAGAAAAAATTTCAAGAAAAGTATTTTTATCTTCTTCTGAAATAATATCTCCATTTATTTTAATGAAAATGGTGCATTGTTTTTTATTTTCGTATAAATGTTTTATGTTTTCAACATATTTTTTAAAATCAATATCGTAATTACTAAAGTCTTTATATTGGTGCGCATTAACCCCTTCAACAGAAATATTTATGCGGTCTATCCCAGCATCAATTATATCAAGATTTAATTTCGGATTTAATTTGCTTCCATTGGTTGTTGTATCGATTGTTTCGGAAACATCATTATTTTTGGCGTATCGAATCATATCGGAAAAATGCGGATTCAAAAGGGGTTCTCCGAATGCATATAGACGAAGTGTTTTTAATTTTTTATCAAATTGTTTTATGTCATAAATAATATCTTTATAAATGTGCCACGGCATAATGCCTTTTTTTATTATTTTTTCATTATTTGAATGAAAACAAAATTTACATTGAAAATTGCAAACCGACGAAGGGTCCACGTTAATTACAAAGGGTGTTGACAATGGTAATTGTGGAATAAGCGATATGCGGCCTTTTTCTATAATTCGTTTCATATTATTTCAGGCAATTTCCAGGTTGATTTTAATAATGCGGAATTGTCGGTATATCGCCCCGGTTGAAAATAATTTCCGAGTACGAATAAATCTGGCGCAAATTTTATTTTACTGCCGAATTTATTTTTTAGGTGTTCAGCTAGAATTCCATCATCCCATATATGGGTATTGTTGAATTTCACTTGTTTTAAAATGTTTCCTTTAAGAATAAATTGGAGCCCCACATTGCACACTCGTATATCATTTAATGAATTGGGTATAAGGGGGTGACAGGGATGTTGTGCAACATCGCACGCCGGGGTTGCGTTTCCCCGCGCCACCGAATAGAATATTATTTCTGATTTTTCTGTTTTACATATTTCCCTAATTTTATCAAAAAATCCGGGTTCAAACATATCATCATCGCCCATAAAAGAATAATAATCATCGTCTATTATTTCTTGAGTTTCGATAAAATCATTTAATTTCCGATACGCATAATCCGTCGGTAATAGTTCTTTCACCAAAAGAGGATGTATCCAAAATTTATTAAATGGATAAAATTCTTTTTCGCTATAAATAGGGTGCCAGTGGATTAAAAATTCTTCAAGACAATGAATTAATGTTTTTGCTAAATGTATTCTATAAAATGCCGTAATAACATGTATATTCATATTCCGTAATCCAGTCTCTTATCGTATCTTCCCGGTTCAAAATAATTAAATCTGATTCCTATCTCGGGAAGGATAAGAATATCATTTGGCCATGTATTTTTAAGGTATTCCGCATAATGCCCGTCATCTTCGAAAGCCCGATATCCGAATTTTGTTCGTCGCAATATTTCACCTTTGATGATATATTGGCACATATCTATTCCGGCGACATGGACATCATCTATTTTGTTTATAATTATCGGTACAGGGGGCCAGTTGAACGGTCCAGGGTTCGGCGCATACCGTTCCCCGCGATCCATTGAGTAGAAAATTATTTTAGCTGTTTGTCGTTTTATTTTATTGATAAATCCTGGAACATACATATCGTCGTCGTGAATGAACCCATAATAATCGTCATCTACGATATCTCCCGCATTGATGAAATCGTTATTCTTTCGATAACACATGTCTCCCGGTAGTAACGGCATGCATAAAAGAGGTTTGATCCACGATAATGTGTTTTTTTCGAAAGAAGTCATGTCAACATTGTCACAAACCGGATGCCAGATAAGATTCATTGGTTCGAAATGTTTAAGAAGATCGTCTTTAAGATGTTTTCTATAAAATGGCATAATTGCATGGAAGTTCATTGTTTATATATCCATTAATGATTTTACAATTTCTATTCTTTTCTTATTTACGGTACTAAGCAACAAATTTTCTTTTATATATTCATAACTTTTTTCATAATTTTCTTTTCGAAATGTACTATTATTCATCAACTTGTCAATTTGATATTCTAAACTATCATAATTGTTTTGGTTGTAAAGCGTTATTCCGGGCATATTGAATTCCGGCATATTGGGGGCGATTGTAGCCCCCCCGAAATAAGTTCCCTCTAGCCATGAGCAATTTGATTTAGCTTCATTAAATTTATTGAATTTAAGTAATATAAGATTTATCGCAAAATTATTTTCAGAAATAAATCTAAAATATGTTATGATGTCTTTTTCTTCCATTGCAAAACATTTTTTTATAAAATCTGAAATGAACCAGGTTTCTTCACCAACCCAGGACCAACACCAATCGTCATGTTTTTTGGCGATTGAAAATATTCTGTCTTTATATTCCCACAAATCGTATCGATGCGTTTTTGACCCGCGCCAGAAAACGAAGTCTACTGTTTTTTCTATTTTTTCGAATGGATAGATATAATCGTTCCATGCATTCGGAATAACAACAATGTTTTTATTATATATTTTGTAATATTTTTCCATTGTCTGAGTCGATACCGTTACAATGTCCGCGAGTCGAATACTTTCTTCCATGTTTCGCAAAATATTATAAAAAATTAAATCTTTGTAAAACGGATTGTATTTAGGGGTTTCATGTAAATTATCATCAAAGTCAACCCAGACCTTGATGTTCATATCCTTTGCCATTCGAAGAGCCGTTAATTGTGTATCATACACGGGCCTTTGGAAAAAGGCAATTTCAACGTCATTGAGCGCAGGCCAGCTTACATTATTATCATATTCAATTTTAATATTATTTGATAAATGTTTTAATTTTTGGAGCACCCCCAATCCTCGATAATATGAACAAGCCGTTTGCTGTGTATGGGGGGATTCGAATATTTTAATTTTTATCATTAGTGATAGTAAGTGGTAGAGCAATACAATGTCAAAATAAATTTTTTATCTAGTTAAAAAAAAATAATATTGTTAGCTTGGACTAACAATATTATAATTAGTCTATACTAACATCATTAATTTTTTTTTAAAAAATTAAAAATACTATTGACAACCATAAGCGGATTGTGTATATTACATACATAGAGATCAAATAAAAAAAATAGGAGAAGCAAAATGATAAACCACTCAATCAAACACCGCAGAGCCCAAAAAATAGCGAGCAAGCTCCCTATGGCTAACGCTGAGATATTGAGTCGCATACCGGATTATCTTAAAGAGAGATTAACCGGCCAAGAGCTAGCCTGTGTAATATCCGCGATGGACGAAAGTTACCATGCCGGAAAAGCTAGTTCTGGTGCAGAATTGATTGATGCGTCTCGACAAGATGGCGCAGTATATGTAACCGGATTAGGTATGATACAATGGCGGGAAATTAATGCGGAGTATGAGACAATAACGGAAGATAGCTACACCAATAACGGGGAGACTTATTGCGGCACGCGAACGTATTCCCGTAAAATAAAAAACGGGGAATTACAATTCTCGCTAAACTAACAGGAGGAAAAAAATGGCGTATTTAACTAAGTCACAATATGATTATCGCCGCGAATCGGCGGCGCATCGAAACGCTGAAAATAAAAAAATTAAAACTATTACCGATATGCAGCACGACCTGTTGGCGGAAATTGCCGAAATGAGACACAAGATACACTCTAGCCGTGACAGTATGTATTATAATGATAATAATAGATATTGGAATTGGCTTAACGACTCTGACGAGAGTATAAATAATCGTCGGAATTATGCCGTTGGCAAACCAGAGGTAATAATTATCACTTATTTTGAATACAATTTAACAATAATTGGTAAATATTATTTTGAAGTACTCCAAATATAAATCCTAAAATTAATGTTCCTGCTGCTACAAGCAAAGATTGCCACCATGTAAATTTTCTATCCTTTAATTTTTGTAATCTAAAATCTTCCATAATAGAAATAGATTTTTCAATTTCTTGTGCGTCATCTCTTATTTCATCTAATTCTTTTATGCATTGAGAAAAAGTAATTGATGATTGTTCTCCAATATCTTTCTCGTTTTTGTATTTTACAATTCGTTCATGATAATTATCAAGATTTGCAATTTTTTTTGCAAAATGAGGAACAGCTTGTGTCTGAATTGATAATGAATATTTTTCTGTGTTATTTATTGATTCTCGTAAAGATATAGCAATTCCATCAATAGCATCATATCCTGCTCGATATATATGCCCTCGTGCTTTATCAAAATTGATTTCATAATATGTATTTCCTTCTTTTCTTTTCTTTTTTCCTCCAGTTATAAGTTGATCACCAAATATTCGAATTAAATGAGATAAAGCATCTCTAAATTCTTTATTTATTTGTATATTTGCACCAGATTTTTTATCAATACTTTCTGCTTTTGAAACCAATTCTTTTGTTTTTATATATTCTCTACAAACTTGTTCTAAAAGATATTTTTCTTTTTTATTAAATCTCATATTTGTATAACCTCATATAAAAAAAGGCTGAATATTTTTTTTCAGCCTTTTTTAAAAATAAGATTTTTCCAATGTTTAATATAATTTAATTGAAAAAGCCTTTTTTGCACGTTCTTCCATTTCTTTTTGAGTATAATATCTTCCAGTAGCAAGTCTCACGGAACCACGGATGTTAGGAGAAAATTTTTCAATAGTTTCCCGATCAAAATCAACATTTGATTCAGGAAAATCACTAAAAAGAATATCCATCTCTTTTTGTGTTAATTGTTTTTTCATTTTTGCAACCCCTACTTATTATCGGATAATTGCCATGATTTATTTCATATATTATCTTGTCAACGTCAACAATAAAAAATAGGATATTTTCTATTTAAAAATACTTATATTTTAATGCAGAAAAAATATCAATTACTATTTTTTATTAATAATAAACATAAGAATATTTTTATAATTATTAGTAAATTTATGTTATCTACTTGACAAACCATAATATCATCAGTATATTGGTTGTATAAGAGGTAAGATAAATGAAATATACACCACCTACTTTTAAGAGCATGAACGAAATGTCATATATTGATGTGGCGCGTTTAACTGAAGACCAGGCACGAGCAATACTTGAAAAGATACGGTGGCCGAAAGGAATTATATGCCCACATTGCGGCGGTACTAATATAGTAAGGATACAAGGAAAAGCAAAAAGAGTGCGGGACGGATTATTAAGGTGTAAAGATGACAGAAAACAATTCACGGTAACGACTGGAACTATAATGCATGGTTCACATATAACATTACGTCAATGGGTTCAAGCCTTCCATGCAATGTGCGCGTCAAAAAAGGGCGTGTCCGCTTTACAAATAAAAAGAAATTTAGGACTTGGTTCTTATAAATCCGCATGGCACTTAAACCATAGAATACGGTTTGCAATGCAAGACGTAAATCCTGAACTATTGCAAGGCATAGTCGAAGTTGATGAAACGTATGTTGGTGGCAAGCCGAGAAAAGGAACCGGCATAAAGAACAAAAAAGGTCGCGGAACTAAAAAGACTCCGGTACTTGCACTAATAGAAAGAAATGGAAATGTTATATCAAAGCCGGTGGGCGATGTAAGCGGAAAAACTTTAAAATTTGCAATCCGTGAAGTTGTTGACTTTAATTCTACAATAATGACAGATGAATGGAAAAGCTATCGCGGAATTGGTAAAGATTTTAAGGGCGGTCATGAAGTAGTTAATCATGGTAAAGGCGAATATGTCAGAGGAAATGCCAATACAAATACCGCTGAATCATATTTTGCTTTATTAAAGCGCGGTGTTATTGGAACCTTTCATCATGTATCAAAACAGCATTTACTTCGTTACTGTGACGAGTTTTCATTTCGTTGGAACAATCGTAAAGTAACTGACGGCATTAGAACGCAAAACGCGATTAAAGGTTTTGTAGGTAAAAGATTAGTTTATAAAAATATATGAGAAGAAAAAATGGCAAGAAATGCAACAAATAAAAATTTAACAAAAGCAAAGAATGAAAAAAACGATGAGTTCTATACAATACTTTCTGACATTGAAAAAGAAGTTCGTCATTACAAAGGACACTTTAAAGATAAAGTTGTTTTTTGTAATTGCGATGATCCAAGAGTAAGTAATTTTTTCCATTATTTCTCATATAATTTTGAACAATTGGGTTTGAAAAAACTAATTACTACATGTTATAAAAATCAAAACATCGATTTATTCAGTGAACATAAATCAGAAAAAGCGATATATTTAGAATATACTGGTGATAAAAATGGAAATAGATTTCCCGATATTGAAGAAATAGGAATAAAGCAACTAGGGGGAGATGGGGATTTTCGATCTAATGAATGTATTGAACTTTTAAAGCAATCTGATATTATTGTGACCAACCCACCTTTTTCATTGTTCAGAGAATATATTGTACAACTTACAGAGTTCAAAAAGAAATTTTTAATTATAGGAAATTGGAATGCAATTACATACAAAGAAATTTTCAAATTGATAAAGGAAAATAAATTATGGCTTGGCATAAATAGTAATCGTAATTTTTCAGGTTTTATTGTGCCGAAACATTATTCTTTGCATGGAACGGAAGCCCGTATTGATGAAAATGGAAACAGAATTGTTTCTACTAATAATACTTGTTGGTTTACAAATCTTGATGTTCAAAAGCGTCATGAAAATTTAATTTTGTACAAATTATACAATTATGATGAATATCCTACTTATGATAATTATGATGCCATTAATGTTAATAATACCAAAGATATTCCAATAGATTTTAATGGTATAATGGGTGTACCAATTACATTTATAGACAAATACAATCCTGATCAATTTGAAATTATCGGAAATGAATATGATCTTAATATTGAAAAAGGTCGTGGGTATATTAATGGAAAAAGAATGTATAGTCGTATCTTTATTAAGAGGAGAATATGAAAATTGAACTTAAAGAAATTAAAGTCCGTGAGTTGGCGGATGGTTTCAAAGACAATGATGAAGAAGGTGTAGTAGGTTATGGTGGTAAATTAGACATTCGCCCTCCTTATCAACGAGAATTTATTTACAAGGATAAACAGAGAGACGCCGTAATTAATACCATTACAAAAAATTTTCCTCTTAATATGATGTATTGGTCAGTTCGTGAAGACGGAAATTTTGAAATAATTGACGGACAACAAAGAACAATTTCAATTTGCCAATATGTAAATGGTGATTATTCGATAAATGGTTTAGCTTTTCATAACTTAACAAATGACAAACAAAAACAAATTTTAGATTATAACCTAATGGTTTATTTTTGTTCGGGTACAGATAGTGAAAAATTGGATTGGTATAAGACAATAAATATAGCGGGTGAAAAACTTACTGAACAGGAATTGCGTAATGCCGTATATGAAGGTTCGTGGGTTTCTGATGCTAAACGATATTTTTCTAAAAATAATCGCCCTAAAATTGGAGATGATTATTTGAACGGTTCGGCAAATCGTCAAGAATATTTAGAAACAGCTATTAGTTGGATTAGTGAAAGTAAAATTGAAGATTATATGTCTAAAAATCAACATGAACCAAATGCAAATGATTTATGGCTTTATTTTCAGAGTGTAATAAATTGGGTAAGGGTTGTTTTTCCGAAATATAGAAAAGAAATGAAAGGTGTTCCCTGGGGTGAATTTTATAACAAATATGGAAAGAAAAAACACGATTCATCAAAATTAGAAAAACGAATTGAACAATTTATGATGGATGATGATGTAATAAATAAAAAAGGAATTTATTCATATATACTCACGAGTGATGAAAAATATTTAAATATAAGAGTATTTACTGACACTCAAAAAAGAGCTGCATATGAAAAGCAAAAAGGAATATGTCCTCTTTGTAAAGGTGAAAACAAGAAAAAGAAATGGGAATTTGAAGAAATGGAAGGAGATCATATAATTCCTTGGTCTGAAGGCGGAAAAACTTCTCCCGAAAATTTACAAATGTTGTGTAAAGAGTGTAATAGACGAAAAGGAAATAAATAAAAGGAAACTATAATGCCTAAAAAACAATCTCCCAAAAAGCCAAAAGAAAAACGCGACAAGCCTATTTCACTTTATCCACTAAAGCCGGAAGAGGCTCTATCAATATTTATGCAGGCCGATCCTAAAGAGTATAAGGAATGGTTAAAGAAACAAAAATGAAGTATTACGACATACTATGGACATACGATGATACCATTGATAATAAAATAGAAATTGCTTTTATGCATATTAAAAAAGAAGTCAATATCGCTTTTAAAAAAGAGATAGTAAAAAATAAGCATAATGCGCCGAGGGCTTTTTGGTTTTTAGAAGATCAAGAAAAAAGATTGACTCAAATATTGGAACTTTATCCTAATGTAATTGAGTATTTTAAGGAAAAAGAATTATGAAAATGAAAAAAAATATGATTTTATTTTTATCTTTTTTTTGTTTTTACATTTTGTTTAGTATTATTTTTGTTTTCAATAATAATATTCAATTCTTTGACAGTGATATTATTCGTGATATGTATTTCGTTTATAGTGGTAGTACCGCTACTTGGTTTTTTATAGCGGTCATAGAGCCATTTTGCGAAAAAGCCACCCGCCGCAGAGGTAAAAATATTAACTGTAATAACAATAGTTGAAATAGATTTATTTAATGGTTTAGCCATTGACATGGGTTCATAGATTTCAATGAATCCAAGTTTGTTAAGCGTTCTTATATCATTTAAAAACGTAGGATCAGTAGTTTCAATTGTTAATTCGTTCATATTAACAATATCGGAAAATAAAGAAAAAATCGTGAATTATAGCGTTTGGTTTGCCAACTGCATAATTCCGATAATCGTTTGTCAATAAGTAAATTACCACAAATTAAATGGACTGTTGACCTAGACGTTATACCCTGTTCAGATGATCGTTATGATGGTTGTATTGACGACACAGATGAAGCTGAGGAGGAAAATTTCAAAGAATTTCATTCTATTTTACAAAAAATAAATAAAAATATTGAAACGTATCTGACGGCAATAGATAATCAATATGGTACGCAATATTCTCCGACAGGCAAATTAAGACTATATTAGTCTATACTAACATCATTAATTTTTTTTTAAAAAAATTAATGATACTATTGACAACCATAAGCCGGTTATGTATATTACATACATAGAGATTAACTGGGGCCGCCGACCCTACAACGGCAAGGAGAAAAAATATGAGCTATGTACAACGGTGCGCGCGCATGATGAACGACGAAACCGGGTTCGCTAACGGCGAAAAGTTTTTATCCGCTTGTGATGTCCGTGAATATTTTACCGTAGACAATATGCTTGAAATGTTCGGGAGCGACTACCCACGGTATTACGGCCGCGATAAGAACGAGGATATAACGGCTGATGTACTGCGAGATTATGCAGACTATGTAATCGAAAATAAATTACATTGCGATTTTTAGTACGCTCTCAAGCCCTCACCCGCATCATTGGAGCGGAGAGGGCAAAACACAAATAAAACAGGAGGAGCAAAATGATAAACCACATAGACCACATTTTCGACGCGTATGAAACGGCAGTAATGGAACTCAACAACATGCCGACGACGGGAAAAAATGAAAAACGCGCGGAGATAGAATTGTCAATTAAAGTCTTCAGCGCTGCGATTAAAATCCTCGTCGAAAATCAACGCATAGTTTTTAACACATTTAAAATAGGACAAAGAAAATGAATGTTGATTTCACTGGGGCAAATTTGACCGGGGCAAATTTGACCGGGGCAAATCTGACCGGAGCCAACCGATTCAGGGCCAACCTAACCGGAGCCGATCTTACCGGGGCTAATTTATTCGGAATAAATTTTTTCGGAATAAATTTTTTCGGAGCAATTGGGATACAAACTCCAATAATATCCATATCTGGTTCCATGCATAATTTTTGTTATTATAACGGAGAAATCGCAATAGGATGCGAGTGCCATACCGTCCAATATTGGATTGAAAACTATAAAACAATAGGCGCGCGACATAATTATTCTCACGAACAAATCGACGAGTATTTCGGATACATTAAAATGTGCGAAAAATATTTATGAAAATAGGAGGAAAAAAATGAATATTGAAATAAAAAATAGATTTACCGGTAATACTATTATTGCCGGAGAATACTCTTCAATAAAAGAAGCACTTGAAGAAAATAGTACTGTTGATTTCACCGGGGCCAGACTATCCGGGATTGATCTAGCCGGGACAAATCTGACCGAAATCAATCTGACCAGGGCCGATCTAGCCGGAGCCAACCTATTCAAGTCCAACCTATTCGACGCCGATCTAACTTGGGCTGACCTGACCGGGGCTGACCTGACTGGAACCAATCTAATCGGGACAAATTTGTTTGGAGTAAATTTTTGCAAAACTATTGGAGTAAAACTCCCAATAATATCAATATTTGGGTCAATCCATAATTTTTGTTATTATAATGGCGAAATAACAATAGGATGTGAATGCCATACCGTCCAATATTGGATTGAAAACTATAAAACAATGGGCGCGCGACATAATTATTCTCCTGAACAAATCGACGAGTATTTCGGATACATTAAAATGTGCGAAAAATATTTATGGACACAGGAGGAAAAAAATGAATGTTGAAATAAAAAATAGATTTAACGGTAATACTATTATTACTGGAGAATACTCTTCAATAAAGGAAGCACTCGAAAAAAATAGTGCTGTTGATTTCACCGGGGCCAGACTATCAGGGATTGATCTAATCGCAGCCGATCTAGCCGGAATAAATCTGACCAGGGCCGACATGCCCGGAACCGATCTGATCTGGGCAAATTTAACCAGAATAAATCTGACTATGGCTCACCTATTCAGAACCAATCTGACCAGAGCTAATTTAACCTGGGCAAATTTGACCGACGCCAATCTGACCGGGGCTGACCTGACCGACGCCGACCTGACCGACGCCGACCTGACCGGGGCAAATTTATTTGGAGTAAATTTGTGCAAAACTATTGGGCTTAAAACTCCAATAATATCAATATCTGGGTCAATCCATAATTTTTGTTATTATAATGGCAAAATCACAATAGGATGCGAGTGCCATTCCGTTGATTATTGGATTAAAAGATATAAAAAAATAGGGAAAATAAATGGTTATTCGCATGAACAAATCGACGAGTATTTCGGATACATTAAAATGTGTGAAAAATATTTATAAAAATAGGAGGAAAAAAATGAGTAACTCGGAAATGATGATACGGGCGCGGCTGAAGGTTCACAAGATTTTAACGGTAGACTTGATGGACCAGGGGCTCGATGCCCGAAATGCCAGCACGCTGGCATTTCGGGCTATTTGTTCGCGCGAAAATAAAAGCATACAAGAAATGATTAAAAATGAATACGAAAAACTTTATGCCAAAAAACAGGGGGACCTACAATGAGACAGGAAACCGCGTTGACTATCATGGTCATAGTCGCCGTTATTATGGACTGTATATATGTCTATATATTTACGGTTGATTGGAAAAAAAATAAAAAATTAAACAGGAGGCAGTAAAATGAGATACTATACCACATTACACAGATTGCGTAAATACAATTTAAGTTCAAACAAATACATTAAACTCGTTTCCGCCATCGGTAATACCTGGAGAAAAATCGGCCTTGACGAAATATTGGAACACCTGGGACCGATATCCGCGTTAGAATCGTTATACACGGTTACGCGCACGGAAGATTTTTTGTGCGATTGGTACAATTTCAAGGCGGATGTCGCCGAGCATGTTTTACCATTGTTCGAAAAAATTTACCCGAATGACCAACGCCCCAGAACGGCGATTGCGGCGGCCAGAAAAATTGCAAAAAATTTAATAACTAAAAAAGAGGCTACCGAAATTGCATGGAAAACGGCAGAATCGTCGTGGACCCCGGAAGAATTATCACGGCAGGCATTGGATATCTTTGAGGATATCGAGGTTCCGGCAACAACCGGCCCTAATATAATCGCCGCCGAGGTCCGGGCAGCGGTCAACGAAATGCGATCCGTATGCCATGAGCATGAGCGACAGGGTGCCGCAAGCGCCGCCGCCCATAGCGCTGGATTGTCGGCGCTCCCTGTATGGACAAGCGCACTATCAACGGCGACATCAGCCATTAGAGCGCAATGGTGCGCGTATGGCATATCACGCAAAGGGGAACAAGAAGAAATTGATTACCAAATCAAATTATTCAAAAAATATTTTTGTGAGGACTAAAATGAATAAAAAAGAAAAAGAAATTTTGTCGAATTACCTGTCAAAAATTGGGAAAAAAGGAGGGTCGTCTAAATCGGAGGCTAAACGGCAGGCAGCGTATAAACGAGAAGCCAAAAAAAGAGAAAAGAAAAAATAATATTCGCCTCCTCCGGGAGGCTTTTTTTATGAAAAAAAATCCCGCCAGGGGTAGGGCGGGACAAATAAAACAGGAGGTATGCAAAATTATTATTTAATATAAATAATATAATTTTTTTGTCAATAATTTTTTTAAATATAAAAAATATTAATTTTGGCATACTGAACACCTGGCATCTTTTAATTTATCTTCTTTTACTTTTGGTTGCATGAAGAACGTCATCTCTATGCCGCATTTTTTGCAAATAGTTTTTTGACCAATATGTGTTATTTTTTCATATTCGGATTCAATAGAACGGATTACCGCCTGCATATTGTTAAGGGTCTGATGTGCTTTTTGTTTTCCTTTTGATCCTTTGGGTCGGCCACGATGTTTTTTTTCTTTCATTATTTTGATCTCTTATTGGCTTATTATACGCTTTATTTTTAATTCTATGGAACTATTCTTATATTTTACTCAAAAATGGTTATTTTATTAAAATAACGCCTCTCCGTTGATTATATGACACGACAAAAGGCGTGTTATGTCCTATTTTATGTTTTTTGTTGATTTTATTGAAGAACATATAATAAATGTTTTCATAGTGCCTCAAATATTGTTCTTTTCTTTTTCCCCTCGCCCTCTATTTTTTCAATTATTTGTTCCCCATCTTTGAGAGAAGAAAGAATGTCGCGTCTTGTTCGAGGTTGAATATGTTGCGTTTTATTCGTTAGTTTCGACAACGAAATTCTACCATGATCTCGAATAACCTGTAATATCTGTTTTACACAATGATGATAATCATTATCTGCGATAAAATTTTCAGAAATATAGAGCATATGATCGGATAGGTGCTTTGCTAGACTGATTCCGTATGACATTTCCTGTTCCGTTATAACAGGAAAATCAATATTCACGCCTCCGGCAATAACCAATGCAATTTGCATTGCCATTTGAACTGTGCGATTATAAATAGATTCGAATCTTTTTTCTTTTTCTAATTCGGCACGATAATTGTCTATGTAAGTTTCAAAGTCATCAATCAAATCTTGTGCGTTTTCATTTAATGGAACAATTTGAGGATATACATTGAAATGAGATAAATCTCCTAATTGGGTATGATTTATTTTTTTATCTTTAATTTTTTTTATTTTTTCTATTAATTCAATAGGTGGTTTTTTTTCAATATTTTTTTTTCTATTTCTTTTAGGATTTGTTTCTTCTGATTCAAAAATAAACATTCTTGAAAGAAATCCATTTGTTATAACATTAAGATGAAGAGATTGATAAAGAGCCTCCGGTACAGTTGTTCCATATATACATAAATTTGGATTATCGATTTGAACTTGTTTTTTTGTGTCTGCATATAATTTTCCGTAAAACATTTGATTGGCTGTGTTATATAAACGATTCAAAACAGTTACGATATTTGAAAGATGCGCAGGGGCCAAAGTCGAACTAGTTGTTTTAAGGAATAAACCTATTTCATCCAATAAATATATTTGTGATTCAAATCCTGGAACCGAAAGGTTATTTACTATTGCAGTGTCACTGGCGATATCCTCCCCGCTCGCCATGTGCCCGCATCCGGCGTAATGAAAGATATCTTTTATTGCTTTTCGAGCTGCTTCTTTTCCACATCCAGATGACCCGACGCCAAGACAATAAATATTTGTTCGCAACTCCGAGGAGGTTTGAATTTTCCTTCCCTCCAATGCTCCAACGGCAGATAATGCGGCTCCCACGGCCAATATTGGTTGATATTTTATTGATTTATAATTTATGAAATCTATGAATTCTCCGACGAGTCCAGGTGGATGCAATAATTCTTCTGGAAATGGTTTTTTTTCCATTCTCTTTTGCGGTGTTATTAATTTTGGAATTTCAGTGTTTTTTTCTTTTTTTGTTTCATAGGTTGTTACCCATCCTGATTTTTGTGCTTCATGAAATAATGTTGCTATGGTAATGTCAGTTGGTTTTAATCCCTTCCATCGTTTAGCGTCATCTTGTGGATTATATTTTTCACTTTTTTGTGACCATTCTGACCATAATCCGTAAGATGATTTGCTTCCTGTAGATTTCAAGGCCATTCCAATTTTGATCCATGTATCGCGGTCATCAGAATTTAAAAAAGCAAGTGCTGATCTAATTTCCCGAATTTCTTCAGGCGGCAAAGTCTCTTCATCAAAAGAATTGTATTCGAATATTTTTCTATTTTTTTCGATATGATTTATCCAATCCGGCAAAGGGCTAATGCGGGAAAGTAAATTATCAACGTCCTTTTCTTCAATATCATCATAAACTAAATATTTAATACCGTCTGGTGCAATAACGTACCCACCATTTGCTCGAAGGTCACAAGAAATTGAATTGTCAATAAATCGAGTTCTTGAGTTTAAACCAGTGTATTCAATTTTATAGTATAGATGCAATCCTCCGTTCATTGTTTCAACCTTGAATGTATCCGGCAACGGGCCATAATTTTCTTCGATATCTGCCATTGTTTCTTCGCGTGTGCGTGGATCAATAATCCCTTCGGGGTTCTTTTCTGTTTTACTTCCGGGAATAATTTTACCGACATCAATATCAATAACTATAATTTTATTAACGTTTCCGGTTGGAATTCCGATTAGAAAATCATCGTGATTTTTGAATTGAAGATTTAATTCAGAAACATTGGACGTAGCCGCATAAAAACCTAGATGCACCGCTGGAGATTTATTCGGGAGACACGCAAAAATTTTAATACCCTGATTGGCGTACTTTTTTATATATTCATTCATGAAATTTCTTTATTTTGAGTAAAAATTCAACAACAATCAATCTGCACGGCATATTGATTTCCTGTTTTTGATAAGAGGATATGAATATTACAATAAATTAAGATAAATTAAGATAAATTAAGATTAAAATCTTTTGCCAAAATCGATTCGACCAGTTGGCTCATGTTACCGGACAATTTGATTCTTTCAACAAAGCTTTGCGTAAAAGTAAAAGTTTTTTTAATTGGATATGATTTATAGGTCCGTTTTTTTTTAATTTTATTTTTTGAATTTTTTAAAATTGCCGTAACGCGGTTTTCGATAAACGCAGACGTGTTATGTCCAGGAATTGATTGAACACGTATTGCAATTTCTGAAATCAATCGCTGATCGAGCGTCAGCGATATAGTAGTATATTTGATTTGAGTATTACTATCACGATATTTTTTCTTTTCTTCCATTTTTACCTACTTTATTTGTATAAATAAAAAGTATCTTCTTTTGCATGAATTATTCATTTGAAAATTTTTGTCAAAAATAGCAGTTTAATATTATCTTGTCAAATAAATTACATCTGATAGCTAAATTTTTACCAAATAAAATCAGTCGGCCATGAATTGCAAAATATTTTATAGTATCCGGGGTTTTCTATTTGAAATAGAGCCCATGCGTGGTCTTCATCCTGTGCGCGCACTGTTTGGGCAATCGTATGTCGTGAAAAAAATAAAGTAGAGCGATCGCACTGTTTTGCTAATATTTTAAAATATTTCATATTTTTTCCTCGATTAAAAATATTTTGCGGCCATATATTTTATTTTCCATGTCATCATTAAATTTTTCTTCAGCTTGAATTTTATTTTCAGCTTCAATTTCAATTTCTATGTTTGAACCGCGTCCCCCACTGGCGGAAAGAGAACCGGAATTGCAAATTATTTTAAATTTTTTCATAATGACCCCTCTCTTTTTATTATTTATTGTTGACAAGATCAATATACAATTTATCTTGTCAACCGTCAAGTAATTTAAAAAAAAATGGAGAAATTATGTCGAGCGACATGACAATAAATTTGCAATCTGTACAAATAGTTTGATTCTTTTTAAGATTTAAAAAACGTTTTTTTTCTTCGTTGTCCAACAAATCTGAAAATCCATTGTTTTGTTGGGTAATTCTTGATTTACAAATTTTGCAATTCATTTAAATACTCCGAATGCGGTCCCTCGCTAGTTTTTAACGTCCCTGTACTTATTATGTCGGATTATAAAAGAAAAACTTTAAAATAATTTTCCCTGCTCTCTTAATTTTTTATTTCGAGTTTCCGCAATTTTAAAATATTCGGCATCTAATTCAATTCCAATAAAATTTCTATTTGTATTTATACACGCCACGCCCGTAGACCCCGAACCCATACAATTATCAAGAACCGTTTCACCTTCCAGGGTATAGGTTTTTATTAAATATTCTAATAAATCAACAGGTTTTTGTGTAGGGTGTATTATATTTTTTAAATCTCTATTTATTTTTATTAGTTGTATTGGATATCTTGTAGAATTATCTCTATATTTAATTGGTTTTATTGATTCATTATTTCTTGCGATAGTTTTTGAAAATCCTCCATCTCTGTTTTTATTATTAACTATTTTTCCAATATGTTTTGTTTTTTCTGGAAAAAAACTACATTGTTTTTTATAAAATACTGAAATATTTTCTATAACTTTTCCCGGTCTTCTTTTTACTTGAAAAATATTTGTAATTCTTTCTTTTTCCCAATACCAATCATATTTATAATTTTTAATATTTGATAATCGTACATGCGATGAAAATGGTTATTGCCCAAAAATAAGTATTGCACCATTATTTTTTATTATTCTATTATATTGATTCCAAAGTAATTCAAAATTAATTATCTTATCCCACTGGAGGGATGTTGTCCCATAGGGAGGATCACATAAAATTAAATCAATAGATTTATCTTTTATATCTTTCATTATTTCAAGACAATCGCCACAAAACAATTTAAAATTATTCTCCTTTAACAATGCATTTATCCTCTATATTGTCTTTATTTATTTTTTATTTTCTCACAAATAATTTCTTTATATAAATTTCCAATTCTATTTGAAAATGCTGATTTTGTTTTATGATAATTATTGTATTGCCAATTTCGCATTCTTTGATTGTAACATTCACGACATTCCGTACTGCTATAATAATTAGACAGAGAATCAATTGATCGAAAACACGTTGAACAAATCATGATATTATACCATATTAAAATTGGTTTCGTTTTCCAGAGTAATCTTAATGTTTTTTTCTTTACATATTTTTACACCAAGATAAACGCCTGTTTTTAAAAAACAAGAATAACATTCTTCGAAAGTTATTTCTTTATTTAATTTTGTGCAAAACATTAGATTTTATTGCTTTTTTTAATATTATCTATCGCCCATAAAGGTTGTAAATTTGTATAATGGAAACATTTTTTTTGTTCTTCTGGATTACTTAAGTCAAATGATGCACATGGTTTTATATGATCAATGTGCCAACCATAAAGAGAGTGATTCTTCCATGTCATCCCTTGTTTAAATTGTTTTTCAAGGTGTTTTTTTAGTTCTTGCAATGAGCAGCCCACTAAATTCATTGTAGAATTGCTTTTTTTATTATTTTTCAAAGCATATCTAATTCTATTTTTTAATAATAATTTCATTTTAAATGAAATATCTTTTTTTCGTTTTTCTTTTTCCCATTTATTACGACGTTTATTTATTTTTTCTTTATTTTTATTTGTATATAGCTTGTTTCTTTTCGAAATTTTCTTTTTATTTTTTTCGTTATATTTCTTGCTCCATTCTTTTATTTCTTTTTTATGTGTTCTATAATATTTTTTATCATATTTTATTTTTTTGTCTAAATTTTTAAATCTATAAATTTTGTCATATTCTGCTTTTTCTTTTTTATGTTTATAATTGTATTTATTTTGATATTGTAATATTTTTTCTCTATTTTTGTAATAATTTATTCGTATTCTTTTTAAATTTTTTATTCTAATTTTTTCTTTTTTTTCTGGGGTAATATTTTTAAAATATTCTTTATGTCTATGTATCCCACATTTTTTAGAACAATATTTATGGGAGTGTCTTCCGTAAAAAAATCTTTCAAATGGTATTAAATTTTTACAAATTATACATTTTGGTTTTTCTTTTTTCCATCTTTTTTTTGATTCTTTTATTCTATTGTTATGTATAAATTTTGCTCTTTCTTCTTTATTCATATTTTAATTTTAGAATTTTTAATATCCAGTGATGTATCACAATACATATCCAAAGTGATACTTGTGCTAGAATGGCCGACGTATTTACTTACACTTTTTATGTCAATTTTGTCAACGCTTATTTTATAAGTAATAAAAAAATGTCTTAAATCGTGAACTGTCATTTTTTTATTTATCTTTTTTTTAAAAATATCATGTATTTTTCGCCATAACATTTTTCGACAATATCTATGATATCTACCTGAATAAAAGAGATTGTCTATTTCAGAATTATTAGGATATAATTTTTTTATTTCATATAATAGTTCATTAGGAAGAAATACGAACCTCTCCTTTTTTCCCTTGCCAACAATTCGTACTTTTTTATTTTCCTTATCGTAGTCTGTAATATCATTATTTTTTATTCCAGTTAATTCACTAATCCGAAGACCAGTCATTGTTAAAAATCTTATAATTAAAATTATTTTTCGTTCTTGTTCAGAACTATTTGATTTTAATTTTGTAACTTTTCTAATGTCTTCAATAGTAAGTGATACCTTTATTTCACGTGACGTTTTTCGTGATACATTTTTTAATTGTTTCAGAACTTCAACAGGATTGTATTTAATCTCTCCAGCCATTACTAAAATGCGAAACATTTTTGATAATGATGCAATTTTTCTATTGATGGTGCTGTTTTTCATTCCTTTTTTTTCGAGGTATTGAATATATGAAAGTATATCATTAGCGGTAACTTCTTTTTGTTCTTTATTTATATATTTAAAAAAAAGATTAAAATCTGATTGATATGCAAGGCGTGATTCTTCTGAAAGTGAAGACCATGCGGCACGTTTTATGTCTATCGCACAATTATTGTCAAATTTTATTAATTCGTGTGTCACATTAGCCTCATTAATTGTTCATCGAAATCTTCTGATGAAATTTTTTCTTGTTTTTGATTTATTTCTTGTTGCTCTTGTTTTTCTCTTGAAATATGGAAAGGGATATCAACGGTATCGTCAAATTGATACTTTATTATTTTAGGAAATTTATCATTTAAGTCTACTACTATTTTTATTGGTTTTCTAAAATTTTGACATTCTGACAATGCATCTGTAACGGTTGTTATTTTTTTATCTGTTATTTTTTTTAAAAATTGCATAGCCTTTTGTTTAGCAAATCCGCCATGTTCAATACATACGTAAGTACTCCACTTGTTAAAATCATCATAATAATAATCTATTTTAAAACTATCTGGCTTTCCGGCTTTCTGGTGACGGCCATAAAAAATATGATCTATCGTGTATTCTTTTGGTTTTTCCCATTTAGATAATATATCGGCCTCACTTGCAAGTTCTTTATGTTTGTCTTTCGTATCGAATACAAATCCGCATGTAGGGCATTCTGTAGCGGCTAAAAATAACAATTGTCCACAATTGGGACACGGTTTCATGGGAGCAGTGGTAATTTCGCGTGTTCCGTCTTTTTTTTTCCGAATTTCTATTTTATCGATGGGTCCCATCCGTTCTATATTCGTTCCAAAATCTAAAATTAAACAATTTTCTTTTGAGGGAGAAAGGCGCAAACCTCTTCCACACATTTGATAATAAAGTCCTGGCGACATTGTGCTTCTTAATAATATTATTGCATCAATTTCTTTATCATCAAATCCAGTAGTTAATATTCCTACATTGCAAAGAAATTTGAATTTTCCATCTTTAAAATCTTGTAAATTTTTATCATTTATATTTTTTGATTGTTTCGAATGAACAAATTTTGATTCTTGTCCTATTTTATTTAATTTTTCAGTAACTTCTTCACAATGTTTAATTCCTGCACAAAAAACTAATATTTTTTTTCTATTCCTCGTATATGTGGCAATTTCATTTACAGCTTTACAAACTAAATCATTTTTTTGGAAAGCCTTTTCCATTTCTCCGGGAACGTATTCCCCGCCTCGAACATGCACTCCGGTAAGATCAACTTTATTTATTCCGTTTTTTGATATAAGATCGCACAAATATTGTTTTTTATCTTTATTTTTATAATGTTCTGGATTTATTAATTCTTTTATTGTCACTTCATAGCATATATCTTGGAAAATTCTATTTTTATGACCTTCATCACAAAGGAGACCTCCTTTTGTTCTCCAAATTGTTGCGGATAATCCACATAAAATTAAATTTTGATTTATTTTAAAAAGATCATTTATAAATTTTCGATAGGTTCCTTCATTCTCTGACGGTACATTATGAACTTCATCTATTATACATAGATCAAAAAATCCAATTTCCCATGCTCTGTTTCTAACAGATTGTATACCAGTTATTAATATTCTATTGCGAGTATTTCTGCAATTTAATCCAGCAGAATATATTCCAATATCTAATAATTGATTATTTATATAATCTGTAATTGCGATATAATTTTGTTTTAATATTTCTTTTTGGCTTGAAATAACCAATATCCTTGTATTTTCATATTCAAGCATTCTTTTAATGATTTCAGCTATTACAATTGTTTTTCCGCCGCCTGTTGGGATAACGATTAAAATACCATTGTTTCCATGTTCCACATGTTTTAACGACCAATTAAAAAAACTGTCGGTCGCATCCTTTTGAAAATATCTTAATTTCATTTATTATTTAAATTGTTTTATCAATGATATTTTTTGTTATTTTACATTTATAACAAATTTTCGTTTTCATTTTTTTCTTTTTTCTTTCGATATAACTCTCGCCCTTTTGCCGGAGAATATCTTTTTCGATTATAATCAGAAACACATTCAATGCAGACTGATTTAGGTATATCCCTTCGATAGTCCCACCTAAATTTATTGAATGATTTTATTTTTCCGCATGACGTACAGTTTCGTTTTTTATGTTTATAGTCGATCATTATTTTTAGATTTCTCTAGAAATTCTTTATCTTTTTCTATTATCTCATATTATTTTTATATATCTTTTAACCTTGAATCAATTTTCCCTTCTTTGTTCCATGCTTTTATAACTATCGGTGACGATTCTACAATTTTCCCGTTAAATTTTTTTTCAATTTTTGACGTTGCGGCGGTTAAATTATTGATTGATTTTATTTTTTCTCGTAACTCTTTACTGGTATAGATTGCATCACATCGACCTTTAATTTCAGGCATACCAGTAAGATTTGTGTTTGAAAAATAAAAATTTTCACTTATCTTATATAAACATCCATCGTCTTGATGTTCAACAAGTTCAGCCTGAATAAGTGCAGGATTGTAAATATGGGAAATACAATCAAGACACAATATCGTTGGATCAATGATTTTATCTTTTAAAAGACATTTACGTTGTCCACCTTGAACCGGGTCGCTGTACCGGCATGTTTGGCAGTTTACTTGCGGAAAATTCTTATCGTGACATATTTTTTGGAATTCACACCATTTACAAGAAAAATATTCACGGCTTTCGGACAATCTCGCTGGGATTGTCCAATTGTCAAAAATTATAGACTTCGCTTTTTCGATTATTGATTCGGCATATTTCCGATTATATTCCGTGCGTATCGAAATATAACTACGTCCACCAGGAGTAGTAACTGTAAGGTAGTGCCGGGTGAGTTCGGCGCAATGCATGTATATTTGTGCCTGTGCATAATAGATTATATCCCATTCGTAAAGTGCTTGTTTCTCTCCCCTCTCTTGTCTACTTTTTTGAAGTTTATTAAATTTAATATCATTTACGCTCTTATGTTCCCATATGTGCCATGTCCCTGGAGCCTCGATAATTCCGCGTATTACGCCGTCAATATGTCCCGAAAAATGATCGAGCAGAAGCCTAAATCCAATTTGATCGTTATCATCTCCTGGTGCAATGATTCGAATACCTAAAACATTGTTTACGGTATTCGAAATATTAGTATGCAATTCAATGAAAGGGAGCAACCGCAATCGAAAAGCCATTACGCCTTCTTGCAAAAAACCATCTTCAATTGCTTTTATTCCTTTTTCAGTCCATTCTTTTTTTTCAGCATTACGAAAAGAATAAAATAATTTTCGCCAGCATTCGTCTCCAATTTGTGACATGCCCAAGTAATTTCTTTGTTTTTCAAGTGCTTTCTTTTGTTCAATTGCTGAATCAATTTTTAAAAGAGTTCGATCAAACTGTTCTTGTTTAGGCAATTGTGCCATTGTTTAAATCCTTGATGTATTTTATTTTTTTTGTGCTATCTCAAAATTTTCATCGTCGGAATCAAAATTTTCATGATCGAGAACGCCTCCCGTATAGTCGCCTGCTAATGTGGTATATGCTATTGAAAATGTATTAACAACTTTTTCAGTAGTTAATTTTTTGTCTCGGCTTTTTGTAAACATTGATTTCCACCATTTTTTTTCTAATTTTTCTTTTTTCGACATAATGCCTCTTTTGTCCTCTCGCATTTTTTCCGATATAATTTCCATCGTTTCATAATTTATATCATTTTTTTTTAATTCGGATAGTAGCAAAAATCGCATTTACTTTCCATCTGCCATTCGCAATCGTTATTCAACATGCAATTTTTACAAAATCTTTTTTTTGCGGGAATACAATTTTTATTATCATCACAACAATTTTCTAAAAGATAACTTATATCACACCAGCATTTACCATTTTGGTTACACAAACCATTTGAGTCATTCTCTTTGATATAATCCCGTATTATTTGAACTGTTGTTTTCATTTTATATACTCCTATCATAATCTTTTCAATAAAAATTCTATTTCTTCCACCTCTAGCGCGTCAGAATTTTTCATACGCTCTATTAATGATTTTTTAATAATTTTTTTTTCATTTGTGTCGCCTGATTTTAATTCATTCATTATTCGCATCCTACTTTTTTCATTGATTAATTCCATATATTATGTCCTGCATGGTGGGCGTTTGTAAATACCTCATATCTCATATATTAATATTCTCCGTGCTGGTCTATGAGACAAGAAGCATTTTTTGCAAAATCCATTATTGTCATTGTTTCATCATCTGTCCCCCTTGCGGGGTATGCCAGTTGATGTAATAACTGTTGCATCCTCATTAAATTATCATATTTTTCTTTTGGCGTTGATCCTTTCAATCTGTCAACTATTGCTCTTTCATATGAAATCATATAACCTCCCATTTTTTTATATTTTCTGGCGTCCAATATGAGTGATATAGTGGCCTGTGGTCGGACAGGGGATATGCAAGATTGCAAATTATTTTTAAAATGATTGTTCTTCCGGTTTTTTTATTCCAATTTTTTGCTGATTCCAAATATGCCCATCCACGTACTGGCATCAAAATACAACCAGTATGCTTATATTTTTGTAATTTTTTTTCGGTTGTACAGTGATATAAAATCATGTTAATTTTTATTCATCTCTAATATTTTATTTTCTAATTCAATTATTTTTTTTTCTTGTTCTTTAATGCATTTGGGACATAGATCAACAGACACAGATAATGTCGTTCCATTGACTGTACTGTATTCCTTCAATGGGAAACCACATGTCGAGCACCATACATCAATATTTACATTTTCAGTATGGTTAATTTTAATTGTTATTTCCGGCATGATTTTTCTCCTATTTTTTGTGATGATTTATCTTTGTTTAATAATTTCAAACATAAATTTCTTATTTGGGAAGCATGAAGAACAGTCTTGTCCAAACCGCATATTTCGAACGTTACTCTTTCATCAGTTACATAACTGCCCGGATTGCTTTCCGCAATATGCAAAATTTTTCTAATCATTCTTCTTTCTTCGGGTGTCATACTTCATTCCTGATTATAATTTTATAAATATGATTTTATTATTGCTATTTTCATTTTGGAAATATATATTTAATATATTTTTTTGAGTATGGATTCATTGAATTATCAGATTGATAAAAATAATCACAATGTCCGACTTTTTTCACCGGAAATAAATTTATTTTTCTAGATGAACAAAAAAAACTTCCATCCGAATTTTTTATTTTATAATCACAATTTAAACAAATATAAAACATTGTTGCATCATGTTAACGCAGATGGTGTAACATAGTTAGATTCTCCGTCGCGCCATGCAAGCGATTTTAAAATGGTATTACACTCTTCCGGAACTCCCTCAAAATGCCATGTATCAACAGATGGGTTTTTCATTTTCAGATAATTTGCTGTTCTGTTTTCTCCAATAGGCACCTCATATAATTGATATACCCCATCATCCGATTTTTCAATTATTTTACATTTCAGTTTTTTAACAACCCTTTCAATTCCAATTTTTCTGATTATTTCCCGCCGAACCTCGGCATTTTTTTCCGTTAGAATTAAATTGCAATCTAATTCATCGGCAGGAGTCATTACAATTTCCCGGTTGACCCGAACGCCATTAAGATACCACAGGCAATATCCATCAGAATATAATAACGCGGGTTTTCCGTCAGCATGTAATTGTATTCCCTTTTTGTGTATTTCTAATGGTCTTTCCGAAATAAAACAAATATTTTTATGAAAAAATATTGATCCTATAGATTTGATAAGCTCATACATATTTATTAAATCATTATTTAATTTTTCCCCATAATTTATATCTAAAAATAAATATGGGAAAAAATAAAAACTTATCCAGTTGATATCCCAATTACCCCAATATGCGTTGTGGAATATTTTATTATTTCTGAGATTATACCTGAGATTTTTACTGAGATTATTAATAAGATTATCACCGAGATTAATCCTGAGATTATTCTTAAGATTATCATAGAGATTATCATAGAGATTATCACTGAGATTATCACTAAGATTATTATTAAGATTATCATAGAGATTATTCAAGAGATTTTTATGGAGATTGTTATTAAAATTATTATAAAAATTATCCCGCAGATTTTCGATGAGACTATCACTAAGATTATCACTAAGATTATCCCGGAGAATATCATAGAGATTCTCACTGATATCATCACTGCGATTACTCAGAAGGTTAACCATAAGATTATCACTGAGATTATCACTGAGAGTATCACTGAGATTATTCATAATATTATCCCGGAAATTAATCCAGAGATTATCACTGAGACTCTCCTTAAGATTATATTTTAAATTAGATTTGAGATTATTTGATAGCATCATGACGAGATTATCAATGAGACTATTGCGTAAATTAACCGCGAAATTAGTCCTGAGATTATCCATGAGATCAACCCAGAGATTGTTGCTTAGATTATCACCGAGATTGTTGCTGAGATTCTCACTGATATTATCACTAAAATTATCATTGATGGAATACAATATATTTATTATTAAATTATATGTTAATGGACTGTTGACATACCATATTTTAGGTTCCCCGCCAAAATTAAAATATGTTTGATATAACCAGTTGACCAACTCTCTATGTTTAGTCCGGTCAAGCGGTTCGGTTGACAATCCAATCGACAAGCATTCATTTCGAAAATTAATTAGTTGTTCATTTTGTTTTGGTGTTAATTCATTAATCATTATTAATCCCTCACCGCTCTAATTTCATCCTCGAACGGATCATATTCACGGACAATATTTATTTTATAATTTCCTTTTAAAATTATAATTTCATTGTGTTCATCATGTTTCAATTTTGCGGTGTCAGAAAATATTTGAAGGTGCATAATTTTATCCATCATTACCAAAGTCGCAAGCCCTTCAGTTATTTTATGAGCATGTCCGGTTGCTTCTCCCTCGGCAAGAATTAAATGATCTAATTTTTCCCCGATTATTTCGTAGTCAACTTGATTAAGAATGACATCGCCTTGTTGTAATTTCATTTTGTTTTTCCTCTTAAAAAATATTATTAGATAAACATATATTATTCCTAAAATTTTGATTCTATTTTCTGAATTTTTGAAAAATAAAAATCCCATAAAACAGAAATATTTTTATCGATTTCATCTTGTCGCACATCACATTTTTTCATATCATTTACAAATTCATTCATCAAATTTAAAATTTCTTGTTTTGACATTTCAAATGCATCCTCCATACCGTAATCCTCCATATTTTACTTTTGAATTACATTTATTTTATTTGTATTTATTTGTATTTTATTTGTATTTATTTGTATTTTATTTGCATCCTCCGGTTTTTATTATACCAAAATAAATAATCATGAAAAGACATAAAACATAATATAGCAATCTTGTCAATATATTTTATTTAATTATTTATTTTTTTTAAAATTTTAATTTTTTATCATTGACATAAAAATAGAAATAAAACATATATACATCGTAATAAAATAATTTTATTAGGAGGCGCGAATGTGGCAGACAATCAGGACAGAATAACCATTTTATGTAATTCTAAATTCAAAAATGAGGTAAATTGTGCAATAATGGACAGATATATTAATCCATTACAGCATGGATACCAGCAAATATTTGATTTAGGATTTAAAGAATTCAAAAAACAAGTTAAAATAGACAAGGAGAAAAAATAAAATGTCTGAAAAAGAATTCTTTTTTAAAGAATGGTTAAAATACAAAAAAGCCGAAGATATTGCGAAAAATAAAAGAATTGAAGTCGAAAAAAGTTTAGTTCAAATTTATGGAACTGAATTTGATGGCAATTCGAAAACTTTTAATGAAGAAGATATTAATTTTAATATAAATATTAAAAAAAATATCAAATATAATCTGGATCAAGAGAAATATAAATTAATTCGGACGGATATCCCTGAAGAATTACGCCCTGAAAAAATTAAATTTGAACTTGATCTTAAAGGTTTCGAATATCTCAAAGAAAACGAAAAAGAACTATACAAAAAAGTCAGCGATTGCGTTGAGAAAAAAGACAATAAGCCAACAATTAATGTAGAAAAAAAATAATTAAAGGAGAAAAGTTTATGGGATATTCTTTAAATAATATTCAACATGGCATAAAACAAATGCCACGTAAAATAATAATTTATGGTCCTCCTAAAATCGGAAAGAGCACCCTGGCCGGAAGTGCGGCGAAATCGCTCATGATTCCAACAGAGGATCGCGTTGCACATATTGATTGCAAAAAAACAAACGTCGTACAAAGCACAAAAGACATTAAGGATATTTTTGAAATGCTTCTTGAAGAAAAACATCCTTATAAACGTGTAATTGTTGACACATTGGATTGGCTGGAACCACTTATTCATAAAGCGGCACTTGACCGACTCAACGAACAACGAAAAGGGGCAGAGGTTAAATCTATTACTGATGATAATTGCAAAGAGACCGCTTTCCAAAAAGGACTTAAATATCATGCTGTTGAAGCATGGAAACGATTTTTGCAAAATTGTGATGAGCTTCGTGCTAACGGAATGGATGTAATTTTGGTCGCCCATTGCCAAATCGTAACAGTTAATCCGCCTAATGGAGATTCCTACGATAAATGGGCGATGAAAATTGATAAACATTCACTTTCCGTCTTGGAGGAGTGGGCGGATATTATCGCATTTTATGATAAGAAAATTTTTGTAAAATCTGAAACTCAAATTAATACAAAAAAAGGAAAGGCACTTCCAAATCCAATTCGAGTATTATACCTTGGTGGAGACAACCCTTCAATGATTAACGGTAACAGTTTTGGATTTCAGGATAATGTCGAAGTCCCCCTTGCAAGTTGTTCCGATATAATGGAATGGATTTTAACGGGTCCATATGATGACGAAGAACCAAAAAAAATTATAAAAGGAGAAAAAAAATAATGTCAGAATTAGGATTTCAAGCGGATCATGAAGATGGCGAACAATCATTTGACCCAATTCCGGCGGGTGAATATATTGTTGCGATTGTCGATTCTGATTATATCGACAATAAAAAAGGTACTGGAAAAATGTTAAAAATTGTCTACCAGGTAATTGATGGAAATTTTAAAGATCATAAGATTTTTGAAAATCTTAATCTTGAACATCAAAATCAACAGGCGGCCACTATAGCAAGAAAGTCGTTGAATTCAATATGCAAGGCTCTCGATATTATTGAGCTTAAGGATTCTGAGCAACTTCATAATATTCCATTGCGCCTTGATGTCGGAATAAAAGATAATGATGAATATGGACCACAAAATAAAATAAAAAAACATCTTCCGATGAATGATTCATTAAAAGAAATTTCGGCATCAGTGCCAAACTCTACATCGCTTATAAAAGAATCAGAAAATAAAAAAAGACAACCGTGGGAAAAGAAAAAATAAATCAAAAAGCCTCTGATTTTTCAGAGGCTTTTTTTTAAATTTTTAAAAGTATTGCTTTGATGATTATTATTGTGTTTTTTTCTTTTGTTACAATTGCATTAAAATTACAAGTATAACCACAATGAGGCGCACATGTATCGCGCCAATTTTTATTGAGATACGAAAATGTCCATTCACTTATAGGTGGAAATTTGTGCGTAGGATCACCATAGGCAGACGCACACGTCCAATCCGGGCATTCTATAAACACTCTACCTCCTGGAATTAATATCCGATATATTTCATTAAATAATTCTATACGTTCATTCGATTTAAGATGTTCAATAAAATGAGAAGCATTAATATTGTCTATGCTGTCATTTGGCAAAGATTTTAAATAATCAATAGCGTCTGATACAATATCGACACCATCAAATTTTATTTTATCAACGCCAACCCATTCGGCATCAGTTCTTTTATACGGACCGCATCCTAAATCAAGATTCATTTGCGGTTCCTTTTGGTAGTCGAGACACCCAGCGTTTGTCAATTATTTCTTTATCTTCCATTGTCAAACGTCCTTCTAATGGAAAATTTGTAAAATAATTTTGATGTATTTGTTCAGGAGTTATATCGGGATGTGCACTGAATTTGTGTAATTCAAGATCACAATGCAAGCATTGAACATCGGTATTGACTAAAAGCCTAAACCCTAATTTTCGTAACCTGTACACAAAAAAGTTGTCTTCACCTATAAACGGAACGCCCTGTGCCTTGCCACCAATGCAACAAAATGGAATTTCAGGATCATCCTCCTTTATTTTGCGAATTATATCAATCGGTATAAGCGCACAATCAAGTCCAGTTTGCCAAGCCTCATAAACTTGACCCGGATCAACATTCGCTGGAATAATATAATTTTCTTTCGTTTTTATCATTATCATTGGTGCTGATAATTTGATATAATATACTCCAACAACTATTGCATCAGAATTTTTTTCAGCAATTTCATGTAATTTAAAAAACCCATCAAAAGGAATTATAGTGTCCTCACCAATGAAAAGCATATATTTTGCGCCACTCATTAAAGCGGCTTCAAAAAGAAAATTTCTTGCAACATCGATTTTTTCCCCGTCAATCATGCAATATGCATGACTAAAGGCATTAAAATTTACATGCAACCCTATATGCCCATCAAGATTTTGAGCTGGAATTTCTTTTATATTGCGTCGTGGTTGGCATACAATCACATAAGGTCCAATCTTTTCTGCTTCTTTTGCTATTTCTTGCAATGTGGCTATTATCTTTTTTTCGTTATACATTTAAAATAATTCTCCTTTTAATATTTATTAAAAAATGATGAAGCACACAACGCTAATGAAAAAGTTTGTCTCGATAATATTGTTATTTTCTGACCTACAGTTGCATTATTCGGGACAAAATGTATACTACCATCAGGAGCGAGAACGCCGCCTCTATATGCACCCGGAGTCGTATATGCTAGTGCGTATGTACTAACAACACCTGCTGATGAAATTTTCTGACCAACTATAGCAGAAAATGGCACAAAATGGATATTACCATCAGGAGCAAGAACGCCGCCTTCATACGCACCCGCTGATGTGGTATATATTAATGCATAAGTACTTACAATACCCGATGCTGAAATTTTCTGACCAACTCTGGCAAGAAATGGCACAAAATGTATACTACCATCAGGAGCGAGAACGCCTCCTCTATATGCATCTCCCGCCGTATATGCCA
>JGI20215J15232_1000018_pt1 | contig 84817 bp, 74 predicted proteins | sample WetSurMetagenome_2_FD_15232 | JGI IMG/M metagenome (IMG submission 15232) | reverse complement strand
GTTCTCGGAATGATCCGCGCATTTGGAGCTCTTGCTCAATCAGGTGCTCCGGATGCCCTTGCCCTTGCAACCGGTATTTCTGAAGCTCTGGTAAATACTGCATTTGGTATCACGGGATCAACATTGTCAATTATTGCATTCAATTATTTCTCATCAACTATCGACTCATATACATACAAAATTGATGAAGCAGGTTTCAGCCTGACACAGAATTTTGCTGCATCACTGAAAACTACCTAATTAATTTATCTTTTGGTCGAAACATAAACTAAGAAACGCCAATGCCAAAGATTAAATTACCGACAAAGTCGCCCCGCATCGACATGACGCCGCTGGTTGATACGTTTGCAGTGATCCTTACCTTTCTGATGCTGACCACTACAATGAAGCAACCGGAACCGGCTAATGTTGATACTCCTTTTTCCATATCAGAGAAGCCTACCCCTGATTTCAATACGATTACGTTCCTTCTTTCAACCGATAACAAAGTCTATATAAATTTCGATAACGGACCCGATACGATCCTGAAGTACAAACCAAAGATTCTTGCTGAGATGGGCAAGAACTACAATGTCACTTTTACGGATCAGGAGCTCAGGGAGTTCGAGAAATACCCGTCATCGTTCGGTGTTCCAATCCAGAAAATGAAAGAGTTCCTGGATTCTAAAACCCCGGCTGAAAGAAAAGCGCTTCAAACAGGGATCCCCATGGATTCAACAGACAACCAGCTTGCAAACTGGATCCTCTTTGCCCGCAAGGTCAATCCGAACATCCAGGCATGCCTGAAGGGAGACAGCAAAACCGCCTTCCCGGTGGTTCAGAAGGTGCTTGATATCCTGCAGGATAAAAATGTGAACAGGTTCAGTCTGATAACGAGTCTTGAAGCTGTAAGAATAAACCTTGACGAAATACAACAGTGATATGGCAGAGATTATTCAAGAGGAAAAAAGTAAAGGGGGAAAGAAAAAACCTAAAACTCATATCCCGCATATCGATATGACCCCGATGGTTGACCTTATGTGTCTGCTTATCACATTCTTTATGCTCGTGGGTGCCATGAGCAAAGCCAAGGTCATGGATCTTATTCTTCCTGAGAGGATTAAAGACCCGACCCAGCAGCAGGCTCCGAGGATTGCAGCGAGCCGTACTCTGAACATTATACTTGGCCCGAATGATAAGGTCTATACTTATCCGGGCAATGTAAAACCAGAGGATTACAATAACCTACCGCCACTTACTGAGACAGATTTAAGCGCTAACGGTATCAGAAAATTACTGCTTGACAAAAACAGGATGCTTGCAAGAAGAATAACTGATTTTAAAGAACAGGTAACTGCCGGCAAGATAAAGATACCTCAGGATTCCGTTCAGAGTGCAATAAGCAAACTTAAGAAAGAAGATGATACGGGTCCGATTGTGCTTATTAAGGCTTATAAGACTGCTAATTACGGTGATTTCGTAAATATCCTCGATGAGATGAATATCTGCGGAATTGCCAGCTATATGTTTACTAAAATTACATGGTATGAAGACAAGATGGTTGAACAGGCTGCCGGGATAACTCCCACAGCTACACCAACCGCCTCTGCTTCAACCAAATAAACCCGTAAACCTTAAATAATATGGCAAATTTAGATAAAGCACCTGACTTCGATGACATTGTCTTCGAATCCAGGAATAAGGAGTACGGCGCCTACCAGCTGCGGAAAAAGTATAAACGCAATGTAGCTATCGCACTTGCAATTGGCCTGGTAATTCTTAGCACCGCGGTCATTGCACCTTACCTTAATGCAAAAGCGTTGGAAAGCAGCAAGAAGAAGGCTGAAAGGCAGGTAGAGATCAAGATGGAGAACCTCGATCAACCGAACGAACAGGTTGCTCCTCCGCCTCCTCCACCGCCGCCGCCAGCTGATGTTGTTCAGCAGGCAAGATACGTTCCGCCGGTTGTTGTAGACTCAGTAAGACCGGAAGAACAGGCACAGCTTATGACTGCAGACCAGGCACAGGTTGAAGTGAAGAATGAGGATGTGGTCGAAGCTGTCTCAGAGGTAAAAGAAGAAGTTAAGGAAACAGATGCTGAAGCCGAACCATTCGTGGTTGTGGAGGAAATGCCAATGTATCCGGGCGGTGATCCCGCACTTCTGCAGTATATTTCTGAGCATACACAGTACCCTGAAGTTGCAAAGGAAAACAATGTCCAGGGGAAAGTAATCGTCAGGTTCTGCGTAACCGCCAAGGGCACGGTCGACAGGGTTTCAGTACTGAAAGGAGTCGATCCTGAGCTCGATAAGGAGGCTATCAGAGTTGTACAGACACTTCCGCCGTTTAAACCAGGTAAACAGGGGGGTAAACCTGTTCCTGTATGGTACATGGTACCAATAAACTTTACTCTTAAATAAATAAAGTTACCCGCTATAAAGAAAGCCGGATCGAAAGACCCGGCTTTTTGTTTGCAGTAAAGATTTTTTTAACCGCAGAGTGCGCAGAGTTTTCACAAAGTACGCAAAGCCCCTAAATCACCTGAAGGGGACATTTTAAACCCACTTTAGTCAGGGTTAAACCTTTACGACCTTTGCGAAATTTCTCAGCGTTCTTTGCAGTAAATTCATTTAAATATTTTGTAACTAAAATCTATCACTGATGCGAAATTTCTTTTTTAAGTAGCCTTACAAAATCCTCAATATCCTCCTCCGTAGTATCCCAGCTGGTCATCAGCCTGTACTCGGAAACAGCCTCATCCCAGGGATAGAAAAAGAAGGTCTTCCTCACCTCTTCTGCAACAGATTTAGGCATAATCACAAAAACACCGTTCGACTCCACTTTCTGGGTGATTCTCACCCCGCTGATCCCATTCAGCTTCTCCTCAAGCAGCTTAGCCATACCGTTCGCATGACCGGCACATTTTTCCCACAACCCATCCCTGAAGAAGCCAATATACTGCGCCGATATGAACCTCATCTTGGAGGCAAGCTGCATCCCCTGCTTCCTGAGATACTTGAAATTCTCCGAAAGTCCGGGTCTCAGGAAACAGACGGCCTCGCCATACATCAGGCAGTTCTTGGTACCCCCGAATGTAAGGATATCCACACCTGATCGGGTTGTGAATTCACTGAAGGGAAGCCCCAGGGAAACGGCCGCGTTTGAGATCCTTGCCCCGTCCATATGAAGAAGCAACCCCTTCCCATGGGCATATCCGGCAATAATACTGATCTCATGAGGTGTATAGACTGTTCCCATCTCCGTGGCCTGGGTCAGGGAAATCACTTTTGGCTGGGCATGATGCTCGAAATCGAAGCCATGCATATGCCTGACCAGCAGTTCCGGTGTTATTTTTCCATCAGGCGTATCGACAGTCAGAACCTTGCAACCTGTTATTTTCTCAGGCGCTCCGCATTCATCCTGCTCGATGTGTGCTGTCGATGCCGTCAGGATGGAATTGAATGACCTGGTCACGCTCCAGAGCCCCAGAACATTTGCAGCCGTTCCGTTAAAAGCAAAAAACACTTCCGTGTCATTCCCGAGATGTTCCCTGAGTAACCTTTCCGCCTCCGATGTGAATGGATCTGCACCGTACCCAACCGCATGACCCGTATTGGCAGCCTCGATCTCCTTCATTATCGCGGGATGGATCCCGGCATTGTTATCGCTGGCAAATCCCCTTCTCAGCTCTCCCATTCCTTTCAATTTGATATGGTCAGGCCTTGCCGCTGACAATATTCCCCATGTACTCCCTGGCAAGCTTCACCTGTTCATGAACGTAATCGATACCACCGACCGAGTGATCCTTATTAAGAACCTGGTGGCACAGCTCAAAGGTGAAGTACCCATTATACCCGATCTCATTCATGAGGGATATATAGTGAGCATAGTCCGGGATCATACCGCCGGCATAGTAATAGAGAACAACCGGTTTCACCTTCCCTGCAGCATCACGGTAATACTCTCCCCCAAAATGTGAATGGACCTGAAGATTCCCTACCGTCCTGACAGCATTGGCAACATATTCTTTATCAAGGTTTTCAAAAATAGGCAGATCTAGGCAAACCTTAAGCCAGGGGGAATTGACCTCTTTAACCAGGTCGTATGTATCCTTCCAGCCCCTAATGAGAGGTTCATGATTCTGGAGAGCCATTACAACACCGAACTCCTCTCCCATCTTTGCGGCTTCCTTCAGGCACTGCTTGACAAAATTGTATCTGTCGAGCCAGGTGGCAAACGGATACTGGCGCTGAAACGTATAGAACTGTTCTCCCCTGGTAAGCTCATAAGTCCCAAGCCCTTCATGAATAACGACCCCGGGCCATGCAGCAAAAAGCCTCACGACTTTCGCCCCAAGATCTTTGGCAAGCCTTGCACTTTCACGCACCATCAGGAGCTGGCAGTCCCTATGCTCCGGCACCGGGCTGGAAAAATCATTGTTTGCAGCAACACACGGTATCTCGAGCCCATACTTGGCCAGAGAGTTTTTATAGTCATCACGCTTCTTCTGATCGAGATCCATCGGATGACCCATCGGCCGCTTGTTGTCAAGCTCCACCCCGTCAAACCCGTACTCTTTCGCAAATTTGCATAATTCATCAAACGAGAGGGCTGATCCCTTGTACCATACACCTCCATAGGTAATGGAATATAACCCAAGCTTTATCTTCCCTGCTGCCGATGCCCCTGATGCAGCAAGTGCAGTTTCAGATATCGCTGATGGTGCCACTTTCCCCAGCACGGCTGCCCCGGCAGCTGCTCCTGAGGTTTCGATAAATTTTCTGCGGTTCATCTTAACTAGCTTATTTGATTAAACAATATCCAAATTGTTGATTCATTAAATACTCCTGGTTGCTGGTTGCTGGTTGCTGGTTATTTATAAAGCTTCATTGAATTTTATTTGAAATCCACCAGGAACCAGCAACGAGTAACGAGCAACTTATTCTCTTATTAAGACCTTATTTTTGATCCCTTAACGGCAAAGAAAGTTACATATGCATAATACACAAACAGGCAGCAGATTGCAACAATGAGTCCGATACCACGCTGTATCCCTCCCATTATAATCGGTAGTATGGCAGCTCCGATCACCGAGGTGGCAATTACGCCCGAGCCAACCTTGGTGTTGGGCCCCAGGTCCTCAAGTGCAAGGTTATATATACAAGGCCACATTATTGAATGCATCAGCCCGGTGCCAAGGAACAGCACAAGTGCGATCCATTTGAACTCCATCCCTCCCAGGATTAGTGAAAGCAGTACCATAACTGCTCCGAAAACAGCATTGAAGCTAAGTATCCTGCTTGCAGAGTATTTTCTCAGGATGAAAATTCCTGCAATCCTGCCGACCATCAGTCCTGCCCAGTAATAAGCCAGCAATTTTGTCCTCATCTCACCGTTGAAGTCGAAGCCCAGCCTCGTGGAATAATCCGCGAAGAAGCTCGGGATCCCGATCTCAATTCCCATATAGAAGAATATGGCAAGTGAACCCAACCACATATGAGGGTACTTATATGCGCTCGACTTGAACTTCTTTGCAATCCCCTCGCCGGCCGATTCTCCCTCCTTTATCTCGGGCAGATGGAGGAAGAACATTACGACCACTATCACAAGCGTCACAATTCCGATTCCTGCAAACGGTCCCTGGACAGCTTTCGGATCAGAAGCCCCGCCGGTGTTGGCAGATACTATTAGGTACGAAACAAACAACGGGGCAATCACCGTTGCCAGCGAATTGAGCGCGTTTGTAAGCGTGAGTCGGCTGGCAGCTGTTTCCGGGCTTCCGAGGGCATTCACATACGGGTTTGCGGCGACCTGAAGGAGAACGACCCCGATCGCGAAAACTGATACTGCACTCAGGAATCCGTAGTATCCGGCAGCAACCCCCGGGATACAAAGGAAAAAACCGATGCTTACAAGCCCCAGGCCGGCAAGCACACCATTCTTGTAACCGATCCTGTTCAGAAGGTAGCCAACGGGGATCGACAAAATATAGGCGCCATAAAAGAATGTGTTGGGAAGCTGTTTTTCCACTTCATTCAGGCGGAATGCATCCTTAAGGTAATTGATAAGAGAATTGTTCATTGTCGTGATGAAGCCGAAAAGAAAGAAAAGTGAAGCCATCACGATCAGCGGGAACAGGAATTTTGATTTGTTGTCTTGCATATCAGTAGGTTTAGGTGTTAATAAGGGTTTTCCATAAAGTCATTTTTAACCGCAAAGAATGCTAATAGAACGCCCCCTTTCCCCCTGAAGGGGGTTAGGATCGTCCCCTCTAGGGGGCAGGGGGCAAACCTTTGCACACTTTGCGGTTTCTGAATTTGAATTTTTTCAAAATACCCAATTATTTAGTAGTGAATTTATGAATGCATGTGTGCTCATATTTTTCTCCGGGATTCAGGATCACCGTGGGGAAATGCGGCTTATTTATTGCATCTGCAAAATGCTGCGTTTCAAGGCAGAAAGCCCAGCGGCGTTGATATCTTTTCCCACCCTTTCCCGGTTCGTTGTTGATCCAGTTTGCAGAGTAAAGCTGCACGCCAGGCTGTGTCGTATAGATCTCCATCACCCTTCCTGAGGAGGGATCATACGCTGTCACAGCATGCCCTAGAGTCCCGGTCCTGTGGTCCAGGACGAAGTTATGATCATACCCGGCGCCGAATTTCAATTGCTCATTATCGGAATCTATGGCCTCTCCTATTCGTTTTGGGGTCGAGAAATCAAACGGCGTGTTCCTGACACTCAGTATCTCACCCGTCGGTGCGGAGGAATTATCAACAGGTGTGTAAAAAGCAGCATTTATAGCGAGCTCCTGGTCATAAACAGATCCGGAACCCTCGCCTGCAAGATTGAAATATGAATGGCTCGCAAGGTTAAATACTGTCGGCCTGTCGGTCGCAGCAAGATAGTCGAGCCTGAGCTCATCGGCATCGGTGAGCGTGTAGGTTACTGATACGTTTACATTGCCGGGATACCCTTCTTCCATATCCTGAGAAAGATATTCCATTTCAACGCAGGAAGATGTAAACCGCACCACGTTCCAAACAACCTTGCTGAACCCGGTTATGCCGCCATGCAGGTGATTCGGGCCATTGTTGATTGCAAGGGAGTACTCTTTTCCATTCAGGCTGAATTTACCTTTGGCTATCCTGTTTGCACACCGGCCGCATATCGCACCCATATATGGGCTGTTGCCGTTGATGTATTCAGAGATGGTATCATATCCCTGGACAATATCTGCAAGGCTGCCATTGCGATCAGGGACATAAATGCTCACTATTATGGCCCCGTAGTTTGTAATCTGGGCTATAAGGCCATTCCTGTTGACCAGGGTATAAAGATCTGTCTGCTTACCCTGGTAAACAGATTTGAAAGACTCTTCCTGTATCTTTTTCATATCTGAGTTGAATTATGACATTCCGGTCAGGCTAAATCCTTGTTAAAGATCGACTTTCCCGGCTCCCTGGTGCCTGATGAACAAGGTCTGGCATGAATTTTTACCATAGAAATGCTCGAGTGTCGAAACATATTTTTCAAGCAGGTTCTTTGGAACGAATGCCTGGATCGTCCCGGCAAAGCCCCCGCCGTGCACCCTCCATGCCCCGGCTCCCTTAAGCACCAGCTCGCTGAGTGCCAGTGCGATGGAGACCCCCTGTTCCCTGACATTGTTCACCGGGAATATATTCTGGTTATACATATATGAGCTGTAACCCGAGTCCACCACCATGCCGAGGAATACCTTGAAATCGTTCCTTTCGAGGGCTGCGACCTGGTCAGCCACCCGCTGGTTATCCCCCTGGAAATGAATTGCCCTCAGGATTGCCCGGTCCCCGACCTTCTCCCTGATCTTTGGGGCCGCTTCAAGTATCTGATCGAGGCTCACTTCTCTCAGAACCTTTGCTCCAAGCTCTGCAGCGACAGCTTTCATGTCAGTCGGAAGTGAGGCATATTCATCATTCAGGTCGGCATGATTGCCGCCGGTATCTGTTATGACCAGCGAGAATCCTGTTGCTACGAAGTCGAAGTTTACGCGCTTTACAACTGGTTTCGACGGGTCCCTGAAATCGATGGTAATGAGCCCGCCCATGGCACATGCTGTCTGATCCATGAGCCCGCAGGGCTTTCCGAAGTAGTTATTCTCGGAATACTGACCGATTATTGCATTCTGGATGGGATCTATCCCATTGGAATTGAAGAGTTCACTCAGTATTGCACCGATAAGTACCTCGAAAGAGGCAGATGAGCTCAATCCTGAGCCTTTCGGGACACCGCCGTCGATGCATGCATCAAATCCACCTATGGCATGCCCGAGTTCCTTAAAACGCGAGCAAATGCCTCTTACCAGGGCCGCTGAGGTAAACTTCTCCGTAGCGACCGGGCTGAGTGATGCAAGGTCCACTTCAAACCTTGGGTATCCTTCCGACAGGATCCTGATTACATTGGTGTTGTTCGTTGCGGCCACCGCCACATTATCGAGGTTAACCGCTCCTGCCAGGACACGGCCGTAGTTATGATCCGTGTGGTTCCCCCCGATCTCCGTCCGACCGGGTGAACTGAAGAACAGGGGATTCTCGTCACCGAATTCCCTGCTGAACTGATCGAGCAGGCCTTTGTACCTCTCTGCATTTCGTTTCAATTCGGCCGGATCGTTGCCATAAAGTTCGTGGAAGGTCCTGTTGTCGCCGTTGTTTATCCGCGCGATCAGGTTTTCTGTATTTGCCATTTAAGTTCGGGTTTTTAATAAGGTTCAGATGTAAATATAGTAATTGTCGATTTATAATGAACAGAGGCCGTCTGAATAAAAATTCCGGACGGCCCCTGTTTAAATTGCCAGATTATACTGAAAAAATCTTATTTATGTTTGCTTCCAACAAGAGCGAAGAATACGATGTACAGGTAGCATATTATAGGCAGAATGAATGCAAACCTTACCCCGAAATTGTCAGCAACGACACCCATTAGTACGGGAATGACTGCGCCACCGACGATAAGGCTGTTGATGAGTCCTGAAGCCATGCTCAGTTCTCCCTTATCAAGCCCATCGACTCCGAGTGCAAAAATATTGGGGAACATAATTGAGTTAAAGAAGCCTATTGATAAGCCCAGCCACAGGATAAAGTTTCCGTGGGCAAGCATGATCACGAGGAGAAGAACAGCTGCTATAATACCGAAAACGGCAAGAGATCTTGCTGCATGTCCCTTGCCAAGCTGCATTGCGAGGTAGTTAACAATTGCAATTCCTGCGAATATCAGGCCATCGGTGATCTCACGCCTTACGAACCATCCTACAAAGAGCGCCAGCAAGATCACAAGAACCGCGTAAAGATACTTCTTTGACTTCGAAACATTTGAAAGCATGAATGATCCATAGAACCTGCCGACCATTGCGCCACCCCAGTAGAGGGCGATCATCATGGCTGCATCAGACTGTACCATCTTAAGGGCTTCCTGGAAATATCTCTGGAGCATCGCAGCAGAGCCGACTTCTGCCCCAACATAGAAGAATATAGCAAGTGCTCCCAGTACGACATGCGGGTATTTCCACACACTTTTACTTTCGACGCCAGTGGTAGGAATTTCAGGGAGTTTAAGAAGGAATATTGCCACAGCGATGATCAGCACAATGATCCCAATTATGAGGAAAGGTGCAGGCACTGATTTTGCAGCTTCCTGAGGGGTAAGAGCTGCGCTGGCGGCTCCGAAAACGAATGCGCTCGCTATCAGGGGAGCGATATAGGTGGCAATTGAATTCAGAGCCTGTGTCAGGTTAAGGCGCCCGGAAGCCGTTGCTGAGGGGCCAAGAGCCGTGACATAGGGATTTGCGGCAACCTGAAGGAAAACAACACCACTGGCCATAATGAAGATGGCTACCAGGAAGAAGGGAAATGAAATGGCTTTGGCCGCGGGGAAAAACAGGAAGCTTCCCAGGGCTACCAGGATAAGCCCGAGGATAACACCGGTTTTGTAGCCAATCTTCTTGATCAGCCCCCCGATTGCAAAAGAGAGGACAAAGTAGGTAAAGAAGAATGCTCCGTTGACAAGCTGGGCTTCAAAGTTCGACAATTCAAATACCGATTTGAATTTATCAGCCAGCGTAATGTTGAAGGTGGTCACGAAGCCAAACAGGAAGAAGATCATTCCCATAAAGGCCATGCCGGCTGTTTGCGTATTTTTCTGCTCTGTCATTGTATAGGTTTTAGGTTAGACAAATTGGACCGAAATCTTTTTCGGAGGAAGTAAATTTACATTTTAGCATGGATTTTCAAACAGATCATAAGATTATTTTTCACATCCATCTCTTACCTTTTTTAAACGGAACGCATAGTCCCGATAGCTATCGGGATGCAAAGTATGCAAATACAAATTATAAATACAATCCTTTGCGAACTTTGCGGTTAATGGATTTTGGTTTTTTACATACCCGGGTGAATTCTGGCTTGGATCAGACAGAGCCTGCGCTTGAGGGATTTATTATCTTTGCATGAAATTTAAAAATGGGCAGCCGTTACTTCATATTCCTCACCTTTAAGGGAACCCGCTATCATGGCTGGCAGATCCAGCCGGGGGCGGTAACTGTTCAGAAGATCATTGATGAAGCCGTGACTGTGATCACCGGAGAAAAAACTTCCACTACAGGGGCCGGTAGGACCGATTCAGGTGTTCATGCAAGATTCTTCTGCGCCCATTTCGACAGCAGCCAGTCCGATCTTGACTCCAGGAAGAACCTTGTTTACCGGATCAACAGGTATCTGCCTTCCGACGTATCGGTAACCGGGATCCGCAGGGTCCGTCCCGATGCAAATGCCAGATACAGCGCCAGCGCACGGACTTACGAATACCATATTTCATTGTTGAAGGATCCGTTTCTGACTGACACCGCATGGCATCTTCACGGGGATCCGGATATCGTAAGCATGAACCTGGCGTCGAGGCTGCTGCTGTCATGCAACGACTTCACCAGCTTCTGCAGGCTCCATTCCGATAACAGGACCAATATATGCAGGGTATATCATGCATACTGGAAAAAGGAAGCCGGCAAACTGATCTTCAGCATAAAAGCCGACAGGTTCCTAAGGAATATGGTCCGTGCAATTGTGGGAACCCTGGCAGAGGTCGGAAAAGGAAAATTAAGCGTTTCAGGCTTTAAGGAAATCATAGATGCCAGGAACAGGTCAGCGGCAGGTACCTCGGCACCTGCAAAAGGTTTATTTCTTACGGGGATAGAGTACCCTGAAGAGATTTTTCTACCTGCCACCGTTCCGGAAGGTGGAGATAGAGTTTTTTTTAACCGCAAAGAACTCAAAGAAGGTGCAAAGAACGCAAAGATTAAGCGCAGTAATTAATTCATTTGCTCACTTTGGGCCAGATCTTTGCGGTCTTTATGGTTAATGGATTTTTGCTTTTCAAATGGCTCAGTAATTTTACTCTGAAGTTTGAAATGGAAATATTTAGACAGATTTATCGTTTGATAATTACAAATAAGGTAACAGTATAAAACATAAAATATGATTTTCACATTATTATCCTCAGCACCTGCCGCGGCCGCCTCAAATGACCAGGCTGCGACCGTCCTCGATCTGATGATGAAGGGAGGTATCATCATGATACCGATCGTGCTGCTTTCGTTTTTAAGTGTTTACCTGTTCATTGAACGAATGGCATACATAAGCAGGTTTGCCGCCATCGATGACGGGTTGATACCGATGGTGATAGATGACCTGAAGAAGGGGCACAGGGATAATGCCCTGATAAGGGCCAGGAATGATCAGGCATCCCTGGGAAAAATAATCGAGAGCGGCATCGAACAGGCAGGAAAGCCTGCCGGTGAAGTCGAGAAATTCCTCGAATCGACTACCAATCTTGAGATCACCAAAATGGAAAAGAATACGGGCTATCTTGGGATTATTGCTGGGATCGCGCCGATGCTCGGGTTCATCGGGACCATCTCAGGGGTGATCAAGATCTTTTACAATATTTCCCTCGCCGACAATATCAGCATCGGCATCATCTCAGGAGGTCTTTACCAGAAAATGATATGCAGCGGTGCAGGTCTCATCGTTGGAGTTCTCGCCTACACTGCCTATCACTACATCCAGATGAGGATCGACCGGTACTCCATCCGGCTCCAGGAGTCTCTCATACAGTTCTTAAAATCTTTCTGAAATGAATATCAGGAGAAGTAAGCACTTTAAGCCTGAAGTAAGCACTTCATCGCTTAACGACATAATGTTCTTCCTGCTTCTGTTCTTCCTCATAGTATCGACGCTGGCCAATCCTAACGTTATCAAGGTGCTGCTGCCCAAATCAAAGACCGCCCAGGAGATCGACAAGCAGCAGATCAACCTGACTGTCACTGCCGACAGGCGATACTTTATCGGACAAAAGGAGATCCTCCTTTCGGAGCTTGAGGCAAAGCTTAAGGAGAGCGTGCAGGGGATCCAGAACCCGACTGTGGTGCTGAGGTTCGCAAAAAGCCTCAACATTCAGGACCTCGTGGATGTCCTGGAGGCCGGTGTAAGGCTTAACATCAAGATGGTAATGGCAACCGATAAGTCGGCAATACCAGGATCCTGACAAAACCGGATGCCGGTCAATACTCGTCAGGGAGATCTTTTAACTGGGCGAGCGTAAATACCGGGCCATCCTTGCAGACATAATACTTGCCCACATTACATCTTCCGCATTTACCGAAGCCGCATTTCATACGGTTTTCGAGAGTGGTGTAAATATTCTCGTCCGTAAATCCCAGTTTTGCCAGCACCGGGAATGTGTATTTTATCATCACAGGCGGACCACAAACAATTGCTACAGTATTTTCTGATGACGGCGATACCTTTTCCACAATTGTCGGGACAAATCCCACTTCGCCATTCCAGTCAGGAGATTCCCCTCCCGGGTCTACAGTTGTAATTAGCCTGACATCCTTCCTCATCTTCCAGTCGTCGAGCTCGTGCTTGTAAACCAGGTCCTTGACGCTTCTTGCCCCATATATTATAGTGATATCCTTAAAGTTATCCCTCAGGTCAAGGGTGTTCCAGATTACACATCTCATGGGAGGTAGAGCGATCCCCCCGGCGATGAACAGGAGGTTCTTTCCTTTCCATTCATCAATCGGGAAGATATTGCCATAGGGCCCCCTGAAACCTATTATGCTGCCTTCCTCACACCCGGCAAGGGCATTTGTAACCTTTCCAGTCTGACGGAATGTGCACTCTATGTATCCCTTTCGTGTGGGAGAAGAAGCAATACAGAAAGTGCACTCCCCCGAACCATAAACCGAATATTCACCGAACTGACCAGCTTTGAAGTCGAACCTCGCCTGATCTTCCTCGTTTATGAATTTAAGCATGAATGTCCTGACACCCGGTGCCTCCCAGGTGATCTTTTCAACCTTCATAAGGTATGGCATATAAATGTTATCTGTCATACTTCAGCCTCCTGAATTGAAATTAAATGTTCGAGAATGTTCATATCGGCCGGGCAGGCCCTGCTGCATCTTCCGCAGCCTGTGCACCCGTACACCGACAGCCTGTCGGGCATATATGAAAACTTATGCATTATCCTTTGCCTCCATCTTTGTGACTGCACCTCGCGGGGGTTGTGACCCGAAGTATGAAGCGTGAACATGGAAAAACCGCAGGAATCCCAACATCTTACACGGCTTCCGGATCTTCCGTGTGCTTCATCCTGGATATCGAAACATGCACATGTCGGGCAAACGTAGGCGCAAGCTCCGCAGCCAAGGCATTTAAGCGACTGGCTTACCCACTCGTCACTTTCAAATATTTTATCAAGCTTCCTGCTTATCATCTCCCTTTCAAACCTGACCGGGACCGAGGCAAGGAATTTGTCCTTTTCCGGGTTGCCTGCTTCTTCAAACAGTTCCGGTGAAAGAGCTGCAATCCGGGCTCCTTTCCCGGTGATGATCTCGGCAAGGAAATCGCCGTCGCCACCCATGCGGGTCAGCAGGATATCGCTGCCTTCGGTGCTTCCCGGGTTCCCTCCGACTGAAGTGCAGAAGCAGTATTCATCCGCCTTTTCACAGCTGAAGCCGATGACCGTCACCCTCGATAGCCGGTTGTTGTAAATCTTATCTTTATAGTCCCAGTTGAAAATGGCGCTCAGTTCACCTATCCCCATTGCATCGCACGGCCTTACCCCCCAGAGAACCACCTGCGGTATTTCAGCCGGATCAATGCCCTTCACCGACATGCCGGCAGCGTTTTTCGAATAATCCAGTATCTTCTCTGCACGCGGAAAAGCAACTTCCTTTGAGGATTGTGTGGTCTGAACATAACCGGAAGCAATATCCCGAAAACTATTCACGCTTGCGAACCTGGTCTTTCCATTCCTTTCCAATGGCCCCATGATCGTATTGCCATTGTTTTTCAGAAGATTAAAAAGTTTTTCGAGCGATCCTTTTCTGACCAGTCGTTTTTCAATATTCATGACCTATATTATAAAGTTATCTTTATCATCGGGTTTATATGTTGACATCAGGTGATCAGCCTTTATTGAAGGCTGGTAACCGCCGAGGTGCTCCTTTGCATCGAGGAGCATTCTCTTTGTCAGAAGATTCAGAGGAATTGCCAGGGGGCATGCATTGTAGCATGCATCACAATCAACGCATCTGCCTGCAAGGTGAATGGCCCTCATGATATGCCATTCGATATTGCCCAGTTCATGAGATGGCACAGGGACCCACTGGGGCTGGTTGAAATCCACCGTGCACCTGTGGCAATAGCACATCGGACAAGCTGCCCTGCATGCATAGCACTTAAAGCAGGGTGTAAGCTCGCGAATCCAGAAATCCCATCTCTCCGAAGGAGTCATCTTTTCGAGCTTGTCGAGCATCTCCTTCTGCTTTGAATCGATCTCGATCTGGTAACGGTGAACAAAGGCTTCAACCTCAGCCAGGTCCTTGAACTCGACCATTTTGCTTTCGGGTGTGATACCGATCACCAGAAGGCCGGCATCATCAACCTGGTGCTCGGAAGCCAGCTGGATCACAGCGCGCATCACCGGCAAAGTGGCAACGAGGCCTATTCTTCCCTTATTCCTGACCTCTTTCTTTGTGACATATGTCGCAAGGTTCATCACGCACCTGCTGTCGAATACCAGTCTCGCTGTTTCCTCGGGTTTTTCAGCAAAAAGTGCCCTGGTCTTTCCATCCGAACCGTTTTCGTATCCTATTATCACTTTGACCGCTGAAGCTTCAAGAAGCTCGCCGGCTTTTTTTCTGAGTTCATCCATTGGTCACCTCCTTTGCCGGTCGTTTTACAATTTTCCTGTACTCTTCGTAGGGGCCCAGCTCCCGTATAGAGCTGACTGTGGAATTAACGATATCGGCCCATTTTGCACCTTCAGCAGCCGACACCCACGAAAACTTGATGCGCCTGATATCTATTCCCAGGAAATCACACAGCGAGCGAAACATTATCCATCTCCTCCTGGCGTGAAAGTTCCCTGAAGTGTAATGGCAATCGTTCGGATGGCATCCCGAAACGATTATGCCATCGGCTCCTTCGTCAAACGCTTTCAGAAGCAACATATAATCAATGCGGCCGGTACAGGGAAACCTTACAATACGCACGTTTGAGGCGTATTTGATGCGGCTCGTCCCCGTAAGATCTGCCCCGGCGTACGTACACCAGTTACAGACGAATGCCACAATCCTTGGTTCAAAATCTGCCATCTATACAATATTAATATTCATTCAATAATGCCATTACTTCGGAGTACATCTGCTCATGGGTGTAACCCTGGATATCAATCGATTTGGTCCTGCAGAATGCAACGCATGTGCCGCACCCCTGACACAGGCCCGGGTTCACTTTTGCCACCCTCTTTATCACTGCACCGCTTCTGTCCTTTATCTCCTCCTTTTCGATGGCCTGGTAGGGGCAAGCAGAAACGCACAGGAAGCACCCCACGCATGAGGAATATACAGGCGCAGGCTGGCGGTTTACCACTGCTATCAGGGGTTCCCTGGTCAGCTCGTCCTGCGAGAAGAGTCCTGCTACTTTCACTGCAGCACCGGATGCCATCGAGACCGACTCCGGGATATCCCGTGGCGCCTGGCATGCCCCGGCAAGGAATATTCCTGCGGTGTTCGTCTCAACCGGTTTCAGCTTGGGATGGGCCTCGGCGAAGAAATGATATGGGTCGTATGAAACGTGGAGCTTCTGGGCCAGTTCTTCAGCTCCTTCATTTGCCACTCCCGCAGTTGCCAGAACTACCATGTCGGCTTCAATTTCGACCGGCATTGCCCCCAAGAGAGTATCTGCGCCCTTTACTATAAGCTTGCCATTCTTCTCATAAATCCTTGATACACGGCCGCGTACGTAGTTAACCCCGTCGTCTTCAATCGCACGGCGCACAAATTCCTCATACATCTTCCCTCCTGCCCTGATATCCATGTAGAAAACATACGATTTTCCTCCGTGGACCTTATGCTGGTAAAGCATCGCATGCTTGGCGATATACATGCAGCATATCTTGGAGCAGTAAGGTATCCCTTTAGCCTCGTCGCGCGAACCCGCACATGAGAGGAAAACAATNGTCTGTGGAACCTTCCCGTCGGATGGCCTGCGAATCTCTCCAAGCGTCGGCCCCGATGCTGAGGCAAGACGCTCAAACTGGAGACCTGTAATGATATCTGGATGTTTTCCATAACCGTATTCCGGGAAGAAATCTGTCTGCTTTATCGTGAATCCAGTTGCCAGGACAATTGCTCCCACTTCAACCTCAACAATCTGGTCCTCCTGGTCGAATCTTATAGCGCCTGTCGGACACACTTTCTCACAAATGCGGCATTTCCCTTTGGTATAATAAGTGCAGTTCTTCCTGTCGATCACAGGCTTGTTGGGAACAGCCTGTGGAAATGGGACATAAATGGCTGTCCGCATGCCAAGCCCTTCATTGAACTCGCTCGGGATCTTTTTACTCGGGCACTTTGTGGTGCATAACCCGCAGCCTGTGCAAAGCTTTTCATCAAGGCTTTTTGACTTCCTCCGGATCTTTGCCTTGAAATTGCCTATGAATCCTTCCAGGCTTTCCAGCTCTGCATATGTGTACAGGGTGATATTCGGATGCTGAGCCACCTCGACCATCCTTGGAGTGAGGATACACTGTGAGCAGTCGAGCGTAGGGAAAGTCTCTGAAAGCTGCGACATATGGCCGCCGATCGATGGGTCCTTCTCGATAAGAATGACCTTGTGACCGGTATTCGCAATATCCAGGCTCGCCTGGATCCCTGCTATTCCCCCTCCTATTACCAGTGCAGTTTTTGTCACTGGAACCTTTATGGCGTTCAGCGACTGATTATACTTGACCTTTTCAACGAGTACTCTCACCAGGTCAATCGCTTTATCCGTTGTGGGATCCCCTTTCTCGTGCACCCAGGAACAGTGCTCGCGCAGGTTGGCCATCTCACACATGTAAGGGTTCAGCCCTGCCTCTGCACAGGCTTTCCTGAATGTGGGCTCATGCATCCTGGGGGAACATGCAGCAACGACAACACCGGTAAGGCCTTTTTCTGCTATCGCATTCTTGATCAGGGTCTGACCGGGATCGGAGCACATGTATTTATAATCCACGCTGAAGGTCACCCCGTCGTATTTTCCGGCAGTTTCCGCCACCTTCGCACAATCGACGGTCGCGCTAATGTTTTCGCCGCAGTGACAAACGAATACTCCTATTTTTGACATATTATAGTCGTAATAATCTTAATTATAATCAAATAGTTACTTTAACAAAATGCCTTTGAAGCGCGAGCTCCTTCCTGTCGATCCCTACAGCGAGGCCGATCGCCTGGGTCACATACAGCACAGGAATATCGATCTTTTCACCCAGGAATGAGTTTATCGCATCACGCCTCATGTCAAGGTTTGAGTGGCACATCGGGCATGCGACCACAACCGCCTCGGCGCCCCTGTCGTGAGCGTCTTTCATGATCTGTCCCGATAGCCTGCCTACGGAACTGGTCCTGGAAACTGACAAGCCTGCGCCGCAGCATTCCGTCTTGAAGGCCCAGTCCACAGGAGTTGCTCCGATCTTAAGCATCAGGTCGTCCATAGACTGGGGATCCTCCTCCCTGTCAAATTTCAGGATCTCGTGGGGCCTCACCAGGTAGCAGCCGTAATAACAGGCCACCCTATGATTGAACGGGGTCTTTATTTTTGATTCAAGGTTTGGGGTCACGTATTTGTCAAGCATCTGGACCACGTTCAGGATGCGGGTGGTTCCCCTGTACTCCTTGTTGTTGATTTCGGCAATCCTGGTCCTGAGCGACGCATCAGCATCGAGCTGGTGGCCGGTAACGGTCAGCCGGCTGTAGCATGCGGCGCAGGGAACAACGATATCCTCAAATCCCTGCTCTTCAGCAAGCGAGAGTATCCTTGCGGGAAGTGCCACGGAGAGATCCCTGTTAAGGTTGTGTGCCGCTGTGGCGCCGCAACAGTTCCAGTCGGAAATTTCCTGAATATTTACATCAAATGCCCGGGCAACGGCGAGAACCGATTCCGCATATTCGCGCGACGAACCTTTCAGCGAGCAGCCTGGATAAAATCCGAGAGTCATATATTTAGTTATTATTTTTCTTAACTGTTTTTCTGAACATTGAAGCAATACCCTTTCTGTCGCGGATCATTTCAGGAAAAATATTCAGCTTGCCGCGTTTCAACATTGCTGGAGCAAGGGCAATGTCGTCGAGGATCTTCAGCGTCCTGGACTTGTAATCAGCAAAAAGCCCTATTTCGTACAACCTTCCGGTATACCTTATGGAATCGAGGAATGATTTATGGAAGGCGATTATTTCCTTTGCCTTCGGACTGGCTTTCCTCTGCTTCAGGGCTTTCTCCCTAAGGAAATCCATCATCTTCGGAATGTCAATGCTCATGGGACACCGTGCGAAGCACATTTCACAGGTCAGGCAGACCCAAATCGAGAAAGATCTCAGCACTTTCTCCTCAAGATCCCGGTTCCCGGTCTGCAGCATCCTCATGATCATGCTCGGGGGATAATCCATCTCTTCCGCGAGTGGACATCCTGCAGAACATTTCCCGCACTGGTAGCACTTCGTTACCTTTACGCTAGTATGCTCAAGCACTTCCGAACCAAGCCCGGAAAGCAGTGAATGGCCATTTTCTGAACTCATTTCAGGTTTTTTAGATTTTTTAACAGATCGGCTTTTTAAAGCGCTGAAAAGTAGTAATTAAAATTCAAAAAATCATATGAAATAAATCATATCAGACCATTAAGACCGGGAGCCATTTTCTCTGCAATTTACCGTGATCAGGCTGATATCGCTTTCAGTAAGGTTACGTTTATGACATATATCAATGTAATTTTGCGTGTAACAATTTCAGAAAGAATAAAAGAAGTCTTATTTTTGTCCCCTTAAAATCAGATCTAATACCAGAATTTATATGAATAACGAATGGCTTGTACTGTTCTTCCTTGTGGGAGCATTATTTGTCGGCGTGGTGCTGGTCCTGGCAGGATTGATAGCACCCAGGTCAATTAATCCTCAGAAATTCGAGCCTTATGAATGCGGAATGCCGACGCAAGGAGTTACATGGCTCCAATTCAATGTTGGTTATTATCTTTTTGCAATACTTTTCCTGGTCTTCGATGTAGAAACTGTTCTGGTGTTCCCGTGGGCTGTAGTCATGAGGTCCATCGGCATGACAGCCTTCGTTGAGATTGTTATTTTCTTCTTTATCCTCGGACTGGGATTACTGTATGCCTGGAAAAAACATGCGCTAATATGGGAATAAAAGGTATGAAATACGAGGATTTCAAGGACAATGAGAGTCTTGAACTTCTGAAGGAGAGTGGAACGAACATATTGCTTGCGACGATAGATGATGTGATAAACTGGGGAAGAAAAGCTTCACTGTGGCCCCTCACATTTGCAACCAGCTGCTGCGGCATTGAAATGATGCAGACAGGGGCGCCATACCACGATTTTGCACGCTTCGGAATGGAAGTGTACAGGGCAAGCCCCCGGCAGGCGGATGTTATCGTGGTAGCAGGAACCATCGTTTACAAGATGGCACCGGTCCTCAAGCGCCTCTACGACCAGATGTCGGAACCAAAGTATGTTGTTGCTATGGGCGCCTGTGCAATTTCCGGGGGACCATTCTTCCTGAATTCATACAGTGTTGTAAAAGGGGTCGAACACGTAATACCGGTCGATGTTTTCATCCCGGGATGCCCTCCCCGCCCTGAGGCCCTTCTGTACGGGATGCTTCAGCTCCAGCGCAAAATTGAGACCGAAACAATGAGATCAAGGAAGAAACGTTCGGCTTCACATAATTCAGAAATAGTTTGATGCAATGAATATAACTGAACTTGCAGAATATATCGGATCGCTCCTCCCTGGGTGTAAAGTGACTGAGGGAAAGCAATTTGCCGAGGTGGCACTTCCTCCTGAAATGCTTCACGATGCTGCTTTCAAGCTCAGGAATGATGCAAAGGCCTCCTTTGATTTCCTTGTATGCATTACCGGGGTGGATTATGGACAGGACCTGGGGGCGACTTATCACCTCCGGTCAGTTTCGAATGGCTATACAGTTGTGCTTAAGGTCAGGACAAGCGATCGCGAAAATCCTCATTTCGACTCAGTCACAGATATCTGGAAAAGCGCCGATTTGATGGAAAGGGAGATTTATGATCTGCTTGGCATAAAATTCACGGGACATCCCGACCTCAGACGGTTGTTTCTTGACAGGTCATGGGGATTCCCCCTCAGGAAGGATTACATGGATGACACTAAAATCGTTACGAAATAATATATGGAAGAGCTGGCAAAAAATACCGGCATCGGCGAAGACGAGGAATATATTATCAACATGGGGCCCCAGCACCCATCGACTCATGGTGTGCTAAGGCTTGTCGTTTCACTCAAGGGTGAGATAGTTAAGAATGTTGAGCCTCATGTCGGTTATATCCACAGGGGTATTGAAAAAATGTGCGAAAGCCTTACATATCCTCAGATTGTTCATCTGACCGACAGAATGGACTACCTTTCGGCCCATATCAACAATGAAGCATTTTGCCTTAATGTCGAAAAAGCGCTCGAAATTGATATCCCCGACAGGGTGAAGGTGGTAAGGACCATCATGTCGGAGCTGACCAGGCTCCAGTCGCATCAGTTGTTCTGGGCGTCGTACGGCATGGACCTCGGCGGTCAGACATGTTATTTCTACGGGCTGCGTGACAGGGAGAAAATACTGAACATTTTTGAAGAGACTACCGGCGCAAGAATGCTTGTGAGCTACAGCTGCCCCGGAGGCCTGATGTATGACATCCATCCGAACTTTCAGAAGCGTACAAAGGAATTCATTGCATATTTCAGGTCCATTTTATGGGAATACGATGCCATACTCACCGGAAATGTGATCTTCCAGGAACGCACAAAAGAGATTGGAAAACTTTCGCTCGCGGATGCGATCTCCTTCGGTATAACAGGACCCTCGGGAAGAGCTTCAGGTTTTTCGTGTGATGTGCGAAAGCATGAACCTTACAGCGCATACGACAGGGTTAAATTCAACGAGGTTCTCCATACTGAAGGTGACACCTTCCACAGGTACCTCGTAAGGATGGAAGAGATGAAGGAATCTATGAATATCATTGACCAGCTGATTGAAAATATCCCGGAAGGCCCTTATGCGGTAAAAATGAAACCTGTCATAAAGCTGCCGGAGGGCGAGTACTTCCAGAGGGTCGAAAGCGCACGCGGGGAGCTTGATTCGATCATCATCAGTGACGGGAACAAGAATCCTTTCAGGGCAAAATTCAGAACACCGAGCTTTGTGAACCTGGGGGTTCTGAACTATATAACGAAGGGTTTCAAAATCGCTGACCTCGTGGCAATTGCAGGGTCACTCGATTTTGTGATCCCGGATATTGACAGGTAGGCGGAGGGCGGAAGGCGGAGGGCCGAGGTTATTCGGACTTTTAATTTAGGATTTGAGAATTTTGATTTGTGATTTGTGATTTGTGATTTATAGAACCTGGAATAAAATATGCAATTGATTGCTTTTCTTAATGTATTAACGACATCAGAGCCGTGGTGGAGGGTCTTCTATGATTTTTCAACACTGACAAAGTCGATTGATGAGTGGCTCAGGAGTTCCATGTCATCGTTCTGGACGGTAACGATTGAGATGCTTCTTATCGGTGTGCTTTTCCTGCTCTTCTATGCAGTGATCGGTCTTTTCCTGGTGTATGCCGAGAGGAAGGTTTGTGCTTTTATCCAGAACAGGCTTGGTCCGAACAGGATAGGTCCGTACGGGATCTTTCAGACAGTAGCCGACCTGGTAAAGCTTCTTTTCAAGGAGCTGATCCCCATAAAGAATGCTGACGGGTTTCTTTTCAACCTGGCACCTTACATAGTGATTATTGTGAACTTCATGCTCCTCGGAGCCATTCCGTTCGCAAAAGGCCTCCATGCGATTGATTTCAACATAGGCATCTTTTATGTCATTGCGGTGTCGTCGATGAGCGTCATCGGGGTTCTCCTCGCAGGCTGGTCGAGCAACAGCAAGTACTCGCTGATCGGGGCTATGCGAAGCGGCGCCATGATCGTGAGCTATGAGCTTTCGATCGGACTTGCCATAATTACCATGGTGATCCTGGCCGGATCGATGCAGCTCTCCCAGATAATTGAAGCACAGCGAACCGGCTGGTTTATTTTCAAGGGACATATTCCGGCCATGATCGCGTTCCTGATCTATATTATCTCAGGCACAGCCGAAACAAACCGTGGTCCGTTCGACCTTGCTGAAGCCGAATCGGAGCTTACTGCAGGTTACCATACCGAATACTCCGGAATAAGGTTTGCCTTCTTCTATCTCGCCGAGTTCATGAACATGTTTATAGTGGCGTCAATTGCAGCCACGATCTTCCTCGGCGGATGGATGCCATTTCATGTGGGCAGCTGGGAAAGCTTCAACAGGGTAATGGATTTCATCCCCCCGTTCTTCTGGTACATCGGGAAGACCTTTTTTGTCATCTACCTTATAATGTTGTTCAAGTGGACATTTCCCCGCCTCAGGATCGATCAGCTCCTGACGCTGGAGTGGAAATATCTGCTGCCGATAAACCTATTAAACGTGCTGATCATGTCTTTCCTGGTTCTGATGGGTTGGCACTTCTGATCCCGGGAACCGATATAACCAATGATTATGAACAGTATAGTTCAATATTTTAAAGATATCATAAACGGTGCAGGCTCGCTTCTCAAAGGAATGAGAGTCACCAACAGGTACTTTTTCAGTCCCGGCAAGATTGTGACGCAGAAATATCCCGATAACCGGAAGGATCTTGTGATGTTTGAAAGATTCAAGGGAGAAGTGATAATGCCGCACAATGAAAAGAATGAGCACAGATGCACAGGTTGCGGTATTTGTGAGATCAGTTGTCCGAACGGTACCATCGAGATCATTTCAAGGACCATAACCACAGAGGACGGTAAAAAGAAAAGGATCATCGACAAGCATATCTACAGGCTTGGAATGTGCACATTTTGTGCGCTCTGCGTCAAATCGTGCCCGTTTAATGCCCTTGCATTTTCACAGGATTTCGAACATGCGGTGTTCAACAGGGCCAAACTGATAAAGGTTTTGAACCGGCCGGGATCACAATTAATGAAAGGAGTCGAATAATGACAGCTAACCAGTTGATGTTTATCTTGTTCTCATCAGTTATAGTGGCTTGCTCCATACTAACCGTTACGAGCCGCCGCATTCTGAGGGCTGCCGTTTACCTCCTCTTCGTGCTGATTTCCACTTCAGGCCTTTACTTCATGCTCAATTACCAGTTCCTTGCAGCGGTCCAGCTGACCCTTTATGCAGGCGGCATCGTAGTGCTTATAATCTTTTCGATTCTCCTTACCAGCCATATCAGCCAGAAATTCGAGGCCATCGAAATCAGGAAATCTGTTTTCTCGGCCCTGGCCGTTGCTGCGGGGCTTATTGTTACAATTATAACAATACTCGATTTCAGGTTCTCGGCCACAACTCAAGCAGCCAGGGAGATTAATATGCAGGCAGTGGGCAACGACCTCCTGTCTACAGGTAAGGATGGCTTTATCCTGCCGTTCGAGGTGGTCTCAATCCTTCTGCTCGCAGCCATGGTGGCAGCGATCGTGGTTGCAAAGAAAGCCGGCCCGTCAGGCGCTCAGACAGAAACCATTAAAGAACAATAATATGACTTCGGGAATCCCCTTGCAATTCTTTCTAATCCTGGCAGCGATCATGTTCTTTGTCGGGGTTTACGGGTTTCTTACGCGGAGAAACCTGATCACGATACTTATGTCGGTCGAGCTTATCCTTAATTCGGTCAATATAAATTTCGTGGCATTTAACAGATACCTGTTCCCGCATAAGCTTGAAGGGTTCTTTTTCAGTCTCTTCGTAATAACGGTCGCTGCAGCTGAAGCAGCGGTTGCGATCGCAATTATCATCAATATTTACAGGCGGTTCACCACCATCAATGTTGAAGATGTCGATGTAATGAAATACTGATATTCATAACCAAGCAATTATCTATGGTCAATTACTCATACACGGTCTTGATCCCACTGATTCCATTCCTTATGTTCATACTGCTGGGACTGGCGGGTCACAAGCTGAAACCAAGGCTCTCCGGATTGCTGGGTACCGCAGGACTCGCAGCAATAACCGTTCTGTCGTACATCACTGCCTATTTCTATTTCTTCAGGCCTGAGAAGGTAAACGACGCATTCCAGAAGATCACCGCCTCCAATTCCACCTGGCTCCAGCTGACAGACAAGCTCCATATAGATATGGGCGTGCTGCTCGATCCGATTTCGGTGATGATGCTTATTGTGATATCCACAGTGTCGTTCATGGTCCATATTTACAGTTTAGGCTACATGAAGGGTGAAAAAGGATTCGAAAGGTTCTTTGCATTCCTTTCCCTCTTTACTTTCTCGATGCTGGGACTGGTAGTCGCTACCAACATTTTCCAGATGTATATTTTCTGGGAGCTTGTGGGTGTTTCATCCTACCTTCTCATCGGATTCTATTACACCAAGCCGTCGGCCGTGCGGGCTTCAAAGAAAGCATTCATCGTGACCAGGTTTGCTGACATGGGGTTCCTGATAGGTATCCTGATACTCTCCTTCAATACAAAAACATTTGATTTCCTGACTCTTACAGATCCAACCGGACCGGCAATCGCAACCGGAAGCGGTATTTCATTCCTCGGTCTCTCGGTCATGACATGGTCGATGATATTTGTTTACATGGGAGGTGTGGGGAAATCCGCTATGTTCCCGTTCCATATCTGGCTGCCGGATGCAATGGAAGGCCCTACGCCGGTATCTGCTCTTATCCATGCCGCCACGATGGTTGTTGCAGGTGTTTACCTTGTTGCCAGGATGTTCCCGATCTATGCCCTTTCGGCTCCTGCGGCCCTGGACGTTGTTGCGTATGTCGGTGCCTTTTCTTCACTTTTTGCGGCTGTGATTGCATGTACACAGACAGATATAAAGCGCGTCCTTGCTTATTCCACGATGTCGCAGATCGGATATATGATGCTGGCACTTGGGGTTTCCGGCTACGGAGGGCATGAGGGGCTGGGTTTCATGGCTTCAATGTTCCACCTGTTCACCCACGCAATGTTCAAAGCTCTGCTGTTCCTTGGAGCCGGCGCAATAATCCATGCCGTTCACAGCAATTTCATGACCGATATGGGAGGGTTAAGGAAGCATCTTCCCATTACCCATATCACCTTCCTGGTAGCCTGCCTCACAATTGCCGGAATTCCGCCGTTCTCAGGATTTTTCAGCAAGGATGAGATCCTTGCAGCCGCCTACAGCCATAACAGGTTCCTGTTTACAGTGGAATATGCGGTTGCCGGTATAACCGCCTTTTACATGTTCAGGCTCTATTTTAATATTTTCTGGGGCGAAGAGAGGGAATATCACCACACGCCGCACGAAGCCCCCGCTGCCATGACCATTCCGCTCATCATTCTCGCTGTCGGTGCAGCAGTTTCGGGGATCATACCTTTTCACAAGCTAGTCACATCCGACGGTAAGGCGTTTGAATCGGAGATCGAGTGGGCAATTGCAATACCTTCAGTGCTGATAGGTCTTGCAGGCATAGCAACAGCCTGGGTGCTTTATGCGAAGAAGACAACAATACCGGATAAGCTCGCCGCAACTTTCAAATATACTTACAAATGGGCCTACAATAAATTCTACATCGACGAGGTCTACCTGTTCATGACGAAGAAGGTCATCTTCAGGTATATTTCCGCGCCCGTCGCATGGTTCGACAGACACATTGTCGACGGGACCATGAATACCGTGGCAACGGTGACACAGGCAGTGTCGTTCAGGATCAGGGGATTCCAGTCGGGTCAGCTTCAGAAATACGCATTCGTGTTCATTTCAGGCGCAATTCTTCTTTTTGTGCTCCTGATCTACCTGTGGGTTTGATTTTTAACAGCAAGTTATTGTTTATGAATATACTGTCATTCTTTGTTTTAATCCCGCTCCTTACAATTGCAGGAATTGCAGCAGTAAGGGAAATGCGGCAGGTAAAAATTGTTGCAAGCATAGGCATGGGGATCCAGTTCATCCTCGCTGCCGTGCTTATCTTTCTTTACATCACCGCACGTCAGGCCGGGAGCACCGCCGAGATGCTTTTCATCAGGGATTATTTGTGGTTCAAGACGTTCAACATACACTATGCCGTCGGGGTCGACGGGATCTCGGTCGCCATGATCGGGCTCACGTCGGTGGTAGTGTTCGCCGGCGTGTTTGCCTCCTGGGAGATGGAGTTCCTGACCAAGGAGTTCTTTATTTCTCTCATCCTTCTGGCAACAGGGGTGTTTGGATTCTTCATCTCGATCGATCTTTTCACCATGTTCCTGTTCTACGAGCTGGCTGTTATCCCGATGTACCTCCTGATCGGCATCTGGGGAAGCGGACCAAAGGAGTATTCGGCAATGAAGCTGACCCTTATGCTCATGGGCGCCTCTGCATTGCTCCTGGTAGGCATCCTTGGGATCCATTTCAACTCCGCTCCTAACGGGGGACCCTTGTCGTTCAATATCCTCGAGATCTCAAAGACAAGGATACCCATGACAGCCCAGCGAATTTTCTTCCCGATGACGTTTGTGGGGTTCGGGGTGCTCGGCGCACTTTTCCCGTTCCATACCTGGTCGCCTGATGGACATTCATCCGCTCCCACAGCCGTTTCGATGCTTCATGCGGGTGTCCTGATGAAGCTGGGGGGATACGGGGCCTTCAGGGTCGCCATATTCCTGATGCCGGAAGCTGCCCACGAATTATCATGGATATTCCTGATACTTACTTCAATAAGTGTTGTTTACGGGGCATTTGGGGCTGTTGTCCAGAAAGACCTGAAGTACATAAACGCGTACTCCTCGGTAAGCCATTGCGGCCTCGTGCTGTTTGCCATACTCATGATGAACCAGACCGCGATGAACGGTGCGATAATCCAGATGATCTCGCACGGGCTCATGACGGCACTCTTCTTTGCCCTTATCGGCATGCTTTACGGGAGGACCCATACCAGGATGATCAATGAAATGGGCGGCCTGATGAAGGTCATTCCATTCCTTTCGGTAGCCTATGTCATTGCAGGGCTTGCTTCCCTGGGTCTGCCGGGACTGAGCGGGTTCGTGGCTGAGATGACGATCTTTGTTGGGGCTTTCCAGCATCCTGATGTGTTCCACAGGGTGATCACGATCGTTGCGATCTCTTCAATTGTTATCACCGCGGTTTATATCCTGAGGGTAATCGCGATCCTCCTTCTCGGACCGACAACCAACGAGCATTTTGATCACCTTACCGATGCGAAATGGTACGAAAAGGTCTCAACGGTGACTCTGATCAGCTTCGTCGCATTTATCGGGCTGGCACCTTTCTGGCTGTCATCGCTTATCGGGGGAAGCCTGTATCCGATACTTTCGAAAATCCTGGCATTCAATCCGTTCTAAATGAAGTTTGCTTTGTTAATCGTGTGTTTATAACAACCATACCGAACAAGATAATACTATGAGCCTGGGTAATTTTGCACTTATGCGACATGAGCTCCTCCTTACAGGGGCAGCGTTGCTGATCCTTATTGCCGAGATCTTCGGAACTCAGGAGAAAAGGAGGTCAGCAAACCTGTTCGCAATTATTCTGTTTTCTGTCGTGACGATTGCCGGATTCCTCCCCTCCCCGTCCGGATCGCTTTTCGGGGGGATGTACGAGGTTGACAGCGTAAGACTGATAATGAAGAATATCCTCAATGCCGGGGTACTACTCATCCTGATCCAGTCGGTGACCTGGCTAAAGAAGGAAGAGAATCACGACAAGATAAACGAGTACTACCTGCTGGTGATCTCCACACTGATCGGTATGGATTTTATGATATCAGCCGGGCATTTCGTCATGTTCTACCTTGGGCTTGAGCTTGCCACTATCCCCATTGCAGCACTGGCCGCATACGACAGGTTTAACAACAAATCGGCTGAAGCCGGCATCAAGCTGATCCTGATCTCTTCCCTGTCGTCAGGGACGCTGCTTTACGGCATTTCGATGATCTACGGCACTACCGGTTCACTCTATTTCCGCGAGATCGGACAGGTGTTTACAGGCCAGAGCGGGCTCGAGGTACTGGGCTTTATTCTTTTCTTTGCAGGAATGGCATTCAAGATCTCAATCGTTCCCTTCCACCTCTGGACGGCTGATGTGTATGAAGGCTCACCTGTCAACGTGACCTCTTACCTGTCGGTAATTTCAAAGGGTGCCGCTCTCTTCATTTTCATAATCATCCTGTTCACAGTATTCCCGGTCCTCGTAAAAACCTGGAACAAGACAATTTATGTTACATCCATCCTCACTATGACAATCGGGAACCTGTTTGCCATACGGCAGCATAACCTAAAGCGGTTCCTGGCATTCTCCTCAATATCACAGGCGGGATATATCCTGCTCGGTGTGATCGGGGGCAGCCAGACTGGTATGGCATCGGTTGTTTACTATGTGCTCGTGTACATCTTTTCGAATCTTGCAGCCTTCGGTGTGGTGGCTGCCATCTCCAATTCATCAGGGAAGGAGAATATCGAGGACTACAACGGACTATACCGCACCAATCCCGGACTCAGCCTGGTCATGATGCTTGCCATGTTTTCGCTTGCGGGCATTCCTCCGGTTGCAGGATTCTTCGGGAAGTTCTTCCTTTTCGCAGCCGCTGCTGAAAAAGGATTCTACCTGCTGGTCACGATTGCGGTTCTGAATACGATCATATCACTCTATTACTATCTGCTTATTGTGAAAGCCATGTTCATAAACAAGAGTGATTCACCGGTCGGAAGGTTCACAAGCGATTTCCCGACAAAGCTTGCCCTGGGGCTTTGCGTTGCAGGTATCTTTCTTACAGGCTTTATCAGCATCATCTTCGAAGCTATAAAAGGCATCAGCTTCGGTATCTAGAATAATCCGGCACCATGGGAATAAACAATGCAAAGCATATCATCGCAGAGATCGACGGAACAAGATGTACGATCGTCGAAACGGGAGCTTCGCCGGAGCGGGTAGCTTTCCTGAAGCAGCTTCTTGAATTCAATAACTACGAGGTCAGGGAGCAGCAGGTGACGCCTCAAACCCCGGAAAGCGAGCCATCATTTACTGTAGGAGTTACGGATGTCGTTTTCAATCCTGCGTTTGCCATTTATGATTTCAGCCTGAAGACTCCCGAAGGAGGCTTCGTTACCCCCGGATACTGGCTGCAGGAGTGCATTGAATGCAATCCCAGCTACTGGCTGAGGCGGCAGAAACCCAGGAAATAAATGATTCGATTTCTTAGTTTCCCTTGGTGTTTTTAAATTACCACGAAGGCTCACAAAGGTGCCACATAGGTAAACCAGGGATCGGCCTTCGTGTGACTTAGAGTTGCTCAGAAAGGTGCCTCAAATGCAAATCAAGGACTTAAGTATTAGAGGGAATCATCGTTCCATATCTCCCATGACCGTTCAGCCTGGGCAATAAGCATTTTCATGCCATTTACAGTCCTGCACCCCCTCTCCTGTCCTTTTTTCAGGAAGAGAGTCATCTCAGGATTGTAAACCAGGTCGAACAAGAGGTGCCGTTCATCCAGCAGGCTGTAGTCAATTTCCGGACTGGTTTCTGTGCCGGGGTACATTCCCAGCGGAGTTGTGTTGATTATCAACCGGGAATTGTCAATAATCTCTTTATTTATATCCGGATAGGAAAGGCAGCCCGGCTTCCTGGTCCTTGAAACAAGTGTATAACCTACACTTATCCTGTCCAGTACATAGCACACTGCTTTCGATGCTCCCCCTGTACCAAGAACAAGAGCATTCTGAATCCCGGTTCCCAGGAGCGGAAGCAGGGTAGCCATGATCCCGGTTATATCGCTGTTGTATCCGTGAAGCTCAGCTATGTTGCCGGTGCGGCTGATTTTGATAACATTCACGGCTCCCACTTCAGCTGCGTCCTTTTCGATCCTGTGGAGGTAAGGAATAACCGCTGATTTGTAAGGGATCGTAACGTTCAGTCCCCGGAGGTCCCGTTCGGCTGCGGTCAGCACAGGCAATTGAGATATATCGGGAATTGGGTAGTTCTCATAGGAACATCCTTCAATAAGCTCTACGACAAATTTCTCCGTGAAATATTTTTTCGAAAATGAATGCCCGAGAGGGTAACCTATGAGGCCGAATTTTCTCATCAGACGATTCAGGAAACGATTACCTGCACTCCTTCAGGTTTTCCGGCAGGAAATCGAAGAATGTATCGCCCCTGAGTCCGCAACGAAGTGACTCGAGCGGGATTATTTCGTTCGGTGCAATATTCCCAAGGTTGACATTTGCCCCGAAATGCTTTATGAACCATGCCTGCTGCGACTTCAGGGGAGCTTCCCATATCACGTTCTCAAGCCTGACATGATGAGAAATAGCATTTATCACAGGTTTGTTCACAGACCCGTCATCGTTGAAAATTCCCACGGTACCAGATTCCCGGGCTTCAGCAATGACCTTTAAAGATCCGGCTTCGAGTTCGGATTTCATCATCTCTACCCATTCACCCGGGGAATAAATGACATCCTTCTTTTTTGATCCCACCTCTGAAATGACTTTTCCCCTTGAAGCAAGTTTACGGATGTATCCAAGCTTTGCCTCATGCTCGATCTCGTACGACCCGTCAGATACCTCGACCATCTCGACCTGGTGCTCATCAAGAAACTTAAGGTAATCTTCGAACATGTTCCTGATTATGAATGCCTCGAAAAGGGTCCCTCCGAAATATGGGATACATCCTCCTTTTTTGTAGATCTCGATTTTGGTTTCGAAGCCAGGAGTTATAAGGGATGTTCCGAATCCAAGCTTCACAAAGTCGGTGTATTCACTTCCGACCGACATGAAATCTTCGGCTTCCCGTATGCTCAGCCCTTTGTCCATCACCATGGTAATACCTGTATTTCTGGGTTTTAAGGGCCGTTCCGGGATATAGGGGAGAATATGCTTCATACGGTGCTGGTTTAGGATTCAGGGTTAAAAGTATATGGTTCAGTGTCAAAAAGCAAATGTATCCCGCGATCAGACTACAGGTCTCTCAGCCCAGATTATATGAATCGAGCAATTTCCTGACCTTCCGGCTGAGAATATGTTTGGGGAAAATCCTCGCGAAGTCACAGAACATTTCCTTGTCAACATCAAGTGCAAGTGAGAGATGCCTGAAGGCCTTTTCCTGCATATCGGTGTGCAGGTAGTAAGAAGCAAGCAGGTAGTTTATCCCGGGCACGTCACCAATTATCTTATATGCCTTTTCAAGATACGGGAGAGCCTTGAGAAGATAGCCTTCGGTAAGGATCATATTTCCAAGATCGGACCACACTTCAGTATAGTAGGCATCGAGCTTCAGGGCCTCCCTGAAACATCTGAGGGCTGCCTTCTTTTCTCCCTTGGCATAGTGGGCTTTTCCGAGCATGTACCATATCTCGGGATTCTCATCGTCGAGCTTGACCGCTTTTCTCAGGAGAATAAGGCTATCGTCAGGCTTGCCTGATTCAAGGCTTATAATCCCGAGGCCGAACCACGGATCAGCATATTCCGGCGCAAGATCGATAGCTTCCTGGTAATACTTTGTTGCCATGAAATAATCACCTGTTTTTTCATAACTCTCGGCGAGATAAGTCATTGCCTCAAAGCTTTCAGGCTCATTTTCAAGATATTCATGGTAGACCGGGATCGCTTCAGCATACTTGTCGAGGTTTGAAAGTATGTTTCCCTTGTTGAAAATGGCAAAAGTATTCTGTGAGTTTATCGCCAGGGCATAATCGTAAGCTTCGAGAGCTTCGTCATACTGCTCAAGTTTGTTGTAGATAATGCCCAGGTTATACCATGCACTGTCGGAGAAAGGTTCCTCTTCGAGATATTCCCTGTAATACTTTATACTGTTCTCAAAGTCGCCTGTCTTTTCGTAGGCATAAGCAAGATCGTACAGGTGAGCATAGAAATCCGGCTCAAGCCCTACCAGCTGCCTCAGGTACGGGATCAGGTATTCGTAATAATTAAGGTTCTGGAGCACGGAAGTTATGGAAAACAGGATATTTCCGAGGTCATCGGAATCGAGGGTAAGGGCGAAGTCGAACATTTTTTTTGCGCCCTGGATATCCCCGAGCATGCCGAGTGCAGTCCCCTTTGCCACATAGATCTCATGATTGCCGGGTTCTATGCTCTCGAGATGCTTCAGTATCCTGAGGGCTTCAACAGCCCTTCCCTTATCGAGGAGGACCCTGGCTTTTCTGAGCTGGATCGACATTGAGTTTGGATGCTGCTCGGAAGCAATTGTGGCCGCCTCGAAAGCCTTGTTCGAGTTGTTGTTCTCTATATAATAATCAATGATTGTTTCAAACTCGATGACATCAAAGAAATAATTCTCATTATTCCTTTTCATGCGCTCGAATTTCTGCACGGCACTTTTTATCTCATCCTCGAATGGAAATCCAAATCTGTCGTCTTCCATGCCATAATTCTCCAGGCTGTAAAATTAACAACAATTTTAACACCCTGTTTTTGGACATTGCGTAATTATCAACATTTTAACATTTTTAAAAACATTTGTTTATCAGAACGATACAAGCATTCATCCGGAAATGGGCTTTTTTTTTCTTTGAGGGACGCAACCTGAAAGCAGTTTTTCTCATCTATAGTTTTGTAAACAGCAAACTCTTTATACCTAATATACCCTAGAATTAACCTAAATTCTACCTTCGAAAAACCGGGCCAACCCCGGTTTTTCTTTTCTATTGCCAATAAGTTGATATATTTGCCATAGTGAAGTCAAACCATATCCTGAGTCATGAAAAGAATTCCGCTGGTAATGACTGCAGCAATTGCTGCGATAATGATAACCCTCCTTGCAGCAGGCTGCAGCAAGACCAAAAGCCATATCAAATACAGCCAGGGGACCTTTCCTGACAGCGTTGTAAACGTTAGCGGGATCAATACTGCCTATGACGATTATAACCTGGCCCTGTACCAGATTCTGGGATATATTCCCCTTGTTTTCTCGAGCAACCGTGGCAGCAGCGGAGGGCAGTTCGACCTTGTTCAGGGAGCGGTAAACTTCAAGTTTGACCAGGAGACGGGTGATTTCACGCTTGAAGGTGCCATGACCCAGGATGCCTTGCTCACCAGGCTCATATCAACTGCAAATACTGAAGGAAACGACTTCGGCCCCTACCGGTTCTTCAGCAGCATTGACGGATTCGAATACATGGTGGTCGCTTCAATGACTGGTGACGACGGATATGACTTTTTCTACACTAAAAACCAGCCCGCGTATCCCGGGTACGTCCCCGAGGTATCCGGACCTGCTCCCGTAACGCTCCTCAATTCAAGCCATAACGAAATGTACTTCTGTCTTGACTCCAGCCAGGATTCATTGTATTTTTCCTCGGATGCCGGCGGCAATTTCGACATTTACGTTCTTGGCAGGCCTTCCGGCCTTGCTTTCGATGCATGGATGAGCGGTGGCCATCAGAATTCAAACCCGGTCAACATACTGAACAGTGCAGGGGATGACCGCTGCCCGTTTGTCTTTAATAAAATGATGGTTTTTGCCTCGGATCGACCCGGCGGATACGGTGGTTTTGACCTGTATTACTCGGTTTCCATGAATGGATCATGGACCGAGCCTGTCAATTTCGGGCCAAAAATCAACACTGAGTACAATGAATTCAGGCCGGTTGTTGGCGGGACCAGTGATTTCACCAACCTCTGCATGCTTTTCTCATCCGACAGGCCCGGAGGCAAGGGAGGATTCGATATCTATTTTACCGGTGTAGAAGTTCCCTGGTAATCCAGGTCACACCCCTGTCTGGAGTTCGGTGGCCATCAGTGTATTGCGGAGAAGGGCAACCCTTGTCATGGGGCCGACTCCGCCCGGTACCGGGGTGATCCAGGAGCATTTTGGCGCCACATTCACAAAATCCACGTCCCCGGCGAGCCTCCAGCCCGTTTTGGTCTGGTCCGATGGAACACGTGTAGTCCCGACATCAATGACAACTGCACCCTCCTTTACCATATCCGCCGTGACAAAGCCAGGCGATCCTATTGCAGCCACGATTATATCTGCCTCTCCGAGAAAGTACCGCGGATCCCTTGTTTTGGTGTGAACTAGAGTGACCGTTGCATCCATCCCCTTCTGGGAAAGAAGGATACTGAGCGGCCGGCCAACGATATTGCTTCTTCCGATTATCACGCAATTCTTCCCTGCCGTATCTATCTTATATCTTTTCAGGAGCTCAACTATTCCGTATGGCGTTGCAGGCAGGAAGCCGGGAAGGCCGGCCACCATCCTTCCAATGTTGGCAGGGTGGAAGCCATCGGCATCCTTTCGGGGATCGATCGATTCTATGATCCGTGCCTCCGGGATATGCCGTGGAAGGGGCAGCTGCACGATGAAGCCGTTTATGCCGGGGTCCGCGTTCAGCAAGGCAATCCGTTGAAGCAGCTCCGCCTCGGTTGTATCCTTTGCCAGCCTGATCAGGGTTGACTTGAATCCCACCTCCGCACAATCCTTTACCTTATTGTTCACATAGGTCTCACTTGAACCGTCGTCACCGACAAGGATTGCGGCAAGGTGAGGTATTGTCAGGCCATGGTTTGCTCTCCCGGCCACTTTTTCAGCTATTTCATGCCTGATTTCTGCTGAAATCCTTTTTCCGTCGATCAGCTGGTACATATAGGGGGTTTATCTTCTTCCCATTAACCTTGCGGCATTTCCCCTCTTCGTCATCATTTTCATCATCCGCCTTGTTTCATCGAACTGTTTTATGAGCTTGTTCACTTCCTGGACAGAGGTCCCGCTTCCAAGCGCAATTCTTTTTCTCCGGCTTCCGTTCATCAGCCCTGGCTCTGACCTTTCCGCGGGAGTCATGCTCCTAATAATGGCTTCAATTCCCTTGAAAGCGTTGTCGTCAATGTCCAGGTCCTTGATCGCCTTCCCGACACCCGGGATCATCGACATAAGGTCCTTGACATTTCCCATTTTCTTTATCTGCTGGATCTGGGATATGAAATCGTTGAAATCGAACTGGTCTTTTGCAATCTTTTTCTGCAGTTTCCTCGCCTCTTCGACATCATACTGCTCCTGGGCCTTTTCAACGAGCGAGACTATATCGCCCATTCCCAGGATCCTGTCGGCCATACGGGCCGGATAGAAGATGTCGATTGCATCCATTTTCTCGCCCGAGCTCACGAACTTGATCGGCTTGTTTACTACCGACTTGATGGATAATGCCGCTCCTCCCCTGGTGTCGCCGTCAAGCTTGGTCAGTACCACGCCGTCAAAATCGAGCCTTTCATTGAATTCCCTGGCAGTGTTCACAGCATCCTGGCCGGTCATGGAGTCGACCACGAAGAGGATCTCATGTGGATTTACCGCTGCCTTAATTGCAGCGATCTCATTCATCATTTCTTCATCCACTGCCAGCCGGCCGGCGGTATCAATGATCACAACGTCATTGCCCTTTAGCCTGGCCTCTTTAACGGCGTTTTTGACAATCTGGACAGGATTCCTGTTCTCAGCCTCTACGTATACGGGCACTTCCACCTGCGTCCCAATCACCATGAGCTGCTCGATTGCTGCCGGCCTGTAGATGTCACCGGCCACCAGGAGCGGGTTCTTTCCCCTTTTGGTTTTGACCCATTTTGCCAGCTTTCCGCTGAATGTCGTTTTTCCTGATCCCTGCAGCCCGGCAATCAAAATTACCGCCGGATTTATCCTGATGTTGATATCGGTCTTGTCCCCTCCCATCAGATCAACAAGTTCATCATGAACTATCTTGATCATCATCTGGGACGGATTTATTGCATTAAGGACCTCCTGGCCCAATGCCTTCGACTTGACGTTATCGGTGAACTGCTTGGCAATCCTGAAATTGACATCGGCATCAAGCAGTGCACGTCTGACCTCCTTAAGAGTTTCAGCTATATTGATCTCTGTAATCCTTCCATGTCCTTTAATTATTTTAAAGGATTTTTCAAGTCGTTCGCTCAGATTTTCAAACATATGCGTTGCGAGTAAAAGTTTTATTCCTTTACATTCTTTCGGGCATTTCAATCCCCAGCAGCCACATCCCCGTAAGAAGTGTCGAGCCCGTCACCCTTGAAAGGGAGAGCCTGAAATTCCTCAGACCAGGGTTTTCCTCACCCAGGATCGAGAGATCGTGATAGAACTGGTTATATTCCTTTGAAAGGTCGTAGCAGTAATTGGCAATCAGGGCCGGGCTAAGGCTGGCGGAGGCTTCGGTGACGATATCGGAGAACTTCCTTAGTAATTTTACAATGGCAATCTCCCTGGGCCCCGGCATCGCGTTCCTGATCATATCCTGGTTTGATGAAATGCCCATCTGCTCAGCTTTCCTGAATATCGACCTTATCCGGGCATAAGTGTACTGGATAAACGGACCCGTATTGCCGTTGAAATCGATCGATTCGGACGGGATGAAAGTCATATTCTTGTGTGGATCGACCTTAAGGATAAAGTATTTAAGGGCTCCCAGCCCGATTTTCCTGAATATCTCCTCCTTCTCATCGCCGCTGTACTCAGAGAGTTTCCCGAGCTCCAGGGAAACGGACCTTGCCGTCTCCTTCATTTCCTTTATGAGATCATCGGCATCAACCACGGTGCCTTCACGCGATTTCATCCTGCCCTCCGGTAGTTCGACCATTCCATAGGAGAAATGGATCAGCCCTTCTGAAAAACCATATCCCATCTTCTTCATCAGCGCCCTCAGCACCTGGAAGTGGTAATTCTGCTCATTCCCAACCACGTAGATGGTCCTGTCAAACTTGTAGTCATCATACCTCATTACAGCGGTCCCGAGGTCCTGGGTCATATAGACAGCTGTCCCGTCGGACCTGAGAAGCAGCTTGTGATCAAGCCCCTGCGAGGTGAGGTCGACCCAGATCGAGTTGTCGCTGTTCTGGTAAAGAAAATTCCTTTCCAGTCCGGAAAGGACAATTTCCTTACCTTTTAAGTATGTATCCGATTCATAATAGATCCTGTCAAAATCGACGCCGAGAGCATGGTAGGTTTCATCGAAGCCCGCGTACACCCATGAATTCATCATTTTCCAAAGGTCAACCGTTTCGGGATCCCCGGCTTCCCACTTTATAAGCATATCCCTGGCCTCAAGGAGCAGCGGGGCTGAGTTCCTGGCGTCGTTCTCATTCATACCGGTACTGACAAGATCTTCGATTTGAACCTTGTACTGCTGCTCGAACATCACGTAATACTTGCCGACAAGGTGATCCCCTTTTATCCCGGATGATCCCGGTGTTTCGCCGTTACCGAACTTCTTCCATGCGATCATGGATTTGCAGATGTGAATGCCGCGGTCGTTTACAATGTTGGTCTTGATGACCTTGTGTCCGCAGGCTGACAGTATCCGGGAAAGTGAAAATCCGAGCAGGTTATTCCTGATGTGGCCCAGGTGAAGGGGCTTGTTTGTGTTCGGGGAAGAGTATTCGACCAGGATCGTCTCAGGCGAGGAGACCCGACACTTTTCCAGGAGGTCGTCCGACCCTGAGAGGTCGGCAAAGTAGCCGATCCACTGGCTGTCGGAGATCTCGAGGTTGAGGAATCCCTTAATGACGTTGAAACCGGCCACTTCGGGGCAGTTGCTCACCAGGTATTTCCCGATGCTTTCACCCGTTTGCTCCGGGGTGTTTTTGGAAAACCTGAGCAGGGGAAATACAACAAGGGTAAAATCACCCTTGAAGACCTTGCGGGTTTCCTGCAACTGGACAAGATTATCGGTCAGTTCGCTGTTGTAAAGTACCCTGACGGCCTCCTTTATTTTATTCTTGATTCTGAGCTCCATTTATGGTTTTGAAATTTCCGCCTGCAAATATAGTATTTTAATGGTACTGGTGAAAGGCGAAGGCAGATTGCGCTTCATGAGAGGCCGATTTTCACGGCCCTTCAGATTTTTTTATATAAAAGAATAGTTTTATTTGACAACCGACGTTTTCTTTTTGATAAAAATTTCCAAAAAAAATCAAAAGATGTTTTACATTTGGATATCATATTGCAGGAATAAATAAAGGAATAAAAAAACCGATCTGGACATGAAGGAGCTAAAGAATCTCTTTATAGAACAAACTGAAAAGACTCCCCTGGTGGACCTGAACTTTCTCAGTGGGGAACTGATCCTTTCAGGCAAATCAATTCCAATCAATGCTCCGCGTATTTTCGAGCCGATCCTCGACTGGATCAATGAATATGTCCGTAATCCGAAGCAGACAACAAATTTAAGGCTAAATCTTGAATATTTCAATACCGCATCTTCCATCTGGCTGGCTAAAATTGTAAAGGCACTCGCCGGGATCTCCAAACCCGACAGTGTCCTCATTCTTCACATATACTTCCCGATCGAGGATTTTGATGATATCGATGATATAAAAGACGATCTCAGCCCTGTCATTGATGTCATCAGCTCCGCCCAGGTAAGTGTCGGATTAAAGATCTACGGCACCGACGACAGCGGCAAGATCCTCAAGGAATCAATGATATTTATTTGATCATTGCCTTCCAATAAACCACTTTTGAAATACAGGAACATTTGATTTTTTGACCTACCTTTAATGGTGTAAAAATTTGCATTGCACCATGCGAAAAGTATTTCTTGTATTGCTTTCAACAACCATCGTCATGCAGACATTTTCACAACCTAAATCTGCCGACCGGCAGCCCTGGGCGGCTGGAAGATTTTACCCGGCTGACAGGGATACTCTGACCAAAGATCTGAAAGAGCTTTTTGAGGAGTGCGTCAAACCTCCATCAGGCCTTAAGGTGAGGGCAATCATAAGCCCGCATGCCGGGTATGTCTTTTCAGGCAGGATCGCCGCCTCAGCATTCTCCTCAATTGACAGAAATGCGACTTTCAAGAATATTTTCGTGATCGGATCAAGCCACGTGATGGCTTTCGATGGTGCTTCAGTCTATAACACCGGTGATTTTTCCACACCGCTGGGGAAGCTTCCGGTAAATAAGGAAATTGCCGACAAGCTCAAAAGCGAAAACAAGTTGTTCGCTTTCCCAGTGAATGCGCATCTGCAGGAACACAGCCTTGAGGTTCAACTGCCTTTTATCCAGTATTATCTAAGGAATCAGGCGCCAATTGTACCAATCATTATCGGAACGAATAATATAAACAACATAAGGCAGCTGGCCGAAATACTCCGGCCGTGGTTTACCCCTGACAACCTCTTCATCATAAGCAGCGATTTTTCTCACTATCCCGCTTACAGGAGCGCGGTCGAGGCAGACAAGGCCACGGCTGATGCAATATTGTCGGGCGATCCTCAGAATTTCCTTTCGGTGATGCGGAAGAATGAAGAGAATGAGTACCCCGGGCTTGTGACGAGCATGTGCGGATGGACATCCGGACTGCTCCTCCTCTACCTTGTGAACGGGGATCAAAGCATGGAATTCAGGAAAATAGCCTACTGCAATTCGGGTGACTCAAGGTTGGGATCAAAAAACGAGGTTGTGGGCTATAATTCGATCATGCTTATCGCCAAGCCGGGTTCATCACAGGCCTCCAAACCAATGACCGAGGAAATTAAATTCACCGCAAAGGAAAAGGACCTGCTGTTATCGATGGCAAGGGAGAACATCCGATCGCTGCTTGAGAACAAGAAAAGGACAACGGTTGACGAAGCGAAACTTCCTGACATCTTCAAGAGGCCATTCGGAGCTTTTGTTACCCTCAAGATTAACGGGTCACTCAGGGGATGCATCGGAAGGTTCATTTCTTCAGATCCGCTCTGGGAAGTAGTGCTTGAATCATCGCAATCATCTGGTTTCGAGGACCCAAGGTTCGATCCTCTCACCCTGGAAGAACTGCCAAAGACTGATATCGAGATAACTGTCCTCGGCCCCATGAAAAAAATAAAGGACATCCATGAGATAATCCTGGGCAGGCACGGGATATACATCAGGAAAGGCATGCAGGCCGGCACAATGCTGCCCCAGGTCCCGATAGAAAACCACTGGAGCCTGGAGGAATTCCTTGGTTACACCTCCCGCGAAAAAGCCGGGCTTAAATGGGATGGATGGAAGGATGCCGACATATATATTTATGAGGGCATAGTCCTTGAAGAAAACAAGAGATAGCGATGTATCACGTTGCCGGTACGGGTCTGACTGCCCTGATCCTATATCTGCTCAGTTACCTCCTTTACCGTAATTCATTCTATTCGCTCCAATTCCACAGAAGGATCTGGAACATGATCCTGGCGTTCTCTTTCCTTGCCACTGCACTGGCCGGGGTGTTCCTCGCCCTGCAGATCACTTACAAGTGGAACCTGCCTTTTGTGAAAAGCATCCTGACCTTGCACGTGGAATGTGGAATCGGACTGGCATTTACGGGAATAGTGCATTTCTTGTGGCATATCCGCTATTTCACGGGACGTTTCAGAAAAGACCCGGGCTCCCTGGACTTGAAAGCCTCCCCGCCGGGAATTAATGGAAGCCTCGCACCAAACCTTTTTGTCGTCGGGTTCCTCAGTACCTCGGTCCAGCTTCTCCTGCTGAAGGAGATTATAAATATTACCGGGGGGTACGAGCTTATTGCCGGAACGTTCCTTGCATCATGGCTTGCCGGATCTGCTGCCGGATCAGCGATTGCGTCAAACTCCCCGATGTCAGATATCAGGAAGATAAACCTGTTCTTTTCCCTGGGTCCTGTAATTTCTATCTCACTCCTCCTGCTCCTCTCCGGGATATATCTTAAACCGGGAGAAACACCCTCATTCCTTGCCGGCATCATTTATACACTGGTCGTCCTTCTGCCGTTTTGCCTCATTACGGGGTTTACTTTTGCCAGGCTTGCTTCTCACGCGCAGGTGGCCGGAACCGGCGTCCCGGGCAGATCTTTTTCAGTTGAAACATCAGGAGGGATTGCAGCCGGCATCGTCGTCTCAATCTTCGGAGCCGGGAAAATCAACACATGGGAGCTTCTTACCATCCTGATCGTACTCGGAATATCCTACACCCTCCTTGCATTCTACGCAAGCGACAGGAAGACGGGCATTATCCTCAGAGTCGCGGCTCTTGCTGCGGTTGTCCTGGTTATCCTGTTCCCTCCCGATATTGCTGTACGTCAATTGTTGCTTAAGGGCATCAGGGTCACCGCTTCGACCGACACTCCCTACGGGAATATCACCCGAGGAAAATACGGAAATGAAGAAAGCACCTATTATAACCAGAGGCTGATCTCATATGGCAATGATGTCTCTGAAAGGGAAGAGGATATCCATTATGCAATGCTTCAGCCGGACAATCCCGCCACCGTACTGATCGTGTCAGGTGACGCCGCATCGAGAGTAAAGGAGATAGCAAAATATCCTGTGAGAAAGATTGTCTATGTTGAACGCGACCCCGGCCTGATTGGCCCGGCGAAAATTGCCGGCCTGCCCCCCGGCATTGACTTCAGGACAGAAAATGATGATGCCTTCACCTTTATCCGCGGCACCAACGAGAAGTTCGACGCAGTAATTGATCTCCTTCCTCCCCCATCTTCACTGCTGATAAACAGGTATTTGACATATGAGTTCTTTTCCGCCGTTAAAAGCAGGATGAATGCGGATGGGGTTTTCTCATGCTCCCCGGGCATTAACCCGGATTATTTCAACAGGGAAGGCATTAAATACTATTCGTCGGTTTATAATACCCTTAAAGCCGTCTTCAGGAATGTAATTCCGGTCAGCGGTACGAAGCTTTACTACATCGCTTCCGACAAGGAGCTATCGCCGGAGATCTGCAGGCTCGTGCGGCTGAGGAATATCGCAAATTCCTATGTCGGTCCCGATTACCTTTCCGACGATCTCATCACGGCCAAAACTGCTGAAGTTACCGCACAACTTGACGGTAACGCCCGAATCAACCATACCCTGCTGCCGGTCGCATGCTTCTACTACCAGTCGTTTGAAATGACCAAGGACATCCCGGAGAAAATGCCCGCAGTTGCCCTGCTTGCGATCCTTTTTGTCTTACCCGGATTAGGCGTAAGAAGGAGAAACCTGACGATGTACTTTTGTGCGCTTTCCCTGGCAGGATTCGAGATCATCCTGCTGCTGATGCTCCAGACCGCTGCAGGAAATATGTTCGAAGTCACAGGGCTGATAATTTCCGGGATCATGGCGGGACTGGCGATCGGTTCATGGATCAGGCTGCCCGTTAATCCCGGAAAGCTGCTGAAGTGGGATCTGACAGCGCTGGTGCTTATTTACCTGGCAGCGGCGTTTTCTTTTCCTGTGATGGCCGGGATGCATTCAAGGTCCCTGGCGGTAACAGTGCTTATTGTCGCAGGGTTCCTTCCTGCAGCTGCCACTGGCCAGGTTTTCAGGCAAATGACATCGGGAGGCACCGGCGCCGGAGAAGCTCCGGTAATCTATAGTTCCGATCTCATCGGATCGGCTGCCGGATTCATCATTTTTTCAGGGCTTCTGGTGCCACTGCTCGGGATAAGGAATGCGATCCTCCTGCTGCCGGTATTGGTCCTTGCTGCATTTCTGACTGCACCTTCTGCAAAAAGAGAGGGGAATTAAATAAATTTGAAGGATGTACTTTGTGAAACGGGAAAGAGGTGGAGGCTAATTGAAATGAAAAAGACTGGATTTAACGAAAGCAAACGTGAGTTCCTGAGGAAATGTGGGCTTTTTTCAGCTGGCATGATCTGCCTGCCCGGCATGAAAATTTCAGGAAGCGTGCCAGAGGAAGACGAGAATGTTCCCAGGAAGGAGGCGATGTTCCAGGAGGAGACCGCCAGGGGAATAATGTGCAGGATCTGCCCGAACGAATGTGTTTTGAAGGAGGGGGAACTCAGCAAGTGCAACAACAGGAAGGTTTTCAGGTCAAAGCTTTATACACTTGCTTACGGCGATCCATGCAGCGTGGCGGTCGACCCGGTCGAGAAGAAACCGTTATATCATTTTTTGCCGGGGTCGAGGGCCTTTTCAATAGCCACGGCAGGCTGCAACCTTGTATGCCTGAACTGCCAGAACTGGACAATTTCCCAGACGAGCCCGGATAAGACAAGGAATTTCGATCTTAAGCCTGAAATGGTGGTGGAAGAGTGCAGGAACAGGGGATGCCAGTCGATAGCATATACCTATTCCGAACCTATGACATTCTATGAGTACGTATTTGACACTGCTGCCCTGGCAAAAAAAGCAGGGATCCGGAATATTGTGAAGTCCAACGGATACATCTACCCTGAGCCGCTCAAAAAACTCTGCAGCGTCATTGATGCCGCCAATATCGACCTGAAAGCCTTTAATGAGAGCACTTACCTGAAGCTTACAGGGGGAAAATTCCAGCCTGTCCTCGAATCCCTGAAAGTTTACAGGGACATGGGCGTATGGCTTGAAATTACAAACCTCGTTGTGCCGACCTGGACTGACAAGCCGGATGAGATCCGGAAAATGTGCAAATGGCTTTTTTCCAACGGATTCTCCCGCACGCCGCTCCATTTCAGCAGGTTTTATCCCATTTACAAGCTCGAACAACTTCCCCCGACTCCTGTTGATATTCTCAATAAAGCCGCACAGATTGCAAGGGAAGAAGGTCTTCAGTATGTTTATACCGGTAATGCGCCCGGGAATGAACTCTCCGACACTGAATGTCCGTCATGCAAACAGAAAGTGGTCGTGAGGCACGGGTACAACATTTCTGAAAACCATTTAAAGGAAGGCAGGTGCGATAAATGCGGGAAACCTGTCGACGGCGTCTGGAACTAAGATTGTTTACTTGTTTTATAATAAAAACCACTCTATGAACAGGGAAGAGGCAAAAGAAAGAATTCAATTGCTGCGGAAAGAAATAACTGAACATAACAGGCTATATTACGTTCTCAATCAGCCAGTTATTTCTGATTTCGAATATGACCTTCTGGTCAGGGAGCTTGAAGGCATTGAGAATGCTTTCCCCGAGTTCATAACAGAGGACTCTCCCACCCGGAATGTCGGGAGCGACATAACCAGGGAATTCAGACAGGTTGAACACAAATACCCGATGCTATCCCTCGGAAATACTTACAGTTTCGAGGAGGTGCGGGATTTTCACGAGCGTGTGATCCGCTCGGTTGAAGGAGCCGTGGAGTATGTTTGTGAACTCAAGTTTGACGGGGCATCGATAAGCATTACCTATCTGAGGGGAAGGATGCAGAGTGCCGTAACCAGGGGCGACGGCACCAAGGGTGATGATGTGACTGTGAATGTAAGGACCATTTCCTCGATTCCTGTCACGATCACCGGGGAACATGTCCCCGGGGAGTTTATAATGCGTGGCGAGATAGTCTTTCCGCGGAGCGCATTCAATGCCCTAAATGAGGAAAGAAGCCGGGAAGGATTGAACCAGTTTGCAAATCCAAGGAATGCAGCTTCCGGTACCCTGAAGATCCTCGATCCATCGGTAGTCGCTTCCAGGAAGCTTGAATGCCTGTTCTATTTCCTTTTGGGGGAGGACCTTCCATCCGGTAGCCATTATGAAAACCTTAAAGAGGCAACCCGCTGGGGATTCAATGTTCCTGACACCCTTAGGATATGCAGGAATATTGATGAAGTGATCGATTTCATCAATTACTGGGAAACCAGGCGCGACTCGCTTCCCTACGATACTGACGGGGTGGTGATCAAGGTTAATTCCCTTGAACACCAGGCGATCCTCGGGACAACCGCAAAATCGCCCAGGTGGGCAATCGCATATAAGTACAAGGCAGAGCAGGCACTTACCAGGCTCTTGTCGGTCGCTTTCCAGGTAGGCAGGACCGGTGCCGTAACGCCGGTTGCCAACCTTGAGCCGGTACTGCTGGCAGGGACAACGGTAAAAAGGGCATCTCTCCATAATGCCGACCAGATCTCAATCCTCGACCTCCATCTCGACGACATGGTGTATGTTGAAAAAGGCGGTGAGATAATACCGAAGATAGTCGGCGTTGACCAGGATTCACGCCAAATCGGCAGTCAGCCTGTGAGGTTTATAGATACCTGCCCCGAATGCGGTACAAAGCTTGTTAGAAATGAAGGAGAAGCCAATCATTTCTGCCCGAACTACCTGCACTGTCCCCCGCAGATAAAGGGACGCATTGAGCACTTTATCAGCCGGAAGGCAATGGATATTGAGGGCCTTGGCGAGGAGACCGTTGATCTTCTGTTCAATAAGGGACTCGTGAAGAATGTGGCGGATCTGTACGACCTGAAGCCCGGTCAGATAGCCAGCCTTGAAAGGCTGGGACCAAAATCGGAATCAAACATCCTTAACAGCATAAGGGAGTCGCTAAATGTACCCTATACACGCGTCCTGTTTGCCCTTGGCATACGGCATGTCGGGGAAACCGTGGCAAAGACAATAGCAGCCAGATTCAGATCGATCGACGAACTTATGAACTCAGCCTCGGAAACTCTAACAGGCGTAAGGGAGATCGGGCCGAAGATCGCAGCCAGCATCGTCTCCTATTTCAGTGATGAAGAAAATATCGAGATCATCAAAAGGCTACGGGAAGCGGGACTTCAATTCAGCTTGGAGGGTGAAGCAGTGCCCGAAGGGTCTGTACTCGAGGGTAAGACTATCGTCATTTCAGGGGTATTCACAAAACACTCGCGCGAAGAATATGCCGGCCTGATTGAAAAAAACGGAGGGAAGAATGCATCATCCATATCAAAGAATACGTCATTCATACTGGCTGGCGGGAACATGGGACCATCGAAAAGGGAAAAGGCTGAGGAACTTGGAATTAAACTTATGCCGGAGGAAGAGTTTCTGGGAATGATCGGTGAAGAATAATCACGGCAGCATGTATACTTTTACAAAAAACTGTTAGGTTTGCACCATGGAATTATTCATGCGCTTAAGATTAAGAGCCGGCAAGGCTCTTATGACCGGCAAACTTGCCAAGATCAGGAGAAAGCCATACTACACTGACTTCAGCAGCATAAAAAGCATCGGGATCGTATGGGACGCATCAAAGCCTGAAGATTTTCAGGCCCTGACAAAGTTCTGTCAGAAGATGTCGGCCCTCAGGATAGAATCTGAGATACTTGGGTACTTCCAGGGCAAAAAGCTGCCGGACCAGTATACCGCAATAAGGTTCCTCACATGCCTCAAGAGACAGGACCTCGATTTCCTTTACAGACCGGTTCCATCCGTGGCAGGGAAGTTTATTTCAAAAGAATTTGATGTTCTGGTCGATCTGAATTTCGGAAAAATTTTCCCACTTGAATATATCACCTCATTATCGTGCGCCAGATTCAAGGTTGGGGTACCGGGGCCGAAACCGGAGAGTTCACCTTACGACCTCATGATATCACGCGTAAATGCTGCTGGCATTGAACCTTACCTTGAACAGGTGATTTTCTACCTAGAAATGATAAAGTCAGATTCAGCTAAAAAAGCTGTCTAAACACTCCTGAAAATGAAGAAATTTAAAGGAATCGGTGTTGCTATCGTAACACCTTTTAAAAGTGACCTGAGCATAGATTTCTCGGCACTCGGGCGGATCATCAGTCATGTCATTGACGGCGGCATCAGCTATATAGTTGTGATGGGTACCACCGGGGAGTCGGTGACAGTTGCAAAGGACGAAAAGAAAGCGGTCGTTTCCTATGTGCTCGAGACTGTTGACAAAAGGCTGCCTGTCATCGTCGGGATCGGCGGTAACAGCACCCAGGAGGTAATAAACACGATAAAGCACGCAGACCTCGAAGGGATCGACGGCATCCTTTCTGTTGCACCGTACTACAACAAGCCTTCACAGCGCGGGATATACCAGCATTTCAAGGCAATTGCAACCTGTTGCCCGATTCCGGTCATAATGTACAATGTGCCAGGCAGGACCAGCAGCAATATATCGGCAGAAACCTGCCTTCAGCTTGCAGCTGACTGCGAGAATATTACCGGTATAAAGGAAGCTTCAGGCGATATCAACCAGATCATGAGGATCATTAAAGGCAAGCCTGACGGGTTTTCAGTGATCTCCGGCGATGATATGATGACACTTCCGATCATTGCCACAGGCGGAAGCGGAGTTATCTCCGTACTAGCAAATGCTTACCCGGCACAGTGTTCCGATCTTGTAAACAATGCCCTGAAAGGCAATTTCAAGACTGCGAGGGAGATCCAGATCCGTTTCCTCGAAATGACCGAGCTGCTGTTTGCTGATGGCAATCCCTCGGGGATCAAGGCGATCATGAGCGTAATGAACCTTTGCCTCAACACCCTACGGCTGCCGCTGGTCCCGGTCAGCAGACCTGTCATGGCAAGGATCCAGAAAGCTGTCGACGAAATAAAGAATTCCTAGCAAGCCCGTCAGTTGGATCTCATGTTCGGGGCAGAAGCCTGCTGCTGCATTCCATGGCAGTTCTTGAATTTCTTACCGCTGCCGCACGGGCAGGGGTCATTCCTTCCCACTTTCTTCTCAACCCTTACTGGCTCTACCTTCTGATTCTTGTCGGGACCGGCTGCACCTGGCTGGGTGGTGTCGGTCCTGGAGGTCCGGTACCTGCTCATGTCAACCTGTCTCCGGCGCTGCGCTTCTTTTACCTGGTCAGGGTCCTGGGTGGGAATATGCCCTTTCATAAGCGTGCTCACTACGTCCTTGTTAACCTTGTTGACCATAGTCTTAAACAGCTCGAAAGATTCAAACTTATATATCAGGAGCGGATCTTTCTGCTCATAGGTTGCATTCTGGACAGAAGTCTTAAGCTCATCCATTTCGCGGAGGTGCTCTTTCCACGCATCATCGATGGTGGCAAGCACCACTGTTTTTTCGTAAGCCCTTGCCAGCTCCTTTCCTTCCGATTCAGCCGTTGCCTTCAGGTTCGTAATTACCTGGAAGACCCTGACGCCGTCCGAAATCGGGACAACCACATTCTCGTAAACATGTGACATCCGTTCGTATACGTCCTTGAGAACAGGATAGGCCTGCTGGGAAATTGTATCGACCTTTCTCTTATAGGTATCAAGTACCTTTGCATAGACCCTGTCGTTGATCTCCGCGGCATTGCCCCTCTGGAATTCCTCCTTGGGCACTGGTGAATCCATTGAGAATGAACGGATAAGGTCAAAATCAAAATCATCAAAATTACCCTCCTGGTGGTAAGAATCCACGAGATTCTCGACCACGTCGTACATCATATTGGCCACGTCGACCGAGAGCCGCTCACCTAACAGTGCATGCCGTCTTTTCTTGTAGATCACCTCACGCTGGGCGTTCATCACGTCGTCATATTCAAGCAGCCTCTTCCTGATCCCGAAGTTGTTCTCTTCGACTTTCTTCTGAGCCCGTTCAATCGATTTTGTGATCATCGGATGCTGGATCATCTCTCCATCCTTTAGCCCAAGCCTGTCCATGATGCCTGCGATCCTCTCCGATCCGAAAAGCCTCATCAGCTCGTCTTCAAGCGAAACGAAGAACTGGGAGGATCCCGGGTCACCCTGGCGGCCGGAACGTCCCCTGAGCTGACGGTCGACACGTCTCGACTCGTGGCGTTCTGTACCGATAATAGCAAGCCCTCCGGCTTCACGTACCTCCTGTGACAGTTTTATATCGGTACCTCTACCAGCCATGTTGGTTGCAATAGTGATCGTTCCCGTTTTCCCTGCCTCAGCGACAATCTCAGCTTCCCTCTGGTGCAGTTTGGCGTTCAGAACGTTGTGCTTCAGTCCTTTCATCTTGAGCATCCTGCTGAGCAATTCGGAAATCTCAACTGAAGTTGTCCCGACAAGTACCGGGCGGCCCTGCTTGTTCAAGTTTACGATCTCATCGATGACCGCATTGTATTTTTCACGCTTGGTTTTATAAACGATATCCTCCCTGTCGGACCTTATCACCTGCTTGTTTGTCGGTATGACAACGACATCCAGCTTATAGATATTCCAGAATTCGCCAGCCTCCGTCTCGGCAGTTCCCGTCATCCCTGCAAGCTTATGATACATCCTGAAATAGTTCTGCAGGGTAATTGTGGCATAGGTCTGGGTGGCCTCTTCCACCTTTACATTCTCCTTCGCTTCAATAGCCTGGTGAAGCCCGTCGGAGTAACGCCTTCCTTCAAGGATCCTTCCGGTTTGTTCATCAACTATCTTTACCTTGTTATCGATAACGACATACTCAATGTCCCTGTCAAACAGCGTCCATGCCTTAAGCAGCTGCGTCATGGTGTGTACCCTTTCGGACTTTACGGCATAGTCCTGCAGAAGCTCATCCTTCCTGACAAGCTTTTCCTTTTCGCTAAGCTGCATCTTTTCAAGGTCCGCAATCTTCGAGCCGACATCCGGCAGAACAAAGAAGCTGGCATCCTCGACTGATGTTGAAATGAGATCAAGCCCTTTCTCGGTCAGCTCGATGGTGTTAGCCTTTTCATCTATAATAAAAAAGAGCTCATCAGTAACCTTTGGCATTTCTTTGCTGTTGTTCTGCATGTAGAAATTCTCGGTTTTCTGAAGCAGAGACCTATTCCCTTCCTCACTCAGATACTTGATAAGAGCGCTGTTTTTGGGAAGCCCCTTGAAAGCCCTGAGCAGCAGCAGTCCTCCCTGGTCCGTCTTGTCCTCGGCAATAACTTTCTTGGCATCTGCGAGTATCTGTGTCACAAGTCTTTTCTGGGCATTGACAAGCTTGTCCACCTTTGGCTTCAGCTCATCGAACTGCTGTGTATCGCTTTTTGCCGTGGGTCCTGAAATAATGAGGGGAGTACGGGCATCATCGATAAGGACAGAGTCAACCTCATCGACAATGGCATAGTGATGCTTCCTCTGGACAAGGTCCTCGGGATTAATTGCCATATTATCCCTGAGGTAATCAAATCCGAACTCGTTATTCGTTCCGAAAGTAATATCGGCAAGATAGGCTTTTCGCCTGTCGGCCGAGTTAGGCTGATGCTTGTCGATGCAGTCAACCGTGAGGCCGTGAAATTCATAGATCGGGCCCATCCACTCTGAGTCACGTTTCGACAGGTAGTCATTCACGGTAACGATATGGACGCCTTTCCCTGCCAGCGCGTTTAGGAATACGGGAAGTGTAGCCACAACAGTCTTCCCTTCCCCTGTAGCCATTTCTGCGATCTTTCCCTTATGGAGGGCGACACCTCCGATCAACTGGACATCATAATGAACCATGTCCCACACGATCTCGTTGCCTCCGGCCATCCATTTGTTGCTCCAGAAGGCTTTGTCACCCTCGATTGTAATGCTTTCCCTCGTAGCTGCCAGGTCCCTGTCAAATTGGCGGGCAGTGACCTCAAGAACGCTGCTTTCCTTGAAACGGCGGGCAGTCTCTTTAATGACTGCAAACGCTGTGGGGACCAGCTGGTCCATTTTAGCCTCAAGCTTTTCGTCAATCAGCTTCTCGGTCTTGTCGATCTCATTGTAGAGCTCCTCCTTCCTGTTGACATCCTCTTCAGCCTCAGCCTCGGCTTTTAATGACAAAATGGCCTTTTCTTCCTCCTCCACCGAGGCGAGGAGCTCGCCCTTAAGCTCAACAGTCTTGTCCCTGAGCTCGTCATTCGTAAGATTTACAACCTTTTCGTATTCAACCTTCGTCTCATCAACATAAGGCCTTATCTCCTTTATGTCCCTTTCATACTTATTGCCGAGAAAAACGCCAAGGACCTTTGTTACTATGCTCATTTTTAATTGTTTTTCATTTCTGGAAATAAATTGCAAAATTAGCTTTTTTAATAATCCGAACCGACACCCGGTTTTAATAAATAACAGTGCCTTCAAAAAGCCGGCCAAATATTTCCCGGTTTTGCCTTTGACAGGAGCCTACCTGATAAGAAAATACCTGAAACTCCTGCTGCCGCCTGGATCACCGATGACTATGAAATAGAGGCCGGTGGGGTAGCCTGATATATCAAGCACGGCGCGGCCGTCATAGAATCTGCCGTCCCCCAAAATACACTGGCCTGTGACATTGAATACCTTAAGGCTCAATCCACCGGAAATTATGACATTGTCGACTGAGACTGTAATAATTCCGTTCCCCGGGTTAGGATATATGCTGATACCGGCAAGCCTGGTTTCCTTTACATCATCGATAAGCCGACGGACCTTCAGGTCATCGACCACCCAGCCCCATCCATGTGCATAGGGATCAGAATACAATCTGAACCTGATAAGCAGGGAATCGCCATTTGATATCCTTCCTGAAATTTTCGGATAAATGTTATGTGTCAGCATCATGGATTCAGTGCCAATGAAAGTTGAATTCTGGCCGTCGGTTGAACTGTTGTATGCGCTTTCCCATGCGGAATTAAACCTGCAGTCATAGCCATCAGCCATCGGGAACCATGTTCTGCCAAAGTTCTTTGATCCTTCAACTATCACATAATCATAAAAATCCGAAGAGCCAAATGGTGCTTCAGGCTCTCCCGGTTCAACAAGTGCCAGCTCCCTGTAGCTGATAACCATTCCTGCGGTGTCGAACACAACCGGGTGTCTCAGCACTGAACTGAAATTCAAGTACTTGCCATCCACCTCAGGGCTTGGATACGGATGTCCGGAATGCAAAGCCGGGCTCCCGAATCCTGCAGGCTGGGTTATCGAAAGGCCTGAACTGAAGAAGTCATCGCCGGCATCAGAAAAATCAGTGGAATAGCTGTCCACAACCTGCCTGAGCGCTTCAATCTCAACAGTGAACCAGCCTGATGACGGCAAAATGGCGGTATTATGTCCCGCGGCCCTGTCGGCCGCAACTATCCTGTAGTTAAAAGCATCTCCCCCGGAAAGCCCAAGCGGCCTCACATCGATGACCTTCCTGAATTTATCGTTCCCGGAGCCAGTCATCCCAAATTCCCGGGACACACCTCCATTCACATTATACTCTAAATAGACCGTATCGACCCCCAGGTTATCGGTCACAGTCGCATCGAAGCTCATCGAATCGATCTTCTCAAAGTAGTAATCAACCGGCCTATGAATTATTGACGGCCTGGCTGTGTCGGTCCCCACGAATATGGTGTACGGGGCTTTTCCTGCGAGTGAAGGCGAATTGTAGACTCGCCCGAAAAAATCTTCAGCGGAGAAATAGTAACTCACCTTTGTGTTATATGACGGTATCGTGACCGTGCCGGTAAAGTGCCCGGATGCCGGGGTCTCGCTTAGCCGCAGGCTGGCCGAAGTCGTGAAATTATCATAGGAATATACAAGGCTGACATTGTTTCTATTATATGATGTATCTGACTTTATTGATGCCGAGAGCGGCACTGATGCAAGATGCTCCTCCGTATCCTTCATTTCCTGGGGCACAATTCGCGTGTTTATCCATCCAAGGTCCCCGAGTATTGACATTGTAAGACCGCCCGGATCATGAATGGCCTCTCCAAAATCGATATATGGGGTCATAAGCGAATTAACCTCTGAGGTCCTGGTCTCATCCAGATGCGACACGCTCGAGCCGGGGTCCCACGTAGACGGAGCGAACAGGCGGGCCCTGTTATTCAGAAGATACCTGAAGGCGAGCGGCCCGTTAAAATAGAGCTGCCCCCCTGTGAGCTCAGTTCGCAATGCGGCACTGTTATTTGAAAAGAGAGTGGTGTCGGTAAGTTTTTTCCCCGATATGTTCTCCACAAACGTATCGTAGATTACAGGCGCACCTGATAAACCATAATAGCCCTCATTCCCATCAACATTCATGCTGTCGAAAAAACCAAGACCGTGGCAGAGCTCATGTAGGACCACCGTCACAAGGTCGTACCGGTTAGTCGGCGTCTTTCCGTCCGTCCCGTAATACCACTTTATCGAGCTGTTCAGTTCGAGCCTGATATCGGCCTGGTAATCATCGTTAAGGCTTTTCCCTGCAATCTTCTCGGCAATTGTCACAGGATAGTAAACCGCGGGATTGAGAGCATCGACGGTCCACCCTGCGACAAAACCGGTAATTGATGAATTTCCGAGGACACCGGCTGAAGCGATAGTGGTCCATGATACATGAACATTTACCTTAAAACCTGGAGGGAGCATCTCCTCAAGAATGGATGCTGCAAATCCGACGGCATTTTTTGCCTCGGTTGTCAGCCCGGTATACTGTACCGCAATCGTTCCTCCGGCGGCGGAGCTTTTTCTGAATACCGGCTTTATACGGGGAGGAATGTAGATCCTGTGGACCTTGTTCCCGGCGTAGCAGATTCCGGAATACTTCGAATTTGGGATCAGTTTTTGCCCGGCAGCTTCGAAGGAGAAGGCAATCATGCCGACTATGCAGAGGTATGGCAGGAGTTTTATCATTCACCAGCTGAATCTGATTTACTGCCGCTCCCGGGCTCCTTGCCATCCTTCCCGGCACTGCCTGATTGCGGACCGGGCCTCTGACGCAGAAGGTCTTCGATCTTTTTCACAAGATCGGTTACTGAGAAGGGTTTTGAATAGACCGCATCTGCACCCAGCGCCCTGGCCATCTCCAAATAGCTGGAGGGGCCTGCCTTTCCTCCCCCGGAGATTGCAATGGTCCTGATCCCAGGCTTAAGCTCCTTCACTTTAATGATAACTTTCAGCCCATCTTCTTCGGGCATAATGAGGTCAGCAATGACCACGTCGGTTACTCCCGGCTTAAAACGGATAAGCGCATCTTTCCCATTATCAGCCTCAATAACCGTATAATCTTTCCTCAACAGGGCAGTCCTGAGCATCTCGCGCAGTTCGCTGTCATCTTCTACTAAAAGTATTACTGGCATTGGTTTCTTGCGGATATGTTGGTTGTTAAGGGTTGTTTGCAGCATTGCTCCCGGTCATTCTACCGGGATTGGCCAAAGCAACTGATTTCTTACTATTTGCAAATGTACAAATTCCTTCCTGATTCCCTCCCTTCCGGGAGTGTAATCACCTGTTTCCCGGAAGCGGCAGGTAAACGTCAAATACCGAACCGGAGCCCGTTTTGCTCGAGACAATTACTTCACCCTTCATGGCGGATATAATATCATGAACGACGGAAAGGCCCAAACCGGTTCCCCTGCCCTTCTCCCATGACGTAAAGAGCGGTTCGAATATCCTGTCTGCCAGGCTCTTGTCCATCCCTATGCCGGTGTCCCGGAAGCGCACCAGGACGTAAGTTCCCGGCCCGGCTTTCACGGCTAGTGAAATCTTTGCCTTCCCGGCCTCCACAATGACGGTGCTGACGGAAAGGAGGCCACCTTTCCCTTCCATTGCCCTTATCGCGTTTGAAAGAAGATTCAGGAAAACCCTGAAAAGCTGGACGGGATCAGCATCAAGACAAGCGGCTTCCCTGCAGCACCTGACCCTCAGTGTTATCCCTGAGGATTTTCCGGGATCCGCAAATTCACAGGTTTCTTTCAGGACCTGGTTCACATCAACCCTGATTTTTTTCTGTTCAAGGTTCCTGCTGACCATTAGCAGCTGATCGGTAAGGGACCTTGCCCTGCTCACCGCCAGCAAGATCTTTTCTGCCTTGCCCCTGACAGGATCATCGCCCGGGAAGTCTTCCCGGAGCATTTCGGCATACCCCGATATCGTGGAGAGGATATTGTTGAAGTCGTGCGCAATGCCACCGGCCATTACCCTGAAGGTCTCATCTTCCAGTGAACCGGTGTCGCTCTTCATTGCAGCACGGGTATCCGCCGGGTTTTCCCTTTCTGTTTGAGGTTTTGTTTTCAACTTTTCCCCGTTAGTTATTCTGTGGGTCCGGCAGAATGGCCATCAGAGGAAATTCCATTCCTGCCCTTGCCTGAATGATATCAGTTAACTTATATCCAGGTTGAACGCTTTCTTAAAATCTTTCAGAACCGGATATTTCGACACCAGGTAATTAAATTTCTGTTCGTCAGAATAGAGTATCTCGTTTGTTTCCGAAAGATCTACAGCAGTCTCAATATCAACTTCTTTCATATCAAACCGGCTGGCAAGAAAGCCAGAAAGCCGTTGTTTGTAATTCAGCGCGAACAAGTCCTTCTGGGCCGCATTGCTGAGATGTATCCTGATTAGCTGGTCGTTCTCTATGTCAGGCTTGATGGAATTGAACATACTCACGACCCTCGTACCTTCTCCCCTGAGCTGCTCCTTAAATTCGGTCCATGCCTTTTCCAGGTTCCCCTGGTTGAATTCCCGGAAAGATGCAGGTCCGGGTGAATCTACTGCAGGTTCAGGGACAGGAATCTCATTCCCGACCGCTTTCTTCTCCTCATTCATTATCTCCTTTATTGAAAAGGACTTCCTGGTCTTTTCAATTACGGGAGAATGGTGTGAAACAGGAGCGGGCCTCTCGGGCCCGGGAAGCTGCGGATCAGCCGGCTCCCTGGTAATTTCGGATTTTGAAGGAACGGGGATTTCTTTCTCGCTTTCCCTGTCACTCCTTACATCAGGCTTTTTTTTTTCAGGTTCCGCATCAGCAGGACCTGCAAAACGGCAAAGCCGGATCAGGAATAATTCAGCCTGAAGCCTTGGGTTCTTGCTTGTCTTGTAAGAGATATCACAGTTGCTCCCTGCCTCCAGCGCCCTGAAAAGGAAATCTTCGGTACATGCCAGTGTCTGGTCAAGATAGCGCTGCCGTACTGAAGGGGTCGCTTCAAGAAGGCGAAGCGTCACCTCGTCCCTTGCAACCAGCAAGTCCCGCAGATGGCTGTTCAGCCCTGAAACAAAATTATGACCGTCAAAACCCTTTTCTAGCACTTCATTAAATGTGACAAGGACCGAGGAAACATCTCCTTTCAGTGCCGCGTCAACCGTGCGGAAATAATATTCGTAGTCAAGGACGTTAAGGTTTTCTATTACATCTCTGTACGTGACCTTTTTCCCGCTGAAACTGACTATCTGGTCAAAGATCGAGAGGGCATCCCTGAGGGCACCGTCAGCTTTCTGGGCAATGACATGCAGCGCCTCCTCCTCGGTTTCCACTCCCTCGTTTTTTGCGACGAACGCTAGGCGGCCTACAATATCTTCCACCCTGATCCTGTTGAAGTCAAAGATCTGGCAGCGCGACAGGATGGTCGGGATTATTTTATGCTTTTCGGTGGTAGCCAGGATGAAGATTGCATGCGACGGCGGCTCCTCGAGCGTCTTCAGGAAAGCATTGAATGCCGACTGTGAGAGCATGTGCACCTCATCTATTATATATACGCTGTATCTTCCGACCTGCGGGGGGATCCTTACCTGGTCGGTCAGGCTCCTGATGTCATCGACTTTATTGTTCGATGCTGCATCGAGCTCATGAATATTGAACGACCTCAAAGTATTGAAAGAGAGGCATGATTCACACTCATCGCATGCCTCGCCGTTCTTCCTGAGATTGCCGCAGTTGATGGTTTTTGCAAATATTCTCGCACAGGTGGTTTTTCCGACTCCCCTGGGTCCACAGAAAAGGTAAGCTTGTGTCAGGTGATTGTTCAGGATAGCACTCTTAAGCGTGTTGGTTATTGAGTCCTGACCGACAACCATGTCGAATGTAGCAGGCCGGTATTTTCTTGCTGAGACAATAAAATTCTCCATCTTGCGCTCTCTCCAGTCCGGTTAAAAAATAGGAGTAACAAATATAGTCAAAAACGTTCCAAAGCGGATAGCGGCCAGAATTTAGTTATCAGTCCCGTGTGTTGAAACTGATTCGCTGAAAACACCTATTTTTGTAAGTAATATATTTTGGTTTATAAAAAATAATTGTACTTTTGCGAGCCGAAATCATTAACAAATAAACATTTAATTAATCACTATGTTGAACCAGTACGAAACCGTTTTCATTGCAACTCCCGTTTTGTCTGAGAACCAGATGAAGGAAGCGGTACAGAAATTCAAGAAGGTCATCACCGAGAACAATGGTGAGATCGTTCATGAAGAGAACTGGGGCCTGAAAAAGCTGGCCTATCCTATTCAGAAGAAGTCGACAGGCTTCTACTACCTGATTGAATTCAGGGGCACCGGTGATCTGATCGAAAAACTCGAAATCCAGTACCGCAGGGATGAAAGAATCATAAGGTTTTTAACCTTCAGGATGGAGAAGTTTGCCATCGAATATGCAGAGAAGAAAAGAAAGCAGAAAGAATCAGTAAAAGCAAAGGAGGAATAAGATATGGCACAGAATGAATCAGAAATCAGGTATTTGACTCCGCCGACTGTTGAGGTCAAGAAGAAAAAGTACTGCCGTTTCAAGAAAAACAGGATCAAATATATCGACTACAAGGATCCTGAATTCCTCAAGAAATTCCTGAACGATCAGGGAAAAATTCTTCCCCGCCGGATCACGGGAACTTCCCTTAAATACCAGAGGAAGGTTGCCAAAGCGGTCAAGAGAGCCCGTCATATAGCTCTTCTTCCTTATGTAACTGATCTATTAAAATAAGGAGGGCTGATTATGGAAGTTATTTTATTGCAGGACGTCAACAAGCTGGGACAGAAAGATGATATCGTTCTCGTTAAGGACGGATACGGAAGCAATTACCTTATACCGAAAGGATTTGCGGTAGCCGCTACCCCTTCAGCCAAGAAAATGCACGCTGAGAACCTGAGACAAAGGGCTCACAAGGAAGAGAAGATCAAGGCAGTAGCACAGGAGGTGGCAAACAAGCTGGCTGACACAAAGCTGGTTATAGGCGCAAAGACGAGCTCGTCAGGCAAGATCTTCGGATCGGTCAATACGATCCAGATCTCCGAGGCTCTTAAGGATAAGGGATTTGATATTGACAGGAAAAGCATCACACTTCCCGAGGACCAGATCAAGGAGATCGGAAAGTACAAGGCAGTCGTGAAGCTGCACAGGGAAGTAAAAGTCGAGGTCGACTTTGAGATCGTGGCAGAATAGAGCTTTCGAAAACTTATATAAGGGACACTCCGGGATTGGATGTCCCTTTTTTTGTTGCACAGAGAGGGCACATTTATTCTCTGAGCCTTCTCCGTGCTGCTCTGTGTAAGTTTTTATGGATCAATAGTACTTATCGTGGAAGTCCTTGCGGCGTTCGTACTTGAGGTCCCTGAGGACGGGCGCCTTAACGCGGATAGTAAAGTTCCACATCTTGAGAGTGCCGTTAGGCACCCAGTTGAAGCTCATTTCCCAGCAATGCAGGTCGCGGGTTATCCCGATCTGGGTCATGGTAATCTCCTTTGCCTTGAAATCAAAGCCGCTCATATAGGTGATTGCCATTTTCTTGGTAAGCGACACATTTCCGCTTACCGACAGATTCTGGGTGACCGTTGGCTTAAAGGCAGGCTTCGAGTAAACGAAGGTATAGCTAACCCTCATCGACCAGGGCACATCAAAGATGGAGTAGCCGTATTCATCGGTAAGTGCTGTTTTCTGAACCGCTCCCGGGGTTGGCCCCTGGGGATTCTCCTCACCAGGCCCCCTGGGCATCTGGCCTGCAGGAGTCTGCTGCCGGCTGGTGGATGAACCCTGTTTGTTTTTATCCCCTTTCAGCAACTGGCCGAGGTCAAAATCGACACTCATCTGGAAATTGGTGAGTCTCATAAGCTTACCGTTCTGGGCAAATGCAAACTTGCCGATAGGCCTGCCGGTTTTAGGATCAATGCCATAGAGGGAAAAATTACCTGTCCCGTTGATTCCGATGTTATTGAAAATTGTTGTCCGCAAAGCCATGACAACCGGGTTCCACTTCATGGAATCGGCAAACAGGCTGTAGCTGGTTGATATGTTAAAATTGTCGATGAGCTTGACCTTCTTAGGCTTGCCGGTAGTGTCATTCCGGTCAAACACCTTAGCTTCCAACAGATTGGTAAGGTTGAATGTAAGGGCCGCACTCCGTTTCGCCAGCGACGGCGTTTGGAATAAGTTCCCTTCGTAAATGGAATATGATCTGAAATGGCCCAGCGTATCAGACTGATATGTCCTCCACATCTTGCTGCTCAGTGACGAGAATGCAGGAGTATAGCTGAATCCGACCGAAGGTTTGATCACATGCCTGATAGCCTGTATCTTCGATTCAGGCTTGAAGGAATAGACACCGAACACCTGGGGGCTGTAGCTGGCGCTTATCGACGGGTTTATTGCCTGGCCGTAAAATACCCCCCGCAGGGTGTCGGTGATAACTGACGGGACAACCTTGTTCTGAAGCTCATCATAGTAGTTGGGATCCCAGAACCTCTCAATCTTCTGGGTGAATACGACTCCGGTATATGTGACCGACGGAGAAATTGAAAAGTTCCTGAAAGGACGGATCTGCAAACTCAGTGGTGCCTGGTGCTGGAATCCGCTCTGCAATTTTTTCCAGACTTTATTGGTGAACAGGATGCTGTCATCGGTATTTACCTGGTTATTAAGCGAAGCAGAGTACTGGAACTGAAGTTCCTTCCACCACTTTGTCTGACCCGGGTTGTTCCTGCTTTTGAGGGGGTAGATCCTGTTCATGGTGAAGATCATCTTCGGCAGGTTTACGCTTACATGCTTGGTACTGACATTCTGGCTGTGGTTCATACTTGCCGAAAGGTTGAAAGGCGTTCCGTCCCAGGTTTTTGAATAGCTGACGCTCGACTGCCTCTGGGTCGTAACATGCTCCGTCACATTATAGCTGTTTGTCTTGTCATACCCGCTCGAGCTCATGTTAACGTTGGCGGAGAAGCGGGAACCCGGATGTGCCTTGACATTCTGGTTATAGTTCCAGTTGATCTTGTAGTTTGTTACCTTACTGTAATCCGACAAGCCCTTATGCCCAGAAATATTGTTGGCATAGCTGAATGAAAAGAGCCCGTTGTATTTGTATTTCCGGTTATAATTCGATTCCGCTGTCAGTATCCAGGTGCCGTTCGTATATATGCTCCCCTTCAGGGCCAGGTCGATATAGTCGTTTATTGCGAAGTAATACCCGCCGTCGGTCAGATTGTATCCCCTGAGCTGTTCCTGCCCGATCTTTGGGATCAGTATCCCGGAGGCAGCCCTTTTGGTCTGTACGGGGAAGAATCCGAACGGAAGAGCAACCGGGAGCGGTATATCTTCCAGCACCAGGTAGCCGGGCCCCGAGATGATCTTTTTCCCCGGGTATACCTTTGCCTTTGCCAGGCTTATGTAGAAATGAGGATGCTCCGCATCGCAGGTCGAGTAGGTACTCCGGGAAATATTTGAGCTCCCGTCGTCAAGCAGCTTTGTTATCGAACTTCTCAGGAGGCCCTCATCCTGCTTGGTGACAATGTTGTATGCAATAGCCTTCTTGGTCAGGAAATTATAGCGGAGCGAATCACATTTGTATTCCTGCGAACCTTCCTTGAAGACCGGCGTCCCCTGCACTTTCCCTGCGGTATCCGCGATCCCCGCAGCAAATACGGTATTGGAAGCCATATTGAAGACAATTGAATCGGCATTGATCTGGGTGGTCCCGTACGTCACTTCAGCCTTGCTGATCAGGGTAGCGGTTTTATTCACCAGGTCATTTTTCTTACTCCCTTCTGCGCTGTAGGTAACCTGCTTATCCAGAGACCCTGCGGAAATCAGTCTTAGACCAGTGGTATCTGCAGAGATAGTATCAGTGCGGACAAGGTTGGTGTCCTTTACCGGGAGCTGCTCCTGAGAAAACAGATAAAAGGATTGGACCATCACAAGGAACAATACAACCAACCGCTTTTCGTTAAAAAAATACAACTTAAATACTATTTTTGTACAGTTTTTGTGTGACGTCCACTGTCAGCCGCAAAACTAATTAAAAAACCTTAACTGTAGATGGGAACCGTGATTATTAACGGCAAACAACGTACCAATAATATCATTTATTGGAAGTTACTTCTCCTGTTTTCACTTTTGTTCATAATTCCATGCCAGCCGGGCCGGGCATTCCCGCAAAAGACCAGGATCATTGTGATCGATGCCGGTCATGGGGGGAAAGATCCCGGGGCACTCGGGGCCAACAGCAAGGAAAAGAACATTAATCTGGCAATTGCATTGAAGACCGGCCAGTATATCGAGAAGAACATAAGCAATGTAAAGGTGCTTTATACCAGAGATTCGGATGTGTTTCCGGAGTTACGCGACAGGGCGGAACTTGCAAACAAGAACAAGGCTGACCTGTTTATCTCGATCCATTCAAACTGGGCTAAGAACAAAAATGTCAGAGGCACCGAGACCTATATTATGGGCCCTGCCAAAGACGAGCAGAATCTTGAGGTCGCAATGAAAGAAAACGAGGTCATTCTCCTTGAAGATGATTTCTCGACCAAGTATGAAGGATTTGATCCAAAATCGCCCGAGTCGTATATTATGTTCACGGTGATGCAGAACACCTTCAAGGAACAGAGCACGTTGCTTGCATCACTGATACAGAGCCAGTTCCGGAATCGCATAAACAGGGTCGACAGGGGTGTCCAGCAGGCAGGTTTCTGGGTCCTGTATATGACGACAATGCCAAGCGTACTGGTGGAATCGGGCTATATCACGAATGCGGATGAGGAAAAATACCTCTGCTCAAAAGAGGGGCAGGATTATATTGCCTCTGCCATCTACAGGGCCACGAAGGAATACCTTTACGAAATTGACAAAAAAAGCAATATTACCACTGTTGCGACGGAGACCGCAGTTCAGCCTGAGGATTCATCGGCGGAGGAACCGGAAAAAGCCGACAGCGGACTGATCTTCATGGTGCAGATCGTCTCATCACCTGAAAGAAAGGATCTGAGTCCCGCAAATTTCAACGGTCTCTCCGGCATAACCGAACTTCCTTCAGCAGGCTGGTTCAGATATGCATCGGGTAGCTTCCGGGAGTATTCCGAAGCGGTCAGCTACCGGAAAAAGCTTGGCTCCCTCTTTCCTGATGCATTCGTAATCGCTGTCGAGAACAACAAAATATTACCTTTGCAGGACGCACTCGAAAAGAAACAAAAGAAATAAAACCTCCCCTAATGAAAAAAATCAGCAACGAAGTAAAAGTCGGAGCGGTAACACTTATAACGATCCTGGCATTCATCTGGCTTTATCATTTCCTCAAGGGCAAAGATCTTTTCACAAGTACAAATCATTACTGGGTGGTTTACGACAAGGTCGGAGGTCTCACTGAAACAAACCCCGTAGAGGTCAACGGGTACAGAGTCGGAGTAGTGCAATCATTAAGGTTCCTCGATGCAACCAGCGGCAAGCTTCTTGTGGAACTCTCTGTTGACAAAGATTTTAAATTACCGGCCAATACCCGTGCTGAAATAACCACTGCCACACTGATCGCCGGAATGAAGATTCAGCTCGTATGGGGGGACGGACCAGGCTTCTATTCAAACGGTGACACATTAAAGGGAGAATTGGCCCAATCGATCATCAGCAAAGCCGAAACCATGTTCGCCCCTGTCAAGGATAAGGTTGACCATCTCATATCAGTGCTCGATTCGGTAATCTCCTCTCTTAACGACATAATGGACGAACAATTCAGGGCAAACCTTAAAAGCACAGTTTCCAGCCTTAAGAATACTGCAAAAGGCATTGATGAGGCAGATCTGAGGGCCACTCTTAAGAATATCAACGAATTTACAAGGATGCTGTCGGAGAACTCCGGCAAGATCGCCGGGACCCTCAGCAACCTCGAATCCGTTTCCGATACCATAAAGGCTTCGGACATATATGGTTCCATAGCGGGACTGAAGAACACCCTGGAGAAGACATCCTCTCTGCTCGAGGGTCTGAATGAAGGAAAGGGGACTGCAGGTCAGCTATTGGCCAGCGATTCGCTTTACACAAACCTTAATGCCTCTGTAAAGGACCTTGATCTGCTTTTGCAAGATCTCAAAGCTAACCCAAAAAGGTATGTACATTTCTCTATCTTTGGAAAGAAAAATGTTCCAGCAAAATAGGAGATTTGTAAAACAGTGAATGTCTTCATCTTAAAAAGGGTTAGTAAAACAATGGCAAAATTTTCCTAATTTTTTTATCATTCTGTCAAATTTGGACCATCAATTCATAATGGATTGTTATACACTGTCAAACTCTGACTCATCCTATCATGCCATTGATTTTCAAGCTGTTACAATGACTTACTTTTTTTTAAAATATAAGTTGCTGATGTCTAAAAACATATACTTTTTTTGAAAAAATCAAGCGAAAAAAATTTTTTTTTTAACTTTTTTTTTTATCAATATTGCTTACTGAATCAGCAAGACTGGAACCTTAAACTACTAACACAATAAATCTCCATGAGTAATTCACATGTTGACATATGGAATAACTGTTTACAAATCATAAAGGACATTATTCCATCTGTCAGTTATAAAACATGGTTCGAACCGATCATCCCGCTTAAACTTGAAAACAATGTGCTCACAATTCAGGTCCCCAGTCCCTTTTTCTACGAATACCTTGAAGAACAATATATTGACATATTAAGAAAAACCCTTCGCCGGGAAATCGGTCCGGGTGCCAAGCTTGAATACAATGTCGTTCTCGAAAATGCCAATTATTCCGACGGCAAGCCTTACACTGTAAGATACCCTTCACGGAACAAGGCTGATCTTAATAACAAGCCCGTTCAGGTGCCGTTCGATGTGACCCAGCCCTCGATCAAGAACCCTTTCGTGATCCCGGGGATAAAGAAAGTTCATTTCGACCCGAAACTAAATCCCGAATACAACTTTAACAATTATGTTGAGGGCGAATGCAACAGGCTGGCAAGGTCAGCGGGAATAGCAGTGGGAAACAACCCCGGAGGCACGGCATTTAATCCACTTATGATCTACGGGGATTCGGGCCTTGGAAAGACCCATCTCGCCCAGGCAATCGGCATCCTCGTGAAGGAGAAGCACCCCGATAAGGTCGTCCTTTATGTAAATGCCAATAAGTTTCAGACACAGTTTGTTGAATCTGTAAGAAACAATAACAAGAACGATTTCCTGCATTTCTACCAGATGATTGATGTGCTCATCCTGGATGATGTTCATGAATTTGCCGGGAAGGAAAAGACACAGGATACCTTTTTTCACATTTTCAACCATATTCACCAGTCGGGAAAGCAGCTGATACTTACCTGCGACCGGCCGCCGGTTGAGTTGCAGGGAATGGAGCAAAGGCTCCTGTCCCGGTTCAAGTGGGGTTTGCAGGCCGATCTCCAGCGCCCGGACTATGAGACCAGGCTGGCAATCCTGAAGAAAAAGGCATATAACGACGGGATAGAGCTTCCAGAAGAGATCTTCGAGTTCCTCGCCGCCAATATCACGAATAATATCAGGGAGCTTGAGGCCGTACTGATCTCCCTCTATGCGCAGTCGACCCTCAACCGGAAAGAGATTACCCTCGACCTGGCACACCAGATGGTCGAAAAGCTTGTAAGCACCTCAAAGAGGGAAATAACGATCGAATATATCCAGAAGATAGTCTGCGACTATTACAAGATCCCTATCGACCAGATACAAGGCAAGACAAGGAAGCGCGAGATCGTCCAGGCAAGGCAGGTCTCGATGTACTTCTCGAAAAGCCTCACCAAGGCTTCTCTTGCAAGCATAGGATCGCATATCGGAGGAAAGGATCATGCCACGGTCCTGCACGCCTGCAAAACCGTCAATAACCTGATAGATACCGATAAGCACTTCAGGAACCAGATCAACGAGATAGAAAAGAAACTCAAGATTTGAGCGCTTCTCGCGGGAAGATCCTGCAGCTCTCGCCTTTGGGCGCACTGACCATGTTCAGTTCTTGCTTTTTATCTTTAAATTCTTTGTATCCACATCCTTTACGCAGCGGAATCCCACTGTGGAGCACCGGTCAAATCCGGGAAATACAAGCAGGAATATCTGTGTCTTATCGAGCTCCTGCGGACCGCCCTGGATATACCACCAGCTCGAATCGGGCTTATAATAGCTTCCTCCTCTTATCACGGCAAAATAATCTGACCCGTTGAAGTACATGTCATTGGTCATCTGCCACACATTCCCCACAAGATCCATGACGCCATAAACGCTGCCACCCTTAGAGAAAGCATCGACCGGGGTGGGTTTGTCGAACGCATTGTTGCAAAGAGTACCGTGAAATTCATTTCCCCAGGGCCATTTCCTCTTGTCGGTCCCCTGTGCTGCAAGCTGCCATTCAGCTTCAGTAGGCAGACGTTTGCCTGCCCATTTTGCATAGGCTTTCATATCCTCGAGGCTCAGGCCGACCACCGGATACCTCTCCTGCCCCTGCCTGTAGATACCATCCTCCCATTCCCTGAGATACCGTGTGGTATCAGAAGGGTGGTATCCCGTTGCCTCGACAAACCCGTAAAACTGGGCATTGGTCACCGGGTACCTGTCAATAAGGAATGTATCGATTGCCGTGATTTTGTCGCTCACATCGGGATACGGAATAAAATCCTCACCGGTTGAAACCTCGTATGAGAACTGCATGCCGGGTATCAGGACCATATCCGGCGGGACGGCGGCTGCCCTTTCTGTCCTGGCAAGCTTGCTAACCAGCCATGGCTTGCCTCCCCTGACTGTCAGGATATTCTCATCCCTGAGGATCCTGTCACTGACAAGCTGAAGGACAAGCTTTCCCTCATAAAAGCCAAAAAGGTCGGTGGTCCTGATAACAGTGTCCCGGTTTAGCTTTAATTCCTTAAAGGCCGTATTATATGAGGGATTCCCTTTCCACACAAGGAGGGTACCTTCTCCAGGTATCCTGACCTGTAATGAGTCCCCTTTGAGCCGGGTGCTGAGAATTGAAGGCAGTCCGGCGATGCAGTCGACTGAACCTTCCCTCCGGGTCCCTGACCAGGATGACGGCCACCCGTCAGCCTTTACCGGGATCCACCAGGAGCTGCTGTCCTTCACCGGGACCACATTTTCATGGTTCCATAGTGATATAAAATGGCGGCTGCTGTCGGGCTTCACCCTGAAGAGGGTGTTGTCGAAGCCTTCTGGCCTCATATTAAGTACGGTATAAATGCTTTTTTCACCGGTGTTCCACTGATTAACATAGATCCTGTCGGCCGAAACCGGGACAAGCGGTGTCCAGTTCCAGTCGAGAAACGCATCGTTGTTCTGCCTGAGGATCAATGTCGTATGAGCCAGGTAATCCATATCCTTTCTGAAATCATCCCCTCTCCCGCCTGGCCTCATCATGTTGAGTTCACTTCCGTAGCCGTTGAAAAACGCGATAGCAAGCTCCCGGTGTATAAGGTCTTCGCCGGGGTCGCACACCCTGAAGATCGCAAAATCGGGCCTTATCAGCTTATTCATATTCAGCTCGGGGCTCAGGTAAATTGCATTGTGAACCCGGCCTGCAATAATTCCGGGCATATCCTTTGTGATGGCCATGCCTTCGGAATACATGATCACCCCTTTTCTGACGCTGTCGGCAGCAGCCTGGAGCTCACGGCTCGAATTTCCCCTGGTGTCGAGTACGACCCCGTCTGCTCCCGTTTCCGCAATGATCTGTGCCATACCACGGTAATGATCCTCGGGTCTTGTACTGTTATCCCAGGGATTATAGGCTATGAAGAACCTGGTCCCAGCCTGGTGGGAAAATGTAACAAAATTCCTAAGCTGCCCGATCCCGCCAGGCAGGTCACGGTACATATCCCACTGATTGCGCTGGTCAAGCCCGAGTCTCGGCCATGTGGGCCAGATACCGTAAACATCGATATAACCAAGTATTTCGGCATTCCTTCTTATGTAGTCGGGGAAATTATATTTCCCTGTGAGCCTGTCGAAAAATTCCCTGTCCCAGGCCATCTGAAGGATGATTACATAACATTTCCGGATCCAGGCAAGGTCGCTCCTGTCATAGAGAGAGTTGTCAAAACCCTCAATATCATAAAGGTATTTATCCCTGAACATATGTCTCAGTCCATTCTGCCACTCTCCCCTGAATATCCCGCCATAGAAGTTATAGGACACCTTTGCACCCGGAGGAAGGATTGTCTCATAGCGATGCTTCTGTCCTCCTTCAGTCTGCTTGCGTCTTGTTATAGCGCATACGGAAACATTTTTATTGATTTCGAACGAAGTGTACCCCAATTCCCAGGCATTATCGGGAAGAATGATTCTTACAGGTGTGAGCCCCGGCAGGAACAGATATGCTCTCGCCAGGTCCCAGGGTCCTTTTCCGGTAATTACCACTGACTCATTATCCTTATCAAATGGTATTATATTGCTCAATGTAAGAGTGTCCGGGGAAATATTCTCAAAGCCGGCAACGCATACAAGCTCACGGTCTGAGGAATCCGGTCCCGAAATTATCAGCCTTATCCTGTTATCAAAAACCTGGTGAAAGGAGTTCCCTTCCCTGGTGGCCCGGCTTTGCAGAGTCGTGTAACTTTTTTCGTTCACCAGGAAACTTAAAAGAGGTTTTTCCCGTTTAAATACCAAATCAGAACTGTCGGAGAGCCTGAGACTGTCAACAGCCAGGCCGGCCTGACCGGAAATATGGAAATAAGAAAGATCCTGTGATTTAATATATTGTGATGATAAAAGAGTCAGGCAGGTCAGAAAGGCGCTCCTGGCGACATTGCGAATGTTCATTGCCGGTACAAACTTTAAATGATAATTTAATTGCAATTTATAACTAAACTAGCACTTTAGGAACAGTTCCCATAAATGCTTTTATGTTAAAAAGTAACCTGGAGATGATAAACTGGAAGGAAAAAAGAACGGCAAATCCGACTGGCCGGCGAAAATCATGGAATCTCATCAGGCAGACTCTCAGGAAGTCGCCAAAATATCTCGCCCTTATCATTGTAGTTATCCTTTTCACAGCTTGTGCATCAGAAAGAAACAGCCCGTATTACCAGAAGAGAACGACCAGGGCTTCAGATACCAATGCGAACCGGCTTGGAAGGAACAGGTATTATTTTTCCGATTCCTACCAGAAAAAGCTAAACAAAAGCTATAAAAGGAGGTAGACTGAAGGGGTCAATCATCACAGAGGAAACTAAGCCCGTCATAAGCCAGTTGAATTTCAGGTGGCAATCCCGCCGAGATTTCACTGTATCGTCCCATCTGGTGACTGATATGGGTGATAAATGCTTTCCTTGGGGAAATCTGGCGGATAAATTCCACGGCTTCCCTGAGGCTGAAATGTGAAATGTGCTTTTCTTTTCTTAATGCATTTATCACTAAATACTTAACTCCAAACACCTTTTCCTTGGTCTCTTCAGGTATGTAGTTTGCATCGGTGATATAAGCGAAATTCCCGATCCTGAAGCCGTATACGGGAAGCCTGTAGTGATATACCCTGAGGGGCTGGATCGGGATCCCCCTGACGCTGAAAGCGAACTCGTTTATCGCATTCAGTCTCATCCTGGGGATACCGGGGTACTGATATTCTGCAAAAACATATGAATATTCCTTCTTCACTGCTTTCTGGACCCTCTCCTCGGCAAAAATATCAATCGCATCCTGGCTCATATAGTTGAATGCCCTTACATCGTCGAGACCGGCAATATGATCCTTATGTTCGTGTGTCAGCAATATTGCGTCAAGCTTTTTGACATGTTCCGTGAGCATCTGCTGCCTGAAGTCAGGACCTGCATCAATTACGAGGCTGGTTCCGGCCGACTCTATCAGCACTGACGTTCTCAGTCTCTTGTCATGCGTATCATCCGACAGGCAGGTTTCACATTCACAAGCAATTACAGGAACTCCCTGCGAGGTGCCGGTGCCGAGAAACGTTATTTTCACACTAATTGAATTTTCGAAGCAAACCTACTTCAAAAATCCCGAACTGGCAAAAGAGCCGGTCACTTTCTGAGTGTTGCACCGGTTGTTTGTTATGGTTAAATTTATGACACTAAACAACTCACATGGCCGGAAAGATATATCTAATACCAGTTACCCTTGGCAGCAGTGATTATCAGTATGTTATCCCTGAAAAGGTAATTACTTTAATAAGAACGCTCAGATTGTTTACTGTGGAGGACCTCAGAAGCGCGAGGCGTTTCCTGAAAATGATCGACAGGGAGTTTCCGATTGACGATACGACATTTTACGAACTAAATGAACACACAGATGAATCGGAAGTCGCCGGATTCCTCGGCCAGGTGAGCGCGGGAAAGGACATGGGCATCATGAGTGAGGCTGGTCTTCCGGGAATAGCCGATCCCGGAAGCCTGCTGGTAATTGCGGCACACCGGAGAAGTATAAGGGTAGTTCCTCTTTCCGGTCCCTCATCAATTATTCTCGCCCTGATCTCCTCGGGTCTGAACGGCCAGAATTTCACCTTTAACGGATATCTGCCTGTGAAGCCTGCCGAAAGGGAAGCGAAGTTGCGTGAACTCGAGAAACGCTCACATGAAGGATATTCACAGATATTTATGGAAACGCCTTACAGGAACCAGAAAATGCTCGAATCGATCCTGCAAACCTGCAGGAGCGAAACCATGCTCTGCATCGCAACCGATATCACCCTGCCAGGGGAGAAAATAATTACACGACCGGTTTCTGAGTGGAGGAAGAATATCCCCTCAATCAATGATCATCCGGCTGTTTTTATCCTGAAATGATCCCTACCTGGCTGAGTTCTTCTTCAGCCTGACAAGATAGATATCGAATAGGATGGGCTCGTAACCGCCAATGGAGATTGACTGGTTTACCGTACCCACTTCCCCGAAGGCCAGTGATGAAGGAACCAGGAGCATCGACTGGCCGCCCTCGCGCATGTATGTAACACCTTCGTCAAATCCCTTAACCGCAAGCTTTCCAAGATTGACCGGAAAGGCCACGGTATCGGTTGAACCTATATTGGTCTCGAAGAGCTGGCCGTCGAGCAGCTTGAGGTTGTAAAATACGAATGCCGAATCTCCTGTTTCCGCCTGAGGCCCGGACCCGACAACAACATCGAGGTAATACAGGCCGCTTGCCTTCTTTTGAAAAGCCAGGTTGGGATTCTTCGCCAGGAAATCCTCGATCTTTGCCTGTTCCTCCTCCCTGAATTTCTTCCTCATGTCACACGACGTCAGGGCTGCACCGACAAGTAAAGCAACAATCACTGATTTGTTAAATCCGCTTATTCTCATAATACCAGTTTAGGTTCTGAATTTTACCGCAAAAATCATTCCGTGCTTGCACTTAAAGTATTTTCACCTTATAAATAATTATGGCCCTCGGAGGTATCTTCGAACCATCGCCGAGAAGGCCGAAAGCCAGGTGGGGCGGAATGATAAATGTTGCCTCAGCTCCCGGGGAGAGTAGCTTAAGCCCCTCACTGAGACCTTGCTCAATTTTTGATTTTCCAATAATTATATCCCTGGCCCCGGAGATGTCGGAGGAATAACACCTGGTCCCGTCAAGAAGGTCACATTCAAAGTTAAAGACCACCCGGTCATTTTCCCTGAAAGTGTTTCCGCTGCCGTTTTTATCAATGGAATACCACAGGCCGGTCGGAGATTCGGTCATTTTAAGCCCCTTCCTTTCTGCATAGCTTTCAATTATTTCCCTGTCTTTCTGAACCAGGTACTGATTCAGGTTTGCCATGTCATTCTTGTCCGGCTTCTTTACTTCCGATGGTGTATTCTTCCCTGACTGGCATGAAACCAGGAAAGCCTGAAGCAGCATCAGAATGAGGACCACCTCAATTCTCACCTTTAAGCAATGTCTCATTTTCCTTCAGCACTTTAAGAAAATATTCAAGGGCATTCTCAAGGGTACCGGCATATTCGCCACCTGATGCATTTAAATGGCCTCCGCCAGAAAAATATTTCGCTGCAAATTCATTAGATGGGAAATTGCCCTTTGACCTGAATGAAAACTTGACGAAATTATCCTTTTCAATAAGAAGGACCGAGAATCTTATCCCTTTAATTGACAGCGGAAGGTTGACAAATCCCTCGGTATCTCCCTTTACGTGCTTATACTCTTCCAGGTCGTGCCTCGACAGGGTGATGTATGCCGTCCTGAGGTCAGCAAGGACTGTCATCCTCTGGTTGAGTGCAAGCCCCTGGAGCCTCATCCTTTCGGCAGAAAAGTTGTTGTAAAGGACATTCAGTATCTTTTCCTTTTCTATTCCGGATTCGATGATATCTGCAATAATTCTCATGGTCCTGCCGGTATACGGGCCGTATTCAAAATTGCCGGTATCGGTCACGATCCCCGTATAGATTGCCTCGCGGAATGGCTTGGCTGAAAATGGCTCCCCGTTGAGTTCGGTGATTATTTCATAGACTAGTTCGGCAGTCGAGCACTTTGACGGGTCAGTAATAATATAGTCTGCAATCTTATGTGAATCAAGATGGTGATCGATGACAAACTTTGGCGCTTTCGATTTCATGACCAGCTCTTCAGCCTCTCCAAGCCTGTTTGGCTGATTGAAATCAAGCATAATTATCAGATCGGCCATCCCAATCAGGTCTTTACAGGTATTCTTTTTTCTCGTAAAAATATTGATCCTGTCACTGCCTTGCATCCACTTAAGGAACTCCTGGAGGTTATTGGGCGAGATCATGGATACATTCCGGCCTTTCGACGTAAGATAAAAGTACAGGGCAAGCTGCGAACCGATAGCGTCGCCGTCAGGGTTAATATGGCAGATCAGCAAGATATTCTGCGAGGATTCCAGAAGTTTTGCTAATTCTTTTATATATTTGGCATAATCAACCAATGCAGCATTTTTTCGAATAAGAGGTCAAAGATAAGAAATTATCACTTAGACAGGTTGATGATACCTTATAACATTTCCAGCATATGAACGGTAATTTTACATTTGCGATCATTAAACCCAATGCCGTCAGGACCGGGAAATCAGGACCGATACTTTCGATGATCAATGAGGGCGGATTTGAGATTGAAGCGCTTAAGATGGTTCAGATGACCACTGAACAGGCAGAATCGTTTTATGAGGTTCACAGGGGCAAGCCATTTTATATCGAGCTGGTCGAATTCATGACCAGCGGGCCCGTGATTGTCATGGTCCTGAGGCATGCCCATGCGGTTGAAGAGTTCAGGAAGCTTATAGGCGCCACGGATCCGTCAAAAGCGGAGCCCGGAACCATCCGTAAATTATTCGCCGTTTCGGTTAAGATGAATGCTGTTCATGGCTCCGACAGCGATGAGAATGCAGCACGCGAATCAAATTTCTTTTTCCCGGCAACAGAAAGATTTTAGCCGTATTTATCTTCTAACCACTGAGTTATACAGGGTTCAACGAAGAATTGGAAATTATTTCTCCGGGTAACTCCATAGTTTAAATGTCATAGACTGAAACAATGATCTGTTTTAGCAACATGCATTGTAAGTTTTGCAATTAATACAGAGTTATTAATTTTGCGAAACTTTTTAAACTCATATATGGATTTCACATTTCCGGTTGATTTTTCAGATAAGAAGCTTCTCGAGAAATATTCCTCCTCCTTCACGCTCTCCGATATGGAGGTATTCATTTTCCCGGAGCTGTTCTACCCGCTTGTACTCGCAAACATAATGTCCCCCATAATATGGAAATGGCGGGATGATACCTGGTTCAGGGATGTCGAAAAGAAGAGCTTCACGTATAAGGTGAACAGGATCAAACAGTATATTATCGACAATTATGTTTTCAACCTCGACCTTTCCACCTGGGGACTTACGACCAAAACCAGGGAGATAGCCAGGTTCAGCGATTTCTTCGACATGGATCTCCTGAGGCAGTCTAATGCCCTTTTCGGATACGAAGGAGACAAGTACTATTTTGATATCGATATAAGGAAGCATTTCGGGCTGGATAAATTCAATTCCGATATCATCCCATACTGGAAGACTGAGACCGTTGAAGCGATGTCAGCTTTCAGGCACAAGGACAACTTCTCGACAGGTGCCGGGGAATGCGTTTCCCTTTCAGCACTCTATGCAGCAGCATTATTTATTGTAGGCAGGATACCCCTTGAAAAGATCTTCCTTCTGGCTACACCACTGCATTCCCAGAATTTCATCGCAGAAAAGGAAGGAGTTATCACAAATAACAGAAGGATAGTAACCAAGAATATGTGGTTCAACGGCACTTCGCTTTCGGAAAAGGCAAGGCGGGCACTTGAAAATGAAAAAGTTACAATAGTCTCCCATATTTCCGGGCATATTCATACTCTGTACAATGAAGCTTCTATAGACAGAAAAGCCTATGATGATTTTTCTGCCAGGCTGAGGGAATTCCTTGCGACGGGGCTTTCCGACACTATTTTTATCAATTTTCTCCGCTTCAAGTCAAAGTACAAGAACCTCTTCCAGTACCGTTCGGAAGCTTCAGGCCGGCAGAGGTATATCAACCTCGAGAAAATGTTCGAATACGAGCATACAAGCAAGTACAGTGTTTCATCAGACACACGGGAAATGCTCCTGAACGAGATCGAGGGTGATGATTTCCATCTGAGCCCCCTGCAGGGCAAAATAATGCTGAACGATATCGAAACGGTACTTGCCGGCGTAACAGCCGTGAACCTCGATGAATTCCGCCGCGAATTCGTGCGATCGGCTGATAACATAGATCCCTGCGTGACAGACGCCATGTTTATTGACCTTGAGAATTTCATTTTCACCGATCCCAACCTGCCTGATACCAACAAACAGTATATAAGGACTTCCCAGCCTGAAATTTCGACGAGCAACAACAGGGAGCAGATTATCGGGATCCTCGATTCCATGGCAGGTCAGTCGGAGACTGCACTCCTGGCGCTTTATGTCTACCGTGCCATGAAAAAGATCGACTGGCTTCCGTTCGTGAAGGCAGCCATTGAAAGAAATCCGGTATGTTTTAGCGAGCTGTGCGGAAAATCGCCCCGGGAGGTTTACGGGATGCTGCAAGGAATGCCCGATGAATCGATCTATAACGAAGACAGGCTGGCCCTTCCGGATGAGGTATGGAATTTCCGGAGAGGTGACGGAACTGAGAAAGCATTCCTGCTTGCAGATTTCATCATGTTAAGCCACCCTGATGGTTCGGTGAAAATAGACATAAGGAATGACGAAGTAATGCTGTCCTATGGCGGAGAGGAATTCAGGTTCGCCTCGGCGAAGTCGCTTGAAAAGACCATTTCAATTGACGGGACCGCTTACACTGTTTCCTGAAAGATGATTATTTCAGGACTATCTCCTTGATTATCTGGCTGCCCGCTTTTTCATTCAACTTTTCCCTGAGCGACTCCCTCAGCATGAGAAGTTCATTCCTGACGACTGATGAATCGAGATGTATGAACAGAACCTGGTCCCTGATATAGATCCTCTTCGTTCTCATTGCAATTGCCTTTCCTACTATCTCCTCCCATGAATTAATCAGGCGGACCTCTGTCAGCCCCCGTTCAAGGTTCATCTCCTTCAGGTAGTCGGTAAGCGCCTCGGCCAGTGATATGGTTTTGCTCCTCCTCATTGTCTCCTGATCCCGTTTCCTGCAGTTTCGACAAGTCCTGAATCCAGGATCCTGAAGAGCATGAATTCCGTATCGAGCTCTGTCAGTATCCTGTGAAGCCTCTCCTGGTCAGTATCTGTTATAAAGATCTGCCCGAAACGGTGGTTTCCCACAAGCTTGATTATCTGGGCCACCCTTCCCTCATCAAATTTGTCAAATACATCATCCAGAAGAAGTATCGGGGCGACCCCGGCTTTCCTTTTGATATAGTCGAATTTGGCAAGCTTAAGGGCAACCAGGTACGACTTCTGCTGCCCCTGTGACCCCAGCGACTTGACCGGGTAATCGTCCATCTCGAAGATAAGATCATCCTTGTGGATGCCGACCGTGGTATATTCAAGCGACCTGTCCTTGGGAAGAGCTCTTATAAGCTGACCGGTGAAATCGTCTTCCGATAAATGAGACTTGTACGACAGGCGGACCTTCTCCCTTCCGCCCGAAATCATCGTGTAGTATTCCTGGAATACCGGGATGAGCTCCTTTACCAGCGATTCCCTTTCAGTGTATGCGATCTTCCCATATTTCCCGAGCTGGGCATCCCATACCGAAAGCATCTCATAATCAAAGGTATTCGAGCTGCCAAAATCCCTCAGCAGCTTGTTCCTTTGCTGGAGGGCCTTGTTGTAATTCAATACCGCATCAAGATATTCCGGGCTGTACTGGCTTATTATCTTGTTCAGGAACCTGCGCCTTTCCTCACTGCCTTCCATAATAAGTGCGCTGTCGGCCGGTGAGATCATAACTACAGGGTATTTTCCAACATGGTCCGAGAGTCTCTGGTATTCCTTCCCGTTCCGCTTAAGGGTCTTTTGCTTCATCCTGTGGAATGAACACATGATGTTGTCGTCCTCTTCACCGGTAAAAGTGCCCTGGATAATAAAAAACTCCTCGCCGTGCCTTATGTTGGCACTGTCAATATTGTTGAAAAAGCTTTTTGTGAGTGAGAGATAATGGATGGCGTCGAGGATATTCGTCTTGCCCACCCCGTTATTCCCGACAAAGCAATTGATCCCAGCACAGAAACCCAGCTCAGTCAGGCTGTAATTCTTGAAGTTCGTAAGTGACAGTTTCTTAAGGTACATAATTCCGCGGCATCGTTTCCTGATCACATGGCCGGAGCCCTCGCCGGCATTTCACGGCCCAGCCCCAATGCTCCATCATTTATCCGGATTTTGAGTCAAGTTAGCAAATCAAATCTCCTGTCACAAAGTTAATAAAAGATCTTTTCTAACATAATTTCTTTCAAACAATTGTGGATCACCACTTTACTGCACCGGCATGTTCGGGTGGAAATTTTTTGCAATTCTTTCAGATTTTACCCTAAAAGAACTACTTTTGCGAAGTTAAATTTTAAGTGTTTTAAGCATAAATCGTTATGGCAAAGAAAACAAAGGAAGAAAATCCTCAGACGATGAAAAGTGTTGAGGAGACACTGACAAAGACCGAACAATTTCTTGAAGAGAACTATAAATCATTGCTTATCGGACTCGGAACAGTTGTCGTCATCATTGGTTTATTCTGGCTGGGGAAGCTCTACCTGAACAAAAGGAACAATGAAGCCCAGTCGCAGATGTACCAGGCTCAGAAATACCTTGAATCCGATTCTTTAAAACTTGCCCTTAACGGTGACGGGAACTACCTCGGGTTCCTCGATATTGCCAAAGAATACAAAAGAACCAATGCCGGCAATCTTGCACGCTACTGTGCAGGAATATGCTACCTCCATCTTGGCAACTACCAGGACGCAATTGATTATCTGAACAAGTACAAAAAGAAGGATCAGGTTATCGGATCCCTCGCGCTGGGTGCCACCGGGGATGCCTACGTAGAGCTTGGGAACACTGACAAGGGTTTATCAAAGTACCTTGAAGCTGCAGATTATGCTAACAATTCATTCAATGCTCCGCTTTTCCTTATGAAAGCCGCTGAGTTGTACGAGCAATCGGGCAAGTTTTCCGATGCTCTCAAACTATATGAAAAGATCAAGGACGATTATCCCGAAAGCTCCGAAGGCGCCACCATTGACAAGTATATTGCCAGAGCCAAGCTTCTTGCTAAATAAATGAGTACCGACGACCTGTCAAAATATGATGCCGGATCAGTTCCCAACGCAGGGGATATGAGGTTCGGGATCGTGGTTGCTGACTGGAACCAGGAAGTTACTTCCAGCCTTCTCAGGGGAGCCCTGAGCACCCTTAAGAAACATGGCGCCACCGACAACAACATTGTGGTAAAACATGTTCCAGGGAGTTTTGAGCTCACACTCGGCGCACAATTCCTCGCTGAATATGATGATCTGGATGCCGTGATCTGCCTGGGTTGTGTGATCCAGGGTGAAACACCGCATTTCACCTATATTTGCCAGGGTGTCACCTATGGCATTACCGAGCTTAACCTCGATTACAACATCCCTTTTATTTTCGGCGTTCTGACAACTCTTACCCTGGAACAGGCGTTAGCCAGGGCAGGCGGGGTTCATGGAAACAAGGGCGATGAGGCTGCGGTCACGGCGATAAGAATGGCTGCCCTGCAGCGCGAAATGGAATAACCGGTTTCTATCTCTGGCAAAGCCTCCTGTAGGCGCAATAGCTGCACTTGCCGTGATTCCCGGTCATCCTGAACGGCTCCGCCGGGCTGAATATGGTTTCGAGGAGAAGCCTGAGACCGGAAAGGAATCCGGACCTGATTTCCGCATAATTCAGAACAACCGTTTCATTAGCCTTGTCGATCTTTATCCTGAGCATGTCCTGAAATTTTTCGGTTGTTAATTCTTTAACAATATATACGGCAGGACGGATCATCGTTCCGGGATTTCTTGCGAGGTAAGCTTCGCAATACAGCAATGTCTGAAGCCAGCAGTCTGTCTTCTTGTCGCGGTCCTCTTCAAACAGCTCCTCAATACCTGCAATCCTGTCGGTGACGCTTCCGGTCTTGTAATCGACCATCCTGCCCGTTCCTTTCAGAAAATCAATCCGGTCGATATAACCGCCGGTCCTCACGGAATGGAACCCTCCGTTCAGGCTGAACTGCATCCTGAATTCATGTTTCTCCTCGAGCCCGACAAGAGTGAAAGGTGTAATGGATCTGTCAGCCTTGATGATCCTTGAGAGGTATATACCCAATACCTCTTTCAGGATAAGTTCATTCCCGCTCAGTGGCATGCCCGGCTCCTTCTTCATGGTATCGTTTATCGCCATCCCGATGACAGCCTGCAGGGCTGCAGGGTCCGAAAGGAACGATCCAAGAGCGTCGCCTGTAACCTCTTTACCGATGAAAGGTTGGTAAATGTAACCCATTGCCGAGTGAAGAATTGTCCCGAATACTGCGAAATCAACCTCTCCGGGCTGCTTTTCAGGCTCCTTTAACCCGTTCACATACCTGTAGAAAAACTTCATCCGGCAATTTAGCCACATATTGATTGCTGTAGGCGAGAGAATTGCGGATGAATCCCTGTCAAGGTATCCGGATACCAAAGCCTCCTGGTGTTCATCAGTTCTAGGGATCTCCTCTCTCACCGATCCCGGCGACCTGATATCGAAGCTCAGGTTTTTTACTTCGGGTTTCACGGGATGCTCATATTTCATCTGGATCAGGAACCTGCTCATTTCCCCGGTCCGGAGGCCCTCAGATCCTGAATTGTAAATAAATGTCACATTTTCAGCCCTGTGCATCAGCCTGTAGAAATGATAAGCATATATCGATTCCTGGTGGTTTATCACCGGCAGTCCGAATGCCTCACGGATGCTGAATGGGATAAAGGATGAGGAAGGGCCGGTTGCCGGCAGGACGCCTTCATTCACCGAAAGCATTATGATATTGCGAAAATCGAGGGCCCTGGTCTCAAGGATTCCCATTAATTGTATGCCGGCCAGCGGCTCACCCGTGAACGGGACCGCCTGATTCCGGAGCACCTTGTCAAGTATCCGCAGATATGTATCGGTCCTGAACTTCACCACAGGATCGTTGACGATGGCTTCAAGACGGTTCACCGCCAGGAACACCCGGTAGATAAACTCCCTTTCGAGCTTATCCTGCACCGGCTGATCAGAATCTCCGTCGCTGGTCCAGTCAATTGAGACTTCCATCAGTATCTTCTTGAGGTAGTCTGAGAACCCAGCGGGATCTGGAGGCACATTGAAGACCAGACCCAAGTTTCCGGGCCCGGTGAACCATTCCGACGGGATCCTGCTCAGGTTCTTTTTCAGAATTTTCTCTGCTGTGGTGAATTCTTCCGATGAAAACAAATTAGCCGACAAGTGATTGTTCAGGATGTTTCTGATATCACGGAAATCAAAAAGTACCTTTCCATTCTCAGATATCCTGTTACGCTGAAGGTTGAGAAGAAGCTTCACAAATCCGTAAACCCCGGTCATCTTCAACGGGTAACCCATCGTTATGTTTACAGCCTGAATATTCGCTGGAAGGCTTGACAGAGCAGGCACAAGCAGGTTCTCATCAGCCAGTATTACAGCTGTGTGATGTGCATTTTCGGGTGTCAGGTCCTTAATCCTGCCCAACAGTTCGGGCAGCAGCTTGACCTGCCCGATATCAGTGGAGCTCTCATAGATCGTCCTTTTCACATCACTTTGCCCTGATGAGAGGTATGTGTCATATTTCCAGTCAGCCGGCATGTCGTTCCTGAAGATCTTAAGGTTCTTAGAAAGGAACAATCCTGCCGAATAATGCTTGCTTTCATCCACATAGGAATTGTCAAAATCCCAGTAGAACTTTGCAATTCCCTTGTCCTGAAGCTGTTTCATAAGCTCCTGTTCACAGCTGTTTAGGGCGTTAAAGCCGATGAAATGGACTCTCTCCCATCTGAAGGGTAAACTGTTCCACGGTTTTATCCTGGTCACTACATCCCTGAATATCATACCGTCGTAGGCGATCTTCCGGGATCTAAGTGACTCACCAAATTCTGTGTAAAGGGCTAATAAAATTGACCAGACGGACCTGAAATCTGTCTTTTGCGGGGTTGGCGCCTGAGGTTCGAAATTTTTCCAGAATCGCCTGATGATTTCAGCCTGTCCAGGCTCCAGGTCCCCGAATTGTCTTTCGATTTCCCTGAAATCCGTAACGTTCCTCAGCAGCGCCAAAGCATCTGCATTATATTTGTCCAGATCACCGAAATCGCTCAAAAGCATGTCACCCCAGAAATAGAACTCATCAAAAGTCTCAGCCCCCGGATTCAGCTTCCTGTAGACCTTGTACAGCTCGATGAGAAGAGTTTCATTTTCAGCAATCGATAAATCCGAGAAGGAGGAAAAGAACTCATTGATGGTCATGATGGCCGGGGCCCAGACGGGCCTTTCGATCCTTCCGGAAAGATATTTCAGGAAATATGTACCGGCCCTCCTGCTTGGGAATACAAGGCAGTGGTGCCTCAGGCTATCACCTGCTTCCTCATAAATATGACCGGCTATTCTTTCTAGAAAAAACTCCATACAATTATTTTCGGGCGTTCTGTTGTATCCTATGGTTACTACGCACTGATATTTATGTTATGCCAACCTTTTCCCTGCCATATATCGAGCTCTTCCATCCTCTTCTCGATGCGTACCATTATCTGGTCGGTTCTCATCCTGCTCCACGGCTCGGCGGAAAGATACTTCGGCGGGACTTCGCCCGCAAAGCGTTCAACAACGATTGACGGATTGAGCTTTTCAATAAACCTGACAATGAAATCCACATAATCATCAAGACTGAACCTCACAAATTCATCCGGATCCCCGGTGAACTCTTCTTCCATAACCGTTCCCTTAATTATCTGAAGCTGGTGGAATTTTACCGAGCTTAGCGGCAATGAGGAAATTATGTCAGCTTCGCTGAGCATTTCCGCGATGGTCTCACCCGGGAGGCCGAAAATGAAATGAGCCCCCGTACGAAGCCCTCTTTGCGAAGTGGCTTCGAGAGCCCTCACGGCAGTAACGAAATCGTGCCCACGGTTTATCCTTTTCAGAGTCCTGTCATAGCACGATTCAATTCCGTATTCTACCGAAACGTAGTGCGACTGTGAAAGGTCCGAGAGAAGGTCGAGTATCCGGTCGTCAATGCAGTCAGGGCGCGTCCCGACTATTATTCCTATTATGCCCTCATTTTCAAGGGCTTCGGCATAGAGGGCCTCAAGCTTTGGCACGGCAGCATACGTGTTTGTATAAGCCTGGAAGTAAGCCAGGTAGGAATCTGCCCGCCTATACCTTTTCTTGTGGAATTCAATGCCTTCCGCGATCTGCTCAGTAATGCTTTTCGAGGGGAGGCAATAGGAAGGATTGAAAGCTTTGTTAAGGCAGTAAGTACACCCGCCGGTACCTTTTGATCCGTCACGGTTGGGGCAGGTGAATCCGGCGTCGACCGACAACTTCTGAACGCGCGTGCCAAACAGCCTCCTGAAATGGTCTGCATAGGAGTTGAACCGGCGTCCGGTGCCCCAGTTATATTGTCTCCCTATTTCGGGTAATTTCTTCATTCAGGCCTTGATAATTTTACCGGAATCCACATACCAGAGAAATGATGCGATGTCTGTGTAACCCATTCCCGAAATCAGCTCCCTATACTGGCTGACCTGACGTAAATGGTGCTGCCGTTCCTCTCCGAATTTAAAATCGATAATTATCACCTTACCGTCCCTGATGATAATCCTGTCTGGCCGTCTTGTTTCCGAACCGGGGATCACGATCGGGATTTCATTCAAAACCTCGTTGCCATCATCAAACCATTCCCTGACCCCTGGCGCTTCAATAAGAGCTGTGATCTTTTGACAGAGGGGCATCTCTTCTGCTGGTGTGATCTTTCCATCAAGCACCTTTTTCCTGACCGCAGTCCCGACGTCCTTCCCGGAGTTAATTTCCCCGAATACTTCATGCATCATTTTGCCGTAGTTAACCGAATCTGCAGCACCATTTTTCCCGGTTCTGAAATAGTCTTCCCAGTGAAGCTTAAGCTTCAGGGGCTCAAGATTAAAGCTGACAGGGTATTTTGATACGCGTACTCCCTGCACTTCACCGGGTGATTCACCTGCAGGGGGCAGGTCGCCATATTCGAACACCATAGAAGAGGGATCATAGCGGGCATGCAACGGGAATCCAGCCCCGTTGGGCAGAGTACCATTGAGAGTGATGGCATTTTTCAGGACAGCTGCAATCTTGTTCTCATTCCCCGGCTTTTCAGGGGCAAATCCGTACATAGCTTTCCTGGCCCGAGTAAGTGCAACATAAAGCAGGTTCAGGTTATCGAGGTATGCTGAGGACTTTTCAGCCTGATAATCATCTTTAAAATAGGAATTTTCAAGGTCTTTCCGGTATCTCACCGGTAGTATGGGAACGCGGTTGAACGGCTCCTTATCGGGCCTGATCCAAAGAATATTGTTCTGGAACGGCTTGTGATCGAGGTTCCAGGAAAGGAACGGGAGGATGACCGCATCAAATTCGAGTCCCTTTGACTTGTGGATCGTCATTACCTGGATGGAGTCCTGCTGTCCGGGCAAGCTTATCGACTTATTGCAGCCTTCGGTTTCCCACCAGTCGAGAAATGACCGTATCACCTGATCCTTGCCGGATGAATAATTAATTATTATGTCCTGGAAACTATTGAGGTAAGGAACGTTGAAAGGATATTCACCAAGTCCGAAAAAGCCTGTCACCTTCTCAGTTATTTCCCAAAGGGTCAGATGCTTAACTGACTCAAGGAATTCCCTTGAATCTGGTGGAAAACACCTTAAGGAAATCTCCTCAAGGCCCGGAGCCGAAATGGCAACGGCATCAGCCTCCGTGCTGCCCTGAGCAATCAGGTAATACCTAAGCATAGTAGCCCGGGAAATCATGTCAGAAGGATCGTCAATGACCCCAAGGACAGAAATGAGGAAATTTACGGCAGGTGAGTTTGACAGAAGGAGAGAATCGGCCGAGACCATATTAAAGTTGTACCTTGCTCTTTTCTCATCAGGGCATGTATTGCCGTAATCGATCATGTACTTCAGAATATCCGCTCCTTCCCTGTTGCTCCTTACAAGTATTCCAATGTCCCTTGCCTTGTAATTCCGATCCTCAAGATATTCGATGATACCAGGTATCTTTCGAAGTACCTCTTCCTTCCAGGAAATTTCATTTTCAGCCACAAATTCGATCCTGACCAGGCCCGACTTCTTCTTTTCCGGAGGGTGTTTCTGGACGACTTCGGAAAAAAGTTCCGCAAAGGAGCCTCCGCCTTCCTCTTCGCCTTTCTCCAGATCCAGCTGACCCGGGATGACGGAAAAAAGCTGGTTGTTAAACTCGATAATATTTTCGCAGCTTCTCCAGTTTGTGTCAAGCGATTCACATCTGATGCGTTCACCGTCACACTTGCTTTTGAGACTGCTGAGCATGCGCCAGTCACTGTTCCTCCACCTGTAAATCGATTGTTTTATATCGCCCACAACAAGGTTATCTCCGCCCTGTGCCATGCTGTTATCAACAAGGTGTATGAAATTGTTCCATTGAATTTTAGATGTATCCTGGAACTCATCGATCATGAAATTCTCGAAAATATTCCCGACTTTTTCATAAATAAATGGAGACTGATCCTGCCCGGTTACCTGGTAAATCAGTTCACCCGTGTCGGAAAGGAGGAACACATTTTCGTCAGTCGTGATCTGCCTTACGTGACCCAGCACGTCAGTAAGTATCCCAAGCGTATAAATGTTTGAAAGGATAAGGTTGGCCGTGTTGTACGAAAAAATACCCTCATCGTAGAAGCGAATAGCCTTTATTACGGCGCTGCCAAGGCCGGCTGAAACTGCCTCTGCCAGCCTGTCGCTGATCTTTCCCGAACACCATTTCGGTTCCGCCTGGTCGATTTCCCTGACATGAATGTTTGGCTCTTTTATCCTGCCTTCCGAAAGGGCCCTGACAAACCCGGGCACACCGGTTTTTTTGTACCAGAACATATCATCAGTCAGCGAGAATTTTTCAAAATATGAGATGCACTCGTTACCAATCGATTTCAATTCGCCTGCAAATGAAGACCTGATGGCTCTCATCTTTTGTATATATCCGAGCAGCAGGTCTTTATCGTGGAGCTTTGCCTTGTCGCCGGGGCTCAGAAGCTTGAACTTTTCCTTGAAAAGCTCCTCAGCCAGCTGTAAAATGCCTTTCTTAAGATCCCAGGTCTTTTCATCTTCAATATTCGTCCTTATGAAGTCGGAAAGCCAGTTTCTGACAATTGGTTCTGAAGAGGCTGAAGAGATCAGTTTTTCAACAGCTTCAGCAAGTATCAGGCCATGATCAATCTCTATGTTGAAACCTGTGTGGATCCCAATGTCACGGGCGAATGCCCGCAAAATTTTCTGAAAAAAACTGTCTATTGTACATACATGGAATCTCGAGAAATCGTGCAGAATGCGGTGGAGTACTCTTCCCGCCTCTTCCCGTATGGAATCGGCTGGCATTGCGGTTGCTTCAACCAGACCAGGAAGGTATCTGGACCCGGCTCCCGATGCGAGTTTGTTAAGTTCATCGAGAATCCGGGATTTCATTTCGGCTGTTGCCTTATTCGTGAAAGTCACGGCCAGGATATGGCGATAGGCATATGGTGAGGTCAGAATCCTCCTGAGATAGATACCTGCAAGCCTGAATGTTTTTCCAGAACCTGCAGAGGCGCTGTATATGGTTAGTGATCCGACTCCCATTGTCCGGTAAAGTTACCACAATTAAGATCGGATGGGGGGAGATTAAGGGGCAAAATTTTCAACACGGGAGGAGGAAGGGTTTGCCGGTTTGGTGGTTTGCTTTGCCTGCCCTGTATTCTGGCTCCTTCGCTATTCCGACATACCATGTCGGGACTTAACGCTCGGCCCGGTTTGGTGGTTTGGTTAAAAAGGGACCTGGGGATCGGAAGGCCAGCTGAGAAGTTATTTTTAATAAGTCATAAACACCTGATTCTTTTGCAATTGCAGTACATATAGGGGCAATTATCCCTAGGGGCATTTACCCCTAGGGGCAATTATCCCTAGGGGCATTTATCCCTAGGGGCATTTATCCCTAGGGGCATTTATCCCTAGGGGCATTTATCCCTAGGGGCATTTATCCCTA
>JGI20215J15232_1000016_pt1 | contig 91147 bp, 79 predicted proteins | sample WetSurMetagenome_2_FD_15232 | JGI IMG/M metagenome (IMG submission 15232) | reverse complement strand
ACTCTTGATATCTCGGTCCCCGGGCAATCGATGCAGATAGCAGTACCCTGCTCGTGGGGTCCTAGCATCAGTTTTTATCTGTTGATTGTGTCGTTTGTTCTACTGATGATCACGTTTTTTATGAAACGAATCAAAGCTCGGTTTTCTCGCAAAGAATGATGGGAGAACGGAATCGATGATCTTTTCTTAAGGTAGAAAGGAATCTGTTCTAGAAAGATATATTTAAAAGTATAAGCATAATCTGGTCTGGCCAGTGGTATATCATACGCGGGTATGATCTAGTGGTTATGATATTAGCTTCCCAAGCTAGTCACTCGGGTTCGAATCCCGGTACCCGCATCCGTCCCAGGATTATTGCCTGTAATTTTCACATCAAGAAAGATAAAATACTCCTGTAGCTTTATCACAAGAATCTTACTAATAACCAATCCATTATTCATTGGTTTTTGTAGTAAACCAGCATCAATCAATATGTTTAATGTGTAGTTCCTCATAAAACCTCCAAGAAAAAGAATCGAGATAAGTTTTTATCTATCTTGTACTATTCTCATGCCCAGCTCTACACATTGTATGGATGTCTCTTACTAAAAATTATCTCGTGACATCAGAAAAATTCATATAGCGGGTTTCTCCTGTTGGACAGGGTTTCCCAAGAGAGTATCATGGGTTCGAATCCCAGTACCCGCATCCGATAAAATAAGGGGGATAACATGAAAAACAAAGTAGGTATCGGCGACCGAATTGAGCTCGTCTTCATCAATGATTCGATGACACGGCTAAAGCCAGGTGCTCAAGGGACGGTCACAAAAATTGAAGCTGAAACAGATGAAACCCTGATTTGGGTTCAGTGGGACAACGGTGAACGACTCGCGTTACTCGATCCAATCGATAAATACAGAGTCGTAAAAAAATAATAAAAAGAAAGAATTTTTTTTAGTTACTGAACCTGTCGAAAATCTCCTGTAAAAACAGGTAGATGGTGGGGAATCGTTCCTCGAACCTTTCAAAGAAATACACCAAGTTTGCGAAGTCGCATGGCATGGTGACCGCAAGAGGTTCTGACCAGTTACTTTCAGCACTAGCTGTATCTTTTGCTTTCACTCGTATCGAGTAGGTTCCCTTCACGTCCCATGAATGTTGGGCACTGGCTGTTAATCCAGATCCATACGGGCCAAGCCAGTCGCTGAAATTGCCATCACCCCAGTCCCACATATAGAGGACTTGATCCCCATCTGCATCAGTTGTTGATGTTGAGTACAGATAGGTCGATCCGGCATTCCCAGAGGTCTTCCCAGTTGGTCGCTGTGGTTGTTCAGGCGGGTTGTTCTGTTGAATATCCCCTTGAGCGGTGAAAGAATACGCATCTGGCCCACCGATATAGGGATGGTTCTCTGCTCGCCCTGATGTATCCTCTGCATGGATGTAATAGGAGACGATGCTTCCATTGACCTGTGGAGGGATCACTGCAGAATAATAATTATTTCCCAGGGGGGTCATCTGGATGAAGTTCCAGCTTCCATTATTGACATTCCAATACACTCCGGTGGATGAAGCGATAAGGTTTTGCTCACTGTACGGATAAATCTGCGCTTGGATTTCATAGCCGGTTTCACCGGACTGATTACTAGTTAAAGGTGTATGTTCGATATAGAGCATGTATCGATCTGTAATGCCCATGGCTCTGCAATGAAGTGCATCTGTTGAGTCCCATGATCCAGTGAATCCTAAGACCTCATAACCTGGCATCGCAGCTTGATACGAGGCGATCGCATCATCATCCCATTGGGATCCTGTGATAGGGACTAACACTTTGTTGTTCAAAATAAGTGAATTGGTGTAGGGTTGATCGTTTGGTGTATAGACACGAGCGACATGATACGGTGTTCCATAGCAGCTTGGTTGGGATTCGAAATAATCGACTGCTGCTTCAATCTCATCGTATTGAGAATGGCTTGCGGGCACCTCGCGGATGAGGATTGTGTCTGGTGAAAGATATTTCCCCCAACAGTCGATATGTTTGATATATTCGCCGTTGACGTCAGGTACCACATGATAGGTGTCGATCCCGAGGTACTGATTGACCATCTGGTTGATCTGCTCATGTGTATAGCCTGTGTTTTCTTCCCAGACCAGTGTCGTTGATATCGCAATCCCCTGTCCGTCGGTCATGTAATTTCCACCAGCGGTCACGAGAGGCATGTTGTAGACCGGGATACTTTGGTTGCTCGCGTACTTGGTGGGGATTTGATCATCATTTGGCCGAGGCCGATTATAGGTGAAATCAACAATCCCTTGAACGTTTTCTTCGTTAATGATGAACCAAGGACCATAATCCCGCGTCCAATACGTATCGGTCGGAGCGATCAGATAGGTACAATGACTAATATCCACCCCCTGGCTTTGATACTGGGACTGAACCGTATTTTTTTCAGAGACGCTTGCAACAATTGTAACCACATTGACATCCTCTGCCATTTCCTTGATAACATTATAGGAGATGCCAAAAGGATACCGGATGAGTACCCCCTGCATCGGTTCGAATTCCCCGGGCTGACGTATCGTAGCAAATGAATACGAAAAATTTGAATTCTGCGGTTCATCGCTTGTGGCACTCACCATGCTCACCGGCACAATGAGGCTGATAATCACCAGACTAAAGAGTATTTGATTTCTTTTCATCATTCATTAAATCCCCCTAATGGTTTAATTGATTCTAATGCGAAATATTTGAAGTCTTATTTGTCACCCTATGAGAGGGTGAGGGACTCGCTCCCTCAAAAGGTAGGATACTGCTGACTCGTTAGATGCCTGCGACCATCTCAAAGAAATGGAAGAGACGTGGGAAGAGGCTTTGAAGCAGATCCAAGAGTTTCGCCATGCAGGGGAGATTATACGGCATGGTGACGACCAATGGATCGGACCATGCGCTTTCATGTCCCTGGGAGTCTTTTGCTTTGATGCGGATGGAGTAATTCCCTAGTTCTGACCAGGATTTCTGGGTCGATACTGTGTTTCCTGAGGCGTAGGGTCCGAGCCATTCGCTGAAGTTGCCGTCACCCCAGTCCCATAGGTAATAGAGACCGTCGCTTTCCGGGTCGGTCGTGGAACTGGAATACATGTAGGTATGCCCTGGCGCCCCAGTGGCTTTTCCTGTTGGTGTGGCAGGTTTCTCTGGTGGTAGGTTTGGTTGTCCGACGGTTAATGTCGCCATGTAGGGGATCGCGTTTAACCCGGTGACGACGAGTTGAACCTCACCAGTGACGCCAATCGGTGTGAAGAATTGTATAAGGGCATGTCCTGTCGCGTCTGTATATCCGTTCCCTAGACAGATGCCATCTTGGGAGATTGCGCATAGAGCGTTTGGAAGATCTGTGACATCAACTTCGAAGGTTTCGGCGCCATTGGGGATGAATGAATCATGGATGACTTCCATGGTGAAGGGGACATCGGTGCGGACTTGTACCGATGGATCGCCAAAGACAGTCCAAGCATCAGATTCATAAGCACCATCTGATCCATAGTCATCAATCATGGACATCGCACCATTGAAACAGAGGGCGCCAAAGGTGGTCTTTTGGTTTTCTGGATATAACCCAACGAGGATATTGTTAAACTCATCCTGGGCTTCCATTGGAGGACTCCAGCTTTGACTCACGGTGGACATATATGCTCCGATGGCACCAGTGGGTTGACCATTATGGGTTGCGCGAAGCCATGCTTCTCCGAAACAAGTATAGGTGTCGAATTCACCATTGTTACAGGCAACCGAGGTGATGAAGGGCAGCATATTATCGTTGACCAAGGTGTTGACGTCGCTGTTGCTAAATCCACTGGAACCCCATGATGTGGGGGAACCATGTCCACAGTAGTTAATGATGCTTCGGCCTTCGTTTAACGATGCTGTGACCATACTTGGTGTCGGACTGCCCGGAGCGTCTGCTCCGCCTTGGCTTCCATCATAGAGTTCATCGACAGCAGCATAGGTGAAGTTAAAGAGAAGACTGCGAATGTTTCTGATATGTTGGTAATCATATTCACCATCGTCTCCGACACCCTGACTTGAGGCAATCCCAACTCCTTTCTCATACCAGACTGCATCGATCTGAGGATCGCTTTCATAGGCGACTGTCCTATTTGCTTGTGTCTCGGCTTGTGCAACATTTTCTGCTGAGAATCTTCCAACAAAGAGATCTGGATAATGGTCAGATCCGACGATATATCCATAACTTGGATCAGAGGCGACGCCACTGAGGTAATTTGTTGGGACCTGTGCAGCATCTCCAACAAGAAGAACGAATGTAAGACCTTGAGTGGTGTAATAATCAGCGATGAATGTTTTAATCGCGGCCGCATTTCCAATAGATGAGACATTGACCATCTCGGTCGGGATCCCTTTCAGGTTCTTCCATTGCACGAAGGGGACCATGGTTGCATAGAAGGAATCATAGGTGATGACCAGCATGTTTCCCTGTTCTGAGACCGGATCGTATTTCGCGGAATTGAAATTAACGAAATGATGCTGATAGATGGAGAGGAAATCGTTATCGATTGTTGATAACTGATACTGGGTGCTAGAGCTTGTCGAAATCAGTTGTGAAGGGGTGACTTCAACAGTGATGTCGTTGTAGAATCGGAGTGTTCCTTGTACTGGATTATATTGGAAGGGATGAATCATGACAACCTGACCCTGGAAATCTCTGAGGAAATAGGGTTCTTGAAGCTGCGCTATTGTTGAGGGATACCAGGCGTTTTGGGTATAGATCTCACCAAACTCATAGGGGATGTCTGCGGGATTTACGGTTCGCAGCAGGTTTCCTTTTGAGGGTGCGACAAGGATGTTGGTATACTCTTCATAGGATGATCCTACGACATGGATTGTCATAGTTGTTTCAGTTGGGATGATGATACTGCGAGCTATTGAGGGTAGATCTGGGGCACCAGTGATGAGATTTTTTGCCTCACCATCTAAACCGATGGTGACGTATTGCTTATTGTCGATTTCTACAGGCGTCATGGTGAATGCATCAATCGTGTAATGGAGAAGCGTCGTGTCCCCTGTCTGTTGGACCGTGATGGTGATTCCATCGGAATTTGTCATATTTATGGTTTGGGTCTCTGGCGAACTGCCTCCGATAGTGGGTAGTATGCTTGCCGCGGTCACAAAAAGGCCTACAAAAAGAATGATTAGTTTTCTCATGTTTTTCTCTCTCATAGTATCCCCCTATGTTCTATAGATGTACAAGGATATTTTTATTTATTGTTAACTCGGTACTTCCTATATATAGTTTTCTTTCGTTATGACAGGGATTATAAGAGTTAAAAAAGGGGAATAAACGTTCGTTCATCGATATAAAATATGAGTATTTCAGATATAAGCCGAGGAAAAGAACGGTATTTATCACATATTACCTTGGACGACTGCGTTTTTATAGTGGTACCGTTAAAAAGAAAAAGCGGTGTTCTGTTAAAAATCGAAGAGATTTTTTTGTTTTGTCTGCTGATTCAAGGAAGAAAAATGTTCAAGGATCGGCTCGACCCGCTCCTTAGAAAACTGATGCTCGTCGCAGAGGAGACGGACCACCGCAGAGGGATCAAGTTTGGACCATTGAAGCGAATACTCTGTTGTGATGGTCGGCTCAAGGAATATCCTCCTAACCGTGGTTACCTCATCGATTGTAAGGTTCAGCTCTGTTTCGGCAATGCTGTCTAGTGCATTCTCCAGGTTCCCTTTCTCTTGCAGAAGCTTCAGGCTTTTCTTCGGACCGTACCCTTTCATTCCATCGTTAAAATCTGTTCCGATGAGGATGGCGATATCGACTAGTTGTTCTCTGGTGATGCTAAGTTTTTGAAGACCTGGATCAAGACGGATGCGTTCCGGATGAACCGTTGTATAGGCTTGTTTGTTGGGGAGTTTTCGTTTCTCTGAGGACGTCAGGTTTCGTATTAAGATCGGTGCGTTAAATAACAGACAGTCGAAATCCTGTGAGCCTACCGCAAAGGCGTCCCCTTTCCGGACCATGTAGCTGGCCTGTGCTTCTCCCTCAGATGGTGCCTGGATGTAGGGGATTCCAAGGGCATCAAGGAGTTGTTTGCTCTGATCGATGATCTCCGGGGTCACCCGGGAGGTCTGCTGTGCTTTTGATTTAGCTCGTTCCAGATCTCCTTTTTCAAGGGCTTCCTTCCAATCCCGTTCCGCTTGTTCCTTGCGTTCCCGTCGTTGCTGAATGGTACGTGCTTTGAATGGATGAGGAGCACCGTCGAATATGTAGACCGGGCGGATCTTTGCTGCCACCATGTTGGCAGTGCGATACAACAACCCGGAGAGATGCGAAGTGATCCTCCCCTGTGCATCCTTCAAGGGCGTCCCATCACGTTGCCGGATGCTGGAGAGGAACTGATGAAGGATGTTATAACCGTCAAGAGCAATGATGCGGTCTCTGAAATCATCAAATCCACATGGTTCTTTACTGAAAAGCTCTCCAAGGTCAACACCCATGGACAATCCACATCGTTTCAGGGGATAAATGCCTTTCTTTCCACCCGATATGTTTAAAGTTGGAAGACCGTTTCCCTTGTTCGATGAAACGAGACCTTATCTCCATGCTTGATGTGAAAAATGACCTTACCGACATCATCACCCTCAGCATACGACTCAAACAGCAATCAAAGCGAGGGAAACGGATTGAACATTTGAAAAGGAAAACCCTTGGGATGATCTTTGAAAAACCCAGTACTCGGACGCGTGTTTCTTTTGAGACGGGGATGAACCTGCTTGGTGGTCATGCGATCTTCCTTTCAAGTAACGATATCCAACTTGGACGAGGGGAAAGCATTGAGGATACCGCGAAAGTACTCTCCCGTTATGTCGATATGATCATGTATCGTGCGAAGAGCAATGAGGCGATGAAGGAACTTGCTGCCTATGCGACGGTGCCGGTCATCAATGGACTGGACAACAAAGAGCATCCTTGTCAGGTGATCACAGATCTGATGACGATTCAGGAACATAAAGGGAAACTGAAGGGACTGCAGTTCGTGTACCTTGGTGATGGGAACAACAACATGGCGCATTCCTATTTACTTGGCTGCGGTATCGCTGGGATGAACATCCGGATCGTCGCACCAAAGAAATACTGGCCTGAGACTTATTATGTGGAAGAGGCAAAAAAATTTGGAGTCACGGTGGAAATCACTGATAAAATAAAGGATGCGACCAAAGAGGTGGATGTGATCGCAACAGACACCTGGGTATCCATGGGTGACGAGACGGAGAAAGAAAAACGGATTAAGGATTTCAAAGGATATACAATCGATGCAGCAATGATGAATGCAGCAAAAAAAGATGCGGTCTTCCTTCACTGTCTGCCTGCGTATTACGGCTATGAAGTAACTAAAGAGGTTGCTCATGGCAAGCAATCAGTGATTTTCGATGAGGCGGAGAACCGGATGTGGGCACAGATCGGCATCATGGTGACGCTTCATCGGCACATGTTCCCATAATTGACAAGGATTTCGCTAGCCACTGTCCAAACAGGTAACATCTCTTTGTATACAGAAATTTTCTCTGTCGTAATCATGGTGAGATCCGTGTGGAGCTGACCTGAGGGAAATCCTCCGATGACACAGAGAAGATGATTGTTTTTCTTCGTATGTATTTTTTTTAGATATTGTGGAAGATCTACTAATATACCGTCTTTGGAGAGTACGATGATACAGTCTGCGTGTTGTCGTTCGATGATTTCTTTAAGGGAAATATCTTCTGTCAATGTAAGGAGTGGTTGTTTTTTATCAGGAACAGCATGGTTTTCAAAGAGCTGCTCAAGTAGTCCGAGGAACCGTTCGTAGTTCCGCATGATACGGGTGTTGGGATGCACTGTGATAAGCTCATCATATCTGGTGTGGATGAGGATGTTCAACTGCCCTTGTTTATTGACGATGGATTCAAGGGCGGTGAGTAAAAAAAGATGGGTGATATCTGGTCGTCCCCGTCGTCGACCCTCAGGGAGATTCGTCATCGCTGCATGATGATAGTTCGAGTCCAGAAGAATCTGCCTGGGTTGTTTACCTCGTTGTCTGGCATGAGCAATCACCGCTGGATGATGGCACAGTTCCGCAGGCATGCGCTCCACTTCAGCTTCTGCAAGAACTAGGGTCAACATGCTGCTGCCTCAACTCAGGATTTCTTCAAGCTGGTTCTGTTTGATGCCGTATCGTATCTCTTGCGCGATCCGTCGTCCCGTGGAAAGATCATGTTGGATTAGCTCGGAGTACGCTGAACCGGATATGTATGGATTAGTTCCAGCGACGATGCGCGCGGAGATCTCAAAGACCTTGAACTCTAAATCCTCAGTGACGACCGTCTCAAGGCAGAACGGGCCGATGATGCCGCCGAACAGCTCAAGAGATTTTTCAACGACCGCTTCCCCCATCCTGAAGACTTGGGGCAGGAGTGATTCTCGCATCACTATTGGGATGTTACCGGTGACGACGAACGTGGGATGTATCCCGAGTTCTTCAAGTTCTGCGATAGAGCCAAGGCGTTGTACCTCATCGATGGTGGTCTCATCACGGCGGTCCATGGAAAGCAACTGCAGACTTCCTTTTGATAATTTATAGGCGTTATTCTGAATCGGTGAGTAGAAATAATGCAGATAATACCGGGTGCCCATCACAAACTCCTGGATCGTATAGGGTTTATCGTGTTTCACTCGTTTGGAGAACTCTGCGAACGTTTTTGCGATGAAGAATCCTTTCCCTCCTTTTGCACCATGGTATTTCACAATCACGGGTTTTTCGATGTTCCGGGGGTCTTTGACCTCTTTCGGCATCGTGATACCGGCGCCCTCAAGCCAGATGCGTTCTTTCTCACGGTCTGATTCCCACATCAGCACATGGCGGTTCCCGAACGTTGGGACTTGAAGGTTCAGAAAATTCTTCGGACCGAGATATTCAACGAAGGACCCATGGGGGATGACGATGACGTTTTGTTGTCGGAGCTCGTCAGCATACTTCGCGATATCCTTGTAGTTGTCAACAATCAGAAAATCATCTGGTTTTCCCAGGGGAAACGCGTCGTAGAATTTCTTTACCTCACCAACGGAGATGCCTAATGTCTTAAACCCTTCTTTTCTCGCACCATGAAAAATCTGAAGGCTGGAATGCGAGCAGACTGTCGCGACCGTCAGGTTTTTTGTATCATACGTGGAGAGGAGTTCTTTTAAGTTGACTTCAGTCATTTGCTATCCAACTCCCAATGCAAGGATAACGCAGCCCCTTTTTTTATCAGTTTCGCTGAAAAAATAAAGGAATAAAAGGAGACAGATGGTTAGAAGCGTTTTTTATTGTCTCGGAGGCCTTCGACGATTTCTTTGCCAAAATTGGTGATGCGATATAGTTTGATATCCCTATGTTTGCCTCCCTCGATCTGTTCTACCAAATTAAGACTCAACAGCGATTCATCATCACGGTACCGAGAATTCATCCCGCGGATCGCCCCAATCACATTGGTTGGTGTGGTTTTGACATTGTATGCGATCTCTGAGGTGTAACTGCCGCTTGGACTGATCTCGAACAGGTAATCTGCGATCTTCTTTCGCACGCTACTTCTCCGAAGTGACCTGATAATAAGAGGTTTTAACATCTCTGGAGAAATAACTGTTTTCTCTCCATCCAGCATCCCATTCCACTTAGTGTGTTTGGAATTGCGTTTCCTATTAATAAACTAATCGGTTCAACCTCATCGTACGAGCAACGTGATGGTGGTTGAAACGAAACAGATAAATGTCTGTTCTTGTTTACCGAGTGGTAGGATGGGATATCTATGTCGATCAAGAAAGAACTGCTAAATGAATTGTCAGAACATCAGCTCAAACAGCTCGCGGACAGTAAAGGAATTATCTTCAAATTAAACACGGTTCAGAAGAAATATTATCAGAATTGGGCGGAAAAAGATAAACTCGTCGATATGATGACGACAAATGAACATATCACGGTCTCTGAGATAGAAAAATTTATTCATGCAAAGAAATTCTAACTCATCATCGACTAGTCGAGACCCCGATTTTTTTACAATAAGGCTGAATTGGACAACGGCTGCAGAACGGTGAAATCGGTACACAGGTTTTTTGTCCGAATCTGACGAGCAAATCATTGAAATCATCCCAGTATTCCGGTGGGAGAATTTTTATCAGAGCCTGTTCGGTTTCTTCAGGGGTCTTGGTTTTTATCCACCCTAGTCTATTTGGGATCCGATGGCAATGAGTGTCAATAGGCAAGTACCCATGTTTCTTATGACCATAGACCATGACGATGTTCGCGGTTTTCCTGCCGACTCCTTTGAGACTGAGTAATTCTTCGAACGTGTCTGGTACGTTTCCCTCGTATTTCTCAAGCAGTGTTTTTGAGATGTCTTTGATTCTTTGTGCCTTTGTTTTATAGAACCCAACAGGGTAAATCATCGTCTCTATTTGTTGTTCTGTCAATTGTACGATTTTCTCAGGGGTATGATATTTCGTGAGTAAACGTCGTGATGCTTGTGCGGTGACCTCGTCTTTAGTCCGGAGGCTTAACAGACAGGAAATCAACGTGACAAACGGGGTCTCAGGGATATCTTGTTTCTTTCGTGATACAATCGGTGGACCGTACTGGTGCAGTTCTTTTTTGAGTTGAGAAAAGATTTCATCGACATGCAAAATTGGATGGGTCATACGAAAAACGAAAGCGTCTTCCTTTAATAAAATAATTTATTGGTAAAAGAGAAAAAAAAGGAAAAGAAAGGATGCGAGTTACCGTCGTCGTCTCAACAGGATTGTTGCAATTCCCACTGCTGCGATAACGGGTATCACTTCGAAACCGGGTGTTTTCGTTCCTGTGGTATTTCCATCGTTGGTGTTACCATCGGTGTTATTACCATCGGTATTTCCACCAGTGCCTGGTGTGAACGGGATTTTCGAGTTCGGAGCCCAGTCTCCCCACCATTCAGCAGTTGTATCCCCAAAAGTTATGTACTCAACAGCCATTCCCCAGAGTTCTACTTGCGATGTATCACCAACGATATCAAGAACAGCACTGAGAGTTTCACCTGAAATAGTAACATTTTGTGTATAGCTACTATTCAGATAATCCCCTTCTTTCAATCCATAAGCACCACCTTGCCCGTTCATATATGTCATCGTATAAACAGTGTCAGTGCTGTTATACCAGAGGTAATAACCAACTTTATCAGAGGTTTGAATAGTACCTGCGACTTCCATTTTCAAGGTAATCTTGCCGTCGTTGACTTCATAGGAGATTTCTTTAATGTCGATATTGGGTTTATTCCCCACATTTCCTACCCACGACCAAGCGGTTCCAGTGTTTGCCCAATGCCATACATCACCGGTTCCATCTGAAACACTTGTGGCTGCTGCCGTGAAACATGAACCCAGCAGGATCAACAAACTTACTATTATAATACCATAACTTCTTAGCTTCATCATAATATGCCTCCGAAAACAGGGAAAGAACGAAGTTTTCTTAAAGTTATCGGAAAAAAAATAACGCGCACTAGGGCTCGATCTGAGCGTTTTTTCCTTACATTATATCGCGGAATCAATCATTCATTACTGAGATAAAGCAAGATACTAAGCCCGATGCTCTCAAATATGGAGATTATCACAAGGATCTGGCCTAAGCCACCCCATTCGAATCCTATGCTTTCACCGATACGAGGACCTGGCGGTAGCGCAGGGATAATGGGAAAAGCAAATAATTGACGTAAGGCATAGACTAAAAAGATTGATTCGATAAATAAGGGGATCAAAACAAAAAATAACCCAAAGATATATTTTGATTTTGTTTTCGCGTACACCTTGAAATAGACCGCGATAAGCCCGATTAAGAGAAACATACTGATACAAACAATCACCACACCAAGCGTCGGTAAGATGATTTCAGTGGTTGTTAGAGGAGTGATTCTGATGTTGATAAAAGGAGGAATATTACCACCAAATAATTCAGCAATCTCATCCGCATATTCTTGAATTTTATTATTTGTTTCAGTAATAAAGATACTTGATAAAATCAATCCTAGTACAATACCTCCAGTAATCATCACCCCTATGAGGCGGATTGCTTTCTTATTGTACGTGGGCATTTTTTCTTCCTTTATCGGTGTTATCGGAGCTTCATCCATACTCTTCACCCTTATCTATGCTATCGATTCTTTATTTGATTTTTTCCCAATTTTGTCCCAAATCTCTGTAAAATATTGTTTATTGGTTTCCAAGTTCTCGGTCGGGAAGTATGTTTTACCGTATCCCCCACCAACCGAGGTCAGGATACCGTTTTCTTCCAAAACCTTCAGATGATATCGTATCGTTTTATACTCGATTTCTAGGCTTTTAGAGAGTTCATTTGCATTTTGTGGTTTCTGAAAAAGTTGCTCAAGAATCCTACCTCTATTGAACCCACCAAGAGAGTTGGCGATAAGCCAGTACAGGACGTTCTTGAGCGAATCCATAACAGAAACCTTTCGGTAGGAATTCATATTCTTCTTTAATATGTTTCTTAAAATTTGGGTATGATTTGGGAATAAATTACTTAAACTCGTCTTAGGTTATTTTTATTTAAGATAGGGAGTATTATTATGGAAAAAAAACAACGGAAAAAGGGGAATAGCTATGCTGTTATTTTCATTCTGTTCTGTTCAAGTCTGTTGCCAATTATTAGTACATTATCAACCGCCGTCGTTCCAACCAATACCACAAGTAAAAATCCAATAAACACACTAGTAGAGGATACAGAATATTGGGCATTGCTAGTAGGTGTCGGCGACTATGCCGAAAACCCTGAACAAGACAGACCAGATATGATCCTTGAAGTAAATGACCTGCATGCACAACTTCTGCAATCTGACTGGTGGGCGGAGGACCACATAAAAGTGATCACAGGTGAGGATGCAACGGTCGTTAATATCATCGCGGGTCTTCGATGGCTTGATCGTATGGAAGATAGTAATGATATTTCCCTTGTTTACCTCAGTACCCATGGGTTCCCTCTCGGTTTTGATGTCCCTCCCAAAGACGAAGCTGATGGAACCGATGAGGCGTTGGTAACCTATTGGGGGTTTACCTATCTAAGTTTCGTTATCTGGGATGATGAGTTGAACGTGTTATTGAATCGTCTGGAATCAAAAGGAGTATGTCTCATTGTGGATAGTTGTTACGCAGGTGGTTTCAATGACCCCCCGAACTGGAACATCACCGATATTCCCACGGATGCTCAACATCAGAACGCATATGCTGCGGAGGAATGGGTGAAAGGATTCGCGGAGGATGTCCGTGGTCAGAAACGGGTTGTCCTCATGGGTTCCTGTGAAGATGAAGAGGCGGTCTCTGGCGGGTTTGCACCGTATCTCATTGATGGATTACGAGGATATGCAGACTCGAATCATGATAGTATCATCTCAGCGGAAGAGGTGTTTTACTATGCGAAGCCGCGTAGTTTCCAAATGCAACATCCCACCATGTACGATGGGTACGATGGTGAACTTCCTATAATGAGTGTGCAATCATCCAAACAATCAGTCGATACAAATCGTTTCATTCAAATGAATCCGAGAAAGGAACCTGGGGTGAAATCCGCGGAAAACTCGATTCTCTGTGGATACATCAAAGATGCAGAAGCAAACACTTCAATAGAAAACGCGGTAGTCTCAGTCCGTGGTCGAATCAATGAATATGAATATTATGAGAATCAGACAACGACGGATTCCACCGGATTCTTCCAGATGAACACCCCTGCGATACGCCTACGGGTGACCGCCTCTGCGGACGGATATTGTGACAGACAGGTCGGACCATACCAGATGCAGGAAAATGAAACGCGATGGGTAAACATTTCACTATATGATCGTCCTTTGGAGACTGCGATAGTCCGTGGGTACATCACAGATGATGACACAACAAATCCACTTGACTTGGCAAACGTGAATCTTACCTGGGAAGGCAGCCAACAACAATATTATCATAACCAGACAATAACGGGGAGTGACGGTTTTTACAAGATGAATGTGGCAGCGGGAACCATCAACCTGCAGATAGAACGAGATGGATATTTCTCAGAGTATACCGAGGAACTTTTAATTGATGATTCGGAGACATTTTGGATGAATATCTCCTTACAACCACGTCCTGTTGAAAACGCGATCGTCTGCGGATACGCCACAGATAGTAAGACAGGTGAGCCGCTTACCGGAACACGAATAGAGTTCGAATGGATCGACATCAGCACAAACACAAGCTATGTAAAAGAGACACACACGAATACCTCAGGGTTCTACAGCCTCACCATCGCACCAGGGGAGCTATATGTGTACGTAGGAGGTATGGGCTATGAATACTATGACCCCTATCGACATGATGCTATCGAAAACCAAACCGTATGGCTGAATCGCTCATTAACACCATCGACTATTGAGGTCGAGATTAACAAGCCACTCAATGCTCTTTACATCAAGAACCAACGTGCCATGCCCTGGACCAATCCACGGATCATCGGCTCCATTGACATCGCGGCATACATCCCAGGAGGCTGGGATGAACCTGGCGATGCAGAAAAAGTAGAGTTTTACATCGATGACGTCCTCCAAGCAACACTCACTGAACAACCATACAATTGGACCTGGTCGCAACGGACCATTGGCAAACATGTCATAAAAGTCATCGCCTATGATGTTAATGGCGATACTGCAAGCAAAGAAATAGAGGTTAGCAAATTCCTCTAACGCTTTCTCTTTTTATATTTTTTTTGTTTTCCCAGTCTTGAACACTGATTTCCATTTTGGGAATGATTTGGGAAGAAATCGGAATTAATTTGTAAAAAATCAATATAAAATCTGCCTGATATAGTGGATATTAGAAAAAAAAGGAGAACAAAAAAATGAAAACGACACACAAAAAATTGGTCGGAGGACTGCTCGTCGGCCTGCTGATTGCAACCATCGGCGCTGCTCTTGCCACCGGGCAGACCGATGACACAACGAATGGCATGACCGACGACACGACGACCGACACAACGCCACAACCCCCATTTGGAGATCGACATGGAATGATAGGGCTTGGGTCATTCGGCTTCAACCTGACCGATGAGCAACAAACAGATCTTGAAGAGCTTATGACAAGCTTACGGGAACAAAATGCGACTCCTGAGGAAATGAGAACCGCCCTACAAGAGAAGCTCGACGAATTCGGCGTGCTCGATACCAGATTGGACAACGAAATTGCACAAACCGAACAGCGACTCACCATCCTGAACAGACAGAAAGAACTCAGAGACGAAGGATACAGCTGGGATGAGATCACCACGATCATNCAAGAAGAATTCGATCTGGAAAACGCAACAGGGAATAGCTGGGATATCATGGGTGGACCAGGAGGATTCNGACACGGTCATCGTGGAGGTCCTCAAGAGTTNATCNCCCCTGAAGAAACAGATCAATAACACAGAAAGACCATGATGAAAAGAGAAAAAATCATTCATTGTTTTTTCTCTTCTTCATTCCCTTTGATAATCATCGTTGTGCCAGTGACCAATCTTCCTTCCTTTCCCCTTCGATAGAATCTGGCACAACCCATTTTTTTTATAAAATTTGGGCAGAATTTGGGAAGAAATTGGGAGGAAAAAATATAAAGAAAAAAAGAGTAAAAAAATGTGGATAAAAAAATAAGACGGAGGTAGTAGAAATGTATGAAAACTTAGAAACAAAAAAGAAAACAACAAACAGAACCATCCTCATGATTGTTGCGATAGGTATAGCTACCATGTTCATCACCGGGTACTTCGTTGGTGGATCGCTTGACTCTCTTGCAACATCCTCAACATCCAAATCATCACAAACACAGAATAGTGTTCTTACAAATACGACGACAACGGATGAGATACATGAGATTACATATTATTACAACTCGACGTCCCTTGCCCAGTTATACAATGATGCAAAGGACTCAGTTGTCGTCATCACAGGGTATATTATGCAATATTCATTTTTTGGTCAGCAATACTCTGAAGTCCAAGGCTCTGGCTTTGTCTATGAATATCACAATGAGATGGTCGTCATTACCAATAAACACGTTGTCAATGACGCAGAAAATATCACGGTCACGTTCTCAAATGGGAATGGATATCCTGCTACGGTCATCGGTTCTGATGCCTATTCTGACTTAGCGGTTTTAACTGTCGATGCACCAACCGCGGAGTTCCAGCCGTTACAGATCACGAGTTCTACCAGCTTAGAAGTTGGTGACCCTGTTATTGCCATTGGAAGTCCTTTTGGGCTAGGCGGAACTATGACAACCGGAATCATCAGTCAACTTGGCCGAACGATACAAGACTCAGTCGCAGGGAGCTTCCCTATCGCAAACATCATACAGACAAGCGCTGCAATCAACCCTGGAAACTCAGGCGGGCCTCTTTTAAATTATAAAGGAGAAGTCATTGGAATTACCACAGCAATCATCTCAAATTCCAATGGTCTTGGTTTTGCGGTCCCATCGAACACAATATTACGGGAGATCGCATCGCTCATTGAGACAGGATCCTACAATCTACACCCTTGGATAGGAATATCAGGAACTGACATGACCTACGAAATCGCCAAGGCTATCGGAACAACCACGACCTATGGGTGGCTCATCACCCAGGTGACAATCGGCGGGGCAGCCGCCGAAGCAGAGTTACAGGGTGGAGATGACCAGATACGAGTCATCGATCAATGGATAACCATCGGCGGGGACATTATTACCGCAGTGGACGGAACTCGTGTCATCAACGGGGATACGTTCATGTCCTATCTCGAGGAACATACCACACCAAACCAGACGATCACGATAACGATCATCCGGAATAATCAGATCCATGATATTCAGGTAGTACTCAAACAGAGACCCACGGCGAATTAACCAACCAGATGGGTTGTGCCAATTTTCCCTAACGCTCTCCTCCATCTTTGTGTTTCTCCAATGGCACGACCCATCCCTCTTTCTTTTTAAAAAAAAACATTATTTGAATGGTAACTAAAAAATCAAGTTTCAATAAAGGAGGAAAGAAATGAAATCACACGGACAAGTAAGGTATGCCAAGGACAATTCAACAGCAACATGTCATCCGTTAAAATCCACAGAAATCGAGGTGAAAAACATCGCACTGAGTAATGAATTTATCGACACGTTCACTCGAATCATTTTACAACTGAGGAAATAGATTTTTCTCAAAATAGGAATGAAATTGGGAATGAATTGGGAAAAATCGATATATAGATTTCAAGGTGAATCTAGGGGATATAGAAAATGATATCAAAAAAATCTTAAAAAATGGATTAGAAACAAGGTGAAAAAAAATGGTCCAATCAATCATTGAACTGCAGGACGTCAAAAAAATCTATACAATGAATGGGGTCGAAACACCGGCCCTCCGTGGAGTGACTCTCAAGATCAATAAAGGAGAATTCGTCGCAATCATGGGACCAAGCGGTTCAGGCAAATCTACCTTGTTGCACATGGTTGGTGCACTTGACACACCAACCTCAGGTAAAGTCCTCTTAGATGGCGTCGATGTTTCAACATTAAAAGAATCCGACCTCGCCAGGCTCCGAGGAAAAAAGATTGGTATCGTCTTTCAATTTTTCAACCTGCATCCAACCTTGACCGCCCTGGAAAACATCGAGCTACCCATGATCATCATCGAAAAAGAAAAAAAAGAACGACAACAAAGAGCACTTGAACTGATACGAGCGGTAGGATTAGAGCATCGAGCACATCACCTCCCATCTCAGATGTCTGGTGGAGAACAACAACGCATTGCAATCGCCCGGGCATTAGCAAACAATCCGGAGATCATCCTCGCAGACGAACTCACGGGCAACCTCGATACAAAAACAAAAGCGGAGATCATGAATTTTTTACTACAACTCCAGAAGGAGAAAAAAATGACAGTAACCGTAATTACCCATGAACCAGAAATCGCACAATATGCAGAGACAATCATCCATATTGTAGATGGAAAAATAAAGATAGGTGGTTAAAAACATGAAAAAAATAAACTATGTGATAACAAGCGTATTGAGTTGCTTACTCCTCTTCAATACCATAGGCAGTTACAATGCTTCCGCAGCAGGGCTGCAAGTGACATTTACGACAAACCCACAGATTGTCGCACCAGGCACAAACGGATACATCCAGGTGAACCTCAGGAGCACCGGGGCGACGATCAGCGGTATCTATATCACGGCAACCTCCTGGGATCCCACCATCGTCATCCCGCAAGGAAACTGGGAAGTGGATGTCGGGAGTCTGGAGGGTGGTGAGTCCTATTCCATTCTCTATGAGTTCAAAATACCAAGCAATGCGGCTCCAGGTTTGTACCAAGTCCTTTTCGAGATACGAGGATCTGGCTCGATCAGACAAACCGCGGTCATTCAGGTACAAGACGCGACAGTCGTCGATATCACCTCAGTAAATCCAACAGAAATCTCCATCGGACAATCAACCACCATACTGTTCAACATCAGTAACAACGGGGGCATCAGCCTGCAGAATCTCCAGTTCACCTGGGAAGATCCTAACAGCCTGATTCTACCTGTTGGGACAGATAACCGAATCACGATCCCATTAATTGGCGCAGAAAATTACACAGAAATCCCAGTGGTTCTCATCGCCAGCTCAGGGATATCCCCTGGTGTTTACCCACTCACCATCCTCATACAGTATTATGATCAGACAGGCGAGAAACAGACCGTGAACTCAACAGTCGGTCTGCAGATCAGCGGGAGGACAACCTTCGATATTGTACTACAAACATCAACCACGAGCACCACAACATTCGCGGTGGTCAACACAGGAGCAAACACAGCCTCATCCGTGGTCGTCTCCATCCCTCAACAACCAGCCTACACTACAAGTGGCACATCTTCTACGAGTGTCGGTAACCTTGATGCTGGAGACTACACCTTAGCATCATTTTCACTCACATCGACCACGAGCAATCGTACGGGGAATGGAACCATGCAGTTTCCCTCATTCAACAGAACGGGGATGAACGCGCCTCCATCAGGAGGGAATTTCACGGGTAGGCAAAACATGTTCACAAATCAATCATTTTTTGGTATGGGTAGCAGCAGCGTGTTGGTTGTTCAAATAGCGTACACCGACATGTTTGGTATACGACAAACCATCCAAAAACAAGTNAATCTTTCTTCAGGAACCATGAGTGGATTTTCGTCTCGATCAACGACGCAAGGAACATCCGGAACATTTCCGAACGGTTTTTCCAGTCAATCACAAACATCAGACCAAAGCAACAGTCTGATGTACATCGCCATAGGTGTTATCGGAATAATTGTTATTGTCGCAGTCATCCAACTTGCAAGAAAGAAGAAACTATCCAATCCTTTTAAATCAGATAAAGGACGAAAAGAATGAAATTCGCGGATATTCTGAAACTCTCCCTCAATGGTCTGACCCATAGAGGGTTACGGAGTTGGCTGACGATCCTTGGAATTATCGTCGGAGTCGCCGCAGTCATCGCCATGTTGTCCATCGGAGCAGGCATGTCCCAGAGTATGAACTCACAGTTATCCAACTTTGGCGCCGATGTTCTAACAGTGAGTGTCGGACGTACCTTTGCCATAGGACCACAAAGCGGTTTCGAAGGGAGATTCGAACCAGGTCAAGGTGGTGGTCCATCAGGGATGCAGGGACAGACAACACAGACAACCACATCAAGCGAGACACCCTCATTAACTGATACCGACATTCTTACAATCTCCACAGCTGAGGGAGTGGAGTCCGTGACAGGGATCATCTCTGACCAGGCGACCATACAATATCTGGCTCAAACCGTCTCTGTCACCGTCGAAGGTGTCGATCCTTCCGCATGGAACACCATGACGACCTCAGAGCTCGCATCCGGAAGATTCTTTGAATCAGGAGAAACAACAAGTATTCTGATTGGAAATGGCATCGCCACAAGTATGTTCGATTATAACTTGACCGTCGACACCCAGATCAGAGTCGGATCAAAAACATTCACCATCGTAGGGATACTTAAAGAATCAGGTACGGGTAGTTTCGGGGGTGACGACCGGACAATTTTTATGACAATACAAGCAGCACGCGATATCCTAACCGACCTTGACAATAACGAATATTCATCCATCCAGGTGAAAGTCACTGATACGAACGCGATCGATCAAATCATCGAAAATGTAGAAAATGTGTTATACACATCACGGATGGTCACCGCAGACACCGCGGATTTTACGGTCACCTCACCAACATCCATGCTGGAGACCATTCAAAGCACCATGGCGACATTAACATTTTTTCTCACCGGTATCGCGGCGATCTCCTTGCTCGTCGGAGCAATCGGAATTGCTAATACCATGTTCATGTCCGTGATGGAACGAACTCGACTCATCGGCATCCTAAAATCCATCGGGACACGCAACTCAGAGATCATGAAAATGTTCCTTGCGGAATCAGGAATCATCGGTCTAATGGGAGGACTCCTTGGCATTTTCCTAGGGTTCATCGTTGTGGGCGTCATCTCAAGTATCGGGTTTAACATCATGGGCATGGGAAGGATGGGGACAAACACATCCGTTGCCATCGTCACCCCGGAGCTTATCCTATTCGCATTGGCTTTTTCAACGATCATCGGAATTGTATCCGGGTTGATCCCGGCACGAAAAGCAGCACACTTACAGGTCGTAGAAGCAATGAGGAGTGAATAAGACATGAATCGAAAAACAAAAAGAATACAATTAGTAAGCGTCGGTGGGATCGTTTTATGTATCCTCGTTGGTTTGAGCGGATGCACGACAAATCAGACGGAGAAACAAACTACAAACGACAACGCAAAAACCCTCCTTGGAACATGGACCGGAAGCCTGCAGATGCCCCTGTTCAGCGGAGAAAACAACACGACACTCTCCCAAATAATCTTCACAAGTGATAGCACAGAGATGTTTCTAACGAGTGGAAAGAGGACGTTTACCATGAATTACACCTATACCGCGACCAGTGATACCTTAACACTCACACCACTGATGAACCAGAGAAATGGGTTTGGAAGCAGGGAGCCATTTAATGGAACAGCACCACCCAATGGGACGCTGTTCCCTGGTTATGGAACAATACCACCAAATGGGACACGACCACCAGGAAATGAAACATGGCCATTGAACGGAACAAATCCCCCATTCAATAGAACATGGCCGTCAAATGGGACGCGCCCACCAGGAGAAATGAGACCATCAATGACAATCACGTTCAACTATGTTATTGATGAACAAGCAAGGGTGTTGCTCCTCAATAATGTGCAATTTACAAAAGTCTAATAAAAAAAAAAGGAAGAAACCTGTTAGCCAGGAATCTCTTTTGCTTTAAATGCTAACGAAGCCAACCCTCGGTTCGTAAGACCTCGACTAGCCGCATACCTGAAAACTCCCCACGGAAGAACCGGATGATGAGCTGGATGAAGTTTATGAATCGATCCCGGATAATATCCTTCGAGAACGGCATGGTGATCGGCAGAGGATCAGACCAGTTGCTCTCACTGTTGTAGGTATCCTTTGCTTTTACTTTTATCTCATAAGCGCCTTTCTTTGACCAAGAGTGATTCGCTGAAGCTATCGCACCAGATTCAAAGGGACCTATCCACCCGCTGTCTGAGTCGTCACCCCAGTCGAACAAGTACCATACCTGGTCCCCGTTCGCATCAGTGGTGGTGGAATTATAAGTGTAGATGACATGAATCCTTCCGTCTGTCCAACCCGTGGGCGTCTCTGGTTTTTCTGGAGGTAGGTTTTCTGCCGCTGTCACAAACGTGAACCAAGCCCGGGTGGTAAGATCACCCTCGAGATGATCCGTTGCATTCACCCAGACGGTATACTCTGTGAAGGGTGCAAGGTTGGAGAGAGGTAGGCTTTTGGTGCCATTTGATGCGCCAGTTCCGCTATTTGCTTGTCCATTGCTACATTGAATCGTCCAAGTGAAAGGATCCCCCTCAAGGTCACTGATGGGGATGTTCCAGACAAAGCTCCAGGGAGTATTCACAGAACCGTTTTCAGGATCTGGAAGCCCAAATTCTGGTTGATGATTGGCTCCGGTCGTAAACGTGTACCATCCGGTTGTATACAACGCATCGATGAAGTCTGTCGCATTCACCCACACAATATAGGTCGTCAACGGGGTTAAATCAGTAAGAGATACCATCTTTGTCCCATTCGAAGCAGCCGATTCACTCGCCTCTTGTCCATTGCTACAGAGAATCGTCCAGGAGAACGGGTCCCCGTCAGGATCCGCGATCGGGATACCCCAGACGAGGTTGCAGTGCGTGTCGATGGTGCCGTTGACGGGACTTGGAGTACCAAGGATTGGTTGATGATTGACCCCAGTCGTAAACGTATACCATTTTCTGGTGTACAGACCGCTCCCAGGAGGATCAGTCGCATTCACCCAAATGGTATAGGTCGTCAACGGAGTAAGACCAGTAAGAGACAGGCTTTTCGTTCCATTCGAAGCACTTGTTCCACTATTCTGTTGTCCATCGCTGCATTGGATCGTCCAAGAGAAAGGATTTCCCTCAGGATCTAAGATGAAGATGCTCCAAATGAAATAGCAGTGTGTACCAATGGTACCATTCGTAGGACTTGGAGTACCAAAGACCGGGGGTTGATTAATTTTTGTAGAGAACGTATACCATCTCCGGGTGTACAGTCCACTGCCTGTCGGATCGGTTGCGTTCACCCAGACGGTATATGTCATCAACGGTGCTAGGCCGGAAACAGACAGGCTTTTTGTACCATTGGTCGCACCAGTCCCACTGTTACTTTGTCCATTGCTGCATTGGATAGACCAGGAGAAGAGATTCGCATCAGGGTCGCTGATGGGAATGCTCCAAGTGAAGCTGAACGGATTGTTGTATGAGCCGTTGGCTGGACTGGGATTGCCAAACACCGGTGGTTGATTGACTTTGGTCGTAAACGTGTACCATCTTCGGGTATACAGGCCACTGCCTGTTGGATCGGTCGCATTCACCCAAACTTTATAGGTCGTTATTGAGGAGAGGCCAGAAAGAGACAAGCTTTTCGTCCCATTCGAAGCCCCACTCGCACCATTCGCTTGGCCGTTACTGCATTGGATCGACCAGGAGAAGAGATCCAGATCAGGGTCGCTGATGGGGATGCTCCAGGTGAAACTGAAAGGAGTGTTTATGGTGTTGTTCAACGGATTGGGGATGCCAAACTCCGGTGGTGTATTCATTTTTGTCATGAATGTAAACCATGCCCGGGTGTACAGGCCACTGCCCGCTGGATCAGTCGCATTCACCCACACCGTATACGTCATCAACGGAGCAAGACCAGAAAGAGCCAAGCTTTTTGTCCCATTCGAAGCACCAGTCCCACTATTCACTTGCCCATTACTGCATTGGATCGACCATGAGAACGGGTTGCCCTCAGCATCCGTGATGGGGATGCCCCAGTTGAATGTAAAGGGATTTCCTGTTGAACCGTTCACGGGGGAAGGCATACCCAGGAAAGGAGGATCATTGATACCAGTCACGGTGAACGTCGCTGCATCCTCATCAAATAAACTCCCCGGGTCAGTCGCCCGGAACATAATGTTTTCAGAGCCATACCAATTTGGATTTATTATTGTAATCGATGCAATGCGATCAATGATACTCACCGATAGCTGCGTGTTGCCTGAATACGTCCAAATCATATCGGTATCAAGATTATCCACATCAGAGACATAATCATCGAGATGAATGACTGCAAACATTGAACCCTCTGCTATTATCTGATCAGGGATGTTGGTCACGACCGGTGCATCATTGACTCCAGTAACTGTAATAGACACGACGGCTGAATCTGCATAGGTTCCATCGCTAATCGTATAGGTGAACAAATCAGAGCCATTGTAATCTGGCAGAGGGGTATAGATGACAAACACACCGTTGGTGGAAGATATCCCATGGGCAGGTTGTGTTAACCCAATGATGGTTAACGTGTTGTTATCTGGATCATAATCATTGGAAAGCACGTTGACAAGGTTACTTAACGAATCCTCGGTAACAACTGCGATGTCATCGGTTGCGACGGGAGGATCATTCGTGTTGGAAACAGTGATGAACACCGTGGCAACATCCGATCCACCATGACCATCGCTGAGGGTATAGGTGAAGCTGTCAGGGCCAATATAATTGAGTGTTGGCGTGTAATAGACGTAAAATCCATCGGTGGAGGACGACCCATGAGTTGGCTGGGTTACTGATGCCACCGTCAGTGAATCCCCATCGATATCCATATCGTTTCCACGGACGTTGACCTGATTGTTTGATGAATCCTCCGGAACCGTTGCAGTATCATCATTCGCGACTGGGGGGTCATTCACACCAGTAACAAGGACACTCACGCTTGCGGTATCTGCTCCACCATGACCATCACTGATTGAATACGTAAAACTATCAGGCCCATAGTAATTGACCATGGGGGTATAGGATACCTGTGTGGATGTGAACGTCACTGAACCATGTGAGGGTTGGGTGACACTGACGATCGTCAATGGATCACCATCGATATCTGCATCATTTCCCAGGACATCGATGAAGGTGCTTGATGAATCTTCCAAAACAGTGGCAGTATCATCGAGAGCATTGGGTGGATCGTTGCTTGCGGATACCGTGATGGTTATTGCTGCTGAATCAGTGCCTCCATTCCCGTCACTGATAGAATAACCAAACGAATCAGCACCATTGTAGTTCGGTGAAGGGGTATAAAACACGAATGCCCCGTTCGTTGATGACGTCCCATGGGCTGGCTGGGTGACACTGGTAATCACCAAGGGGTTGTTCTCAGGATCGACATCGTTGCCGAGCACATCAAGAAGATTCCCCATGGAATCCTCAATAACAGTTGCTGTATCATCATTCGCAGTTGGTGGATCATTTGCTGGTGTCACTGTGATCTGTATAATCGCCGAATCCGTTCCACCATGCCCGTCACTAATGGTATACGTCAGACTATCTGCTCCGTTATAATTCGCAAAAGGCGTGTAATATACGGATGTGGTGGAATAAGTTGCAGACCCATGTGATGGTTGGGTGATACTGATAAGGGTGAGTAAATCACCATCGACATCGATGTCGTTGACCAGGACATCTATCTGGTCGTTTGTTGAATCCTCGATGACAGATTCTACATCATCATTCGCATTTGGTGGGTCATTGATGTTGGTGACAGTAACGGTGACCACTGCAGTATCGGTGCCACCATGTCCGTCGTTGACTGTGTAGGAGAAACTATCAGCACCAACAAAGTTCGCCTGTGGAGTGTAGAATACCGTCGATGCGGAAAACGTTACGGAGCCATGAGGTGGTTGGGTAACGCCAATGACGGTCAGTGAATCACCATCGATATCATTATCGTTCAATAACACCATAATCGGGTTGTTGTTTGAATCCTCAACCACCGTCGTGGTATCATCATTTGCTGATGGCGGATCGTTTACCGCGGTTATCGAAAGCGTAACAGTCGCGGAATCCGTGCTTCCTCCGTCACTGATGGTGTAGCTGAAACTATCAACACCATTATAGTTGGGTGCGGGTGTATAGAATACAAATGCCCCATTTGTTGATGACGTCCCATGCGTTGGTTGAGTGACACTGGTAATCAACAAGGGATTGCTCTCAGGATCATAGTCGTTTGCTAATACATTGAGAAGGTTATTTGAGGAGTCCTCAATGACAATGGCTGTATCATCGACTGCAACTGGGGGGTCACTTTGTGAGGTGACGGTAAGAGAGACTCCTGCGGTATCAGTACCACCATTTCCATCACTGATGGTATATGTGAGAGAATCAAGACCATTATAGTTCGGATTAGGTGTATAATACACATAGGATGTTGTGTAGGTTGCGACACCATTTGTTGGTTGGGTAATGCCGATGATTATGATGCTATCACCATCGATATCGACATCGTTGATGAGGACGTTCAATTGATTGTTTGAGGAGTCTTCAAGCACGGGGATAGAATCATCATTGGCGACGGGGGGATCATTGAGAGAAGTCACTAAGATGGTGACGATAGCGGTATCGGATCCTCCATGACCATCACTAATTGTATAGATGAAGGAGTCGGCNCCGTTATAGTTTGCTTGTGGCGTATAACTGACAGAGGAAGCGGTATAGGAAGCAAATCCGTGGGATGGTTGAGTAACAGCAAAAATCGTAAGAGAATCACCATCAATATCATTGTCATTGAGCAGCACATTGATGGAGTTGCTGCTTGAATCTTCCACAACCGATGCACTGTCATCAACCGCATTTGGTGGATCATTTACCTGGGTGATGGTGATGGACACAGTTGCTGTATCGATACCACCCTGTGCATCATCAATGGTATACGCAAAGGTGTCAGAACCAACATAGTTGGGGGCTGGTGTGTAAAATACGAAGACTCCATTCGTGGAAGTGGTTCCATGGAGAGGCACGGTGACTGAGGTCACGGTCAAGGTGTTATAATCAGGATCGATATCATTTGTAAGAACATTGATAAGATTATTAACGGAATCTTCTGCAACGGTAGCAATATCATCATTTGCGATTGGCGCATCATTCACCGGTGTGACTGTGATAGTTATGGTGGCTGAATCTGTGCTGCCATGACCATCATTGATTATATAGGTAAGAATATCAAAACCATTGTAGTTTGCCGTTGGAGTATAGAACACATACAAACCGTTCTGTGATGCAGAACCATGGGTAGGTTGTGTGATGCTGGTGATGGTAAGAGTGTCCCCGTCGATATCCACATCGTTCGCACGGACGTTCAACTGATTTGTGGTGGAATCCTCGACTACAGATATTGTATCATCATTGGCCACGGGTGGATCGTTCAAGGGAGTAACAGTGACGGTCACGGTTGCTGTATCAGTTCCTCCTTGTCCATCCGTGATGGTATACGTAAAGCTATCAGAACCGAAATAATTCGCTTGAGGGGTATAATATACAAAGGTGGCAGTGAAGGTCGCAGTACCATGAGAGGGTGGAGTGACACTCACAATTGATAATGGGTTGTTATCCGGGTCGTAATCATTGCTTCGGACATTCAGCGAGTTTCCTGATGAATCCTCAGCAACTGTCGCCGTATCATCAACAGCCACGGGTGGATCATTGACTCCAGTAACTGTGATGAAAACCACAGCGACATCGGTTCCCCCATTCCCATCACTGATGGTGTAGGAGAAACTATCAGAACCGAAATAATTCGCTGTTGGAGTATAGTATACATATGGTGTTGCGTAGGTGACTGACCCATGGGGTGGCTGTGTCGTTCCGATGATGCTGAGCAAATCGCCATCGATATCGTTGTCATTTGCCAAGACAGTTATCTCGTTGTTCGCTGAATCCTCGATGATCGTTACTGAATCATCACCAGCAACAGGGGCATCATTAACAGAAAGCACAGTGACAGTTACTGTTGCCGTATCGCTACTCCCATGACCATCATTAATGGTGTAGGTAAAAGAGTCGGAACCAAAGTAGTTCAGAGTAGGTGTGTAATAAACGTAGGATGCCGAGAAGGTAATTGAACCATGTACTGGTTGGGTTGCTGCGCTGATAGTGATGGCATCACCATCCACATCGAAATCATTCGATCGGACATTCATCTGATTTGCGGAGGAATCCTCATTAACGGTAACAACGTCATCTACAGCGGTTGGTGGGTCATTTACTGCAGTAACTGTGACCGTAACCGTTGCAGTATCAGTTCCACCATGACCATCTGAGATAGTGTACACGAAGCTGTCCGCTCCATAATAATTCAGAGCCGGAGTATAGAGTACATATGTCGAGGTGAAGGTGACCGACCCATGAGCAGGTGTGGTGACTGTTGTGATAACAAGACTATCACCATCATCGTCAAAGTCATTTGCTTGGACATTCAGTTGATTATTACTTGAATCCTCCGCAACCGTCGCTGTATCGTTTACTGCAACTGGTAGGTCATTGACCGATGTTATGGTAACAGTCACGGTTGCTGAATCAGTGCTTCCACCATCGCTGATGGTATAGGAAAAGCTGTCAGATCCATGGTAATTCGGATTCGGTGTATACGTGACAATGGTCGTGGTAAATGTCACCAGTCCATTAGGTGGTTGAGTAACACTGATAATCGTGAGTGGATCACTGTTGGGGTCATTGTCGTTACTTAACACATTTATTTGGTTACCTGATGAGTCCTCAAGAACCGTCGCGGTGTCGTCATTCGCATTGGGTGGATCATTGATAATGGCAACGGTCAAGGATACGAGGGCAGTATCAGTATAACCAGTTCCATCACTAATCGTGTAACTACAGCTATCGGGTCCTATGTATCCAGTGGTTGGTGTGTAAAAGACGTACAGCCCATTNGTTGAGGTCGTTCCATGCAGTGGTACGGTCACTGAGGTAATCGTGAGAGGATTATTGTCAGGATCATAATCGTTCGCCCGCACGTTGAGTTGATTGTTCGTTGAATCCTTTGGAACGGTTATAGTATCATCGATTGCAACAGGAGGATCATTGATGGGTGCTATCGTGACGGTGATTGTAGCAGTATCGGTTCCCCCGTGTCCATCACTCAAGGTATAAAGGAAGGTATCTGTACCAAAATAATTTGGATCTGGCGTGTAAAAGACATAGTTTCCATTTGTTGTTGATGAACCATGAGGTGGATTGGTGACAGAAGCAATAGACAGGATGTCGCCGTCAGGGTCATTGTCGTTTGCTAACACATTAATCAGATTGCTCGATGAATCCTCCGCGACCGTTGTGGTGTCATTAATTGCGTTGGGTGGATCATTCATAGGAGTAACTGTGATAAAGATGGTCCCAATGTCGGTTCCACCGTTTCCATCGGAGATGGTGTAGGTGAAAGAATCTTGGCCATTGTAGTTTGCTGCGGGTGTATAGAAAACATAACCACTACTGGTGGAGGCGGACCCGTGAGTTGGTTGTGTGACTGATACGATGGTCAAGGGATTGTTTTCGGTATCGACATCGTTGGCACGTGCATCGATGAGATTGTTCGTTGAATCTTCTGCAACGGTTATGGTATCATTAAACGCAACCGGTGGGTCATTGACGGATGTGACTGTGATGGTGATAGTTGCGATATCTGTCCCACCATGACCGTCGCTGATGGTGTAGGTTAGACTATCGGGGCCGAAATAGTTCAAAGATGGGCTGTAAAATACTCTGGTTCCATTGGTCGAAGCGGTACCATGGGATGGTAGCGTAACACTCACAATGGTGAGAACGTCACCATCGACATCGATATCATTGGCGCGGACATTGATCGGATAGTTTATGGAATCTTCAGGAAGTGTCGCAAGATCATCAAACGCGACAGGTGCATCATTGACAGGGGTGATAGTGATGAAAACAGTTGCAGGGTCAGTGCCTCCGTGACCATCGCTAATCGTGTAGGTAAACGAGTCTGATCCAGAATAATTGGCAGCTGGTGTATAGGTAACTGAGGAGGCGGTAAATGTGCTTGACCCATGCGCTGGTTGGGTCATGGAAATAATGGTTAGAGGGTCCCCATCGATGTCGACATCATTTGCACGGACATTGATATCGTTCGCCACGGAGTCCTCGATGACTGTTGCAGTATCGTCGGTGGCGACTGGGGGGTCATTGACTGGTGTGACAGTGATACTAACAGTTGCAGTATCAGTACCACCATGACCATCGCTAATCGTGTATGTGAAGCTATCAGGACCATTGTAGTTTGCTGAGGGGGTATAGAACACATAGACAGCAGTATAAGAGGAGGTGCCATGAGAGGGTGCTGACACGCTTGTGATAGATAGTACATCCCCATCGATATCATTATCATTACTCCGGACGTTTATCTGGTTGTTGCTGGAATCTTCAGCGACCGTTGCTGTATCATCAACTGCGTTTGGTGCATCATTGACAGGGGTGACGGTGACAGTTACAGTCGCGGTATCAGAACCCCCATAACCATCGATGATGGTGTAGGAAAAGATGTCAACTCCATTGTAGTTCGGGTTTGGTGTATATAACACATTGGAGATGGTGAAGGTAACCATCCCATGCACTGGTTGGGTGACTCCAGTTATCGAGAGAGGATCGGCATCAATGTCGTTATCATTTGCTAACACATTGATCTGGTTGCTTGTTGAATCTTCTGCAACGGTTGCGGTATCGTTATTTGCGTTTGGTGCATCGTTGACCGGTGTAACGGTAATAGTAATAAGTGCTGTATCGGTCCCGCCATGGCCATCACTGATGGTGTACGAGAAGCTATCTGGTCCATTATAGTTCGCTGAGGGTGTATAACGGACATATGTTGTTGTATAGGTTGCTGTCCCATGTGACGGGGTAGTCACTGAGGTTACTGAAAGGGTGTCCCCATCGATATCGCCATCATTGGTCAATACGTTGATCTGATTGTTCGAGGTGTCCTCCACAACAGTAGCGGTGTCATCATTGGCAATAGGTGCATCATTGACGGGATTTACTGTGATGGAGACGGTGGCTTGGTCCGTGCCGCTATGACCATCGCTGATGGTATACACAAAGAGATCAGGACCATGATAATTCAGATCAGGGATATAGGTAACCGTAGCTCCATTGGTTGAAGTAGAGCCATACAATGAATCCTCAACAGAGATGATGGTGAGAGGATTACTCTCCGGGTCATTGTCGTTTGTCAGCACCGTGAGCTGGGTTGTTGAATCTTCGTTTACTGTAAAGAAATCATCGTTTGCGTTTGGGGCATATTGGGTGGTAAAGGAAAAGGTCTGTGAGGTCGTATATTTTCCGTCGGAAACGTTGACTCGCCACCAATATCGTGCTCCGCATGCATTAAAACCTGTGTTCATCTGCTTAATGACACCAGATGGAGAGGGAAAGACACAGATAGTGACTAAAAAACCATCGCTATCTGCTAGTTCATAGGTAAGTAGGTAATAACCATTGCCCATGGGTGCGATGTTGACAAAGTTGTATAAGCTTTGACCGAGGTCGGCGATACGGATTTTGTCAACTGGATCATCATCGATGAGTCCATCCTGGCTGATGTTGATGGTACAAGCAACCAATTGACTATTGGGGTAGCTTGCATAGATAATGAGATATTGGTTGCTTGTTTCAAGGATTTTTGTTGTTCGGATATATACCCCGGAACCAAAATATTCAAAGGTAAGTGTATCGATGAATGATTTTGTTATCGCACCTGTGTTTGAGATAAAAATCGTCCGAATGTACATCCGACCGGAGGTACGATAAGTGATCGCGTAACGGTTTGCACCTATCGTTATGATGTTTGGATAGAGACCGTCTGTGGCATCAAACTCCCATACATCGCTGGTGGTGTTGATGAAAACCCCAAGGGAGGAGATATTGTATGTGCGGATGAATCCATCATTGCTGGTCCCTTGATAGCAGATGAGGATGGTATCTGAGTCTATCATCATCAGTCGAGTATAGTATGCATCAGCAATATCAAACTCGGCTGTTGAGAGAACTGTATCAGCGATGATTCCGTTGCTATCGATTTGTATGGTTTCTATGAACCCATCATAGGTGATTGAAACGTTACCTGTTCCTGCTTCTGTGTAACTGATTGCATAATAATCTCCAAAAGCTCGAATGATATGAGGTCGTTGGCCGTCGTAACTCAATGAGATAACATCAATCATGGATTTCTGGATGGAACCGTTTTCATCCCACACCCGTGCGGTGAAGACTTTGACTCTATCAGCGGTGACATCTCGATAGGCGATGGCGTAGATATTATCAGTGATGTGAACGAGAGAGGGCTCATACCCATCGGTGATATCATACTCCCAGCGGTCGATCTCGCTTCTCTTTATGGTCCCATTTGTGTTCCAGGCTTTAAAGGTCCGCAAGAACCCGTCATAATCACTGCCTGTGTCGCCAGCTGCGGCAATAAGGTAATACTCACTTGATCCAAGACGGAGGATGTCTGGAGCACGTGCTTCTTGCGGATCATATTCATATTGGTCCCGTACCGGGCTTATTCCTGTATTATTCTTCCCAAAAGCATTCCATGATCCGGTGAGGTTGGTGTACCAGGTGACATCTACTCCACCTTTATCTGCATCGCTTACGGTAACACTCAATGAGGGAGTGGGATCGATTGTCGTCGCTTGGTTTGCTGGATTTGGATTGTAAACAGATGGTGGTTGCATGTTTACGTAGATGTTGATGGTCGCAGCCCATCCATCATAGCCATCGGTACTCGAATCTGCTCCGGGATAGACAATGAGATAATAGGTTTCATTGATAAAGATGAGGGAAGGCGTCCATTGGCAATCCAGAGTATCAAATTCAAGTCTGTCGATGACAATATCGCTGAGGTAATATCCTGATTTGGTGATTTCTACCAGGGTGATGAATCCATCACCAGTTGTCCCGCGATAGGTGATGGCATACCAGTAGGTATTCCAGCTCGAGTCCCCACAATAGGTTATCTGAGGATACCAGCAGTCTGCAGGATCAAACTCAAGATAGTCGATCCAGCTTTTTGTTATAACCCCGAGGTTGTTGATACGGAAGATACGGAATAATCCATCATTCGAGCTGTCCGAGTAGGCGAGAGCATAGTAGTCCCCAGTGATTTTGATGAGATTTGGGGTGATTGCTTGGGTTGTNTCAAACTCCCACCAAGAGGTGTTGGTATCTTGTATTGCACCTGTGCTACTGATGTTAAATGTCGTGATATATCCGTCTGATCCTGAACCGGTGTAGATAATGGCAAGGGTATCACTGTCGACAGTGCAGAGTTGAATCGCTGGGTTAACAAGGCCGTCGATGAGGGGGGAGAAGTTCTGTATATCGTTGATGGTATCTCCGATGTTCCCGGTTGAATCGATGGAGATGGTCTCGAGGTACCCTGTATTGGAGCTGTTCCATATTTTTTGTGATGCAATAACAAAGATTGTTGGGGTGAGTCGTATCATGCTTTGGCTGCAGGACCTGTTGCTCAAGGTTTGAGTATCAATTGGTGTTTTTTGAATAAGTCCCGTGGTTGATGAGACGCTGAATGTTTTGACAAGGTTATTTCCGGTGTTCTGTTGGTAGGTGACCGCGTAGATATCGCCGGTGACTTGACAGAGGTAGGTGCCTGGTGTTTGCATGGTTGCATCAGGTCCGATCTCCCAGGAGTCTACAACCGTATTGGTGATGGCTCCATTGTCGTTTTCCACTTGGATGGTGGAGAGGTACAAATCATTGTCTGTGTCAGAACACGATGCTATCAGATAGTATTCACTTGTTCCGAGACGGACTGCTTGGGTTTGTGCTCCTTTCGTTGGTTGCCATTCATAGGTGGAGACAAGGGAATCGCCGATGAGTCCGAATCCGCCTCCTTTGGATGGGTCGTTTTCATTTTCCCCCGGGTTTATCGTTTGTTCATCTGCCAAGGGTATTGGTTGGTTCGTCTGTGGCGATGATTTGGCCCCCAGGGTAGTTTTGGAGGGGAGGGACGATGAAAAGGCGTTTGATGCGAGTAGTGATGTGGTAGCGATAAGAACTAGGCTTATGGCTATGATGATTCTTTTTTTCCTCATGGACGTACACCCATATTTTGTTGTTTTAGTTATCAAGGAGAATATATAAGAGTATTATTTTGTTGCTTTTATATAATTTACTCTTTTTTTCCATATCAGTTGATAATTTATGTGAATTGGTTATATTTCCCCCGATAATCTGTGATTATTCCAATACAACACTAAGATATAAATCTTATTATACAATTTATTAAATAATGGTTTTTAAGGGAAAAACTAATATTTTTTATAACGGAAGCGAATTCTAGTTCAGAATATTTACAGAGAATCTTATAAGGAACGGATGCTTCCTGTGACAGGTTGTATAGGAGAAAGGAAGCGGCGGGGAGGAAATACTGGCTATATTTTACCGGAAAAAATATACAAATTTTAGATTGACTTTTTTAAGAGAAAGAATCTGTTGCAGAAACACAAAGATTATAGGCCTCTTGCTCTTTCAAATATTGAATGGTTGAACTTATCTTTCCTACTGTTGAAGAAATTCAATATAATAATACGATTGCTATTGAAATGTTTCGAAGAAGTAAACGCGATCAAGCAAAAACAATTAGTGTTTCGTTTATACAAAAAGCAATCGATACGACAAAAGGAGCTCCGGGATGTCTATGATAAAGCAGCTATCTTACTCCTTGAACTCACACGACTCCATGCTTTTGAAAGTGGAAATAAAAGAACCGCGTTTCTTACGACGAAAAAATTTGTCATTACGAATGGAGAACGATTTAGAATTCCTGATAGAGAAAGTAATGTGAAGATAATGATTGGTATACGAGAAAATTATTATAGTCAAAAGGAAATTAAAGAGTGGATTAAATATGGCAAAATCAAAACCTTTAAAAGATAACATCTCAGAAGAAACTAGGAAAAAGATTGCTGAGGAAGAGTTTCGGGAAATCATAAAAATCGCACAAGGTCATAAAAAAACTTTACGTGCTTTAGCAAAGCATTAGATAATCATTTTTGTTACAGACGAAGAAGATGTAATAAAACTTAATCCGTATGGAATGAACCTTTCATTGCAAGAGCACCTGGTTAAAGGACGCGGGGGAGGAGATTTGACGGCTCGTTTTACCGATAAAAATATTAAAAAAAAAGGATGTTCTCATTGCTTTCGATGTGAAGGGCGGAATAAGAGTCCCAGGAGTACAGATCTTCTAGATCTGAGGAGATTCTTTAGGCGTGTTCTGTCTTTTAATATAATCTTGTAAAGCTCTTTTTGATGAGTACCAGACTTGTTCGAGTTTGACGGCATCGAGTTTTCCTTGCCTGGCTCTTAGGCTAAGGTATTCTTGGGAGTAGGGGGAGTGTTTTGTAAGTTCTTTCAGAGGAATGAGATGTTCTTCATCGATAAATACGGAGAGGTATAGCTGTAACGATTCGTTCATGGCTTTTGAGATAAACTCGGTAAAAGGCGATAAATTTCCTTTGTCCGCTTGACGAAGTGCATGATAGTAGATTTTTCGTTGCTCTTGTTTCAGGACAACAGGAGGATATCCTTGCTGCATGAAGAAAAGGTTAGTCACCAATCGTGCAACCCTACCGTTCCCATCGAAAAACGGATGGATCCAAACCAGTCGATAATGGATGAATGCTGCTTTTTTAAGTGGATGAAACGGGAGTTTTTTGATGGTATGAATATAGTCGTCCATAAGAGGAATGATTTTTGTATAACTTGGTGGAGTTATCGATGATCCTGTGATTCTGATATTCCCTATTCGGTATTTTCCAGCGTCCTTTAACAACCCTTTGGTAACAATTTCATGAATTTGTTGAATGCTTTCCTGTGAGAATGGTTTCTTTTGTTGAACAAGTTGCACGATGAAATCGAATGCATCTGCATCATTTCGCGCTTCGATATGATCTTTTAGTGGCTTTCCTCCGATGGTTATTCCTTCCTCCAATACTAGTTTTGTTTCTTGTAATGTCAAGGTGTTTCCTTCGATGGCATCTGAGTGATACGTATGTAGAATTCGTATATCTTCGAGGAGTTTTTGCACGGCATCTTTCGGGAACGGCTTGAGACTGTCTAGTCGCCGTTTTTTTTCATCTATGTTTCGTAATAAAGATTCATTGATGACAATATCGGTATCGGCATTATTCATGATTTACCGATATGTCATAGTATCTATATATCGGTATCGGTTAAATTTTTAAATATCCGATATCCATTACAAAATGTTCAGATTTTTTCCATTTTTTAACTCACAGGAGATCATAATCAAATTTTTATCTAGCGATAATACGTGATAGCTTTCAAATCACTTTATAACAGCTTGAAAAATTGAGTTGACCTTAGCTGTCATTGTTTTTTACCGATATAGATGGGTTCAGAACAATTCTTTATCAATGGTCTGTTTTTCTCATTTTATAAGAATTAAAAGTACGCCGGGGAGGAGATTGAACGCCAATTTACCGGCATGATATTCATTAACAGATGATGATTCTCTTATTCATCTTCGAAAATAAACAAGTCATCAATGGTTGTCTGCAAGGCTTTGGCAATATCATGTGCTAATTTAAGGGATGGATTGTAGTTTCCCTTTTCGATAAAAAGAATTGTTTCTCGTCGAACCCCTATCTTTTTTGCAAGGTCCTCTTGGGTGAGGTCATAGCGTGCCCTAAGTTCTTTGATATGTGTTCTCATTCTTACTTCCCTTTCCAATAGAAGTACAAGTACGATACGATAAATACAAATGCTGAGACAAGTACCACAATTGCGGAAACATCCCCACCATCAGGTTCATATCCGGAGGAGACGTCGAAGAATAGCGGGGTAAAAACAGCACTCCAGATTGCTGCAATAAATCCGTAATATCCGGCTTTATGGCTCATGGATACTGTTCGTTCATCTTTTCCGGGTAATCCTTTTTGGACATTCCTTATTTTATCCCATATGATGTACATTGCTAAACCTACGAGTATTAAGGCTATACCAACGAGTACGATTTGATTAAATTCGATTTCACCTGTACCCATTAGATAAAAAAACAGGGTCACCAGCACTCCAGCAACAACTACAGTAGATACAATAATTTCTTTTTTTCCTTTCATATTTTTTCACCTCTGATGTTCATGTGTTAGTGATAACTTTTTATGTGTTATCTCTAACTCTTTATTTTTTATTTCTAACATTATGTTATATATATGTAACATCTACTATTTATAATTTTCCAATCACCATGTTCTTAAAAGAAAAAAGTGCAGGGGAAGGGATTTGAACTATCGTAAACGTGTAAAAAATTACGCTGGGGAGGAGATTTGAACGCCAATTTACCGGCATGGTATTCATTGGCAGATGATAATTTACTTCTGTCGAAATTAAATAGATTTGAACACCAGTTTAGTTTATAAAAAATAAATTGACAGATTAGGGATAAGATTTAGGACATTGTTTAGTAAATGGGCTACCATCCTTAGTCATTGTAAAGTATACATCTTGCCAATAACCACTTGGTGTTGTGAATGTTTGGTAAGGTTTGGAATTATAAGGGTGGTATCCTTTTTTAGAAATAGTTATCAAGCAAGAACCGAAACTAAAACTTTCATACCATGGAGTAGTTAGATAGAATCCGTGTTCATCAGTTTTACCTGAAAAGAATGGAATGAGATAAAAACCACCATATTCAAAAACGCTCAATCGAATTCTAATTTTTACGTCTGATAAAGGACAATATTGTGGATTTTCTAAAGTGCCAAATATCTCTTGCACATGTACATCTATCCCTGACCAGCCCCATAAAGGTTTTTGAGGAGGGGTTGATGGAACTTGTTTAGCTATTGGAGATTCTTCAAAATTATTTGTTGAGGAAACAAGAGCGGTCATTGAAGTCAATACAAATACAATTAGTAAACCAACTGCTATTATTTTATTGATTTTGTTTTTTCTTTCCATTTGATTCACATTGCTATGAATTAGCTTGCTAATGATATGCACACGCATTTTATATATTTTTCCAAAGAACCTATATAAGACCGATAGGACTATGATTGTCGTAATTTTAGTGCAGGGGAAGGAATTTGAACCCCGTCGGGAAGGGAACACAAATTTACCGGTAAAAATAGCGCTGGGGAGGAGATTTGAACTCCTGAGGTGTTGTCACCAACGGTTTTCGAGACCGTCGCCGTGAACCGAGCTTGGCTACCCCAGCACGCATGTAGGGAGAAGCGGTCAAAAGGTTAATTTAAGGGTTTTTTATATGAGTATCGGTTCGTATGAAGGTAAAGATCACGCGTTTCCCCCAGGATACCTCAACAATTGTTGAGATCAAGAAAGGAGAAACGGTACAGATGCTTCTGAAAAAACTTCAGTTGCGTTCTGATGCGGTGATCGTGATGCGAGGATCCACTCCGATTCCAGTGGATGATACCTTGGATGATGAGAAAGAGTTACGCATCCTTCAGGTTGCATCCGGTGGATAACGATTTTTTGCTCCCGTAGTGTAGCGGCCAATCATGAAGCCCTCTCGAGGCTTCGACTCGGGTTCAAATCCCGACGGGAGCACTTAACTTCCTTCCAACAGCAGAAAAAACAGTGATTTTTTCAGACCCCCCCGGGAGCATTGAACATCTATTTATCATCCCCCCCCTCGGAAGGATTTCCTACCAGTTCTCCACTTATCACATCTATGAACCGTCTTTGAGGAACTTTTGATAGGGAAAACCGTGTCAATGCTTACATACTCTTATTTTTACTGATTCCAAACATTTAAATGAATATATATAATATTATATTATAACATACATACACCAGAAGATTAAAGGAGTTTGAATTCATGACTACAGAAGTTGTCAAAAAAAGTATGGCTATTGGAATGCTCGCCCTATGCTTTGGGATGTGTATCACCCCTTGCATCAGCGGTACTTCGAAACAACAACTGACCATTTCAGATGGACATCCAAACCTACTTGGAGGGATTCCTCCAGAGGAGGAATGGAGCAAGACGTTTGGCGGTCCAGACAAAGATGATGCCGCGTACGACGTGCAACAGACCACCGACGGAGGATTCATCGTTGCAGGGTACGCCAAATCCTTCGGTATCGCTTTATGGAACCCATGGTTAATCAAGACAGACTCTGATGGAATTATGGAGTGGAACAAGACGTATGATTACTATTCCCTCCCCTCTGTTTCAGGACGGATATGGTCTGTGGAACAGACCATGGACGGTGGATACATCCTTGGGTGCACATTCTTTAACGCGACACTACTCAACTCCGGGGAAGCACGACAGGTTCACACGATGAACCAGGGATTCATCTCCTCGACGGTACTCATCAAAACAAACGCTCAGGGGAATGAGGAATGGAACCGAACCTATCCTGGCCTGAACTACTCATGGTGCTACTGTGTTCGCCAGACCAGCGATGGTGGGTACATCGCGACCGGTGGTGGCAATGCAAGCACTGAGGGGTCTCCGAATTTATATCTTCTAAAAACACACCAGGATGGAACCCTGCAATGGCTCAAGACCTTTGGCACAAGCGACATGGATGAAGAAGGCCACATGGTCCAAGAGATTGCAGAAAGCGGATATATCGTTACTGGAATGTCGGATTGCAACTACGTCTCGGCCTGGGGAAAGATCTGGCTCCTCAAAACAGATGCCAGTGGAACCGTGGTCTGGGATAAAAAATACGAAGGAACCAACGGCCAAACGCGCGTCGGACTCGAGAACTACGGCAACTCGGTGCAGCAAACGCGCGACAGCGGCTATATCATCGCAGGAGCGATGAATTACCTGGGGTGTTTGTTGAAGACCGATGCAAACGGTAACGAGACATGGAGGAAAACCCCGTTTCTAACTGACGCCACGTTCTTCGGCTACGCAGCAAAACAAACCACTGATGGTGGGTACATCGCGACCGGTAACGGGCTGGTCAAGACAGATAGCTCTGGGAACGAGGCATGGAATATCACGCTGCCCACACCGTTCACCGGAACACAGCAGACAAACGACGGCGGCTATATCATCGCAGGGTCGACCACCGGATACTACAATGGTGACGTATGGTTGATAAAATTCGGACCAGAGCCTGAGACGCCCAAACTCTCATTCACAGTCACGGGTGGCCTAGGCGTCCATGTGAAGATCAAAAACAATGGGACTGCGAACGCGACCGGTGTCACTTGGCAGGTTCATGTCGAAGGTGGCATCCTTCACCGACTGAACCAAACCGTGAATGGGACCATCGACGTCGCTGCTGGAGAAACGAAGACGATGAAGACGAACATGTTCTTCGGTCTTGGGGCCATCCAGGTGACCGTGATGGTCGGCGATGAGACCAAGATTGTCGAGGGCACACAAGTGCTCCTCCTCTCCCTCTTGAAGTGAAATGGTAGCAAAAGAACCTGATTCTTCTACGGAGAAACTTCTCATAGAAATTATCTGAGAAATCGTTTGAGAGCAGTACAAAAAGGCAGATGCATTCATTAATATCATGACTTTTCATGAAAATTCAGGTATATTTTTATATAGCCCCAGGAGCCTTACTAGATTAAGGAAGATTCCTATCCAGAAACCAGCATTTGTACATGTGATCAACTGGATAGAAACATCGAAGCATCCATCCCACTCAAAGATGTCAAAATGAGGAGGAAACATGAACCATACGAATTATACCAAAATTTTAGTGCTGATTATCACCGCCCTTTTTACGGCAACTCTTTTCAACACCGGAGCTCTTTCACAAAATATAGAGAACCTGATGGTACCCCTGCCACTCAATCAAACGGAAGGTCAGATCCTCTTCACCCCATATCATTCGAAGACGACTTATCTCATCAATGAAACCGGTGTCGTCAACCACACCTGGGAGAGTACCTATTACCCCTTATATGACTCCTATATGGGGAATAACGGCTCCATCTATCTCACCATCCAATCAGGCCGAGGTGGAATCCAAAAAATCGCCTATGACGGCACGATTCTCTGGGAATACCACTACACAAGAGACAGCAGCTACGCCACCCATGACATCGCACTCCTCCCTAACGGTGATTTTATCATCATCATGCAAGAAATCAAATCACATGATTCAGCAGTCGAGGCAGGACGCGATCCCAACACCGTCGGTAACCAATTCTTCCCAAATATGCTCATCCAAGTCCACCAGACGGGACCAACCAGTGGTGACATCGTCTGGGAATGGCATGTCTGGGACCACCTCATCCAGGATTTCGACGCCACCAAAGACAACTATGGGAGTATCAGTGAGCATCCTGAACTTGCCAACATCAACTTCGACCAAGCTTGGTGCACCGGCTGGCCTTATTTCACCTCTGTGGACTACAACCCCAAGTTCGACCAAATCCTCATCAGCGCCCATAACTTCGATGAGGTCTGGATTCTCGACCACAGCACAACAACGGAAGAAGCCGCAAGCCACGAAGGAGGCATTTACGGCCATGGTGGCGATCTCATCTACCGTTGGGGCAACCCACAAACATACAATCCAGGAGTGGGCGCTAGCGATAAAAAACTCTACTTCCAACATCAAAGCTGCTGGATCAAACCTGGTCTTCCCGGCGCAGGAAACATCCTTGTCTTTTCCAACGGCGTAACCCGCCCTGGAGGGCCTCTCTCAAGCGTCGATGAGTTTACTCCTGATGTCGACAATGAGACAGGTGCATATTATCTTCCACCGGGGGGAACGTATGGCCCTGATAATCTCTCCTGGCAGTATCTGTTGCCGGAAGACCTCTATTCCTACTATTTTGGTGGTGCTCAACGAATGCTCAACAACAATACCCTTATCTGCTCCGGATGGAACGGAATTTTCATCGAGGTCACGGCAGATAAACAAATCGTCTGGACCTACGATAACCCCTACCCGTCCCTACACGACCAAGTCTTCCGTACCCACTACATACCGCCGTATGTTCCACAACCTCCGCCACCTCCACCACCACCGCCACCTCACTCTGATATCGAATGCAATGGGAGCCTCTCCTGGTCAAACATCAAACCAGGGACGACCGTACATGGCAGTTTCCAAGTAATGAACAAAGGAGATAACGACACGCGGCTGAACTGGACTATTAACAACACCATCACCTGGGGGACGTGGACGTTTCTCCCTACGTCTGGGACAAACCTCTTGCCGTGGGAAGGGCCCTTCACTGTACAAGTGTACGTTGTAGTCCCAAACAAGATAAACACAATGTTTAATGGAACCCTCCGCGTAGAGAACACGGACAACGCCTCGGACTACGTCGACATCCCGGTCACTTTGACGACCTCAGCCAGTTTATCAGCCCCATCCAACAACCTGATCCTTTCGTGGTTGTTTGAGCGATTCCCGCATGGTTTTTCACTCCTACGACATCTGCTGGGGTATTAAACCCCAATTTTTTTTATCAGGAAAACCATATGAATGATCTTTACTTGGATAGCATCAAATCTCGAATACGCAATCCCTCAGAAACTTTTTCTGCCAAATATTCGATTCTCTGCACATAGGGCTCAGAAATCCTTGGACATATAATTTCTATAGGGTATAATCGATAAGACATCACATCCCCTCCCCTACATTTTGATTTTAATATCATGGTTTTTTATGAAAAATCAGGCATATTTTTATATAGCCCCTGGAACGTTACTAGATTAAGGGGGATTTCTATCCTGAAATCAACATTCGTATATGTGATCAACTGGATAGAAACACGAAATATCCATCCCACTCAAAGATTTCACATGAGGATGAGACATGAACCATAAGAATTATACCAAAATCATAGTACTGATTACCACCGCCCTTTTCACGGCAACTCTTTTCAACACCGGAGCTCTTTCACAGAGCAAAGAGAGCCTAATGCCACCTTTGCCGCTTGCTAGCAAGGAAGGCCACTTCCTGTACCAGCCCTGGCATTCAACGACGGCCTATCTCATCAACGAGACCGGCGTCGTCAACCATACCTGGCAGGGTGATTATTATCCCTTATATGACTCGTACATGGATCATGACGGCTCCGTGTACTTCACCATTGACTCTGGTCGTGGTGGAGTCCAAGTAGTCGCCTATAACGGCAGCCTCCTCTGGGATTACCGCTATACCCGAGACAGCAGCTATGCCACCCATGACATCGCCATCCTCCCCAACGGTGACTTCCTCATCATCATGCAAGAAATCAAATCAGCTGCCCAAGCCATTCAAAAAGGACGCAACCCTAGCACTATCTGGTTTGGCAATTTCAACCCCAATTTTGTCATCCAAGTCCACCAGACTGGACCCACCAGTGGGGACATCGTCTGGGAATGGTATATCTGGGATCACATGATCCAAGACTTCGATCCTACCAAAGACAACTATGGCGTCATCGCTGATCATCCAGAGCTTGCTGACATCAACTGCGACTATTGGTGGAACGTCGGCTGGCCCTACATGAACTCCATCGATTACAACCCCGAGACTGACCAAATCCTCCTCAGTGCCCATAACTGTGACGAAATCTGGATTATCGACCATAGCACGACCACAGAAGAAGCCACAGGCCACACTGGAGGAATATATGGCCACGGCGGCGATCTCATCTACCGCTGGGGTAACCCGCAGGCGTATGATCGAGGAACCGCTGCGGATGAGAAACTGTATCTCCAACACCAAGTCTGCTGGGTCAAACCCGGTCTTCCCGGCGCAGGAAACATCCTCGTCTTCTCCAATGGCAACAACCGACCGGGAGGATATCTTTCCAGTTGCGATGAGTTCACCCCTGACATCGACAATGCGACGGGAGAATACTATCAACCGCCTGCCGGGGAGCCCTATGGCCCTGCTAATCTCTCCTGGCAGTTCATGCTGCCGCAAAACCTCTTCTCAGATGGCTTTGGTGGCGCCCAGCGGATGTTGAACGGCGATACCCTCATCTGCTCTGGATGGAACGGGGTGTTCATTCGGGTCACGCCAGACATGCAAATCGTCTGGACCTTCAACAACCCCTATCCGTACATGAACGACGAGGTCTACCGCACCCAATACATCCCACCGTATGAACCACCACCACCGCAGCCCCCACATCACCCTGATCTCGAATGCAACGGGAGCCTCTCCTGGTCGAACATCAAACCAGGGGCGACCGTGCATGGCAGTTTCCAGGTGATAAACATCGGGGATAACGACTCGCTGCTGAACTGGACCGTCAATAATACCATTTCATGGGGGACGTGGACGTTCACGGTGTCGTCCGGTGAGAACCTCACCCCGGCACAGGGACCTGTGACCGTCCATGTGTATGTGGTCGTTCCTACGGAGAAGAACGCAGCATTCCAAGGAAACATCACAATCCGTAATAAGGATAACAGCAGTGATTACTGCACAATCCCGGTTACCCTCACCACACCCCTGAATCAAAATATCGAATACCCTGGATTCCTTGCACGATTACTGATGCGATTTCCACATGCATTCCCGATATTTCGGTATCTTATGGGATTCTAACTCCACCCCTTTTTTTCTTTTTTACTTTTTACACTCATCGAAAACCATACCGATGCTTTCCCTCTAGTTTATTAGGTTCGACAAAATATTGGAGGAACATTGAAGTATTGGCACGAAATCCCGACGGGAGCATCGCTTTTATTTATCGCGTTTCATAACAACGTTTTTAAATTCAGGGGAAATGTCCCTTGCTTGGAGAGGCAATGACGAATAAGACACTTGTGGCTTACTTTACGAAAGGTGGAGCTTCTGAGGAATACGCCAAGGTAATCGCAGAGACGCTTACAGCGAACGATCTGGCGGTCGAGATGCGAAATCTAGCACATGACATCCCAGACGTCGCGACTTTTGACACCGTCGTTCTGGGGACTGGGGTCAGGATGTTCAGGGTATATCGGCGTTGGAGGAAAGTCCTGAAGCAGAAAGCGCTTAGGGACAAACGTCTGTTTATATTTCTTTCAAGTGGGACTGCAATAGAGGACCCGGATAAGGCGGTTGAAAAATTCTTACGACCATTGATGGATAAATATGGCCTCAAGCCTACGTTGTTGATTTCCTTCCCCGGGAAGATTCCCGAAAAGTGGGCTAAGCTCGATAGTGAAAAAGAGACCATGAAACCTGAGAAGGCAAAGGCATGGGCTGAGAAGATTGCTGGACAGGTTCAAGGGAAACATGTCTAAAATATATTTTACTTTAACATTTTATTTATCACGTATATGGATTTGGTAAAATATCCTTAAAAAAGGATTCTTACTTATAGTTCATATATCCCGACGGAAGCATCCTATTTTTTGTAGAATTAAAGATTCATTCCTAGTTAACAGAAAACATATTTGTAGATTTCAATTCGACCATACACCATGACCCTTCCGCCTCAAACTCTCAGCGAGCCATGTCTCAATACGCTCTGCTTCTTTACGAGTATCGATCGGATTGTACTTCTCATATAATCGAGGGCAGAGGCCCAAACCAAATTCTTTCACAAAACGATTACCCTTATAGCCTCTCTTATGTTGCCAGAAACGAGCCTCAGGAGGATGGCAGCTCTGACCAATATAAAAGCAAGGGAGATCCACATTGATATCTGGATTGTGGTGTCGAAACTTCCGAGACTTTAAAACTGCGTCATCAAGTCTAATAATATAAACATAATATTTCATATAGAAGCCTACGATATTTCCTACAAATAATTAATAATTTATTAAAAAATAGTTCAAATTCCTTACCAGTATTTAGTAATTTTCTGGTAGACACGTCCTTTCTTCCCCAGGGAGCATCTCTCGATATTTATTTTGATGAATACCTCATTTGTTGTATTATTTTTATTATAATGGTCCGGTTGTCCCAAGACTTGGTAAGAAATAACCGACGATCGCTGAGATGACCCAAATGACAATCGCAAGACCAACCGCTTTCAGCCAGCCGATCTTATACAGCATACGAAGAGCGACAAGCCACCCTAATCCTCCAAGAAGGGATGCGGCCCATTTCAGTCCAGCTAAATCCGCGATATTACCGAAGATATAATACAATGCCGTGTAGATGATTGCTCCGACAAACGCGGCTAATAACGCGGTACCGAACCCTTCGGTTTCTCCAAATATTTTTGTGACGATATAGATGATAACCGCTGATATGAGAAGGCTTAATACAAAGAGAATTGCTGTTTCTATTAATGGATCCATAATTTTATTCCTCCGTTCGTAGGAGAATGTATTTTTTAGTTCTTTATCTAGTTAACGTTTTTTTATTCTCCACTGAAAAACTTGTACAACCGTTCAAAAATTCTCTCTCCCCCCCGGGGAGTCCTATAGCACCATAGAATATTGACAGGTGCATTTATTTATTAACAATACTGCGTATAGCCTGTCCCAATGCACTATTACAATGAAGAAAAAATGAAGATCCTCAGAGTGAGACTGGAAACAGAAATCCTCAGTTGGCCAAACGTCACAACAAAAAAAATGTATGGGTGCCCCTGTTACAAATATAACGAGAAATTATTTGCATTTCTGGTGACCGATGGTGTGGTGCTCACAAAGACAAGTGAACTAGACAAAATAAAATTATCAAAAGAATTTATTATCAAACCATTCCAAGCAGCAACGAAGACTATGAAGGGATGGCCACAGATACCTCTTGATGAAACCTCCGATCTTAAAAAAATAATAGCTTTTATTAAAAAGAGTTACAATCAATCAACGGTCATGGAATAAAAGCGATCTTAGTTTCTACGAATGGAGTATGGTCCTTTTTACAAGACTCATTTAACTGACTTCTTCCTGCGGGCGGGTATACTCATATTCGGTGAGTGCAAAACCCCAGTGGTTCTCGATTTTCTTTTTTATGGAATCGGTGAAGTTATACTTGTCCATATGAATTGTTTTCTGTGTCGTAAGATAGGATTTCATGGAAGGTTCAGTGTCCCGGTATCCATTGAGGCTGAATTTGTTATAAGGGGTGCTGACAATATCTAGTGGTTCGTCGATGAAGTTTTCATACCGAACCTCCATAAGATTCTCCTTAGGGATGAGGGGTTTATCCTGAATGTACTTCTTTGTCATATGGGTAAATAAGGTCATCATGTGGTCTTCAATATCCTTGAGGGGTGGTGGTGTTTGCAACAGTATAACGGGATGACTTTTCGCATGAACTTCAGCATGGACATATACAGGTCATACGGGTTACGGTACATGTAGATGAATTTCGCATCGGGGAACATTTCCAGGAGTTGTGGGATCTTCCCAGTGTTGTCTTGATTCTTCAGGATGAGTTGTTTTCCTTGATGGTACATGGTTATTTTTTTCAAAAGGGAAAGGTAGGTAGTCTTCCAGTCTTCAATGGTCTGCGGAGAGGAGCCCGTAAAATCGATGTAGTTGTTGTAATGTGTCATATTTTAGGGGAAGCACCAACCATGATAATAGGAGTATGGGGAGAGCGCACCAAGAGCATAGATATCCTCTTGGGGGAGGTCTGCACCAAGGTCACCGTCATCCATCGGTCGTTTATTTGGAAGACTTGAAACCACGATAGGTTTGAAGAGTTTTTTACCACTGATAAAAATGGATGGAATCAACGTCTGATAGGTCGTGAAGAAACCGAACTGCGGGTCCCGTGTGAGAATGTTATGCATCAGTGTTGTTCCACAGCGCCAGTGCCCGATGATGAAAATCGGGTCTTTCGTGATAGGTGTTTTTTCTGTTGGTTTATCATATTTGATGCGTTCCCTGATGTAAAAAGGGCTCATGATGGTGCTAAGCGCCATGCTGTAAGCGAACCTTGCAGCGTAACGCGGACTGATGTGGAAGCGGTTCTGTGCGAGCATCCGAAATAGGTTGGGAAGCGTGTATCCCGCCAAAGGAGTATAAGTGACTACTGAATTATTTGTGAGGTCAAAATCCATTACAAGCGAAAAATCATCTACTCTAGATAAAATATACGGGAGTATGGTTGATGGTGTTTTTCGGTCATAAAGTTCAAATAATGTACAGGAATCTCCAGGAGGGAAACCATGAATAAGATTAAATTGGGAAGCAAGCCGATGATCTATCCGATGCCAGTAACCCTAGTTGGTGCGGATGTCGCTGGAAAGCCGAACTTCATGACCATCGCATTCATAGGTGTTGTCAATATGAATCCTGCTATGGTGGCGATGGGAGCAAACCCGTCGCATTTCACAACGAGGGGGATTGTAGAGAACAGAACCTTTTCGATTAATTTACCATCAAAGAAGATGTTAGAGGTGACTGATTATGTCGGTCTTTTTTCTGGCAAGACACATGATAAATCACAGTTATTTACGATTTTCAGAGGGGAAACGAAAACAGCACCGATGATCGAAGAATGCCCTGTGAACCTTGAATGTAGGCTTGTTGAGAAGCTCTCTTTGGGTGGGACAGATGATCTTTTCATTGGGGAGATTGTGCAGACCTATTGTGCAGAAGAGTTCATGACAAATGGTAAACCTGATGTAGAGAAGATGGGCTCGTTTGTCTTTACGATGGATGACAACCGCTATTTCTCTCTTGGGAAACCAATAGGGAAAGCCTGGAGTGACGGGAAAAATTTCAAGTCTAAATAATGTTGATTTATTTTTTTTGAGAAAACCAGTAGACAACACCGGCATTTAGTAGCAGCATGGTTCCGATGATGCCGATGGGCATGAATCGAACAAACCCTGGTGCCCCATTTCCGTATAGCAAGAGATACACGTAGAATGCAAGTGCAGAATATATCGGAATCGCTGATACGAAAAACCGTATTTTAAAGATCCTCATCTCGCGCTTTTTCTTCCGGTAGATGAAGAAATAAACGAGAGATAGAACAATCATTCCTACCCAGAGGATTGCAAGACTGACTAACGGATGGTTGAACAAGACAAGGGTAAGATACCAGACGAAGAGCAAGCAGAGGGTAATGATCACTGAGGCGGTATCTTCTTTTTGAACATCCATGGTCTTTAATATTCGAATCATTGGGTTTCACGCATCATTTCTTTCAATATATATTGATTCCGTTCTGGTGAATCATAGGTCGAATCGTTTTAAAAAATGATAGAGATTCAAACCCATGATCTTCTGGATCTCCTTTGTCGTGTATCCTCGCAAGGATAGACCTTCTATCAAGGCAGGGTAACTCGAGACGTCAGGTAGGTTCGTCGGCGTGGAGTTTATCCCATCGAAATCACTTCCTAGACCGACACATTCGACTCCTCCGACATTGGCGATATGATCGATATGATCGATGAGTGTATTGACATCAACATGGTCATTTCCAATCACATATTTTTGGAAAAGGTCAGATTCTGCTTTGCTGATAAAATCAGGGTCATCTGGTTTCTGTCGGAGTAGCTCCTGATGCTGTTGTTTATATTTTTGAACGTTTCTGCTTGCCTGGTCATAGATTGTTTTTTTCAGGAACACAGGGAAAAAATTTACTCCGATGTAGCCGTTCCTCTTCGCGATTTCTTTTATGAGAGAATCAGGGAGGTTGCGTGGAATGTCGCATAATGCTCGTGCATTTGAATGGGATGCCATGATGGGAGCTGATGTGACATCCAGGACGCTTTCGACGGTTTTGTCTGATACATGAGAGACGTCGATGACCATATGGAGTTCCTGCATGTGGGTGACAATCTTTTTACCAAGTGCGTTGAGACCATCCCAGCGAGGGGAATCCCCTGAGGAGTCAGCCCAGTCGGTGTTCTTCGAATGAGTCAGGGTCAGACAACGGATGCCAAGTGAATGGAAGAGTTCAAGGATATCGATGGAGTTTTCAATGATATGTCCACCTTCGAGAGCCAACCAGCAGGCGAGTTTGTTTTTTCGGATGGCTTGATCCATCTCAGCTGTGGAGGTCACTTTCATTCCATAACCCGGGGAAAAGATTTTTTTCTCGAGGGTTTGATACAGCATCAATGCTTTTTTGAGCGAACGATGAGGTGCGTAGACTGGGTTAACGTAGAGAGCGAAAATCTGTGCTTTCAATCCACCTTTTTGACACCGCTTAAGATCGAGATGGCCTTGTGTTCTTTTTCTGAAATCAATGGAGGGATCGACGAGGTCATGGACGGTATCACAATGGGCATCAAAAATAAGCAGATCATTTGGAACGCTACTGGTCTGGCTCCTCATAGGTCTCATTCCCTTAAGAAAAGGAATATTTTCGTTTTCTAAAATAGAGGTATCACGTAAGGATTTTTAACTCATCGGCCTGCTTCAGGGTGTTTGTTGATTTTCTTTATATTATTTGATAGTATGTCCTGTACAAATCATGAAAATTCTTCGAAGACATCAATCGCAGGTTTGGCATTGCCAAGGAAGGTAAACAAGGAAAAAGGACACCAGATGAGACGATGGAACTCAGGGCTGAAATAAAACGTACCTGCAATGAAAGAATGGTTCTGTGTCCATTGCAGAAAATCTCGTAGCCATGCTTTCTGACCCTGTTTTGTGAGCGGGTATCCTTGCACGGCATGATTGAAACCGGAAAACATCCCAAGGATCAGGCTGCTGCTTGGGTAGGCGTATTCTGAGATTATCAGGGGTTTTCCAAAGGTATCGGCGAGTGTTTCTGTGTTGTGTCGGAACAGGATTTGAGATAGTGTCCCATTTCCGATCCCTTGATAGGCGAGAGTGATGTTGTAAATCCCCGAGGATGGGTAAAAGGACAGCCCGAGGTAATCGAGAGGAAGTCCATAATCAATCATGGTTTTAAAGAACGCCTTAGAGAAATTAATATCCCACCAATGAGCGATATGTAGAATGAACTGAGCGGAGGGGTCAATTGCTTGAACACCTTGTATCCCAGCGTATAACAAGATTGCCGCCTGCGGCCAGGTCGTGTTTTGCATCCAGGAGAGGTTCTCCTGTCTTGTGAGATTTTGTTCGAAGATTCCGCAGAATCCATAATCAATCTCGTTTCCGATCTCATAGAGGTCAGCATCAATACCGTTACTTAGCAAGGAGCTTGTCGTATTTGAGGTGTAGTTCCGTATGATATCTGCTTTTTTTCCAATGGAGAGATTTGAAAAATCATACAGGTCGTTCCATGAATCTGGCGCTGGTTGTTTTCCGATGTCAGACCAGTCGCCACTCATGAAAAGAGTGACAGAGCATTTCATCCCCTGTGTTTGTACAAGTTTTGCGGTATTAATCGCATAGGGGAGGCTATCAGAGCCGATCTCTTTTACAAAGATACGTAGTCTGAAATAATTGATTCCTTTATCATGGAAGAAGGGGTAGACGTCGATTGGCTTGAAATGGTATCGCCAGCGGAATAAGAAATGCTGCATGTCGGTGACGTAGTTTGCATCGATGCCAAGCATTGTTTCTTCATAAATGAAGGGTTGTCTTTTTTGTTTTTCTTGAAGCTCGGTGGATGCTTGACAACAACTACTGAAAAGAAAGAAAAGAACGATGATTAGGATAAGAGGTTTATTCATTTCTGGCATCACCCAATGTAGTGTATTATGTTTTTTTTACATCATGATATCGATAGAAGCATTAAATAATATTTCTATTATTATATAAAAACATCTATTGGTTCGAAGGATAGTCTATAAACTATCAGGCATGCATAACATAAAAAATTATAGACTCCAAACGAATACATTAACCAACAAATCAGATGAGGATGTGAAAAAAGTAATGATCACACAAACCATCGCCTGCCCTTATTGTAAAAACACGATAACAATCCAGGGGCACTCTGGGGAAAAAATCAACGTGATCTGCCCGTCCTGTGGAACCAAAGGGATCTTTCGATTCCCTGAAGAAACAATACACACAATGACGATCAATGGCATCAATGCTCTTGATGTACAAAATCTTACGTTTATTTACCCAAAAGCAGAAAAAAAAGCTGTAGACAACGTTACGTTCCAGATAAAAAAAGGGGAGATCTTCGGGTTCCTCGGACCAAACGGTGCGGGTAAAAGCACCACCCAGAAAATCATCATCGGACTGCTCAAAGGATACGACGGGACAATTGAGATGCTTGGAAAAAACCTGAAAAACTGGAAAACAGATCTTTACGAGCACATCGGAGTTTGCTTTGAGTTCCCCAACCACTACCAAAAACTCACTGCCCTGGAAAACCTTGAGCTGTTTAGTTCATTTTATAAAAATAAAACCATCGACCCGAATGACCTTTTAGAGATGGTCGACCTCGGTAAAGACGCGAACCAGCGCGTCAGCTCGTACTCGAAGGGAATGAAAACGAAACTCAACTTCGCCAGATCTCTTCTCAACAACCCCCAAATGCTGTTTCTTGATGAACCAACAACGGGTCTTGATCCGGTCAGCGCCCGCCAGATAAAAAACATCATCCATGAAAAAAAGAAAGCAGGAGCAACCATATTCCTGACCACGCATAATATGACCGATGCTGACGAGCTCTGTGACCGTGTGGGTTTCATGGTGGATGGTTCATTGGTTCTCATTGAACGTCCTAAAGATTTGAAACTGGAACACGGGAAAAAACTCGTACGAGTAGAACATCTCATCAATGGTGAGATCGCACGAGAGGAGTTCACGTTAGACAAGCTTGGTTCAAATCCCTCGTTCATCAAGCTGCTGAACAGCAACCGAGTTCTTACCATCCATACACAAGAAGCAACACTTGATGATGTGTTTATCAAAGTCACAGGAAGGCAACTGAAATGACCCAGCTGAAAACCATGTTGAAGTGGGACATCATCCTTCAATCTCGCTATAAAATCATACACCTTTCAATTCTCAGCGTCCTGATTTACTTTGTGACACTGGTCGCGATACCATCGATGAACACCGTGCAGTTCAAGACCATGTATCTGTTCTTCGACCCAATCCTCATTGGTATCATGTTCGTCGGTGCTCTGGTCCTTTTTGAAAAAACAGAAAACACCCTCCAAGCACTCAACATCACCCCCATGGAACGAAGAAACTATTTCTTTTCAAAGATCATCTCCCTGACGTTATTGTCTATCATTTCCGCGTTTCTATTCCTTTTTCTTTCCCATGGGTTGTATTTTGAGTACTTCTACATGCTGAGCGGGATTATCCTGACATCGGTCTTTCTTATTCTATTAGGGTTCATCTTAGTAGCCCGATGTAACAGCATCAATGAATATCTGTTGATGATGATGCTAGCGTTCATTCTTCTCTTTATCCCACCATTACTGGACATCACCGGCATCTATGAAAACATCATCTTTTACCTCTGGCCATCACAAGCAGCATTCCTTCTTGTCGAAGGGGTCTTTGGTTCTCTTTCTCCGACGGACACGATCTACGCTGTGGCCTACCTTTGTATCTGGATCACTGCTTGTTATTATATTGCCAATAAAGCATTCTACAAATATATTGTGCTAGGAGGAAGGTAATCGTGGTTCAGATACGAAAATTGTTCCTCAACGATATCAGAAACATCGTACGAGATCGTTTGCTTTTGTATTCTGCATTCTTGATACCACTCATCATTATCATCTTCACGCGACTCGTCGTTCCCTGGATATCAGAGAATGTCTCTCCGATAGAGCAGTACTATCCACTGTTGTTCATGTTTATCGTGATCATGATTCCCTTAATGTTCGGATTTGTCCTTGGATTTCTCATCATGGATGAACGTGATGAAAACCTGCTGACTGTCCTGCGAGTCATGCCGATCTCAAGAAACACTTACCTGCTCTACCGGATGATTCTCCTTAGCGTTCTTTCGCTGATTTATATCCTGCTCTTTCCCATCCTCACCGGCTTAATCGACATCGGCTTTATTGACTATCTCCCTGTTGCCTTACTGTTAACGTTTTTGACACCGACGCTAGGTTTGATTGCAAACATTGTCGCGACTAATAAGGTCCAAGCGTTCGCAGTGTTCAAAACACTCGGAGGTGTTTTCTACATCCCCTTGTTTGCGTTCTTTATTAATAACGACCTCAAATACATCCTTGGTATCATCCCGAACTTCTGGACATTCATGGCACTGGATAAACTCCTTACAACTGGAAACCAGGACTATGTCTACCTAGGTATTGGATTTTGTCTCCATATTGTGCTATTTGGAGTACTCTTTTACCTCTTCAATAAAAAGAATTAAAGATGAAAGAAGACGCATACCTCTCTTCTTATTGAAAAGGAAGAACAGGAAAAAAAACAACCATTGTTATGGGTGGGATATATCTTTTTCTTTCAAATTTGTCAGTAGGCCTGAAGTTTGTATACGTAGATATTTGCATTGGATGTACGGATGTCTATCTTCTGACCATCAGTGCCCAATGTACCTATGACATGGGTTGCTTCTAAGAGGCTTACATTCAAGGTTATCTCTTGTAGCTGTACTTTTGCATTGGATGTCGTCATCTCAAAGGTTGCGTTGATCAGGGGGTTAACATAAACGGTTACTGCACCGTTGCTCGTTTCAATACTAGTATCATCCTGAATGCTTTGTATCTCTGCAGTAATCGCACCATTTGATGTACGAAGATTTCCAATCCCGGTGACATTCTGGATACCTATATGCCCGTTGCTCGTTGATACTGATACTACTCCTTCGACATTCTCGATAGTGATTGCTCCATTAGAACTTGACGCAGAGATGTCCCCTTTGACATGTGAAATCTGTATCGCTCCGTTAGAGGTGGTTAGAGTCTCTATGGTAGTGTTGAATGGTACTCTGATAGAGTAATCGACCCCATATTGTATCAAGCTCTGACCAGTGTATTTTGTTTCGATTTCAAGGTGTTTTTCTGTTTGAGTGACACTGATGTTGATTTTTCGAAGTTCCTCTTCACCCGAGGTTGATGTTTTTACTGCAGAGACCGTCACCTTGTCGCCATTCCAACCCGTGATTTCAATCGCACCATTGATGTTGGAAACACTCACGATGGTCTGTTCATCGACGGAATATTCTCCACTGAAAGTATCCGTAACCGTAGGTCCTATACAACCAGTCAAACTTCCAATGAGCAGGAGAGAAATCATTACGATAATTGTCAGGTTTTTTTTCATATAATATGCCTCTGAAGTAAGCACGATATTCTTCTTTTTCCTCTTAAATCTTCTGCCATCAATTGGGAAGATTAAAGATAAACGTAAGGGTTTAGGGAAATATTTTATAAAAAAAAATAGAATCAGAGTTTAAATTCTGGACTGTTTTGAAACAACTCAAGATACAGTTTCATAAAAATCTCTACATATCCCTTCGCAGCGGATGTAGTGGTAAATAGAAATCTTTCTTTCTCCAATGTTTTCTCAAGATATCCTTTTAATACGAGAAAATCAACATGCTCTTGGCCAATCTTGGAGTTTAAGTTGCATCGCTGGATAATCTGCGTAATCGACCGTGGTGTGTTACAGTAAGTAAGAATCTCCCAGTAAATCTCATATTGGGTTCGCCGGTTGTTCACTGAGGTTCCTCCATAAAGGATGCAATTCTTATCTCAGCTTCCTTACTTTTTGCGAGTCGATCATCCCAGCATACCGAGTACTTAAGAAAAGAAAAGGGAAGGAAAAACCCTACCATGCCCATGACAGTGCTTACGAGTATTCCTCCAACTGCAGGAATCAAATTAGTGGTACCTGTATATAGATTAAATCCAAGGAGGGCTGTTTGAAAAAGAGCGTTTGCAAAAAAACAGACTCCTGCGATTTTACTGATGAACATCATTCTCTTTATTTGTGGTTTTTCATCGCGGTACAGAACCAACAGTTTGACAATATACCCGGTGAGTTTCTCATGAGGAAGATTCTTTTCTCCGATCTTTTCGTCTTGTATCTCATCAAATTTACTCAGGACTTCTGCGCTGGAAATCACATATCGAAGAGAAAAATATGCGACAATAAACCCAATCACTAGAGAGACAAGATTGAGATATATATTTGAAATCGTCTTCGTCAACGCCAAGCCATTCGTCGTTATAGTAGCAATTGCAAACGCCATTGCCATGGCACCAAAAGCTAGACTCATTATTGCAAGAGCCATGAAGTGCTTCATTTCTTTTTTAAGTTTTGTTTCTGTGTGAGTGAGTTCTAAATCCATTTCCATTTTTTATCACCATTACTGATTATGTCATGCGGCTCATTAGAGGTTTCCGAAACATTGTTCCATACGATAGTTCTGCGGTCTGGCTTGGTATTGGGTGGTTCTTGAAGAGGAAAAAACCATTGGTGTTTTCATAGAGGTCCTACAGAAATTCTTTGTTTTAACAACGATATGAGAGACCAGGAGAAAAGGACGACCCCAGCTCCCATAAGGGACACAAACATCACAAGGAGAATACCATAGGTTATCTGCTGGAAATAGCTGCAGACGACGGTCGCACAGATGATCAGCAAAGCAAAAATCCCCAGCTCTTTCGGAGAAAAGATGATTCCTTTGAGAGAAATAGTCCCGGGTGTGAACCAATCAACCCAAAGNAGACCGATAGCGACCAGGTACCACAGAAAAATCAACAGATACGGAAGAACTATGTTTGGTAGACGCTCAGGGAAAATNACCGCGGTTGTCACACCATACAAAACAAAAAGATAAACTAATACAATCGTTAATCCTTTTTTCCCAAGAACAAGTGACTGCAGATTCTTTTCTCTTGAAAGAAAATGCAGCAGACAGATTATCAAGATCGACCCGACCATAGAACCAACAGATCGAATCATATCATATTTGGCTCCGTTGCTCTGAAAACTTGCTCCCATTATGATCAGGATTATTACGAGAAAAAATGTTTTCCAATTTTTTTGTAAAAAACGTTCATGACCAGGGAGAACATCCCTACTGAGCAACTCATAAACAAACACAGGTATCACAAACGACATGATTGGATGGTAGAACAGCACCAAAGTGAGAAACTCACCCCAGGCGACACCAAAAAAATAACCGACCATAGGACCAGTCGAAGTTGGATATCCAAACCAGAGGACCTTGGTGATAAGTGCCTCATACAACCCAAACAGCATTCCGAAAAAATACAACTGACGAGGAGACGTCTTTTTCCAGAGAAACGCCACGTTCAACAAGAAGATTGCATGCCCCAAGTATAATGGATAGGTGAGGAAGAGGCCCCAGGGATCGATAAACCAAAGTGTCGAAGCACCTGAGAAGACCTCTGCAAAGAACATTGAGAGTGCGCCAAGAAGAAGAATCGACCACAGCTTCTTCATACGAGAAAATAACATCATGTCGTTATTAAATTATACTGGAAAAAAAATTGCGAAAACTACAAGTGGATGCTTCTTCTCAATGAAGAGGACGTTTCTCTTTTTTCTTTACCGAATATACCAACCAGACGTACTGCCCTTGTAACCGTTCACATTTCATCAAAGTTATCTCTGGATTTTTGTTAATGTCACTCCACATGCCATATGATTTTTTCCCAACGATAATCGGATGAACAAGCAAACTTATCTCATCGACCAAGCCTTGGTCAAGCAGGAGGTTTCCTAGGATTCTCCCTGTATCGGTCACAATGGTTTTCACCTGATATTTTTTTGCCAGAAGTTCTAACGCTTTTCGTAGATCAACAGAGTCCTTTCCGACACTATGATACTCGTACTGTCGCTCATCCAGATAACAAAGATATCTTTTTGGTGTCGTCCGAGACACCAGCACGATCACATCCCGAACCTGTTCAAACCGTCTGCAAGCATGCAGCAATCCTTCCAGTTTCCCTTTGGAGTCGACCACAACCCAAGCAGGAAGGGTCTTCCTCCGCTTTGGTTTCTGAAAATCAGAGGGGGCCTCCGGTGGAATTCCAGTTCCATACAGTTTTATGCCGGCGGTGATGGTATTTGAACCAATCAGATGGATATCAGGTTTGAACATCCCAGCGATCCTATAATGCAGCTCCATGTTCGGCTCAAAGGAAGAAAGTGAACCATCGATGCTGATAGAATTATGGATGATGACTTTGGGAATCATAGGAGATACCAACAGGAAAGATCACGTGACCTGAGCGACAATCACAACATAATTTTTCCCATATTTTTTTGCGCATTTCGGACATGTGGTATACCACATGTACCATTTTGATATGGTCACATTCTTAGTTGAGGCGAACTGTTCAAATTCTTTGCACCATTTCCCGGTATCCTGAAAAGGTCCTTCGTAGACTTTACTGAGGAATTTACCACTTATCGTTATATTCTCTGCGCCAGGGATTTGCTTATCGACCGCGAGATACAGATTCATATTCCACTTCGACGTATGGTCCGATAGGCATACTCCATCCGGTATTATCGCATGAGCATCCTGTACCTTTTCATCAAGTTTCTTCATCACACCACCAAAATTGAGTGGTATGTTAAAAAACGTCGATATGTTCTCCTTAATGAACTTCTTGTTATCCCATTCAAACAGCTTCCCGTCCCAGGGCGTGGGATCAAATCTCGGGCAACATTCATTTTCGTTTATTATTTCACCTTCGCTAGATATTTTTCGAAATCCTTTACAAAAAATTTTTTTCCTTTTGTTTGTATGATAAATCCTTCTTGTTCAAGTAATTTTTTCTGATCGAGTGCTCCACCCGGGTATTTCTCATTAAGATATCCATCGACTTTTAATGTCCGCCAATAGGGGATAGGAAGGGATTTTCCCTGGTTTGCCACCTCTTCTGTTGCATTTGCTGCAGTCATGATAAAAATCCCGGTCGTTAAAGAGCAGCATCCTTTGACATGATGTTTCTTCGCTATCGTTTGACAGAGCTCAACAAGGGTGATGAGTTTTCCTTTAGGAACTTGCTTCATGAGAGTGACGACCTCACTTGGATTTGCAAGTACTACATCATCCCCTACTTCAGCACCCATCTTATGAACCGCGTTATAACACGGAAAGCTTTTTTGTAATTTTAGAATTTTTGGGAGGTTCTTCTTATCTGCGAGTTTCTCCTGCCAGGATTTCTTTTTATATGCCATGTGCGCATCTCGTCTTTCGTTGTTTTTTCAGTTCCTCTCTTCCGCTATAGGGACGAAAGAACAATTCATATTCCTCTTTTGAAATCGCTTTGTCGTATTTCTTTTTTATCTCATCAAGGATGTCTGCACGCAGAGGTAATATTTCACAGGATTCAAAACAATCACAGAACGAACAGTCCTGCAAGTTCTTGCTTTGTGCACAAGGACGAACAGGGCATTCTGTATCCAGATGGCCCCCGATTTTATTGCAGCCGACGCAAAGGATTTTTTCCTCAGGGACATCGAAGCCAAAAAAGGTGTTCCATCCTTTTCGAATCGTGGTTTTCTTCGCAAGGATATCAACGTTCTTGACATACGCTGGACAGAGATCACAGCGGTATCCACAGAATCCCATGATCTTCTTATTCATCATCCCACCGATACAGCTGTTTCTTCTTTTTTAAAAGAGCAGTGTCGCAGACAAAACATAGACCATTATGGCAACTGATCGTTCCCCCACAGTTTGGGCAGCGCCATTTTTCTTCTTCAGCTCTGAGGAATTGTTCCATACCGTTCGTTTTGATGGACGCGAGGTTCTCAAGAAGGCTCATCCGGAAAAACTTCTGATATCTGGTATCGATGTGTGTGATGTTCTCACAGGGAAACTCCGGGCATTCAGAACAAAATGTTACGGAATGCTTTAGAAGACGTTCGCATCGTTTTTTCAGAAATGCGCATTTCTTGTCTCGGGGACGACAGCCTTGGCAATAGGTCATGGGAATACCTTTGTTTTTTATATCATGGCGCATCGCAAGAAATCCACTGCAGACGTTGCAATCCATACCGCAGGGCGCGATAAGATCTTTTGAGAATTTGTTCTTCATTACCCATACCAGAATCTGTGAAACAATCTGTAATGAAATGCAATAAAGAATCACTGTTATTAAAGAATATCTATGGAGAAAATTAAAGAAAAACAACAGTCACTCCCTAACATTAAAATTTATTGAGTTTCAGAAAAGCATCATAAAAAAAATATATTCATCGTTTCATATATCATATGAGAAGTTGCAACCATGAATACCAAAGAAGCCGTATTGTTCAATAAGAGAAGTGAATGGCGCATCTGGTTAGAAAAGAATCATAAAAACAAAAAGGAAATCTGGCTTCTCCATTATAAGAAACAATCAGGGAAACATGGTTTGAATCATATCGATGCAGTCGAGGAAGCACTCTGTTTTGGCTGGATTGACAGTAAACTGAAGAAGATCGACGAGGAACGATTCATCCTGAAGTATTCACCAAGGAAGCCAAAGAGTGTGTGGTCAAAAATCAACAAAGAAAAAGCTGAAGCGATGATCGTCTCCGGAAAGATGACACAAGCTGGTCTCGATAAAATCGAAGAAGCAAAAAGACACGGGTTATGGAACATCGCGTACACAAATAAGATGAAGGAACGAATCCCTTTAGATTTGAAACACGCGTTGATAGAAGACAACAAAGCATGGGACAACTTCCAAGGCTTTGCTAATAGCTATCGAAATATGTATTGTGGATGGATAAAAAACGCAAAAACACAAGAGACACGAGAGAAAAGAATTACTGAAGTTGTAAAACGTGCACACCTCAACAAAAAACCAGGGGTAGAATAAAAGGAAAAAAAGAAAGAGGTTGTGAGGTTTAATGGAGATCCATCAGAAAAGCTCGTATGTGTGGTTGCTGCAAGAGTTTGAGCAGTATTGGGTATTTTTCGAGGAGTCGAAGATAACGGACCGGGATTCTGGAAGCTAGATCGTCATCAAGTGTGTATTTATTCGGTTTGTAGATTTTTCCAAGTTCGCCAGTGGTTCGGATTTCTGCGGTTGGCGTGGTGCTGAACTCGATGATGTCTCCCATTCCTTGTGCAACCCCATTATCACCGATGGCTCTATACCAATAGGTGGTGCTGGCGGTAAGATTGCCGAGATATGCTTGGAATGTACCTGTTGTATTCATGAGTTGTGGGGTAGTTGATTGGTCAAGTTGATTGGGGCTGTCGTCGCTGTATACAAACCAGACATTGCATGTTGGGGTTCCACCAGTTTCCCAGAGTTCTGCCTTTATTATCGCATGGTTCTTGCCGATTTCCGCAGGTTGTCTTGAGATGATCAGTGGTTGCCCAGGTGTGACTTTCATGATGACCCCAGACCAGGTGTCTGCATCGTTTTCTGCAACTGCCTTGTAAAAGATGGTGATGTTTGTGACAAGGCTGGTGAGAGACGCGCTGAATGGACCAACGGTTGTTTTTATTTCAGGGGTTGTCTGTTGATTGAGGGCGTTTTCGTCAGTCCCATAGAGGAAATAGACGGTGCAGGATGCGGCTCCGCCCATATGCCAGAGGTTCCCGTTGAGTGTCGCTTGTGTAAAACCAATACCGGTGGCATTATCCGTGACGACGCGTGGTCCACCTGGGATGAAGATCATGTCTGCGCCGGCTCGATATTGGCTTGCTCCTTTCAGGTATTCGCCATAGGCTCGATAGTGATACTCCTGAGTACGGGTGAGATTATCAATATCGACTGAAAACAATCCCAGACCAGCATGATTGTCCGCCCAGACATGGTAGGCGTAATCCTCCCAGTTCTGATGGTACTGAGTATCCCAGGCGAATCCTTCGTTCCAGTTGTCTGAGGATTCACTAATCGTCAGCTGTCCCCAGAGTCTGACTGCGGTTCCTCCAAAATCGATATGTTCCCATCCATAGGTATCGACTGCCCAGGGTCCGACACAGCCGGAGAAGCAGGAGATACCAATGAGCACACCTGCTACAATAAGTGGTATAATCTTTTTTTCTTTCATGTGATGATTCCTCCAAGGAGAGAAAGCAGAATCGTATTATAAATATTTCTTATATTGGCTTCATTTATTGTCGATATTTTGTGTTATAATGATATCGTAAAATTATAAAATTATCCTGAAAAGAAGCCATCAAAAACGAAAAGAACCTGCAAAAACAATAACAAAAAAAAATCAAATCCTTAAAAACTCTCTAATACCTGCAACACATTCCATAAATAAAACAGTAAGAAGAGTAAGGAAACCAATAATGTCAACGATAAAAAATAACGACACAACAGACAAGAATTTTATGATCACAATATGTAAAAATGGTCCGTATCTCATCAGTGGAGGAATTCCCCTCAGTCAAAAAATAATCAAATACGACAACAAATGGGATTCCTGCGAATGGCAAGATGACCGAACATTCCCAAAAAAAGATACCTATGCGCTCTGTCGTTGCGGCCATTCAAAAGATAAACCATTCTGCGACAGCTCCCACATTAAAATTAATTTTGATGGTACAGAAACAGCTCATCCAACCGACTATAACAAAAACACCATACGACTTGATGGACCGACGTTGACATTGCTTGACGCAAAAGATCTCTGTGCATCCGCTCGATTCTGCCACAGAGCAGGTGGTATCTGGAATCTCATACTCACATCAGATAAACCAGGGGATAAGCATATAGCGATCGAAGAAGCAGCAGACTGCCCCTCCGGTCGACTTGTTTTAATCGATAAAACGACCAAGAAAACCACAGAACCTTTCTTTGAACCATCAATCATCGTAATAGAGGATCCATCCATTGGAGTCCATGGTCCTATTTGGGTTCGCGGAGGAATTCCCATCGAATCAGCAGAAGGAAAACGATATGCAACACAGAATCGTGTGACCCTTTGCCGCTGCGGAAAATCTCAAAACAAACCGTTTTGTGACAGTAGTCATTACCCTGAAGAGAAGCAATAAGAGGTAAAGAGCCTATGAAGAACCTAGAAAAATGCACACTCATCGAATCAGAACATGACCTTGAAAAGATCCTTCAGAGAAAAGAAAACTGTTTTATTCTGTTCTATGCGGAATGGTGTCCTTTTTCGCAGAGGTTCTTACCTATTTTTCAGCGATGCGCGAAAGACGCACACTATGAATGTTACCGAATGAAAATTGATGAATACCCTCATCTCTGTAATCGTTACGCGGTGGACGTATATCCTACGATTGTTTTTTTTGAAAAAGGAATAGCAGTGGAGCGGGTCGACGGCATCCATGGGGTCGGACTGAACGAACGGCAATTTCAAGAGTTAATCAAGGTCTGTCTCCTTCGAAAATAACAAATAGTCGATGAAAAGGATAAAAAAAAGAAAAGAAAAAAAGGTGGTTTTATTCGTATCCACCGATTTTTAATGACGGGTCACCAAGCAAGACCCACTGCTGAACAGATTTCGGATGACCAGCAGCAAGATCGGTCATATCAAAGGTGTTGATATAGGAGGTGAGCGTCTGTTGATATGCCTGTCCAAGGACATCGAGTCCCTCGGTCCCATATTGTTTGAAGAACTCAATAGTGATCCATCCGTCACCACCACCAGTGGTAAGATCGACACCAGGCATACCATATCCTAGCCCGGTGTTACCCATCGTCGCAATCGCACCACCATGGGGGTTTCGAATGAGTCTCCAGCTGAACGTCTCTGGAACAGGTTGTCCACTACACCACATGGACATTTTTGGCCAGTTTGGAAACACATAAATCATTCCCTCAAGGAAACCATATACCATGGAGACGTTGAAATCACTGTTATGACATCCGCCGATGACGGCAATGGGCAGTTTTTCTTTATTTCGAATAGTATCCATAGGAAAAAGCGGTAATGAATAAAATGGTGGCCATGGGCGTAACGTAGTAACCGACAACCCAGTGATACTCCCATATTTTCTATTCCCTGGAACACCAGGGTAATGGTCTGCCCAGACATTGGGGCTGCCATGGCCGGAGATGAACATAAAACCAGCACCTTCATCCCATGCATCAATGACATCCTGCTGGCCGGTGAATAAACCATTGGACGCCCAGAGGATATTGCGTTGGAATTCTTCAGGCATGTAATACAGGGCTCCGCCTCGACCAAGCAATGGTTGTTCACCCGTTGTGTATTCTCCCTCGTAGTACATCTCTGTGTCGTTGCGCCAGTCCTCGAACACGACAGCATCAGCGTTGTTTTTTATCCAGACGTGGATGCTGCTGAGATTTCCATATGGTTTGGGATCGTAGCTTTTCCCTCGAATGGTGAGAACACCGGAGAGATAGCTCATGTTTGCCCAGAAATAGAATTCGTTACAATACGCTTGGTTTTCCGCAGGAGTATACGTAAAGTCTGTGTTCCCAAGAATATTTCCTTCCGATACGGTCACAATTTCAGCCATGGGTAATCCTGGATATTCATGGATCCTTAAGTTATCATCATGGTGGAAGGTGAGGTTAGTTTCCATTGTTTTATCGACAGTGATATTGATAGTCTCAATAGGTCCATATTCTGCGGACGGGTTGTTGCTCTGTGCATAAATCGTATAGGCTCCAGTGGGTAGACCAGTGGTGTCCCATTGGAAGTTCAGATCCTCTTGGTCAAGGAAACCATCACCGCTGATGACCGTCATTTTCTTAAACCATTCTGACCCAAAGGTTGTTGTCTCGTAGTTGATGATTTTTTTCACCACAGTCCGAACCTCATTAACACTGGTGCACGCGAGTCGACCGAGGGCGACATCCGGATACATATCGATACCCGTGTCATTTTCATATCCCTCCATTCTCCACGCAGCAAAGATTCCGTCGCCATTAGGGTCCCAGCTAGAAAAGTTACCCCCCGCCTCATAGATATCTGCGAAGTACAGATCGCTGAGGACACCAGGGTCATACAGCGTGCTTTCAGCGTTTAATGGGAATTTAGGGTTGTCATAGAGGTTGGTGTATCGAGCAGGTAAATACCATCCCTTGGTTCCTTCATTTGGGTTATCACGCGGTTTGGCAAAAACCACATTTTTTAATCCACCAACTAAGAGGACATATTCGACACCCCAGGTTTCAATTGCGTTTTTTATGAAATATTTAATCTTTTCTGGCTTGTCAACACCGGAAAATTCATTGTAGATATCCTCCGTTGTTTTCAGAACGGTAAGGATTCCATAGCTGTTCTTGTGTTCGATGAGTGGTTGTAGCGCTTGTTCAAAGGATTTTGGTGCGATGATGACAAGGTTATATTCACTTTTTAATGGGAAGGGGCTCTGTGTCGGTGCTGAATAGGTAATGGAAAGTTCAGCATCAGAGGCGATTTGAAGAGTCCCGGTGGCAGGCGTATATCGAATTGGATAATAATGAACCGAGACAAAAGTGACATGTTCGTTGTTTTTATTCAAACCAACACCAATCGAGGTCGTGTACCATGTCTCAGGGTACGGCGTGGTCATGGCGTAGACTGCGGTGTCTTTTATTGTCGTAGACGCTGCGCTGCTTTGAGATTCATCAGTGAGAGGTACCATCTGTTGAGCAGGACGTATTTCTTGATCAACATGTTGGGTGGAAATACCAGATGGAGTCAGGGAAACACGAATATTGGTCGCGCCAAACGGAAGTTCTATGGTACGAACAAGCTTTGGGAGTTGTGGTTGTCCTGCGGTGGTCTGAAACGTTGAAGTCCCAGTGAGTTCAATCAAAAGATACCCATCATTGTTCACTGTTTGTTTTTCGATGGATGGTGTACTGAGATGCTCTAAGAGAGACTGCGGTGTTCCTTGCTTGCCTTGCGTTCCAATAGCCCCCATGGTGGAACCTATTAGAATTCCTACAATAAACAGAATTGTTATTTTCTTCATTTTATTTTAAACCCCCTATTTTAGTATTGTATATTATAGTTCAGTAGTAATTAAATATTTGGGTCCATTTTTATAGGGATACCAAAAATGATTCTCTCCTGAGAAAAGGGAAAGAAATATTCTGATTTTGAACCATTTTTCCTCGGCAACGTGAACTGGCTAATTCTCGGTGGAGGATTGGTTTGTTATTCCTTTTATACTAATGAATTCAGCAGAATCACCTTTGTACACGGTTGGGGCGACAGTTATTTCGACAGATATTTCGGTTTGCGTTTTTGTCAGTAACACTGTTTTAAAGGAATTTGTGGTGATTCCTTTTAACCGGTTGAGATAGTATTTCCGTGCGTCATCAAAACCCCTCGGAGCGATGAAAACAAAAAAATTCTTCTGTAGAAGATCTGTACGATCATAACCCAGAAATTCAGCAAAAGAATTGCTGATGTCCCTGAAGATCCCTCTTTGTATGACCGCGACAATATGGTCCATCTCATCAATAACGAGATGATTTTCGATACGTTCTTTTAAGATGATTTTCTCTTCCGAGGAAACAGTGGTGATGAGGTTTTTCTCATCCTCTGAGGTTTTTGTTTTTTCTCCAACAGATAATCTCCCGGGGACAGGCTCTATTCTTTCTGATAGAACAGGAGTATGTTGCTGCTGGATTTTGTTTTCTAAAGTTTCGATTCGTTCTGCTTTTTTTTCAAGGTCATGTAAGAGGTACTGCATTTTTTGGACCATCGTGTCGGATGTCCTCTTCAAATCAGCGACATTTTCTTGAGCATATTGATTCGGAGGTGGCGGGATGGGCTGTGCTTTCTTTGTAAAGAATGTTGGCACTCTTGGTGCTAGGGTTGGCTTAGGTTCTTGTGCATGGAGAGTCGCAGGTTCTGTTTTCCTAAAGAGCCTTGGTGCATTTATGCCTTTTAAGACATACTGGTAATCGATAAGGACTATCAGCAAAAGACAGCCAAAGAGGATATAATGAAAGATGTACGTCAGGTCTATCGGGTTGAACATCATGTTGAATCCAAGGCTAGTGAGTATGAGAGCGGTTGGAATGAAGGAGAGCAATAAATTCCGTTTGCTTGACTGGAGATGCCACATCATGTCCAGGACGATAATCAAAAGCGAAAGCGACAGAAGTTGTACATTGCTGAACCCGGATAATAGGTACAGTGGGGTGAGTTCGAAGATGAATTGTGGGTCGTAGCTTGCTTTTAAGAAGAAGATGAAGATGAATTTCACGAGCAGATAGATTGAGAAGAAGATGAAAAAGCAGTTTGGAAAAAGCCATAACCGACTATGAGATTTTTTCGTAGACCTTTTTTCTTTTTTCTCGGATCCCGGTCTTCTTAAGATAGTACATCACACCAATTGTTGCTAGGATAACTGCAATGATATCAAGCAGATAGGGGGGGAGGCTCAGACTGATTTGTACATCTATCCAGGGAATTACTATCGTGTTGCCGCTTCTCAGAGACTCCTCACTGTTGTAATAGATATATGCCTCCGCGGGAGCAGATCCTGCCCGATCATTAATCACAATGCTAAGACCAGTAAAAAAAGTTTTTTGAAAAACAAAGCGAATTGCTATATCACAGCGCTGGTCAATCGTTTCCTGTTCATTTGATTTTTCGAAAAAACACTTTTTGATATCCAATAAATGATTTTTTTTCGGTGTCTCGCTGAACTCATTGATTTCGACAAAAGAGTCCAGACTCTTATATTGTTGGAACACGAACGTTGAGAGTTTTTTCCCATAATTCTCAAGGGTCACACTGACGTTGTACACATCAGCCCAGGAGTTATAATCAGAGATGTTGAGATACACTCTGATGTAATCACCCTGCTCCTCCACCCGGATGTAACCATATTTTGGTGGAACGTTTATGACCCCTACCCCTGCTTGACCTGCGTCTGCCTGCAACGGGAGAGCGACGGAGCAGAGGAGAAAGACCAGAAACACGATGAAAAAGGATGCAATGGCTTTCCTCATTTTTCCTCAGTTACCTCTTTCGATGTCGGAGGTATGTGACAATCATATAGATGATAACGAGTAGGACAATGCCGATGATGACAAGTTGCATTATGGAGAGTGGGCCCCCGGATTCTTCTTCAGAGCCGGATTCTGGTGGTCCGATTGTGATCTGCGTGGTGTAAGTTTTCGTGATCCCATTCCCCGTGAGCTGGTATGTCAGAATCCCTGTCGTCCCTTCGCTGAGTGCCTTGACAGATACCTTGATCACCCGTTCTGAGGTGTTTGAGGTTGTAAACGAAAGAGGTGATTGTGTTTCCGTGGCACCATCATAGATGTGCAATGCGCTGAGATTTTTTTCATCTGCCCATATCTGCAACGTGACTGCCCCATTGCCTGAGATATAGGCGGTGATATCTCGAGTTTCTCCTTCAAACATGTTTAATTTTTCTACATACTGGAAGGTGATCCCAGTCCCCGGGATTTCCTCTATCTTGTAGTTGCTATGACCAACATAGATGACCAAGAGGGGCACATCTATGATAAAAGAGGTATACAAGGTGACCGTGGCGTTGGTGTCAACGAAATATGATTGCGGATACGACCCATTCAGGTGTATCTGGATGTTTTTAAAACCAGGCGGCCAGCTCTTTGAATGAATCATAACATAATGAGTGATGGTCTCATTTGGTGAAAATCTTTGATTCATGTTGTTAATTTCGACTTCACTATATGTTTCAGTATCAAAATCGACATTCATTGGGATATTCCCGATGTTTCCTATTTTGAAGAAATTATCACCAGTGGCATTCATAATGGTGAAAGGATCAACATGAAAGATGATGGATGTTGGTTTGCTTAGGGAATACCCTGTTTTTGGTTTTTCTACGACGATACGAGTGGTCTCAATGGTGGTTCCACCATGGGACACTTCGATGGTCCAGTTTTCATAATAATCAACGACATTTGGCATGTAGTCCTGTAACCCGATACAAAAACTATAGTGGGTATTCGATCTTTGGCACAAATCCTGCTGGATGTACTCGATCCCATATCCGCTCTCATCGGACCAGACGACAGCTGTGTTTTTGTTATAGCTCCATTCGTAATAATTCGTCTCATTTTTCTCCCCGGTTGGGATGAGTATTCCTTTGTAGAGTCTAAGGGAGAGGTCATCAAAATCTTGATTGGTGGTGATGTTCAGATAATGCCAGATGCCTGCGACGAAGACCGGTGTGTTGAAACGAGTCTGTTGTTCCCCTTGGAGTTGATGGATGGTAAGAGTCGCATCCTGCGCTGATGAGACCACTGAGAATACAGCAGAAACATAGAGGAGAAGAATACAAAAAATGATGCTTTCTCTCTTATAGTGTTGTCCCAATCTCCTCTCTCCTGTAATTAGTTGTTAATGTGCATGTACCCATCCGTATTTCTTATCTTAATTCGTCTATTAAAGGTTTTCTTTGAAAAGATGATTCTTTCCTAAGGAGCTGAGGAAAAGAACGGCACTTTGCTTTTGATTCTTCAGAAAAAAATTTCAAGAAAAATAAAAAAAAAAAGGGGATAGGGGGAGGTATTGATTCTTTATGTTGTCATGAGGTGATAGCGGATCGGAGCGACATAGTCTCCTGCGATCTGACCCAGTGGGATATCACATTTGTATTGGACATCACCGGTGGTCAAGGAGGTTCCGCTCGCTTCTGCAAGATGGTACGTACCGAGTGCTCCGTAGAAGTAAATCCCACCAGCGCTAGCGGTGAAATTATCATAGGTGTTCAGATCACCACCGCGTACCCAGATCCTCTCTCGGGAGATGGTTGCTCCGGGGAATGTTCGATGAACAAGCGTGGTCACATCCGTGGTGAGGGAATAGTTCCCGTTGGAACGACTGATGATGGAGATATTACTGAGCGCGGTTGCGTTTTCTCCCGGGTGACCTATGATGGTTGGCCATCCAGCACTCACGATCTCACTATAGGAGTAGATCCCAAACTCGTCGTTGATCCAGATTGTTATAGGACCTGGAGCGTCTTCACCACTATCGGTAATCTCCATACGGAAGTTCCAGGATTCCACATCATTGGTGGTGTTATAGGTGTTATCCCATAAGCCATCTCCTGGGGCGTATCGTACCTGATAACTTGGGATGAATGAGAAGGATAGATTATGACATTCGGTAAACCCTGCACTTCCATAAGGGTCGTGTCCAACTCTATCACTATAGGTTCCTTGAATGAATTCTCCTGCATGAGGCCAAAGCATCCGCCAGATAGCGGTTCCTGTGGTGTTTTCATATTGCAGATAGAAATTCCAGTTTCCACCTTGGGTCTGGTTATAGGTGCTGATCTCATTGCCTTGGTCGTACCATGTATAAATATTGACAAATTCTATATCATCCCAGCCCTGGTCGCTACTGATGTTGATGATGAATCTGTATTCTGCAGTGTTGTTCACATCGCTTTGTGTGTTGAGTTTTGTGACCCAGGTCCCACCCTGGTTATACTGGAAATCATACCAAAGGATCCTTGGTTCTAAATGAAGGACAGTGACATTTAACGTTGTCGTGTTATGCCATATATGAGGGATATCACCAGGGTCAGCTCTCCCGATCATCATGAGGGGACTCATTAGAAAGATATTGACCACCAGAGAGCTAATTATTGTTATTCCTACAAGCGTAGTAAATAATTTTCTCTTCCGTTCCATCTCCATTTTTTCACCTTCTTCCTATCCATATCGAGTTACATTACAACATGTTAACACATGTCAGGAAGCGTTTTGGCAGTCACGATATTTAAAGATATTTCGTTAAAACGTCACTCTGGAAGAGAGTCAAATCCAGAGAGTTACTCTAGAAATATAGGGAAAAGAATCAAAAAAAAATGACAGAAGTAAAAAGAACACTACACGGGAGAAGGTTATTCCTAGGTGGTCATGAGATGATAACTAATAGGAGCAGTATACTCTCCCGCCGTCTGCCCTAGGGGGATATTGCATTTGTATTCTATGTCACTCGTGGTAAGGCTGGTCCCATTCGCCCGTGCGATATGATACGCTAATGCAGAACCATAGAAGTAGAGCAAGTCAGCAGCGCCAGTAAAATTACTCGAAATATCTAAATCGCCACCCCGTACCCAAATACGTTTCCGGGAGATATTGGCAGTCGGATGCGTCTCATGGGTAAGATTCCCGACATCGACAGACAGGGAATAATTCCCATTCGAACGGGTCAGCATGGTGATATTCGTCTCAGCGGTCGCGTTTTCTCCAGGATACCCATAGATGGCTGGCCACCCTGCACTCATAATCTCGGTATAGGAATAAATCCCAAACTCATCAGCGATCCAGGTAACATACCCTTGTTTATTTGAAGCAGAGATCCGAAAGTTCCAGGACTGTGCATCATTCGTCGCATTTCGTGAGGTATCCCAAGTCCCATCACCAGGGGCATATCGGAACTGATATCCAGGGGTAAAAGAAAATGTAAGATTATGACAATCGGTGAAACGTGGGCTACCAACAGGATCAACAACAACCCTTTCAGTATGTAAAAATCCTGTGACCTCACCACCGGTTGGCCAGAGCATCTGCCACGATGGAGTACCAGTGCGGTTATCATACACAAAATACAAATTCAGATTCCCACCAACTGTCTGATTGTACAACTGAGTTATCATTACCTTGGTCATACCAGGCAGAGACATTGATATATGTGATATTTTCCCAACCATTATCTGCACTTACATTGACAATGAATCGATATTCAGCGGTATCATTCACATCACTCTGTGTATTTAGTCGAGAAACCCAGGTCCCACCAGAATTATACTGAAAATCATACCAATTAATCCGTGGTTCTCGATAAAGAACAGTCACGTTTAAGGTCGTTTCGTTGTACCACTCCTCACTGACATCCCCGGGATTCGCCTGCACGTTTTTCACAAGATGAGGCTCAAGACAGAACATACCGGTAAACAATGATATCATGAGCGCTACGACAACGATTACTGAACAGATGTTCTGTTTTCCCATCCTTCTAGCCCTCAATAGATTTATTTTATAATACTAGATTATTGAGATGTTAGTGTGCGTGTCAGAGATTCATTGTCCATGATATAAAACTTTGGGTCATAAAATCCTATACAATGAATTTCCAGAACCGAAAAAAAACTTATTGTTTCAAGCTTTATTTGAATTTTATTTTCGTTGCAACATGAGAAGTATATTCCCCTTGTATCGTACCAAATGGGATAAACACATTGAATTGCACACGAACAAATTGACTCGTATTGTTTCGATGAAAGATACCGGATAGATTGATGATATCAATAGCATTGGATTCTCGAATCCCATAAAACATCATATCAGAGGTGATATCATCAGTCATATCCGCGTTCGCACAGATATAAACATTATTCGCAATGGGGATGCTATCACCTGAGGACACATTGGTCAGATTTTCTTCAAAATAAATGCTGAGGTTATACTCATAGTTTGAACAATATGTGATATTAACGATATTGGTCGTTGCATTATATCCCGGTGGAGCTTGTACATCCACCCAGTTTTTATCAGGTAATAACATCGCGAATTTATAGATACCATATTCATCTACCTTCCATGCTTTCAAACCAGACATCTCTATCACAGTGATATTAAAGTCCCATGAGAAGGGATCATTCGTCGTGTTTACAGCAGCATTCCATGAATTATTGCTACCCGCCCATCGCGTCTGATTGAGAGGTTTGAAACTGATCTTAATAATTCTTGTGGAAGTATTGATGATAGTCTGAGTGCAATTGCTGGTAATGAGTTGCACTTCGTTTTTCGGCCACAGAAGCTTAAAACTTGCATTACCGGTCACATTTTCATATCGAAGATGCATGTTGAGATTCCCACCAGCTGTCTGATTGAACAAGCTGTTTTCACTTCCCTGATCATACCACGCTGTGATATCAATATAATCGATGTACACCCAACCATATTTTGCTGTTACATTNACTGTGAAATAATACTCTCGGTTCACATCAAGGAGGCCTGTCGCATTGTTGAGCTTTGAACCAGTACTATTTCGTAAGTCATAGCTATTGATTACAGGAGCAGCGGGTTGGATGTATTTGCATCGGGCATCCGCGGTGTCCGGGATATATTCAGTATTGCCGTTGAGATCAATAGCATTGGAGTAAAACCAATAATACCCGTATCCATTTGGAAAGTTGAAACTCCAAGACCAGGGAAAGCTGGTGTCTGGGTTGCTTGCGTTATTCCATTTCATATATCCGGACTGTTCACTGCCGACACTCCCCCAAGTCGGTGGTGTTGTCCAATATTTCCGTACTATCACATTATCCACTAGTACATAATTTGCCGAAGTCATACTCACCCCATGCACCTGTGACACAAGATAATCAGCGGTAGTCTTTGTCGTATCAGTCGCTGACCGAGCACTATCACCTGCTGGAGCGGACGGGGTGATTTTTGATGAATACGTTGAACCTGACACGTTTATCTTCACATGATACCAGGTGCCCGCCGAAACAACAGGGAATGCTGCTCCTATTTGGGTCCAGGTTGTAGGAGCAGAAAATTCAAAAAAACCTCCATCGGCTACTGAGTTCTGTAAACGCCAACAATAGCCATTCGTCCAAGATAAGCCATTCGCTCTCCAACCAAATTGATGAATAATTCTTGGTGTCCCAGCAAGATACACATCATATTCAATAATCCCATTCAGAATCCTGTAAGTGGTACGAATTCTCGTATCCTGATAGGTCCTGTTTGCAGGTATTGAATTGTCCGGATTATGTCGTAAAGCTGGCGCGGTGTTTCCTTGGCTCTGATTAATATAAATTGAATCGGTATTCCACGAATTCATCACCCATTTACTCAAACCATTTGAGAAATCATCGAAGAAGTAAAACGTAGCATCCCCGCTGCTAATCGTAGAAGCATTCATATTGCTATAATAGAGCCAAATGGAGGAATCATTGCGTGAATTATTGACCCAAAAGGTCGCTTGTGTTCCAGCGGTATAGTTTTTCAACCAATAGGAAAGAACAGTTGAATTATCGGAATAGCTGACAAAGCGAATATCATCGAAATCACTTTGCGCATGACCATTGCAGGATACATTTCCACCGCTATTGTTCCCAATGATGATTTTCATTTGATATCCCCCGTTCGTCCCTGAGACAGATAGCTGTTTTCTGTACTGCCAGTTGGGATTCCACCAGCTTGAATTCAAGGTAGAATAATAATACCAGATCGTCACGTTTTTCGTATCATCACTTGCGGTTGCGCTTATTGAATAAGGGGAGACCGTGACATTATATGGTACGATATGATCAATCTGTGAGGTTGGTTTTGAGGTATCATAACCACATTGTGCATCATAATCCGGGGTGATAGGGGGATCTTCTGCATTTCCTGCAGTATCATGCGCGAGACTGTAGAACCGATACTGACCATTTCCGCCAGGAAAGTTGAAACTCCAACTCCAAGGTGCATTTTCATCTAGACCATAAGAAACCGCTGTATTCCAACTGGACGCATTGGTTGATCTATACCGGTAGTACAGAGTGATGTTTTTCACTCCAGAATGAGCATCTGTTGACATTGTGGCCGAAATCGTCAGAGGATTACTTGTCGCATTATGCCAATAAGGAGTAATCGTATCGACCTTCGACAAGGGTTTAACGACATCGTAGCCACCGACTGTATCATTCCCAGTGAAATATTCAACCTCGGTATCATTATCGATAGCAAGGCTGTAGAAGCGATAATACCCTGTCCCATTTGGAAACGTAAAAACCCAAGAGATCGTACCCCAGGGCGTTGTATCCACCCCAAATAAAGATGAGTTTGACCAAGTATTATTATTGGTACTGTAATAATAATAGAGGGTTACATTTTGGAGACCACTACCGTTAAAATCTGTCGCCTGTGCTGATATCGACAATGCGGAATTATACCAGTACGGGCTAATCGTATTTACTTCCGAATAGGGTTTTGTGGAATTATAGGCACAATCGGTATCGTTATCTGGTGCGATTGGTGGGTCCTCTGAATTACCCGCTTTATCAACTGCAATGCTATAGAGCTGATAGAAACCCCTTGCTTTCGGGAAGGTGAACATCCAAGACCAGGGAGGAATTGTATCTGAGCTAAAAAGCTTCCATGAACTCCAGGCGGACACGTTATCGATTCGATATCGATAGTACAATAAAATATTTTGCAGACCGCTCAGGGAATCGCTTGCAGATGAACAGGTGATGACCACATCTCTATCTGGTTCGACATACCAATAGGGGGTGATGTTGTCTAATCGTGATGAAGGTTTAATTGTATCAATACCACTGACCATATCGAAACCTGGGATGCTGGGAGCCACCTCAAGGTTCAGCTCTCCGTCGATTGCCCTGCTGTAAAACCGATAGTATCCATCACCTAGCGGAGGCGCAAAGGACCAGGTATAAGGGTTTGTCGTGTCATTGGTCCCATATTTGTTCCACCCAGACCAGCCGGATACATTGTTTGCACTAAAGTTATAGTACAAGGCCACTTCTTTTATCCCGGTTCCATTATCTGAGGCTGTGACCGAAATCGACAAGGGCATGGTCTTTTGCCAATAAGATGAGAGGGAATTGACGTTTGAGATGGGATATTCATTGTCATAGGTCCAGGTGAGATTGGCATCGTTAACCGTGGGGGTCAGATAGGTATTACCGGTGAGATTGATTCTCCATTGCACCCATCGTTTATCAGGGACTTGATTGATAGTTGAATACCAGCTCGTTGAAGAAAGACCTACTTGAGTGTCAGCAGACCGTACCCAGGTTGTGACAGTGGTATCCGATGGTATTGTAGTTCCGATGTTTATGTTATTGTAATCAGGCATGTTTCTGGTGGTATCATGAGCGGAGGAGAGCAGACTGCCTGTCGAATAATACCCGCTTTCGTTCCGCTCCACCGTCACATTCACAACATCGACGTACACATGTTCGTTATTGTTCAGTCCGACGACCCTCCAACGAATCTGAAAATTCGATTTGATGTACTGTGAATCTGTGACCTTCTGTGAATATTGGGTCCATACATCAGATCCGAAATTATCTAATCGGGTGATTTGATCCCAGTTCGTTCCATCATAGTAATCAAGATAATATTCCCCATCGTCTGCATTATCTGAATAAGTCCAAAATTTCACATAAATCGCAGTGACGTTGGAACCTGCACAATTCAGAGAGGGAGACAATAGATTTCCTGAGGCACCACCAGACCCTCCCGTTCCATCGAAATCTGCTGAATAGGTACCTGCATAGGATCGGTCGCCTTCCATATTCCAATTATTCCCAGCGGGGTCCTCAGACCAACTAGACGGGGGCCAGCTTCCCTCGAATCCCTCATTATTGATACGTGTAAAGTTACGCAGATAATACCGTTCTTGTAAATGAAAAGACCCGCTAGTCACATTAATGTTCGTCTTTGTCCCATTGTTAAAATCACTTGTACTAGTCTGCAACCAGTTTTCTGAGGCAAGATTGAAAGCATAGCCGATGTCATCACCGAATTTGAACAAAAGGACATGCACACCAGGTGTGAGGACATGAGAAATCTCAGAGCAGGTGAGATTGGAGGAAAAATTCGGGATAAATACGGAATTATTTACCCAAGAATACTCTAACGTCTTGTTCCCATCATCACAGAGTAAAAATTTTAAATCAGCAGTGGGATCGTTACGACTCCAGCTTGTTCCATTGACTGCAGTAATAGTTAAATCCGCACAACCGACGGTTGTGAAAAGCACAGTCCAGTTACCACCGATGAGCGGATAACTATGATTGTTTAGAATCGTGATATCACAAGTGGAATTATTTTTTCCCATCAAAACAACCATAGGCACTAGAGAAGCGGTGAACAAAAGAGACAGGACAACGAGGATAAAAATTCTCTTCAAGCTTTCTGATTTGTGTGACCAAAAACCATTGCTCCCCGACCCAGTTTTCCTAAAAAATATCGTGTTGGTTTTCTCATGGATTGTTTCCTTTAACTTGGTTCGTGGATATTGAGAAATCGTTGGTCGTATCGATCCTTGACTGCTTTCAAATTCAGCGGGGGCATCATAGAAATCCTGATCATTCGATGAAACAGCATCTCTCGGAGATTCCGTGTGTTGCCTTCGAAGGATTCTATCAACAATCCGTTCAATATCTGCTTCAGACGTCCCTAATTTTTTTTGTATAGAACAGCATCGTACTTCATCCTTAGCTAACAAGTTCTTATGTTTGACAGCAGGTTCAAATACTCCTATGATCGTAGAAAAAAACAGACAGAAATCACCTATGACCACATGAATAGATGTTGAGGAGGTTTCTGTATCATCCACCAGTATCTTTATGGTCCAGGTCCCAGGACTGGCTTTCTGAGAGATACTCAGATAAAACGAGTAGGTCGTGTTTTCCTTTGTGCAGAATGATGGATCGATATACGAGCAGTCATACCCGCTGGCATCCTTCCAAACCCCATTGTCGTATTCCCATTGATAGTAATTCTTCTCAGATCGTTCTTGAGGTTCGGGTTCCGATTCTCCACTGAAGGCAATGATACAGATTTTTGAATGATTATCAGGTAATGCTACATCAAGATAATGGAACATTCCTGCAATGAGAACAGAATCACCCAGTGACACATGGGACGGGGGCATCAGGGTGTTCTCCGTGGATGCCTGAATGCAGTTCAGACTCACCAAGAGAAATGGCAACACCACAACAACAATGACTGCTTTTCTAGCTATGCCGTAGGCTCGCAACCCATCCGAAATATGCATCCGAAAAAAGTATCACTTCTTCTTATTTATATCTTCCTTTCATCTTTTTGTTTTATTCGGTGAAGTAGAATAATATCGTTGGAGCACTTGTAATGCGCGCATGGTAATCCACTTACTTGGTTTTTCTTTTTCCTCAATATTTGTTTGGTAGCGACCATTAAATGTATTCTCCAACAACCACTGACCTTTGGTATTTTGTTTTGAGATCAGAATATCGATTGCTTCCTCCATACGCGGGTCTTTATATCCCAGTTTTGTTAAAAAGTCAAGGATCTCTAATGCATCGGTTTGATACATGAGGGGAAAACCAAATCGGAGCCACCCTGGTTTTGGTACTCGTTCCAAGTGATGACTGCTTTTGAACACATGATGGAGCAAAAAATACTCCGCTCCTTTTTCCAGGGTCTTTTTTATGATTGTGCTACGTTTGTTGTGTGGGATTTCAGCAAGCGCCTTCATGGCTTTTGCTGCACCCATATGACAAGAATGCCTGCTGAAACACCCTGTTTTGAGTCGATCATATGGCCCACCGGTCGGGGCTTGTACTATCTTGTCATCGAATCGCTGATAGGTGGTGATCCATTCGATCCCCCGTTGAAGCCGAGGATCATTCAGATACCCAAGTCGAATCAAACTGAACACCATATTTCCGGTAAGGCACGGGATGACTTCACTACGACGGCCTCCACCGTGTTTCATACTTCTAGAATACGCAAACCCGCCGCTCTCTGCATACTGCGAGGAACCAAGGATGAACTCGCATGCGTTCCGTATCCGATCATCGTCTCGGTCAGCCCACAATTCAGCAAGGATCAGAAGCTGCCAGACCGTGCCTTTGTATTTTGCGGAATAGAACCGGTCAGGTTCTTCCCAGTATCCTTTTTGCTTTTGTTTCTCTAGGATTGCGGGCACGACACCGGTTCTCATGATATCCTGTTTTGTTTGAATTACCTCTGCATCTGTTTCTGGTTTTCCTAGCAGATCACGCAGAACGATATAGCGTACGGATGGATTGTTTTTCTCTAAAAGCCATTCAGTGGGATCAGCTTGAAGATAGGATGTCAAGGATTTCATGTAAGCAAATCCTTTAGGTGTTTTCTTTTAAAGTTTCATTTTCTTAAACGCATAGGTCCCGATAAGGATCATCACAACGGCAAAGAGACTGACTACTGCAAAATCAAACAGGAGGGAAAACTGTGATATATCGAGCAGCACACCACGGATGCCGTCGACCGCATAGGTCACGGGATTGACAAATATGAATGGTGCAAGCCAGGTCGGGAGATTGGTGATCGGGAATAGGGATCCAGAGAGGAAGAACAAGGGGAAGATAAGAAAACTGATGATCAGTTGAAAGCCCTCTGGACTTTCCATTTGTGAACCAATGATCAGACCAACGCTGACAAGCCCTACGGTTGTGACAAGTAAAAACGCTAGGGAAACAGCGATTGAAAATACAGTTAGATGCAACCCTGGCATGATCCCAGCGACAGTAAAAACAATCCCGATAGCAAATAAAATCAATATTTGCAGGAGTGTATCGGTCGATCCACCGATTATTTTTCCAACGAACAGCGAGGTCCGTCGCATGGGAGCAACCAAGACTTCTTTCATGAAATCCACTTTTTTATCCCAGACAATGTACACACCGAAGAAGACGGAAGAGAACAGCGCGGTCTGTATAAGGACGCCAGGATAGATGAATGTCTGGTAATTCACCCCGCCAAACGACACAGCAGCCCCAAGACCGCCCCCGATAATCAGTAACCAAAGTAAGGGATTGATAATCGATGAGATGACACGCGATCGTTCTCTCAGAAACACTTTTGTTTCCCTGTACCACAAGGCGTAAATCCCTTTGAGTTCGCTCATGTTTTCTCACTCGCATTCATCATTTTCTCAGCCCAGCTTCCCTCTGGTGAGCCTTCTCGCATCGCTCTGCCGGTGTAATGCAGGAACACATCATCAAGCGTTGGTGACCGTATCTCGACTGAATCGATCTTTCCGACGAGGTTGAGGATCTCTTGAAGATGCATATTGGCATCCTCCAGGGTTAGACACACCTCACCATCACAAGGTTTGATGTCCTTGACATAAGGTAGGTTCTTCAAGACCTCGACGTCTAACGTCTTCGCTTTCAACCTGATGATATCGCCACCTAAGTCTTTCTTTAGCTGTCCGGGGGAACCAAGCACAGCAATCTTTCCTTTATCGATGATGGCAAGACGGTCACAGAGCTTATCTGCCTCATCCATGTAATGTGTCGTTAGGACAATTGTCATGTTTTTTTCCTTCGCAAGGTTCTCGATATACTTCCAGATGTGTTCCCGAGATTGAGGGTCAAGACCAAGGGTCGGTTCATCTAAGAAAAGGATCTTTGGGTGATGCATCAGTCCTCGTGCAAGTTCGAGTCGCCGTCTCATTCCACCAGAGTATTTTTTCACCCGGTCGTTTTTTCGGTCGGAAAGTTCAACAAGCTCTAGGACTTCCTTGATTCGTTCTTCTCGCAGCTCAGATGGCATGTCATACAACCAGCCATGTAGTTTCAAATTTTCATATCCGGTGAGTATCTCATCTGAGCTGGGATCTTGAAAGACGATGCCAATGGATTTTCTTACCCGGTCTGCTTGTTTGATGATATCGAATCCGTTGATGGTCGCGGTCCCAGAGGTCGGTGGTTTTAGGGTCACCAGCATCAGAAGAGTTGTTGTTTTTCCCGCACCATTTGGTCCAAGTAAACCGAAGATTTCTCCTTCGTTGATTTGGAGATTCAGGTTGTCGACTGCGGTCATTTTTTCGAATCTTTTTGTCAGGTTTTTTGTCTCTATGATTGGCATGTTTTTCACGATCATCAAGTTGTTTTGGTTTTATGAATATTGGTTATAAACTGTGAAACCTTTGCTGAGGCATTTGATGTTAACGGTTCCCCATGACCACTGAGCATCACAGAAAAATCAAGGGATCGGAGCTTCTCAAGAGAGGTATAGACTTGTTCCATATCCCAGGTGACACTTGTTGGTGGACCCTGCACAATGCCGTCCTTACATCCAAGTGAATCACCAACGAAGAGTACCCTTCGCTTAGGGTCATACAATGCGATGCTTCCGGGGGTATGACCTGGGAGATGAATGACGGTCAAACCAGCGATGACATCACCGTTGTCTAGTATTTCATCAACAGGAAATGGTTTTACTTGCAGGATTGACCCAAGCATTCTGAAGAGAATCTCCATTGTTTTTCGGGGGGTCTTGCGTGGTTTTTTACCTGCGATGATATCCGCATCTAAAGGATGAGCCGCGATTGTTGCACCGGTGATGCTGCGGAGCTCACGGGCGTTGCCGATATGATCGATATCACAATGGGTCAGAAGAATGGTTTTCAAGTCCGCAGGGGTCTTGTGAAGGGTGTTCGTGATGTACGAAAGGATCTTCTTTGTCTTCCGCGGCATCCCAGTGTCAATAAGGGTCAGTTCAGGACCATCGATGAGATAGCAATGGGCTGAAATGCCTTCTATCATATGGACTGCTGGGACAATCTCCATGATGCTCCCCTGGCGGATTGGAGATAATCCAACCGCTATTTAAATTCTTACGAATTAAGTCATCTGTCGTTTCGGTAGTAGAAAATAAATACAATCAATGTAGAGTCATTTTGTGGGAATTTTATGGAAATTATTAAGAACCAGTTCGGATTGTGAGAAGTATCTCTTGTTGGAGGTTTTCATATGAACATACCCGTGAAAAATAACGTCTGTTGGGTCGGAAAAATCGATTGGGATCTTCGGAAGTTTCATGGCAACGAGCTGTCGACACACCGGGGCTCAACCTATAATTCGTATCTTATAAGAGAGGAGAAAGTTGCTCTTATTGATACTGTGTGGGGTCCGTTTGCGAAGGAGTTCGTAAAAAATCTTTCATCCGAGATCGACTTAAAGAAGATCGATTATGTGATAGCGAATCATGGGGAGACAGACCATAGTGGTGCGCTTCCTGAGTTGATGCGACTAATCCCTGATGCACCTGTCTATTGCACGGCGAATGGTGTGAAGTCCTTGAAGGGGCAGTATCATGAGGACTGGGATTTCAAGGTCGTTAAAACCGGTGACCGACTCAACCTTGGGAACAAAGAACTGGTGTTCATAGAAGCACCGATGTTGCATTGGCCTGATTCAATGTTCTGTTATTTGACTGGTGATAATATTTTGTTTAGCAATGACGCGTTTGGGGAACATCTTGCCTCGGAGTTCATGTTCAACGATCTGGTTGATCAATCAGAACTGATGTTTGAGGCGTTGAAATATTATGCGAATATCCTTACTCCGTTTAGCGCCCTTGTCGAAAAGAAAATCAAGGATGTATTGGCGCTGAACCTGCCTGTTGATATGATCTGCACGAGCCATGGTGTCATCTGGCGGAAGAACCCGAAACAAATCATCGAAACGTATCTGAAATGGGCAAACAAGTATAAAGAAAATCAGATCACCATCATGTATGATACGATGTGGAGTGGAACACGGGTCATGGCTGAATGGATCGCGAAAGGGATCACACAAGCTGATAAATCTGTTACCGTGAAGATTTTCAATATCGGGACGAGTGATAAGAATGATGTGATCACCGAGGTTTTCAAATCCAAGGGGATTATTTTTGGATCTCCTACGATCAATAAGGGTGTCCTTACTGCTGCGGCCTCCATGCTGGATGAGCTCCGAGGATTAGGTTTTAAGGATAAGAAAGCGGCAGCGTTTGGTTGTTATGGTTGGAGTGGAGAATCAGTGCAGATTATTAATGACCATTTGAAAGCTGCTGGATTCAGTGTCGTCGATGATGGTCTGAAACTGTTGTGGAATCCAGATGATGCAGGGAGGAAAACCTGCTTTGAGTACGGAAAATCCCTTGCGGGGAAACTCTAACCTGAACAAAAAAAAAAAGTAATCTTCAGTATATGTAGATACATACGCAGATGCATATACTGAATTGTAGTAAAAACGAACTCGATATGATATTTTTTAACAATAAAAAGAGGAGGTCACTTATTCGTATTAGGAAAAACTATTTTAACTTCTTCATTCATATAATTTTGCGTGTGAATCAGTAGCAAGAAGAATTAAGGGAGGACATAAAATATGGAAAAGAAATCTTTCACCTTTTTTGTTATTGTTCTTTTTATTGTACCAACTATTGTCTCAGCGATACAGACAACGAACGACAATGACTGCCTCTTGAATATACCTCAGACGTCTTTCCTTCGTAGCCATATTGCATATGCCTTTGCGTCTTCAGAAAATTTTAGCGGGTTCGTAGAATTCTATTTAGACGACCCTGGAAATCTTAGTGGAAGTGGAAATTCTACGTTCCCAGGTTTTTGTGCTGGAGCAGATTTTGATTTCGAAGGAAATCTTTACTGTGTTGACTATGCGGGAGGCATCTATGTTATAAATATTGAAGATGGAACGGTGACGTTGATTGGATCTTCCATCGGGATGAACGGTCTTTGCTTTGATACCACCTCGTCGACTTGGTATGGAACAAGTTCAAATTGCCTCTATGTCGTTGATGTCACATCAGGAGCGACCACATTGGTGGGATCTCATGGAATTACAAACACGATGATCGATGTTACCTGTGATAATGATGGGAACCTGTACGGATATGACGTTCTCTGGAGTGGACATAGCACGTTGTACTCCATAGATAAGTCCACAGGACAGGCCACCCCAATCGGTGACATGGGGTATGGGTTTGTCTATGCTCAAGACGGCGCTTATGACAGAGATAACGGGATCTTCTATGTCGCTGGTTATTTTAACGATGGAACCCAGTCTGCATTGCTCATCTGTGACACCCAGACTGGTGCCTGTACGATAGAGGACTACTTTCAATACGGGGTGTTTATTGACGGTTTCGCCATCCCCTTTGGCTCTCCAGATACATCTCCAACAGCGGATTTCACCTTCTCACCTGTTCATCCTTTGCCTGGAGAAACGGTGTTCTTTAACGCGTCATTAAGCTACGATTTAAATGGGTATATCATCTTGTACCAGTGGGATTGGGACAATGATGGGGAGTATGAGGATGCGTCTCCAAATCCAACCATGACTCATAGTTGGGCATATCCAGGGAGTTATCGTGTCGCTTTACGAGTGACTGATAATACAAGTTTGACGGGACGGAAAACAAAGACGGTTAACGTCATCAATACTTCACCAATGACACCAGAGGTGAGTGGCCCATCCACTGGGACGGTGAACCATGTCTACACCTTCTCGCTCAACCCAGTCACAGACCCTGATGGTGACTCGATGTACGTCAAGTGGGATTGGGGTATTGGAAATCCGAGTGAATGGCTTGGACCATATCCATCTGGTCATACGATTGAAGAATCAAATGTTTGGACAGCTGCAGGTACGTATGATATACGAGCAAAACTCAAGGATATCTATGGATATGAGAGTAACTGGTCAGAACCACACGAGGTAACCATCAATGAAAACAACCCACCTAGTACACCGGATATCACCGGTCCAAATCGGATAAAAAAGGATGTCTATTATTTATACAGAGCAGTTGCAGCAGATCCTGAGGGTGATGATCTCTTTTATTTCTTCGATTGGGGTGACGGGATAACAAGTGGATGGCTTGGTCCGTATCATTCAGGTGGAACCACTGCAAGTCATCATTCCTGGAATACAACAGGAGATGTGCTCGTCAAGGTCAAAGCCAAGGATGTCTGGGGATCTGAAAGTGACTGGGGAATTATTGATGTTCAGATTCCTTATTCGAATAGTTTACGAGACATGTCGTTTTTCGAATGGTTGTTCAGCCATTTCCCAAATGCCTTTCCTGTCCTAAGATATCTGCTATGGAATAATATGAAAAAAATTTAGGGGGAGTAAAATTGATACGAAGAAAGAGCTGCACGTATCTCGTGGTTGTTCTTTTTGTCGGGATAAATCTCTTCTCATCTCTGGGACTGTCTCATGGTTCTTTCAATCAATCATCCGAACAAATCGAGTCATTAGCGGAAAGAGGTTATTTCTATGGATATTGCGCATACGACCCGAGTGGTCAACATCTTCAAGGACCGGTCACTTTTGATACTCCTTATAATATCGTCTCCCTTGGTCCAGGTATCTGTCCGAATTTCCTGTCATGTGCTGATGTCGATACCATGGGGAATTGGTATGGAATCGATTATGCCGGTGGTTTATATCTCATAGAATTCGATGGAACAATGACCTTCATCGCTCCCACCATAGGCATGCAAGGATTAAGCTATAATACAGAGACAGACAACTGGTTTGGTTGTTCAGGTTCTATATTATGGAGTGTCGATGTGACCACTGGTGCGTCGACAATCATCTGCGATTTTGGTCCCAGTCTTTTCTTATGTGATATTGCCTTTGATTATGATAACACGTTATATGGGATTGGATATGACGGGGAGGAGTTTTTCCTCTGCATTCTTAATTATACCACGGGGGAAGCGACAGAGATAGGTCCTTTAAATCTCTATTTATTTTTTGATGCTGCCTATGATAGAAACAACGGGGTCCTCTATATCAATGGAAAGGGGAACAACGATCCGAATGCCTTCTATACCTGCGATATCTTTACAGGGGAGTGCATCTTAGTGGATTATTTTGAAGGTGACATGGACGTGGATGGCATCATGGTCCCATACACGCTTCCGTTTCTCATTGCTGAATTCGCCTGGACTCCAACGAATCCTGGTGCAGGAGAGACAATCCTGTTTAATGCCTCAATGAGTTATGATTCCGATGGGTACATCACTCTCTACGAATGGGATTGGGATAACGACGGAGTGTTCGAGGAATCACAATCCAGACCGACTACAACATATTCATGGGAAAACCCAGGGGATTATACGGTGACTTTGAGAATCACTGACAACATAGGTGACACTGCAGTAAAAACAAAGATACTGCACATCATCAATCACCCTCCGCTCACACCAATCATCTATGGGCCGACCAATGGGAGAGTGAATATTGGTTATCCCTTCTCACTGAACCCAGTCACTGACCCTGAGGGTGACTCGATGTACGTCAAATGGGAGTGGGGAGATGGAAACAATACTGAGTGGCTCGGTCCCTATGCCTCCGGTCAGACCATCTCCGAGACGTATGGATGGACGCATCCTGGGGTCAATGAGATCCGAGCAAAACTCAAGGACGCTTATGGGGCAGAAAGTAATTGGTCTGATCCTCATGTGATGACAATCGTTGATAATTCACCGCCAGACTCACCGGATATTACTGGCCCGGTGAAGGGAAAACCTGGTACGAACTACTTGTATGTCTTCGAGACGGCTGATCCAGAGGGTGATGATGTGTATTATATGATCGATTGGGGTGACGAGACGAATAGTAGTTGGCTTGGTCCTTATAACTCCGGGGTACAGAAATCAGCCGGGCATAGATGGAACCAAAAAGGGACATATGTCATTAAAATAAAAGCGAAAGACATCTGGGGTTCGGAGAGTGATTGGAAAACACTGTCTGTGACAATTCCTTTTAGTCATGGAATTCCTGTTTCCTCATTTTTCGACTGGTTGTTTACACACTTCCCACATGCGTTTCCTATTCTTCGACATCTTCTGAGCAATAGTGGGAAGGAATATTTTTGAAGGAATAACGATGGCAAAAAAAATTTGGGGAAAAGTGCTGGTTTGTGGAATCATCATCCTGTTCATAGGAACCAGTTCGATTCCATCGACTGAAACGATGACAAAGCAGAGTGAAGGATCAAAACATCTTCTAAATGAAAGAGCACCCACCATTAGTCAACCTCTATCGGTACTAACAACTAGATTAGCGCTTCAAAATCAACAAAGAGACATCGCCTTTTGTTATGCATGTAATGTGGTCGCAAACCCACCATATTGGTTTTCTTCCGATGATGAGTATCTGGCACCATGTATTTTACCAAATTTTCCTTCAGGGTCTGATATCGATTCTGAAGGGAACTTGTACGCAGTCGATTATGGTGGCGGCATCTACCAAATATTCTACGATGGGTATCAGGTGTTTGTTGCAGCAAGCATTGCGTTCAACAGCCTGACCTATGACCCGGAATCGGGGTTGTGGTATGCGTGTGATATGACGTATTTATACACCGTGAACATGACGACGGGCACATCTACTGTCGTTGGACCGTTAAATGTACCGAATACCATCATTGGCATCGCCTGTAATCTTGCTGGTGAGATGTATGGATATGATGTGCTCTGGACGGGGGATAGCACTCTGTATTCCATAGACAAAGACACAGGTGCTTGCATAGCCATTGGAGACATGGGGTACGGGTTCGTCTATTCACAGGATTGCTGTTTTGATCGAGACAATGATATTCTTTACATCGCTGGGTATTTCAACGATGGCTCTCCGCCTGCGTTGTTAATCTGTGACGTTACCACTGGTCAATGTACTATTGTCGGCCCTTTTTCAGGCGGTATGGAAGTCGATGCGCTGACGTTTCCGTATGGAGTGTCGAATTGGACGCTGTATCCACGGGCGAACTATACCTGGGCACCACCAATCCCCAATCCAGGAGTAACAATTTTCTTTAATGCATCCACAAGTCATGATGACGATGGATACATCACTTTATATGAATGGGATTGGGACAATGATAGCGTCTACGAGGAAGCTTTTACGATCCCAACGACAGCATACCTATGGGCATCACCAGGAAATTATAATGTCACCTTACGAGTCACGGATGACGAAGGGTTAACAGCAACAAAATCACACATTGTTGAAGTTATTTGGGAAAACCATCCTCCTGCCCCACCACGAATCTATGGTCCAGAAAATGGAATAACCGGTGAGGTGTATTCTTTCAATACTGATACAATCACGGATCCCGACGGTGATTCACTCTTTTGTTTCTGGGATTGGGGCGATGGAAATAATACTGGTTGGCTTGGTCCCTATCCCTCTGGTGTAATCATTAGTGCGTCCCATGTTTGGTTCCATAGAGGCGTTTATGAGATTCGAGTGAAACTCAAAGACAGTTATGGATTAGAAAGCAACTGGTCTGAACCACATGTGATAGTAATTGTTGATAGTCAGCCACCAGAAAAACCAATTATCAAAGGTCCTGCAATCGGAAGAGTTGGAGTAGCATACAACTTCACGGTTTCTATAACTGATCCGGAGGCAGAGCAATTCTACTTCCTGATTGAGTGGGGAGATGGATATACGACCGATGGATTGGCCCCTATGATTCAGGTGAGGAAGTTATATTATCTCATGCTTGGAGTAAGGTAGGTACATATTCGATTCAAGTGAAAGCGAAAAATCCCTATAGCGAGGAGAGTAATTCATATCCCTTTGCTATTCAGATTGTTGAACTGAGGGGGGGGGGGGGGAAATCTCTTGTTCTTGGTGTGTTTCACAATCAGAGTGAAACAAATGATCTTCGTATTATCGACACGAATTTCTTATTGATCGTTCCATCATATTCCATCGTTTATTCAAGGACACAACTTGTCATTAGTAAGGAGTACCATGTTGGATTCCTGCTACGGTCTTTTGTTGGTGGTGTTTTTGAGGCTGCACTCCTCCTTGAATGAATTCCAGTACATTTTGCGTAGAATATAATTAAATGAGATAAAATTTAAATACGTTCATGGCTTTGTTTTATGACTGGGGATAATAATAATGAACAATAAAAAAATTAATAGGTACCTTGTGTTTCTTCTTGGTGCTTTGATACTCTTTTCCTCAATGACGTCGTTTTCTGCGACTAATAGTACAGAACAAAAGGAGAATGCATCCTCCTTGAGAACTATTACCTTTGTTGAGAAATCCACTGGTCTTCAACCTCCGACTATGGAAGGGGGAAACACGGAGCTGGAACTGGCGGATATGAATAACGACGGTAATCCGGACCTGATCAGTGTCGGCGATCACGGAAACCCCTATGTCAATACCGATGAACATGGGATTATGGTATGGTTGAACAACGGTCAGGGGAGTTGGTCAGTGGTCCAAGTCGGGGATTTTGGCTATGGTGGGATCGAGGCGGGGGACCTGAATTTGGATGGTAATCTTGATGTCGTTTGGGGTATTCATCATGATTATAGTGGGGTTCAAGGTTTTGGTGATACCTTAATCGGGGCTGCCCTCGGGGATGGTACTGGAGCAAATTGGATTCCATGGGCGACCGGACTTGGGACTGGTGGTGAAGACTGGGGGATGTTCGAAACCGCCCTTGCTGATTTTGACTGTAATGGTCGACTTGATCTTGTATCCCAATCGTTTGGGTACGGCCAAGGGTATCATGTATATGAAAACCATGGGAACGGGACATGGACACAGCGATGGGTCATCACCGATGCAAATAATAACAATGACTTAGAAATCGGTGACTTCAACGCGGATGGAATCCCTGATTTTGCAGGTAACCGAGACAGCACCCATGTATACTTTGGGGATGGCACCTTTAATTTTTCCTTGACGCAAAATGGTCTCCCATCAGGACTCTGGAACGGTCTTGATTGTGGAGATATGAACAACAATGGATGGGACGATCTCGTCCTAGGCAGTGGTTCCACAGGAATTAAATGTTATACATATGATGCAGAGAACGACAACTGGAACTTGGCTTCTAATGGCTTGCCGACAACCGGGGCGTATTCACCACAATTCGGTGATGTTGACGGTGATGGAAATCTTGATATCGTCGGCTACGTCGGTCCTATGGGATATGCGTATGTTGGTGATGGAAACGGGAATTGGGTTCTCGATGGGACATTCACCATGCCGTCCCCCGGTGATATCTCAGAATTCCTCGTAGATGGTGATTTTGACCATGACGGCCGTGAGGATGTCGCGGTCGTTGCTGACTCAGGAAGTTGGCCGAATGACCATAATATCTTGAAAGCCTTTTCACCATGGGTTACACCTAGTGTGCTTACTGCATTGGTACAATCACCGCATGGTGGAGAAACATTCAGAAGTGGTTCGATTCGGAACATCCATTGGCTCTCTGCCGTCCCTGCTTCACAGGGGGAATCCAGTGTTGATATTCTTCTATCCCGCAATGGTGTATCTGGACCTTGGGAGCCTCTTGCGACCGATATCCCGAACAATGGGTGTTATCAATGGTTGATTGGTGCAAGTGGATCTGAACATTGTCGGATTAAAGTGGTGGTGACCACATCCCAAGATACCGTCTCTGCCATATCAGGATTTGATTTCATCATCCTAGGTTTCGATGTCGATGCGCATGGTCCATATTACGGGTCTCCTGGACAGGTGATTCAATTCACCGGGTCTGCTGAAAACGGGAACCCACCGTATGACTATCATTGGGTTTTTGGCGATGGGAATTTTTCGAATCAACAAAACCCGACACATAGTTATCCCAATGAGGGGAACTACACGGTGGTGTTGTCCGTGACAGATTCAGATGCTCTCACGGTGAGTGATACGACCTGGGCGTTGATCGGTGGGTCGAATGTTCCTCCGAACACACCGGTTATCCAGGGACCTGTTAAAGGAAAACCTTTGCTTCAGTATAAGTATACCTTTGTCGCGACAGACCCGGATTTGGATATGCTGTTCTACTTCATTGATTGGGGTGATAATACGACAAGCGGATGGCTTGGGCCTTTTAGCTCTGGTGTACAGGGATCTGCGGTGCATAACTGGAGTGGAAAAGGGACGTACTCTGTTAAAGTAAAAGCAAAGGATATCCATGACGCTGAGAGCGATTGGGGGACACTTTCTGTGAAGATTCCTTTTTCCTATGACGTACCGGTTCTTAGGTTCTTCGAAATGTTTTTCGAGCGATTCCCCCATGCGTTTCCATTGTTGAGATACGTTTTTAAATTGGTGTAATCGTCATTCTTTTTTCCTTTTTTATTATTAAAAAGAAGATTGAAAGAATATATATTTATATATATCTTTCTTAAGAATGGGAATCATCGTTGTAATGTCACGCCACGTTGGTTCTGATACGTCCCAGATCGTTCCTGATACAACGCCTTCGGTGTTTGTTCGAGGTGCTCAAAGACAATCTGACAAAACCGATCACCGATCGGTATTTCCACTTCTTTATCACTTGCATTGAAACACCCAAACGTCAACGTCCCATGAAACCCTGCATCCACTTTACCGAAACTTGCTAGAATCCCTTTCCGAGCATAACTAGAACGGATCCATAACTGCGATGTCATCTGAGAACCCATCTTAACGAACTCCTTCGTACTAATCGCAAACCAGGTGAGTGGTGGGATCACCGCGACACCTGTCTTGATGTGCTGATCAGTGGTTCGAAGGTAGATTTCATCGATGGTAAGGTCATACCCATTCGGTGTCAGATTCTTCTGGATGAACGGTTCAATACCTAGTTCATCGCTTTCAAGTGCTTGCTCGATATCGACATCAGAGAGAACAGCCATATTAACCACATCATCTTCTTATGTGATCGTTATTTTTTTTATGATGACATCCTGAGCGGGTTTGTCGTTCCGTCCGGTCTTCACCTGGGAGATCGCATCGACAATCTCTAAACCTTCGATAACCGTCCCAAACACTGGATGTGCACTCGAATATGGTTTCTTATCAAAATCAAGATAACAGTTGTCCACGATGTTGATGAACCATTGGCTCCCACCGGTGTTCGGTCCTCGGTTCGCCATCGCGATCGACCCGCGCACGTTGCTAAGGTCTTTATGGAATTCATCCTTAATTGTGTATCCTGGTCCACCAGTACCAGTCCCCTCTGGACACCCGCCCTGGATCATGAACTTAGGGATGACTCGATGGAAGATCAATCCATTGTAGAACCCTTGGTTCACCAGTTTAATGAAATTGCCTGTGGTCAGTGGAGCTTTATCCTCGTACAGTTCGATTGTGAATTTTCCTTTGGTTGTCTCAAAAATCGCTTTTCGGTTTCCCATTTCGTCACAACTCCCGCTTATGAGCTTATTATGATAATGTTATTGATGAGTATATCTGTGTCTGGTTTTCCTGTACCATCACCACTATCGGGGTGTGGCTGTGCTGCGATGGTCCGCACAACATCCATACCATCTTCAATTACAACTCCAAATGCAGCATAGTTTCCATCAAGGAACGTCTGAGCGCCATCACAAATGAAGAATTCTGCTGCGCCTCCAACCTTTGCTCCGGTGCTCGCCATTGAAATCGCACCATCGATATGTTTCACA